>Ga0181537_10000222_pt1 | contig 53039 bp, 44 predicted proteins | sample PEATcosm2014_Bin_39_FD_119765 | JGI IMG/M metagenome (GOLD analysis project Ga0181537, IMG submission 119765) | Peatland microbial communities from MTU Mesocosm Facility, Houghton, MI, USA - PEATcosm2014_Bin23_10_metaG | ecosystem: Environmental > Terrestrial > Soil > Wetlands > Peat | place...
GGGCTTCGCACCATGAGTCACAGGCGCCCGGGGTGCGAGAAGACGTTGCGCAAGGCTACGCGATTCTTACCGGGCAGGGTCAGCCGGGTCCCTACGCGCTGGTTCTGAATACGGTCCCCTACGCCGATCTCTTTGCACCCGTGGGAGGCGGCTCACTTGTCGTTACGGCGGACCGAGTTGAGCCACTGGTGAAGGCAGGCCTTTTCGGAACAGCCACCCTGCCTCCATACCCCGTATTGCCAGGAAGTCCGGGCCCTCCTTATTATGGGGTGCTCGTCTCCGTTGGCGGCGGGACGATGGATCTTGCGGTGGGGCTGCACGCATCAACCGCGTTTACCCAGCAGGACGCGGATCAGCTTTGGCGGTTTCGGGTGGTGGAGCGGTTTGCGCTGCGGGTGAAGGATACCACCGCGATCCAAGTGCTCGAGTTCACATAGAGCGAGTGCGTGCCCGGGCGTTTATTTAGGAAGGTTTCCCAGCCGGCGGTACGATAATCTGGCTCCAGACTGCGCTTCACCTCCCAAATCGCCAATGTGATTTCCGGCGCGCGGCTGCTCAGTGCGCCGCTGGCGGGATGGCTTGTTCTGGATCACCGCTTCGATCTGGCGCTGGTGGTCACGTTTCTGGCGGCAGCTTCCGACTGGCTGGATGGCTGGGCGGCGCGTCACATTGACCAGGGCCAGAGTGAGCTTGGAACGGTGCTCGACCCGATCGCCGACAAGGCCTTCTTGATTACACTTTTTCTCTGTTGCGGCCCGGCTGGATTGATTCCTATCTGGTTGGTGGCATTGGTGTTGGGCCGCGATCTGGTGATCGTAGCGGGATCGTTGCTTATCGTTTGGAGAAGAGGCCGGGCGAAATTCCTGCCGCTTCCAATTGGCAAGGTCAGCACTTTCTTCCAGATCCTATCTGTGCTGCTGGTTTTGGTTTATGCCGTGGGCGGACCACTGCTGGCCGGCGCCACTCTTCAGCTGGTGAAGAATCTGGCTTTAGCCCAGACCGCTTTTTTCACGGCGCTGAGCGGCGCGGCCTACATCCAGCGTGGAATCGAAATTGCACGAGGACAGGCGGGGCAGGACCGGCGGGGAGAGCGCTGACCAAGCGGCAGGCGACAAAATCGTCTGTCCACTGCCCCACCAGAAGATTTACGGAAAGAGGCATGCGCGGGAAGGCGAGATGGAGTAGCCTGATACTAGGGGAAGCAGCCGATGCAGTCCAATATCGAAATTTACGCTCCTTCGCGTGTTTACGCCCGGTTTGCGTGGGCGGCACTCGGCTGCGCGGTTCTTGCCTTCCTGGGCGGTTTGGAGTCGGTATATTCGTTGATTCCGGGGTTTCTGTGCCTAAGCGCGTCGGGCGCCTTGTTCTGGCTGGCGGGGCGGCCGAATATCGCCGTAGGCGATACCCAGTTCTCAATCGGTGACAGGAGCGTTTCGTGGCGGGAAGTAAAGGAGATCAACAGCACTCGCTTTTTATCGCCCCTGGTGCTGGACGTGCGGCTTACCAATAACCGGCGGAAATGGCTGGTGTACCCGGGCGCGCCGGAGCGGATTGCAAAATTGATGTATCAACTTCGCCGGACCAGCGTGCAAGCCACCTTCGACGGCGTGGCCTACAGCGACTACTGGACGTGGAATTCGCTCGGTTCGACTCCCGCGCCGGGGCCTGTTCCCGGAACTCCGGTCCGCATGTTGAACGCGGAAGACGAAGATGAGGTAGAGCGCCTCTACCAACGGCTGAAGACTGTCGGCCATCTCGACAGAGGGTCAGACTCCAAGACCGGCCGCCCATAACCCACAGATGCCGATGCGCCAAAGGTCCCGCGGCTGCGGGTGCCTAGCAGTCTGCCTGCTGGCGCTGCTGGTGGCGGGCGTTGGCGGCTATTTTTTCCGGGAACACCTGGCCACTATGGCGGGCGCGTTTCTGGTTCGCGACGAACCACCCGTAAAAGCTGAAGCGGCGCTGGTGCTCGGCGGAGACGGGAGCGGAGAGCGGACGCTGAAAGCCGCCCAACTGGCGCGGGCCGGGTGGGTCCCCGTCGTGTACCTGAGCGGGACGCAGACTCTGGTCGGCTATGAATCCGACGACATGCTGGCGTACGCGGTAAAGAACGGCTTCCCCAAGTCAATGTTCAAGGAAATCCACCATCGTGAGAAGAGCACGAAGGCAGAAGCGGTGGTGGTTACGGCGGAGTTGCGTAGGCTAGGAATTCGGAACATCCTGCTGGTGACCAGCCTTTACCACACGCGCCGGGCCTACTATTTGTTCCATCGCGCCGCGCCAGACATGGAGATCCACACAGTGGCGGCGCCGGATCCGGACTTTACGCCGGATGGCTGGTGGAAGTCACGCGAGGGGCAGAAGGTGTTTGCTTTGGAATGGGTGAAGACGCTTGCGGCTTGGATGAAAATTTAGTGCCAAGTTGCGGAACGTCTATCCGCTTCCTGACGCGACCGTCGGGGAGCGGATGCGGGCTTTGGGCGGGGAGAAAAGATTCCGCGCCACGTGCGTTTTATAGTCTGGCCAGGCGGTCGAAGACCAGGTCGAAGTAGGCGTCGGCGTCGATTTCTCGCAGGACTAGCGCGTTCGGCGTCTTGCCTGTGACCGCCCACCAATCGACAACCGTCATGCCTAGCGTGAGGGGGCTCGAACATTCCACGGCGACGTGGACTTTACGGCCGGAGAACAGCTCGGGCCGGAGCAGATAAGCGATCACGGTGGCATCGTGCAAGGGGCCGCCTTCCCAGCCATATTTTTGCTCATCAAACAGCTTGTTGAATTTCAGGAGATGATAAAAGGCCACGGCCACCGGAGTGCCAATGCTGCGGAGCTTTTCGAGGCGCGCCGCGGTGGTGCGGGCCTGGTGGGTGCAATCGAGCGGGATCATCGTGATGGGCGCGCCGCATTCGAAGACGCGCCAGGCTGCTTCGGGGTCGACAAACACGTTGAACTCGGCGGCCGGGGTGATGTTTCCGCCTTCGGAGAACGACCCGCCCATCATTACGATTTCCTTCAGGTGAGCAGACAGACCGGGCTCTTTGGCCAGGGCCAGGGCGATGTTGGTCAAGGGCGCGAGGCAGCATAGAGTGACCGTACCGGGGGGCCGCTGCATGACTAAATCGACAATGGCATCCGGCGCGAAGCCGGGCGCGAGCGGAGTTACGGGATCGGGAAGCTCGTAGCCATCGAAACCTGTGCGGCCGTGGACGTGTTCGGCTGTGATGAGGGGGCGGACCAGGGGCGCGGCCGCGCCGGCATAGACGGGTATCTCGGTGCGATGAGCCAGTTCGAGCGCTTTGCGGGCGTTCTTGGAGGTGAGGTGGATGGGGACGTTGCCGGCCACGGTAGTGATGGCGAGCACTTCCAGCTCGGAGGGAGAGGCGAGAGCGGTGAGAAAGGCGACGGCGTCGTCGGGCGAAGGATCGGTATCGATGATGATGGATCGGGGCATCGGGCGTTGGTTTGGGCGGAAGGTGGCCTATTGCCTCAAATGGTGCCCGTGACGACGCCGCCGTCGACCGACAACACGGCGCCGTGCACGAAGGAAGCGGCGTCGGAGGCCAGCCAAAGGTAGGCGTTGGCGATGTCCTCCGGGCGGCCAACTCTGCCAATCGGCGTGCCTGCTTTCATGCGTTCGAGCAATTTCTCGGGCATCTGCTGCACCATTGCCGTGGCGATGAAGCCGGGCGCGACGGCATTCACGCGAATGTTGTGGCGGCCTAGCTCGCGCGCCCAGACTTTCGTCATCCCGATGACGCCCGACTTGGTGGCAACGTAGTTGGTCTGGCCGAAGTTGCCGTAGAGGCCGACGACCGAAGACGCATTGAGAATGAATCCGCCACCTGCGGCAATCAGATGCGGCACAACGGCGCGGGTGCAAACGAAGACGCCTTTCAGGTTGACGTTGATCACGGCGTCAAACTCGTCATCGCTCAGGGCGCGCTGGACGGCGCCGTCTTTGTACTTGACCAAGATGCCGTCGCGCAGGATGCCGGCGTTGTTGACGATGCCGTGGATGGCGCCCCACGTGGAGACGATCTGCGCAACGGCGGCTTCGACGGAAGCGCGCGAGGTTACGTCGACGAGAGAGAACTCGGCTGTTCCGCCACCAGCGGCAATCTCGGCAACCAGCGATGCGCCCTCGGCGGCGTTGACATCCCAGCCGGCCACGCGAGCGCCTTCTGCCGCGAAACGGAGGGCGGTGGCGCGGCCGATACCCGCGGCAGCGCCGGTGACGATGACAACTTTTCCTGCTAGGCCTGTTTCAATCATGCTGTTAAGAGTGGGCCGGACGGTGAGCATCATAGCACTCGCGAAGTCCACCTGGGCCTCTCCTGACGGCTTGGGGCAAGTGAAAGTGCGGTATGAGTGAAGTAGCGGAGCTGACATGAAGAAAATCTATATTGCCGCCTACCATCAGTCGCGATTCGGCAAGTTGATGGATATGAGCGTGCCCGTAATCATTGAAAACGCGATTGAGGGGGTGTGCGACGAAATCGATGTCGAGCCGGCGGCGCTCGACGTGGGTTCGATTGGCGCGGCATGCAATTTCTCGCTCAATGAGCAAGGGCTGCTGGCAGGACTGATGGCAATGACGCCAGGCCTGGAGAGCAAGCCGATTGAAGCGGTGGAGAATGCGTGCGCCTCCGGTGGCCAGGCGGTGCTGAGCGTGATTTACAAGCTGCTGCTGGGCCTGGGCGAGACCGGGATAGCGGTGGGCTACGAAAAAATGCGCGACGCGCAGGGGAAGATGGATGGCCCGTTGATTGGCGAAGTGCTGGGCTATTTCTCGTATCCGGACGAGCGCGCCGGGAAGACCTTCATCTTCCCGCACATTTTCGCGGAGATCATGCAGTGCTATCAGTCGGTGCATCGGGTGACGGAAGAGGATCTGGCGCATATTGCGGTGCAGGAATATGCCAATGCGCGCGCGAACCCATGGGCGCAGATGCGGAATGTGCAGTTGACGGTGGAAGACGCGATGCGGATTGAGGGGATCAACCGCTACGTGGTGGACGGGCTGCCGTTGAAGACCTACGACTGCTCGCAGATTTCGGATGGTTACGCGGCGCTGATCTTGGCGACGGAGGAAGGGCTGCGAAAACTGGGTGTGGCCAAGAGCGACTGCGTGGAGATTGCCGGCTACGCGCAGGCAACCGATCCGCTGGCTCGCGAAGGGCGAGACGTGCTGCGCCCGGCAGGCGCGCGAAAGGCGATGGGCCAGGCCTATGAGATGGCGGGTATGCAGCCGTCGGATGTGAATGTCGCGGAAGTGCATGACTGCTTCACGGTGATGGGTGCGCTGGCGACGGAGGTGATCGGGAAGGCGGAAGTAGGGCAGGGCGCACGGTATTGGGTGGAAGGAAAAGCCGCGCCGAAAGGAGATTGCGGGATCAATACCTCGGGCGGATTGATTGCGAAGGGGCATCCGGTGGGGGCGACCGGCATCGCGATGATCGGTTGGAGCGCGTGGCAGTTGCTCGGCAAAGTGCCGGCTGAGCTGCAGGTGCCAGGAGCGCGCGCGGCGGCGACTTTCAATATTGGCGGGCCGGTTTGCGCGTCGGTTTGTACGGTGTTGAAGGGGGCGTAGGCGGGTTGTAATGAACGGTTCCGTTCGTATAATCTGTTTCTTTGGCTTGTCAGATTGACAAGGAGCGCTTGACCATAATGGACGTGATGGAGGCGGGCAGTATGGCAGCCGGAGAGATCATCCTGGCGGAGCACCGTGCTCTGGCGAATTAGGCAGTCACGCACCGGCGGCTGAAAGGCGCCGACGATATTAGCCCAAATCGGTCCAGACTACTTCAGCGAAACTGCCTGAGTGGCCTTCCCCTTCTGTGGCTGCTTCTCATGCTCACAGCGACGGTGAGGGGCGATCCTCAGCAGGTACCTTCCGATCCGGCGGCGCTGAAGAACCTCAGCCTCGAAGAGCTGTCTCAGATCGAAGTGACGACCCCCTCGAAAGAGCCCGTGCCGGCGTTCAAGACACCGGCCGCCATCAACGTCATTACTGGGGAGGATATTCGGCGGTCGGGCGTCACCAACATACCGGATGCCTTGCGCCTGGTGCCTGGCGTGGAGGTCGCCCAAGTTGACGGCAGCACGTGGTCAATCGGGATTCGCGGCTTTGGAACTAATCTGACGCGTTCCGTTCTCGTCCTGATTGACGGCCGGACGGTATACACGCCGCTTTTCGCCGGGACGAATTGGGACGTTCAAAACGTGATGATGGACGACATCGACCGGATCGAGGTGATCTGTGGACCTGGCGGCACGATCTGGGGACCGAACGCCGTTGACGGTGTGATCAACATCATCACAAAGAGCGCCCAAGACACCCAGGGAACCCTGGTGTCGGCAGGGGGAGGAAATGTAGAACAGGGCTTCCTCAATGCCCGCTACGGCGGCGGCAACGGCGACTTCAGTTATCGAATCTATGGAATGGGCTTCACAATCGGCCCCGAAGAACATCCTCCCGGCCAAAATTTTGACGACTGGCGAAATGTCCAGGGCGGTTTTCGGATTGATTGGAAAGAGAGCGCTCGCGACAGTTTCACCCTGCAAGGCGATATCTACGACGAAATCGCCGGCGAGAGTGTTGGCGCGACCAGCTATACACCGCCCTATTCGCAAACCATCAATGCCAACGCGCTGCTTTCCGGTGAAAACATTCTCGGGCGCTGGAAAAGAGTTTTGAGCGACGGCAATGACATCCAGTTGCAGGTTTACTACGATCGCACGGATCGTCAGGCGCCCAACTACGTGGAAATTCGCAATACCTTCGATATAGATTTCCTGCAGGAGCTTCGTTTGCCGGGCCGGCAAGAGGTTTCATGGGGCCTTGGCGCTCGCGTCGATCCGGTTGACGACCCCGTGATTGTTTCGGGTCTGCAGTTTGTTCCGAACAAGCGAACGGATTATCTAGGGACGGCATTCTTTCAGGATCAGATCGGGCTGGTGGATCGACGCCTGTCACTGACGCTCGGAACCAAGATGCTGAAGACCAATTTCACCGACGGCGTCTCTTTGGAACCGAGCGCCCGGCTACTCTGGACGCCGGACGATAAGCAAAGCGTTTGGGCTGCTTTCACGCATGCCTTGCGCACCCCGTCCGATTCAGAGGAGGATTTCTATCTCTTGGGATACATCGGGAGCACGGCTAACGGGACGCCGTATTTCGCGCGATTCAACGCCAACCCCAATTTTGCGCCGGAACAGCTCAACGGCTATGAACTGGGCTACCGCCGTCTTTTAGGCAAGAACTTATATCTGGACACCACCGGATTTTATAACCACTATCACGATCTTTTCAGCGAAGACATTACGGGAGAGCCGTCGCTCGAAACAGGCCCGGACGGGCCATATTTTCTGCTTCCGGCGCAGTTCCGCAACGGCCTGCGCGGCTACACCAAGGGCGCGGAAATCGCCCCTGAATGGAGACCCAAGGATTTCTGGAGGCTGCGTGGATCGTATTCGTATCTGCACATGAATCTGGGAAGGTCGCCAAACTCGGGAGACGTGGGAACGGCGCCCATCATCGTGGGCTCGAGTCCGCAGCACGAGGCCACGGTTGAATCGGCGTTTGACCTCTCAAAAAAGTGGCAACTGGATCTCACCTATCGATATGTGAGTGACCTGCCGGGGCAGAACATTCTCGCCTACTCAACCGGCGATGCCCGCCTTGGGTGGCGGTTCAGCCGGCATTTTGATCTGTCGATTATAGGACGTAACCTCTTCCAGCCGTCGCATTTCGAGTATGGCGGCGATCCCCTGGGCCTCGTAGGGATCAAACGAAGCGTCTACGCAAAACTGACATGGAGCCGGTGAGCTGCAATGGCTTTCAACAATGCAAACGCGGGCTTCGCGGATTACTGCGCAATCCCGCAGTTGCGTTGCGCCTCGTCTTTCTTCTCAGCCTGGTTCTCTCTCCCGTGTCCCGGGCGGCCGATGAATCGCTGGAGTACCAGGTGAAAGCCGCGTTCCTCCTCAACTTCACGAAATTCGTGGAATGGCCGCGGTCGGCGTTCGAGGCGGCGGATTCGCCCATCGCCATTTGCGTTCTGGGAGACGACCCATTCGGGACCGCGCTGGATCAGATTGTGGCCGGAGAAGTCGTGAGCGGCCGAAAACTGGCGATCCAGCGGCTAAAGCGGGCACCGGCGCCAAAAGCATGCCAGGAGCTGTATATCGGGGCCGACAAAGGGATCTCCAAAGTTCCTTCCGGCCTGGGGCCGGGCGTTCTCACCGTCGGCGAAGCGGAAAGTTTTGTCCGCGACGGCGGCATGATCGCTTTTGTGATTGAGAACCGGCGGGTCCGGTTCAGTATCAATCAGTCCGCGGCCGAAAACGCAGGACTGAAGCTGAGCTCCAGACTATTGAGCGTCGCGAAATCGATTGAGAAATAGAACCAGATGCGCACTTTTCGCGACATCCCGATCAGGCAAAAGCTGGGAATCATCGTCATGGTGACCACCGCCACGGGAATGTTAATCGCCAGCTTGGGCGTTGTCGCCTTCGACTCATATTTCTTCCGGCGATCGCTGGAGCGGGACCTGTTATCGCTCGCTCAGATGATTGCCGACAACACGACGGCTGCATTATCCTTTAACGATCCCCGGGCCGCAACCGAGACGCTGGCGGCGTTGCGCGCCCGGCCGCACATGGTCGCGGCGTGTATTTACCGGCCGGACGCAACGATGTTCGCTGCGTATTCACGGCTTGGCGGGCGTGGCGGATGTCCGGCAGCCGACAGGAAAGACGGGATTCAAGTCAGCAGCAGCGGCCTGATAGTCTCACGCGCGATCATGTTGACCGGCGAGCGGATTGGAACACTGGTACTGCTTTATGATCTCGGTGAAATTCCGGAGCGCATCAAGATATACGGCGGTACCGTGCTCGGCGTTCTGCTGGTTTCGAGCCTGCTCACTTTCTTGCTCTCGGCGAATCTGCGCGCTGTTATCGCAACGCCCATCGCGCAACTGGTCCGGGCCACGACCTCGGTATCCGAAACCGGCGACTATAGCACGCGCGCGGAAAAGCTGTCAGGCGACGAGCTCGGCGTGCTGGTTGACAGGTTCAACGAAATGCTGGCGGGCATCGAATGGCGGGAAGCCAATCTGAGAACGGCGCTTCGCGAGCAGAAGGAGAAAGAGGAAGAGCTGCGGCGGGCCAATGACGACCTGCAGCAGTTCGCCTATTCGGCGAGTCACGATTTGCAGGAGCCGATCCGGAATGTTGCGATATACAGCGAGATCGTGGCAAAACGTTATCGAGATCAGTTGGACGCTGACGGACAGCAGTTTCTGGGGTTCCTGACGGAAGGCGGGCGGCGCTTGTCCACGCTGATCAACGATCTGCTTGCCTACACGCGTGCAGGCGTCGCGAGCGATACAGCGCCGGCTCGGGCGGATTCGTCAGTGGTTTTGCAGCACACGCTTTCCAGCTTGGCGGAAGCCATCCGCGAAAGCGGCGCTACGGTGACCCATGACGGGCTGCCGGAGGTGCCTATGAGCGAAGCGCACCTTCAACAGATGTTTCAGAATCTCATCGGCAACGCACTCAAATATAGAAAGGACGAACCGCTTCAAATCCACATTTCCGCAGTCAAGGCGGAAGGCGCCTGGCGCTTTTCCGTGCGGGATAACGGCATCGGCATCGACCCTCAGTATAATGAAAAAATCTTTGGTGTTTTCAAACGGCTCCATCGCGACCAGAAGTACAGCGGGACCGGCATCGGCCTCGCTATTTGCCAGCGCGTGGTTAGACGCTATGGCGGAAGAATCTGGGTCGAGTCCGTACCCGGGGAAGGATCGACCTTCTGCTTCACCATCCCCGAACAGGACCAGCGAGGGCGTTCGCCAACGGCTGAATCTTTTGCTGGCTGAGGATAATCTGCCCGATGCCCTGCTGGTGCGCGAAGCGATCACGGCGGAAGGCCTTCCGGTGGAATTCCACATGGCCACTGATGGCGAACGAACAATCGAGTTTATCGCGAGGGCGGAAAACGATCCGGACGCACCCGGCCCGCACGTGCTGCTACTCGACCTCAATCTTCCGAAACTCGATGGTTTCGAAGTGCTCCGGAGACTTCGGGCCAGTAATAAATACAAAGACGTCCCGGTACTCATCGTCAGCTCCTCAGATTCGCAGAGCGATCGAAGCGAAGCGGCGAAGCTCGGTGCACGTTATTTCCGGAAGCCGGTTACGTACGAAGAATTTCTAAAGATCGGGCCCTTCCTCCGGGCGTTCCTGAGAGAGAACGGGCTGCTTTGAGAAGAGGGCAAGCCGTGTTGTTGAGCAGGATGTTGGACCGAGCGTCGCAGGACGCGGGAACAAAACGCGGCTATCGTGATTCTCTGATAAATTGGACGGAGGGAAACGCCAATGGGTCGTCGTTTTCACATTGTTGTTCTCGAAGACAATGAGCCCGACCTCCTGGTTGTCAAGCACTCGATTTTTGAAACAGGCATTGAGTGCGAATTCACGGCCTTTAGGGATGGCGACGATTGTGTGGCGTACCTCAATGATCCGGCGTCGAGTATTCCGGACCTGATGATCCTCGACCTCAACGTTCCGAAGGTGGAAGGCACCTCGGTTCTAAACAACGTTCGCGCCAACCCCCGCTGGGCGCATGTCAGCGTACTTATGTTCACCGCATCGCAGGATCCTGCCGATGTCGCGAGAGTTAAGATGCTCGGAGCTGACGATTGCTTTATAAAGCCGATGACCCTGGCTGGCTTCGAAAAGATCGGGCATGCGGTGAAAGACTGGCTGGAGAAAAGGGTAACGGCGACCCGCACCTAAGAGCAAGGCTCTGACCCAAACCCAAATGAGACGGCGGGAAGGTTGAGAGCGGCGCCCGGATGTGGTCCTCTAGACGCAAGGCTCCGCCGCCTCAATTACCTGCTTCGCCTTTCTGAATCAGAGCGGCCGCGGCTTCCGCCATCCTTTGATTTCCTGTCGCGTTGGGATGAATGTAGTCTCTGAAATCGTCCTCTCTCTGAGCCGCAACGGTTCGGAGCCGGGGAAGCATATCCTCCACGGCTACGCGCTCGGTCTGAGCCAGTGAAAACAGGCCTTGGCGCAAGAAGCCGGCGATGGGGCGCTGGTTGTCGACTTCGTCCCGGTACACAGTTAGCAGGATCAGAGGCTTGGCCCCACGGGATCGGGCCTCGCCGATCAAGTCCCGAATGGCGCGGATGCAGGAAATTCGCAGGTCGTCGGGGCATGGATCCACGAGCCCTGGGTGGGCTACATGCGCCGGTGCTGCTTCCGGATGGAAGATGCCAAGTCCGGGCACTAGCGGCAGCAGGTAGCGTGTGAGCAGCTCCCCAATAGCCGTCGCCGGTTTCTGATCCGGGAAGTCCGTGGCGCCCGCATACTCCGAGCCCGATTTGGCCTGACATAGGTTGTGGGTGCCGATTTGGAGGATGATTACCTGGGAGTGGAACGAACCGCGCTTCTTAAGAAACGCGAGCTCGTTTGCGGCTGCCCACTGGCCTGCTGAGGCGTTAAGTACATCGGTTTTCAGACCCGACTCGCGCAGGCGCGCCGCCAGAAGGTAGGGGTAGGTGCGGGATTGGTCAGTTGCGGCGCCGCCGTTAGTAACTGAGTCACCCAGGCAGAGAATGCGGAGAGTGCCGCTGCCTGGCCCCGCGGGCACAGGTGGCGATCGGAGGCCGTTTGCATCGTATTCGATCAAATGCCCGAATCGGCGCACATGTTGGTTGGGTTGGAAGGCATACCCAAAGTCGGGGTCCGGAAAGACGAGAGCGGGATCGCCAAGGCCCCACAGCACTCGGAGGACGATCTCCGCGCCAACGAGGGCGAAGATCAGGAAGATTGCGGCGTAAACGCTCACCACCCTGAGACGATGAGTGCTCGCGGCCATCGTGCCATTTTAGTCTAGTGCCAAGTTGCGGAAGTCGGCGAACGTCTATCCGCTTGCTTACGCGCGCGGTTCAGTGCCAGCCAGGTCGAGTCAGCGCCAGTTTGTAAAGGCGGTTCCGCGCGCTTTGTGGGCGTCCAGGAGAAGCTGGTCAATCCGTTGTCGCCGCTTCAGGAGTTGCTCGAGCAAGGCCTCGAGTTCGCCTTGGTCGGATTGATACCACTCCCTTGGAATTTGCTTCCACGCTTCGTCAACCACCTCTTCCGGAAAATGGCGCACCAGGTCAAGCCAGGGTTGAAAGCTGTCGAGCGAGCGCACTTCATCATAAACGCCGGAACGAAAGTAGAGGCCTTGTATCGGCGAGTCATCGAACTCCCAACGCGGGCCGCTGAAGGCGAACCCATGGTCGATCATCTGCGCAAAAAAGCCCTTGCGCTCCGGGGCGTCGCCGCGCAAAGGCGTCCACTGGCGCGCCTTCGCCCGAAAGAAAATTGCCTGGCGGGAATCGGCGTTCGAGACCCACTTGTCAAAGACGAGAGCCCCGAGAAAATCCAGCCGGTTTTCCACCTTCACCAGGAGAGTGTCCGGAAGAAAGTCGTAGATGGCGGTCCGGTCGGGGTTCACGGCGACGCGCGATCCAAAGTGGAGCCCCGGCCCCGGCAGGGTTTTGCGCGTCCCGAGGGTGATTCCCACGCCCGGGTTCTCTTCCACGAAGCCTCGAGAAACCTCGATCAACACCGTTTCCGGCGCGAAGATCTGGAGATACCGCAGGAACCGGGCCGAGAGCCATTCGTTGACCAGAATGCGCCGATGCTGGGGGTTGTTGGCGAATTTGACGACGTAGAACTCGCCGTCCGCGCCTTCGATGAGATGAGCCTGCGCGCCCCCTCGCATTTTTCGGATGAAGCGGCGGGCGCGAATCAGCATTCGTTGAGAGTCACGGTCACGAGGCCGGGTTGTTACTCTAGAATCTTACAGCGACCTGCAACGGAGGGCGCAAAATGGCAGAAGATAACCAGGAAAAAGCCACGACACAACATAGCCCCGACCAGACAGCACTCGAGCTCCTGAAATTCATTGTCGAGACGACAGGTTACGGCAAGGGAACCTCCACTGCCGGATTCCACGCCAAAGGGCCGCGTTCGAGCGACGAATACACCGATGCGTTGTTCGAGCTGTTTGATCGCTGCCGCGCCGCTGTGCGCAAGCAACCCGGCAAATAGCAATCGCGCCGGCTCGCGGTAAACGGGCCGGTGCGGTTTTACGATCATTCCGAAAGCGCCGTATGGGCAGCCCCATGCGTTAGCTTGGGGCTACCGCGGGTTGGAGAAACAGCCCCAAGCTGACGCATGGGGCTTGCGACGCCGGACGGCAGGCTACTTGCCCTTTTTCTTTCCGCCCTTCTTGGCGGCTTTCTTCGCTTTCTTGGCTGCCTTTTTCGCCGCTTTGGCTGCCTTTTTCCCTGCCTTCTTGGGCGTGGCCTTCTTTGCTGCTTTCTTTGGCGCGGCTTTTTTCACCACTTTTGCAGCCTTCTTGGCGGCTTTCTTCGCCGCTTTCTTGGCGGCCTTCGCGGCCTTCTTCACAGCTTTCTTGGCCGGAGTTGGAGGGGCCGGTGGCGGCGGGGCGGGAGGCGGGGCGGCTTTAGGGCTCTTCTTAGCCGCTGGCTTCTTCTTCGGCGGAGCCGGCGAAGGCACCACTTCCACGATCACAGCTTCCAGGATCGCCCCGCCGGCTGTCGGCGGAGGAGCGGAAAGACCCTCCTCGCTATCCAGGTCGTCGTCGTATTCGTTCTTGTCTGATTCGAGTTCCACGTGTTCGTCCTCGTAGTCAAAGTCGTCGTCTTCCGGTCGCAGTACGTAATCTGTGCTCATCGGCTGCTCCTCTGACATTATTCAAACCCGAATGCATCAAATGATGCAAGCAGCAAAATGATTTCACACGGTTTAAAGAATGGCAAGACCTTACGGTAAAAAACAAGCGGCAGTCAGCAGGTTTACTGGGAAGGCATACGGGGCGGTCGAAAGGAAGGCTACTTATGGCTGACAGCGGCGGCGTGGACAGATCGGTTCACAGCCTTATTCGCAGTCGCAACATGCGCGGACCGCGATGCGGCCGCTCCGGAAACATGGCTCGCCTTCCGTACATAGCGGGCCGGGTGGTTCGGCACTTCGTGCAAAGCAGCAGGAATCAGGAGCCGCTCCCCGGCCTCGAGTGTCCCAAGCAAGCCGCGGTTCGCAGTCGAAATCAGCTGCACGGAACTGTGGTAGAGCGCGGCGACGGAGGCCAGAGTCTCGCCCGAGACTACCCTGTGCAGGCGCCAGGCGTTCCGGTTGGCGGCGGGGACTGCCGCAAGCTCCGCGGATGTCGAGTCAGCTGCGCCCTTGGGCACATGAATGGAAAGGCCGGCGGGCGCCACATTTCGCAGCAGCGCGGGGTTCAAATCCCTAATCACCGAAACCGGCTGCTGAGCCGCATCCGCGATCAGCTCGAGATTGGTTGGGGCTTCCAGTTGAATCGAATCCCACTCGGCCGGCGACTCTTCTTCATAGTTATCCAACCCGTAGTCTTTCGGGTTTTTGGCCACGATCGTCATCGCCACGATGATCGGGACATAATTGGCTGTTTCCTTCGGCAGGGCGTTCCGCTTCAGAAGCTCCCAGTAGTCGGCGTAGCCGGTGCGCTCGACCGCTTTATCCACGTTTCCAGCGCCGCAATTATAGGCTGCCAATGCGAGGTACCAGTCGCCATACCGCCCGTACAGCTCCTTCAGGTGGCGCGCCGCGGCTCGCGTAGCCTTCTCGGGATCCATGCGCTCATCGAACGTGCTGGTGCGAACCAGGTCGTACCTGGCCCCCGTGCTGGCAACAAACTGCCACATGCCGACCGCCTGCTTGTTGGAAACAGCTCGCGCCAGGAATCCGGACTCGGCCTGAGCCAGGTAGATGAGCTCCTGGGGCACGCCTTCTTCAGCAAGGATTCGCTGAATCATTGGTTTGTAGCGCCCGGCCCGCTGCAATCCGTTGCGGAGCACGGCGCGGCCGCGGTCGGTGGAAAAATAATGAATGTAGCTGAGCACCGGATCAGTCATCTCGAGCGGAATCCCGGATTGCGTCTGCTGCACCTCGTGTGTCACTTGTGGAGCCAGCCCCGGATCCACCTCGAATGTCATGTGGCTGATTTCGTCGATCGGCGCCTTGTCGAAGGCCACGCTGTCTGAGGATTCGCCCGCGCCCATCTTCTCGGTGTCGAAGCGGTAGATGAGGTCGGAAAGCTCTTCCAGCCGGCGCTCGATCCTGCGCCGGTCCGGCAAGGAATCGGGCGCGTCCAACAAGACCTGGATTGCTAAGTCGAACTCGCGCCGGGCAACTGCCAGATTGCCTTCAAAGTAAGCCAAACGGCCGTCGCTCAGGTGCCGCAAACTGCGCTGGAGGCACTGATCCGCTTCCGGCGACAAAACCATGTTTCGCGCATCGGAATTAGCTGAACCAAGGATACTGGCGTCGGCTGCATCGTCTCCGCCGGTCCCTGCGACCGTGGGAGAAGCCTCGGTCGGGTGGGCTCGCCCCGCTCCATACGCGGGGAGGGCGCTGAGGGCGACAGCCAGAAGCAGGGCGTGATGGGCGCAACGCATGCGTTGTTTGTAGAACTGAAGATTAGCGCTCGTTCATCAAATTCTTACACAGAACCAATACATTATCCCAGCACTACGGTTTGGTCAACAACCCTTAACGACAATATCGGCGGTTTCAGGCGGCTACGAGTCCTGGATCTTGACGCGCTAATCGAAAAACGGCGAAGAATGACCGAAACTCCAGCGGCAATAAGATTAAAGTTTTTTAACGAGTCGGCACCGGCACCAGCTTCCGGCTGTCGATAATCCGATCAATCATCCCGTATTCGAGCGCCTGCCGCGGTTCCATTATGTAGTCGCGGTCGACATCTCTAGAAATTTTTTCGGGCGTCTGCCCGGTGGCGTCAGCGAGGATTTCATTCAGGGACTCGCGCATGCGAAGAATCTCGCGAGCATAGATATCGATGTCGGCGGCCTGACCGGCGAGCCCGCTCATAGACGGTTGGTGGATGAGGATGCGCGAATGCGGCAAGCTGAAGCGCTTGCCCTTGGCTCCGCAGGCCAACAATACCGCTGCCATAGAGGCGGCTTGACCGATGCAGTAGGTTACGATGTCGGGCTCGACCAGCCGCATTGTATCCAAAATGGCCAGTCCGGCCGTGATGGATCCACCGGGTGAATTTAAGTAAAGGGAAATATCCCGCTCGGGGTCCTCTGCAGCGAGAAAAAGCATCTGTGCCATCACGAGGTTGGCGACGTTGTCGTCAATCGGCGTGCCGAGGAAGATAATATTTTCTTTGAGCAGACGAGAGTATATGTCATACGCTCGCTCGCCCCGCGATGTCTGCTCCACTACCATTGGCACAAGCACTGAATTGTCCATGACGAACTCCTAGCCGTTTCGATGAAATCACCGAAACGAGCTCCCTTGACGCGTGAACCGGACATCTGGTCCGGCAGCGGCATCCAGAACCGGCCGCCCAGCGTGCTGACAAAAGGGCCATCGCCAATCGAGGGGCGAGCGGCACACTTAGGCTTGCGGCCTGTTGCGTCCTGCAGTCTGTTTGCATCCCTATGATAAATGATCGCGACCCAGGCGCTAGGACGAGCGGTGGGGGGTAGTCGGTATTGACGCCTGAACGTAGCTGACGCCATAGTAGAGAAAGGATGGGGTCTAAAGAGTTTAGGTACTAGTTTCAGCGCCCTGGTCAACTCGAAGCCGCAAAAGAATCTGTGGCTTGTGACCGAAGAGATAGGTGAGTAACGCTACCGAATGAGAGTGTTAATCGCTGATGACAGTTCGTTCTCTCGTGCAGTACTGAGGAAAACCCTGCCCCAATGGGGCTATGAAGTAGTAGAGGCTGAGGATGGGGACGCGGCGTGGGCAATTCTGTCCGCGCCGGATGGACCGCATCTGGCAATTCTCGATTGGGTTATGCCCGGCCTGACTGGGCCTGAGGTGTGCAAGCGCCTGCGGGACACCCGGCGCGAGCCCTATACCTACGTTCTGTTGCTGACATCGAAGGAAACCAAAGAGGAAACGGTGGAAGGGATGGATGCCGGCGCGGACGACTACATCGTAAAACCGTTCCACGAACATGAGCTGATGGTGAGGCTGCGTGCCGGGAAGCGAATCGTTGAGCTCCAGATTGAGCTGCTAAATGCGCAGGAAGAACTGCGCGAGCGTGCCAACAAAGACCTTCTCACGCTGCTGCCCAATCGCCAGGCTATCGAGACGGAACTGATCCGGGAGCTTTCGCGCTGCCACCGCGGGGGAACGCAAGTCGGAATCGTGCTGCTTGACCTGGACCTTTTCAAGAGCATCAACGATAATTACGGGCACTTTGCCGGCGATGACGTGCTCAGAGAAACCGCCCGCCGCCTCCGCGCCAACATGCGCGATTACGACCGGGTGGGCCGCTACGGCGGTGAAGAGTTCCTGGTTGTGATGCCGGGCTGTGATCTTAACCTGGTGTGCCAGCAGGCGGAACGTTTGCGCCGCGTGCTGTGCGGCACAACAATGAACGTCGAAGGGGTGGAGATGACGGTGTCAGCCAGCTTCGGCGTCACGGTATCGGACGGCTCAGACCGCCATGATGTGTTTGTCCGCGTTGCTGATGAGGCTTTGTATCTCGCCAAGGCAAGGGGCCGGAACTGTGTCGCGGCGGTGACAATTGAAGAATCGGCGAGCCACCCTGTTCAAATCAACGCAAGTTGAGATGGCAGGTGGGGCAGGTTGCCAACCTGCCCCACATGACTATCCTTGGCGAGCTATTCGCTCACTCTGGCCTTCGCGATCTGAACATGGCTCAGGGTGCTGGCGTACTGCTCGATGCCCTTCATCAGCGCTTCGGCAATTTTCTGCCGCTGGTCCGATTTCCTCAGTGCGCTCTCATCGCGTGGATTGCTGACAAACCCCACCTCGGCCAGAATGGACGGCATCGTTGCGCCTATCAGCACTACGAAGGGCGCCTTGCGAACCCCGCGGTCCCGGGAACGGCTGTTCATCTTCACCGACATGACTTGTAGCGATCCCTGCACCTTCTGAGCGAATTCTCTCGACTCCTCGACCTTGGCCTTCAACACCGCTTTCTGCAGCAGATCGTTCAGGTCATGAATAGAACTGGCCGACGTCGCATTCTCGCGCGTCGCCAAGTCGAGCGCGGCCTTCTCGGTGGTGAAGTTGAAATAGTAGGTTTCGACTCCTGTGGCCGAGGCGACGCTTGACGAGTTGGCATGAATGGAAATGAAGAGGTCTGCCTTCTCGGTGTTGGCCATTTCCGTGCGCTGTTCGAGCGGGATAAACGTATCGTCGGTTCTCGTGAATACGACCTGGCTACCGAGCCGGCTCTCGACTAGCTGGCCGAGCCGCAGGGCCACGTCGAGGACCAGGTCTTTCTCGCGCAGGCCATGCGGTCCTATGGTTCCGGTGTCTTTTCCACCATGGCCGGGGTCGATCACGACTTTACCGACCTTCAGCCCGAAGACACGCACCAGCGAGCGGTTTCCCTGGCTGTCGCGCGCTGCCGGCGCCGTCTGGCTCAAGGTCGATAAGGCGCTCGAGGGCGAGTTAGGCGAATCGGGTTGAGGCTCGACGGCTGCGCTCCTTGCGATTGCAGATGAGGAGGAACGAACCGGCAGCACCACGGAGGGGAGGCCATCGCTCCGCACGGCGCTTTTGGCATAGCCGGCGCCGGTTGAGCGGGGCGGGTCGAGGCGCATCCGATCTAGCGGCCCGTAAATCACGGCGCGCATCACTGCTCCCTGCTGCTCTACGAGGTAGGGCAAGGGTGGCGGAGGCGCCAAGCCGGACAAATCGGGCGGCTTCCTGGTGGGCAATTTCTCTGCTAAAGAGGGTAAGTTAACTGCGGGCGCCGTGGGGAGCGGGGCTATGCTCGACGACGCTCCGGGCCCCGGGCCATCTCCACTCTGCCGTTCGGGGCCATTTAGCCGTTCGGCGCCGGAGACCGTAGGCCGAGTATCCAACTCGCCGCCGGCGCTCTTACCTTTTGGCCGAACTTCAATAATCAAGCGATCCGGATGTGCCAACTGGCTTGAGGAGTAGTCGACGAGCGCCTCAAGGTCAAATACCACGCGGGTCACTCCAGGCGCCGTTTCGGCCACGCGGATCTGCTTGATCAGGTGATCTTGAACCGCAATCGCGTGTTGTTTCCTGAGAGCTCCCTCTCGAATGGGCAGACCGCTGAGATCAAAATACAGGCGAGGTGGATTATCCAACTCGTCGGACTTCATCTTGTAATCGCCGGTGGTTGCAATCGCCACGCGCGTTACGTCGCCCCACGACCAATAACGAATCGATACAATCTGGGCCTCGCCAGGGTCCTGGGGCTGGCTCGCGCCCGTCAGACTCAAGAGTCCGGCGAGTAGCGCGAGATGTATGATCCGGCGGGGGAGGCGGAGCATGCAAAAGCTAGCGAGTGCGCAAGTACAGTCGCCCCTCCGCGTCCGTGAATTGTTCAATGTGGCGCACCACAATTTCGCCGGCGGCCACCTGAGCGGAAGCCGCGAGATCGGCGTCTGAGGGCTGCGGTTTGGCAGGCGGCTGCGCCTGAATGTAGCGCTGCTTCACTTTTTCCACGTAGTCGACGGTTTCCCGAAACGGCGGCACACCGCCAAAGCGCGCGACGGCTCCTTCACCTGCGTTGTAGGCAGCGAGGGAGAGCCGCAGGTCGGAGGGAAACAGATCCTGCAGGTAGCGGAGATACCTGACTCCGCCTTCGATGTTCTGCCGCGCGTCAAAAGCATCGGAGACACCGAATCTCCGCGCCGTGGCCGGAATCAGCTGCATCAACCCCTGAGCGCCTTTGGGTGAAACCGCGCGCGAATTAAAGTTGCTTTCAACGCCCATCACCGACCAGACGAGGAGGGGGTCGACGGCATAAGCGGAAGCCGCCTCCGCAATCAGACGATTCACGTCGGGCGCCTGCGTTGAAGGGGCGGGCGCGGCTGCGGAAACTGCCGGGGCGTCCACCTTCAGCGGCGCGGCCGAAACAGTGACCGCTGGCGCTACTGGCGTCTTCGCTTCCGGGGCAATTGCCGCGGCTTGAGCTTTTGACGTCACTTTCATCGTGTCCTTCGCCGGTCCGGGAGTTTCGACCTCACGAACCAGGCGGCCGTTCTTGTCTATGCGTACTACGGAGCGCACCACCGAAAGAGCTCCGGCTTGGGACGCCGCCTGCGTCCCGGCAACCGCGGATGCACTCCCGCCCGAGGCCTCCGGAGCACCAGCACCGACGAGCGGATAAGCCAACAGGCCTGACGCAAGTATAAAACAAATTGTCTTGAATCTGTTCTTCTGATTATACGCTGGTTTCACGGTATTCAGAGACGGCCCGGACAGAGGACTTGCATCTTTCGCCCTTAGGGTTGGCAAGTTCAGAAACTCAAGGGGCGACCAGGGGATCGCCTGCGGAGCAGGGGTTCGGCCCCACCTGGAAGCGCTATCGCGGGCCAATTTCAAGGCCCATGGACCTTTTCCGGATGGTACCATTCTGGCATGCATCTGGCGGGGTTCGTGCTCGCGGGAGGGCTTAGCACGCGCATGAAGCGCGACAAAGCCATGCTCGACTGGCGCGGCGAAACGCTGCTGGCGCATACGGCGCAAGAGGTGGCATGCGTCGCCCGATCGGTGGTCGTGCTCGGGCCGCCCAGCCGCTATCAGGCGCTCGGGTTTCTGTGTTGGAACGACATTCACCCCGGCCTCGGCCCTCTGGGAGCGCTCGAGACCGCGCTTCAGCGGACGACTGAGGATTGGAATCTGATAGTCGCCGTCGACTTGGCAGGCGCGGATCGAAAACTGCTCGCCGCGCTTGGCGAGACGGCCGAGGCCGCTGGCGACGCTCAGGCCGCCGTAGTGCGCGAAGTGGATTTGCCCGAAACGAGCGATGCGGAAGGCTCCGAATGCCGGGTGCATCCGTTGTGCGGCGTCTACCACCGCTCCGCGCTGGCCGCGGTTCAAGTTGCGATCCGGCGAAACGATCTGCGTATGATGAGTCTGTTGAGCCGCCTGAACACCGTTTACCACGACATCCGATACCGGCTGGCGAACCTGAATCAGCCGGAAGACTGGAGCGCTTTCCTGGCCTCGAGCCGGTCCGCTTGACGGCCGGGTTCCGGGCACATACTCGCCGCTATGCCGCTTGAAGAATATCCTCATTACATTGAGTTCCGCCAAGTCTGTAAGACGTTTGATCGGCCGATTTTGGCGAATGTTAACTTTTTTGTGGATCCTGGCCAGACGCTTGCGATCATCGGCCGCAGCGGTGTCGGGAAATCGGTGAGCCTCGGCCATATCATGGGGTTTATCAAGGCAGACAGCGGCCAAGTGATTGTACGCAATACAGATATCACTCACGCTGACGACGCCGAACTACGCCGCGTTCGCAAGAAAGTGACTATGGTGTTCCAGTCTGGGGCCTTGTTTGATTCCCTCACAGTTGGCGAGAACATATTGTTCTCACTCGAATTGCGCGACGATTACAACGAACAAAACAAGGAAGATGTCGTGAACGGGCTGCTGGATATGGTCGATCTGTTGCACGTGCGCGACTTGTATCCGACTGACCTCTCCACTGGTTTCAAAAGGGCGGTTGCGATCTCGCGAGCCCTGGCGGCGCAGCCGGAATGCATCCTGTACGATGAGCCGACGACCATGGTGGACCCGATCATGGGCGATGACCTGGGCAACCTCATGCTGCGCCTGAAGCGCCAGCTACGGCTGACTTCGATCGTGGTGACTCACGACCTCGACCTGATGCGCAAGGTTGCCGACACGGTGATGTTCCTCTACAAGGGCGAGTCGATCTACTTTGGCCCGGTGGACGATCTCAAATCCTGCCAGCACCCGCACGTCAAGCAATTTCTGGCGGCGGATAGTATTCAGATCGAGGGTAAGCTCGCGGAAGATTGAATACTGCGCAACGAGGTTAAACGCTCTAGCGGCTTTGGACCGGTTCCAGCGAAGCGGGGGGCACAGCCCCAAGCTGACGCATGGGGCTAGGGAGCACTCTAACAAGCCATTTCCTCTACCAATCCAGTTGTGCAGGGAAAAACTCGGCGATCAAATCCTCGTAATACGGACGTAGCTCCTTCACGTTCGGCTTGCTCTGTCCCTTCGAGTAAAGGTCGTAGGGATTGAACTCCCTCACCCATCGGAACATTTGCTCGTCATGAGCGGACATCAGGTGCCGGTAGGCGCCATGCCGATGCGCCGCGTAGAAGGAATGGTAGCGAAGCATATAAATCGCAGGTTCCGGAAGATACTTCTCCGCAACCTTCGAGACATACGCATCGTGCCCCCATGACATATGTACGTTGTCCAAGCCGCAGTTTGGCTCGTATATGCCGAACTTAGTTTGATATTCAGGGACTTTCGAGTCCGGATTGGCGGCAAAGTACTCGGGGAAAACAATCTGGTCGGAATAGGCGCAGCCAGCCGGGAACGTGTCCCCGACCACACCCCATTGCGGCTCGCCATACAGGCAGAGCACCTTGCCCAGATCGTGCACGAAACCCGTCAGGACGAACCAGCGCGGGTGGCCATCTTTGCGAATCGCCTCGGAGGTCTGCATCAGGTGTTCGATCTGCGACAAGTCGGTATCGGGGTCGCTGTCATCCACCAGCGTGTTGAGAAATTCGGCAGCTTCCCAAATGCTTTTCTTCCCCCTGCTGAGCGGATAGTACTCGGCCTCTTTGGCGCGGACATATTCAAGGGTCTGATGTTGATGATTCTGGCGATAAAATTCCGCCACGCCGGGGTTGGCTTTGGCGTCGTAAACGCGGAACTCCTCCTGGGCTTTGCCTTCGCGGTATCTTCCGGCGATGAAATCGTCCCAATCCTCCAAATGCGGCATTGGTTGTTGCTGTTGCAGTGTGCTCATCGAGAATCCTGTTTCGTGAATGGCGCTTCGGTGACGCTCGTCAACGATTCTCTCAAAATTTGTGGGGAAATCCCGGTTAAACTCGAAATAGAAGCACGGGGGGCGGGGCCGAATCCCGTCCGAACCTAAGGCCAGGAGACAATCTTGCAGATTGATCGACGCAAAGTGATTGCCGCCCTCGGCGGAATGGCCGCGGTCGAAGCGATGAGCTCGGAAGCGCGCGCCGAAGGGCTTGAGGGTTACGTTTCGCAGGAATTGGATGCGGCCGCTGCGGCCAAACTCGGCATGCCGACCAAAGCTGCTACTGTAGCCGAGCTCGAAAGCCAGGTTCAGGAGCGCGCCTTCCGCCGCGGGGTCGGGACCCTGTTTGCAGTGGGTGCGTCGACTCCCTTTGGGAATCGGGTTGCCGGCGAGGCGGAGACAGTGCCTCGGCTAGCCGCGATGCCGGCGAGGCCGGCGCTGCTCGATTTCTTCCAACTGCGATTTGCTCCGGCGACTCACGTTCTTCAGAGCGCCGATAAGGCCCTCGCCGCGGGAATGCCCGAGGAAACCGTGATCGCCTGCCTGCTCCATGACGTGGCGCAATCCCTCATGAAGGCCGACCACGGCTGGTGGGGGGCTCAACTTTTCGAGCCGTACGTATCAGAAAAGGTCACGTTTGCCATCCGATATCACCAGGCGTTGCGCTTCTTCCCCGATCACTCGGTGGGCTATGAATATCCGGCCATGTACAACCTGATATTCGGCACGGACTATGTGCCGCCGCCCTACATCGAGGCCGCCCACCGGTATTGCCGAAACCACAAGTGGTACATGGCAGCGAGGCTGGTTACACTGAACGACCTGTATTCGTTTGATCCGAATCATGTCGTGGATGTGGCAAAGTTCACCGACATTATCGGGCGGAATTTCAAACAGCCCAAAGAAGGCTTGGGCTTTGACAACAGTCCAGTAGCTCACATGTGGCGCACGATCGCCAGCCCGGACGTGCCGCTTTAAATCGGAGCTCTCCCGTCGGCGTTTGCCGGCGCCTTTTGGAAACAGGATCCGGAGTAGCCGAACATCAAAGGCCGCTCTTTTTAGTCACGGCTCAGTTTAGGATTCGGTCAGGGCCGCTCACGAAACCGGCTACTCCTGGTGCAGGGCGTCCATTGGATGGATGCGGGTCGCCCGGCGGGCTGGAACGTAGTTTGCGATGAGCGCCACCAACAGAAGCAGTGCGGCTACTCCGGCCATGACGGTCGGATCGAGCGGCGTTACGCCATAGAGCAGCGCGCGCAAGGCGAACGCCAGTACGGCCGCGCCAGCCAGCCCGGCGGCGAGCCCCATCAGCGCGGTCTTGAGGCCGCTGACCACTACCTGCGCCTTGAGCTGCCCAGGCGTGGAGCCAAGCGCCATGCGAATTCCGAATTCGCGCGTCCGCTCGGCGACGCCGTAGGAAACCACACCGTGAATGCCGAGCGCGGCCAGCAGCATCGAGATGCCGGCGAAAATCGCCAGCAGCAGTGTCGAAATGCGGGGCGCGGTATTGGCCAGTGACATATAGTCATCCATGCTGCGGATCTGAAACACCGGCTGGCCGCTGTCGACCGACCACACGGCCTGCTTCACCTCTTTCACCACCGCGTCGGTATCAAGCGTGGTGCGCACGGCGAGCGCCATTTGTTTGTTCGACATTTGCTCGAACGAGGCGTAGATGGTGGGCACGGGTTGCTTTTCCAAACCGTAATGATGCACCTGGCTCACGATGCCGACGACCTCACGGAATGTGCCCCATAGCCGCATGCGCCGGCCGATCGGATTCTGGTTGGGCCAATACTGGTGCGCGAGCGTTTCGTCAATCAGAATCACCGGCGGGGCATCGTGCGTATCGCGATCGGAGAGAAGTCTGCCCTTGAGCAACGCAATTCCCATGGTGTTGAAATAGCGCGGGCTGACACGGCGGAAGTCGGCGGTGAATGACTGACCGGGGGGAGCGGGACGGTTTTCGATGGTGAAGTACTCGCGGTCGTTCTGCTGTCCGAGCGGAAGCACATCGGCGAGACCGGCGGATTGAATGCCGGGCAACTGTTCCACTTTATCGATCACGCGCCGGTAGAAGCCGGATTGCTCGCTAGAGGTCTTATAAAGATTGTCGGTGGGCAGGCGCATGCGGAACGTAAGGACGTGATCGGGCCGGATACCCGAATTCACGTGTTGCAGATTCACGAAGCTCCTTATGGCGAGGCCGGCGCCGATCAGCAGCATGGTGGCGAGAGCTATCTCCCCGGCCACGAGGAAACGCCACAACTGCGTCCGGCCAGCGGATGGCGAGGAGGTCCGGCCGCCGGCCTTGAGTGACTCGCTGACATTGGAGGCGGCGACATACAGGGCTGGAATCAATCCGAAAATCAGCGCGGCCCCGGTTGAGATCAGCAGCGCGAAGATGAGCGCGCGGGCATCGACGTTAATGTTGGGCCGCACAACTTCGACGCCGGCCTCGGTCATCGGAAGGGTGCCCGGCAGGATCGCGCCGAGAATGCCGACGCTCCAAACGGCGATAAAGATTCCTAACCCGCCGCCGATGAGGCTAAGCAGCAGGCTCTCGCCAAGAATCTGCCTGACCAGACGCCCGCGCCCGGCGCCCAATGCGGCGCGAATCGCCATCTCTTTGCGCTGGCCGGTGACCCGCGCCAGCAACAAGCTCGAGACATTGACGCATGCCAGCAGCAGGAGCAGTCCGACCGCGCCCAGCAGCAACAGTAAAGCAGGTCGAATGTTTTCGAAGAGCGCCTCTTTCATTCCGACCACTGCCACGTTCCAGCCCGCCAAGCGGGGCGTCTCGGAATCGATGCGGCGCGCAATCGAGCTCAACTCGGCTTGTGCCTGAGCGAGAGTGACGCCCGGCTTCAGACGGGCGATGACGCCAAAACTGTGATCGACGCGTTCTTTGGCCCGCAGCTCAGCGACCGGCCAGGGCACATAGAGATCGGCCGGCAGGGGGTGCCAGAAAGTGGGAGCGAGCACGCCGATCACGGTGTATGGCTCGCTATTCATGATGAACGTTCGTCCAATGGCGTTCGGGTCCGCTCCGAAGCGGCGCTTCCAATAACCGTAGGTGAGCACCGCGACTGGGTAGCGCGCTTTCCCTGCGCCCTCAGCCGTGGTAAAGGTGCGCCCGAGAATTGTGTGGGCGCCCAGCATCGATAGAAAATTTGTAGTCACGCGCAGGCCGGTCACCTGTTCCGGCTCGCCCTCGCCGGTGACGGTGCCTGTCCCGACCTCGAGAAGCGTCATCTCATCGAAGGAGTGAGCCTGTTCTTTCCAGTCGAGGAAATTCGGCGCGGACACGCCTTCGCGCTTGATGCCGTCCTTCAAATCCGTCTCGAAGATCAGTGCCAGGCGATCAGAGCCGGACGCCGACATCGGACGCAGCACCACCGAATTGACGACGCTGAAGATGGCAGTGTTTGCGCCGATGCCAAGAGCGAGAACCAGCAACGCCACGATGCTGAAACCTGGCGTTTTGCGTAAGGTGCGCAATGAATACCGCATGTCTCTGAGAAGGGTAAGCATCTGCCTTATGACGGAGCAACCGAAGGTCCGATCGATGGGCTAAGCAAGTGACTGAAACCACTCACCTATCGTGGGGTCCTGAGTGACGCAAGTGTCCGCTTTTGGGAATCGCCGGCAGGTTCCGCGTCTTTAAGGCAATCGCCCTCAATTAGACTGCTTCGCCAGCCGCGATCATTTTGGGGCGGGGCTTGCGATCCCTGCTACAATAAGCTGCGTCTTCGGCTCAAGGTTTTCTGTACGGGATCTTCCGGCTGGTCTTCGCTTTTTGCCTGGTCATTTGGGTCCTGCTCTATTCCAGCCGTTGGCCTGAGACGATTGATTCGGCGGAAAAAACCGCGAGGGCTTGAGCAGGACTAACCGTGATCAACGAGAATACCCTTACAAAAACCGACCAATACGATCGTGGCAATCTAAACACCTTCACTTTCGTTGTGCTGGTCATTCTTCACCTTGGCGCCATAGCGGCTCTGTTCTTCTTTAGCTGGCGCAATCTCGCCGTCGCGGCGTTCCTGTATTGGATGACGGTGAATCTTGGCATCAGCCTCGGTTACCACCGGCTCCATACCCACCGCTCCTTCAAGGTCCCTCGCTGGGTGGAATATTTCTTCGCCGTCTGCGGCACGCTTACGCTGGAGGGCGGTCCGATGTTTTGGGTGGCTACGCATCGTATCCACCACCAGAAGTCCGACCAGGAAGGCGATCCCCACTCCCCGCGCGACGGCGCCTTCTGGTCGCACATGGGCTGGCTTCTTTTCGGCCAGGCTCTGCACAACGAAACGAAGACGCTGTCCAAATACGCGCCCGACTTGGCGAAGGATCCTTTCTACCTGTGGTTGAGCAAGTGGCACTGGCTGCCTTCCGTGATCCTGGCGGTGATTCTCGCCGCCATCGGTGGTTTCCCGCTTGTGTTGTGGGGTATTTGCCTGCGTATTACCGTTGGTTTGCATTGCACCTGGCTGGTGAATTCCGCGACTCACATGTGGGGGCGCCGCCGGTTCGCCACACGCGATCAGTCCCGCAACAGCCTGTGGGTGGCGCTGCTCACTTTTGGCGAGGGCTGGCACAACAATCACCACGCTCACCCCACGTCCGCGCGCCACGGACTGGCCTGGTGGGAAATCGATTTCTCGTGGATGCAGCTCAAGGTGCTGAAGTGGCTGGGCATTGCCACTTCGGTGAAGGTGGCCCGCATCGAGGACAAGAACTGGCAGCGCAACGCGGCTTGAGTGGCAGGTAGGCCGGGTTTAGCAGACTCCAGCACTGCGGCAAACGTCGGCACGAATGCCGACGCTGCAGGCACGAGTGCCCGCGCCACATCATTACGCCGCCTCGGTGGGAAAAACGTACCAGCGGTTCTAGTGGCGGGCTTTAGACGGCGGCGCGTGCGCGGCGGGCCGGCACTGTCTCGCTGCGCGCCGATTTGCGTGGGGTATCGTCGAGTCGCCTCACCTGGTCGCTCACCGAGACGAGGAACATTGGCTGCCTGGCGTTCTTCAGCAGGTCGATGATTCGCTCGTGTTGATCCTCGAGATAGATCGACTTCCCATCGGTCAGCAGATGAAGATTTGCGTTGCCCGATAGCACTTCGGCCAGGCGCTTGCCCATCTCGCGCTGCAGGAAGCGCAGCACGCGGCGGATCTTCTGCAGCGAGAACCCTTTTCGCCGCAGCTCGGCAATCATGGTGATTTCGACCACCTCTTCGGCCAGGTAGACTCGCCGGTGCCCTTCATGGTGCGGCGACACCACTTTCCGTTCGTCCCACCATTGCAATTGCCGGAGACTGACGGCGGCAATCCGCGCCACGTCCGTGCTTGTGAACGTTCTGGCAGCCTGAGATAAATCAGGACGTGACTTGCGTGTTTTGAACATAGCCGTTGGATTCCGTTGGCGGTTAGAGAGTACCCATGATTCTATCGAAGTCCGAGGGAGTGTCAAACATTTTATCCACCCCCCACGAACTCCACAATCTCAATTTGAGCATCCGGCGCCACCTGTGTGGTGTCCCAATCGCGCTTGTAGACGATATGGCGGTCCATTTCGACCGCAACCCTGTCCCCCCGCACGCCGAGATGCGATAACAGCTCGCGGACCGATTCGCCCTGCCTGGCCTCACGGGTTTCTCCGTTTACGGTTATCGATATGATCATGGCCTGCCGTTCCATTGTGAGGTTGGCGCTTTCTCTACCCGCTCATTATATTTGAGGCCGTGCGCATCCGCTTGCCGACGCGCGCGGTTCAGTGCTGTGGGCGGATTGCACCGAACTGGGACCCTTACGGCGCGTCGGCACGAAATCCCGACGCTGCAGGCACGAGTGCCCGCGCCAAGTCATTTGGTGGGAAGTGCGGGCTCTAATGAACTGTGTACCGGGCCCGCAGTCCAAAGGGTGCGATCTCGATGTCGAACTCTGTACCGCCCTCGGCGACCATCTGATAAGTGCCGCGCATTGTCCCGGTCGGCGTTTTCAGTGGGCACCACGACGAGTATTGAAAGGATTCGCCGGGTCGCAAGACCGGCTGTTCGCCGACGACGCCAAGACCCTTAATTCCTGAAACGTGGTCCAACGCATCGGTAATGATCCAGTGCCGGGCCACCAGTTGAACCGTGTCGGATCCTTGATTCGTGATGCGAACGGTGTATTGGAACACCCACTCGCCCAGGTGAGGCCTGGAGTTCTCAGGCGAATGCCGGGCCAGGACCTCGACGCGGATCGAGTTGGTTACGGTATCGGACATCGGAGCCAGCTCGGGCCGCAAGTTAGCCATACTTAGACCGTAGCAATTCGGATAGCTCCAGAAGGGCCATGCCGCTAGACGGGTGAGCGACACCGAAGTTCCTTTTGGTAACCGCTCGAATTAAGACCCGGAGTATCTCTGTGCAACGTATGTTACTAAGACGGCGCCTCAGCAGGAATCGACAAATTATGCGAATGGAATCTGACAATGCTGTTTATTGTCTATAGCATCCGAAGCTCGCAAGGGTGGCGGCCCTTTCTCTCATCGATTTTGTTTATTGATACCATTCATGTTTTGACTCGAATGTCATCGACGCCATTCTGTAACCGAATGTTATACTCAACCCAATCTGTCGTTGCCTAGGGTTTCAAAAACCGTTTTAAGAGTTCGCCAAATCCCCGGCCATTAATTGTTGTCAGTTCGCGGGCTTGCGGAGGGCACGGACCGCGCTAGTTTTACGCTCCGTAGTTTTGGAGCGAGGCCTCTCCGTTGGAGTGCCGCGGCACATTTATAATTTGTGCCGTCGACAGGCCCTGTAGCCCGAGCTATGTTGTGAATCGAAAAAGGAGATTCTGAATGGTTGTATCTGACTCAATGAAGAAGCTAAAGAGTCTTTCCCGAAGGGCTTTGGCATTTGCGGTCCTCGGATGTCTGTCGGCAATTCTGCTAATTGGCCAGTCCTATCAGGGCAGTGTGCGCGGAACGGTGACCGACTCGACCGGTGCCCCCGTGCCCAATGCAAAAGTCATATTGACCAACGACGGAACGGGCGAAGCTCGTTCGGTCCTCACTAACGGCGACGGCGGCTATGATTTCGAAATTGTGGTTCCCACCACCTACACGCTGACGGCCGAAGCTCCCAATTTCAAGAAATTTGAGCGCAAGAACGTTACGATCGGCGCGCAGGAGCACCTGACGGTTGACATGCAACTGACGATCGGCACGGTCTCGGAAAGCGTGCTGGTCACAGAGCAGGTGCCGCTGGTGGAAACGTCCGATGCTTCCCAGGGCCAGGTGCTCGACAACCAGAAACTGTCCGACCTTCCCAACCTCGGCCGCAACCCATTCATGATGGCTAAGCTTACCGAGACTGTTGTGCAAGTCGGCCCGCCGGCCTACAACCGCATGGAAGACCAGAGCGGTTCGTCGATGATGTCCATCTCCGGCGGCCCGGTGCGCGGCAACAACTATTTAATCGATGGCATTCCGATCACGGATTTCAATAACCGCGCGATCATCATCCCCACGCTCGAGGGCGTGCAGGAAGTGAAGATTCAGGCCAATACTTATGACGCGGAAATGGCCCGCACCGGCGGCGGCATGATCAATACGCTGATGAAATCCGGGACCAACGACTTCCATGGCAGCGCCTATGGCCACATACGCAGAACCAGCATGGATGCGAATAACTACTTTGCCAATGCTGGAGGCCTCCCGATCGCGGACCAGCCCAATACTACGTGGGGCGCGAGCTTCGGCGGCCGCGTTTGGATTCCAAAGGTCTACGACGGGAAGAACAAGACGTTCTTCTATCTAGCGGTGGAACATTACGACGATCGCTCTTCCGATGCTGATAGCTTCCGTGTGCCGACTGCCCTCGAGCGTGTAGGCAACTTCTCGGCAAGCAACGGCATAACGGTTTACGCGCCGGGCACGATGACTCCGTATCCCAACAACACCATCCCGGCCTCCGCCATTAACCCGGTAGGCCTGGCGGCTGCGGCGCAGTATCCCAATCCCGCTTACGCTCCGACCACCTACGCCGGAACAGATCTGGACCTTACCTCCTCCATCAAGGCGCGCGCAGTTCAATACACGGCCAAAATTGATGAGGACTTTACTTCCTGGTGGCGGGCGAGCTTGAGCTACCTTCGCTACTATTCGCTCGAACCCGGTGACACTTGGTGGGGAGAATCCACAGAATCCGGCTGGCGTCTTCTGCGCCGTGTGGATACGACTCAGTTGAACAACCTGTTCACGATCAACCCGACTACGGTTCTTGCCGTCCGCTATGGCCAAAACCGTTTCCCGAACTACGACTACAACAGTTCGCAATTCTTTAACCAGTCTTCGCTAGGCTTTTCGTCGCAGTTCAATTCCCTCGTCAATCCGGCGTTGTCCGAGTTCCCGGTGTTTAACATGTCGACCTTTTACTCACTGGGCGATGAAGGCGACAACGACTACTACAACGAGAACTCGAAGAACTTCTCTATCGCCATCGACAAATACAAAGGCAAACACAGCATCAAAATCGGCTTCGATTACCGCTACCTCGATACCTTCGGAGCGGGCATCAATTGCCCAGATGGCTGCTACTCGTTTAACACCAACACTCCCGGCACGAACAGCTACACCGGTTCGGACCTCGGCGACCTGCTCGAGGGTCTGCCGTTCACACGCTCAATGGACTTAGCCGAAAAGTTGAGTGATTACACTCACTACTATGGGGCGTTTGTCCAGGACAACTACCGCGTGACGAGCAAGTTGACAGTGAACTTCGGCATGCGCTGGGAGCGTGAACTGGGAGTCCAGGAAAAGAACAATGGCCTGGTCGTCGGCTTCAACACTACCGCGGTCAACCCGATTGCCTCTCAGGTGACGGGAATTCTGCCGATTGGGGAGATAGAGTACGCCGGCCAGAACGGCAATCCTACCTCTGTCGGTAACTACTACCAGAACAAGTTGGGTCCGCGCGCAGGCCTTGCGTATTCGATCAATAGCAAGACCGTGGTTCGCGGCGGCTATGGCCTGTTCTACGCGCCCCAAGTTTTCCTCGGCGGCCCATTCGGCGCTCAAGGCTACACCAGTAACACCAGCTATACGGGCAGCGTCAACGCGGCAGGCCAAGTTGTCCCGACCCTGACCAACCCGTTCCCGACGGGCCTCGTCCTGCCGGACGGTAACGCCCTCGGCGTTCTCGCCGGTCTCGGCCAGTCCGAGAGCATCGTCGATCCACAGTCGAAGTCGCCATACGTCCAGCAGTATTCCGTCGATATTCAGAGGGAGCTCGGCGGCGGATTTGCCCTCGAGGTCGGCTATATTGGTTCCCATTCGTCGCACTTGACGCTGGGCACCGGTGGCGGATCGGTGGATATTAACGCGCTGAACCCGAACTACTTCACTTCGCTCGGCACCTCTGCGCTGAACGCATCGGTCCCCAATCCGTATTACGGCGTAATCACAACGGGCACCATCTCATCGGCCACGGTGCCAAAATCGTTCTTGCTGCTGCCTTATTCGGCGTTCTCGAATATCGACCTTAACTTCGACGATCAGAACCATGCCCGCTACGACTCCATGATCGTCAAGGTACAAAAAAGGTTCAGTCATGGGCTCACTTTGCTAAGCGTATTTACATGGGCAAAGGCCTATGATGGCTCGTTCGCGGGCGTGGGCAGCTCCCTGAACCCATCCGTGTACGGCGCTCCACAGAACCCATACGATCTAGGCGCCGAATACAGCCAGTCGCAGTTTAACGCCCCTCTGCGCTGGTCGACGTCTATCTCTTACGATTTGCCGATTGGCAAAGGCAAGTGGCTGCTGAGCAACGCCAACCGAGCGGAAGAGTACGCTCTTGGCGGGTGGACGATCAACGCGGTTTCCGTTTATCAGACTGGATTCCCCCTGTTGATCGGTCAGAACGACAGCAACTCGGCGTACGGCTATGAGGCGATGCGCCCCAACGCCACCGGCTCCGATCCTTCGACCAGCGGGTCGGTGGAATCGCGCATTTACGATTACATCAATCCAGCTGCGTTCTCGATCGCCCCGCAAGGCACTTTCGGCGACGTCGGCCGCACAATTTCGGAATTAGGCCCGGGCACCAAGAACTGGGATCTTTCGATCTTTAAGTCGGTTACTTTCAAGGAGAGGTTCAAAGCCCAATTCCGCGCCGAAGCGTTGAATGCCTTCAATTCACCGCAATTCACATCCCCGCAAGGGAACGTTTCGGCCGGCAACTTCGGCCAGATCTATAACCAAGCCAACTTCGCTCGCCAGTTGCAACTGGCAATCCGCTTCACGTTCTAGAGAGTCAAGGGGAGGGTCTTCCAAAAACGAAGGCCCTGTTCCACGACAGCTTAACAGTCAGACCGCACAATGGCCGAGGCCGAGGCTTCGGCCATTCGTGTTTTTAAGGGTGTGACTGAGCGGCAACCGAAGGGGAGCGGCCAGGCATTTAAAGCAGTCGCTTAGCAATGATCTACTTGATAATGTTCGCTTGTTACGGGAGCCACCTGCACGGCGATGAATTGGGCTCTCTGGGCCGAAAGCCCGTACCCGCGAGCCTGCTGATCGCCGCAGATACAAAACGGGTGCTCTCAGAGAGGCAGTGGATGGACCAGCCGGCCTATAGCATGTCAGGTCGCCAGCGCGAGGCTGTTCTGTCTGCGCTGGTGGAGCGGTGCTCGGATCGCGGTTGGAATCTGCGGGCCGCGCACGTGCGGAGCCATCACTTACACCTCATAGTCGATGGAGATGCTCAGCCGGGGAGGATTTTGAATGATCTGAAGTCCTCTGCAAGCCGATGCTTGAATCGGTTGGGGCTGGATGGCGACGTGCGCAGGCACTGGGCGCGACATGGAAGCACACGGCGTCTGTTCGACCAGCAGAATGTGTCGGACGCAATTCGATATGTCGTGGACCAGCAGGGTGCTCCCATGTCAGTTTTCGAAGCGGTGGAGAAGTGAGGCGGTGGAGAAGTGACGATAAACCCCCGGTAGCGGCAAGAGGAGAGGTGGTTTGCAAGCTTGCCACGAGGAACAAATATTTCTTGCGCGCGGGCGGCTCGAAGTTGCCCTGAGATTCACATTTTTGAGGTAACGTATAGAGATAGGCATTCGCCTTAAGGGGACAGTGCCCTTTGGCCTAATGTATGGGCGGCGCTACACACCGACCGCCTCGATAATCAACAGCATTCGTTTAAGCACCAGGAGAGACAATGTCAACTAATCTAACCGCCTCGCAGACGGCGGATTTTCTGAAGCGCGGATTCACGCGCCGCCACTTGGGCCGGCTGGCGACCATGCTCACAGCAGGAGCTGCCATGCCCTTCTACAACGAACCCGCTTTGGCACAACTGTCGCGAGTCCGGAACATCCCGTCGGATGCGGTATTGATTAACGCCAACGAGAATCCGCTCGGGCCGTGTCCGGAAGCAGCGGATGCAATCCGCGCAGTAGTCGTCAAGGGCGGCCGGTACAACTACGACATGACCGACGGTCTCATTACGACGCTGTCTGAGCTCGAGGGTGTCAAGCCTTCTTACGTCGCCGCCTATGCCGGGTCGAGCTTGCCGCTGCACACCACTGTGCTGGCGTTCTGCTCTCCCACAAAGCCGCTGATTACGGGAGATCCCGGCTACGAGGCCGGCCCGCGTGCGGCGCAATTCATCGGCGCAAAGGTGATCAAGGTTCCGCTTCGTGCCGACGGATCGCACGACGTACAAGCGATGGTTGCGGCGGACCCCAATGCGGGTGTCCTTTATCTTTGCAACCCCAACAATCCGACCGGCACGCTGACTTCGCGCGCGGATATCGAGTGGATCCTCGCCAACAAGCCGAAGGGTTCCATTCTGCTTCTCGACGAAGCCTATATCCACTTCAGCGATGCGCAGCATTGCACGGATCTGGTGGCCCACGACGGGGACGTCGTCATTCTCCGGACGTTCTCGAAGCTGTTTGGCATGGCGGGCTTGCGCGCGGGTGCAGCGATTGGACGGCCTGACCTGCTCGAGAAGATCCGCGGCCAGGGCTCCGAGATGATGCCGATCACGGGCATGGTGGGAGCGGAAACCAGCTTGAAGGTGAAGACGCTGGTGCCTGAGCGCAAGGCGAATCTGAAGGCGGTTCGAGAGGAAACGTTTGCCTTCCTCGAGAAGAACAACATCAAGTTCATGCCTTCGGTCAGCAACTGCTTCATGATGGATACCAAGCGTCCCGGCATGCAGTTCGTCGAGGCGATGCGGAATGAAAAGGTGTACATCGGCCGCGTTTGGCCGGCTTGGCCGACGTGGGCCCGCGTCACTGTTGGGACCCATGACGAAATGCTGAAGTTCCAGGCTGCCTGTCTGAAGGTTTATAGCGCGTAGATCTCCGGCAGCAGCTTTTGGGTGAAGTCGCGCGCGGCCAGTTTGTTTAGACTGGCCGCGTGGCGTTCTGTGGCAAAAAGCCCAACCGCATTACCGGTCGCGGATTAACGCCCATCAACGCTGATCGAAAACAAGTTACTTATCTGCGTTAATCGGCGGCCCAAAGCTCGTTTTCGGCATCCTCTCAGGCTTGTGAAACACAGGCCAAAGTCCGGCCACCCGAGGGTGGCGCTCATTCTGAGGTAGACGTTGAGATTCGGTCGTTTCCAATACTCCTTCCATACGCTCTATGGCGACGTTTTTGGCGGATTCATCGCCGCACTTATCGCAATTCCATATGGGCTAGCTTTGGCGTCGATGATGGGCTTGCCGCCCGTTCTTGGGCTGGTCACCAGCGTCGTCACCGGGCCGATTACAGCAGTTCTGGGCCGAAACCCGGTGTTGATCGGGGGCACGGCTAGCGCGACGGTTCCGTTCATCGCCCACGCGGTGAAACTGCAGGGGCTGGGCGGCGCGGCGAAAGTGTGCATTGTCGCTTCTGTCTTCATGATGGTGTTCTGCGTGTTGCGCCTGGGCCGTTACATCCAGAAGGTGCCGCAGCCAGTGGTCACCGGCTTTTCATGCGGCATTGGCGCAATGATGTTTCTGTCGCAGCTTGGAACCATGACGGGCGTGAAGGCCGTGGTGGACCGCACGTCCAATAATTTGCTGTACCAGACCTATCAAGTGCTGAGGGAATTCTCGACGGCGCGGCCCGGCGCGATCTTAGTAAGCCTATTGGTGATTGCGGGAGCGTTTGCCGCTGCGCGATTCGCTCCTCGCGCACCGGCGCCGCTGATCGGAGTGCTGTTTGCGGTTGCTGTAGCGGCTGTTTTCAGCGTGCACGAGCGGGAAATCGGACGCCTGCCGTTTGAGGTGCCGCCGTTCGCCGGCTTCGCTTGGGCGCCGGGTGACGTGTGGGACGTGCTTCCCGCTGCGTTCGGGCTAGCGTTCGTTTCGTCAGTGAATATCCTGATTACCTCGCGCGTGGTCGAGCACTTTCGCGGCCGGCACAAGCACCTGAAGCGTTCCGATGCGGATGGGGAATTGGGAGCCTACGGCATTGCCAACGTGGTGGCGGGAATGTTTGGCGCGCCCATGAGCGTCGGCATTCCGGCGCGCAGCCTGGCGAGCGTTCGTTGCGGCGGTACCACGCGCGTCTCGAATGTTCTGCACGCGCTGATGATTGTCGGGTTCATCGGAATTGCAGGTCCGCTGATCGCGCGGATTCCCATGGCCGCGCTTGCCGGCGTGACTGCGTATATCGGCATCTGCCTGCTCGAATGGAGCACCTGGTTCCGGCTGACCAAAATGCGGCGCGTGGATGCGGCCGCGTTTCTGACGACGTCGGTTGCGGTCCTGATGGTGAACGCGGTGGCGGCCGTCGCCATCGGTTGCTCGTTGTACGCGCTTCACTGGGTTTATCTGCGGTTGCTTCATCCCGAGCGACTGCAACCGGAGCCGCTGAAGGAAGTAGCAGTGGCTAAGTAAAGACGGACGGGCCACATACTTGTGGCCGCCGATGAACGCCGACAGCCTTTTTGGCTTCCATCAGCGTTGATCGGCGTTTATCCGCGGCCATCATGTTTTTCCTTCTTCGGCGTAAGGCTCTATGGCGCGGGCAGTCTTGCGTGCCGAGAATCTTCTCGACATTGTCCGCGGTTCCCGGCCGCGGGAATGTATACTGGCCGAGCTAGGAGCGTCAGTCCATGGAAACAACATCTACGGAAACAACCCCGACGACCTCAAGGCGAGGTTGGATGCAAATGACCGGCAGTTCTTTGGTTGCCGCCGCGGCTTCGTCTCTGGTAAGCGCGCGCGCCGAGGCTCCCATACGCTATCCCGATCCCCATGTCATCTCGGTCTCAAAAGCGTTCGACAAATATCGAATATCGAGCGCTGCCATCGAGCTGATCGCTACCGGCATGCGTTGGGCCGAAGGACCCGCCTGGTGCGGTGGGGGAAATTATCTGATGTGGAGCGACATTCCGAATGACCGCCAGATGCGCTGGCTGCAGGACGACAGCCATGTGAGCGTGCTGCGGCATCCGTGCGGCTACAGCAACGGAAACACTTTCGATTGGCAAGGCCGCCTGCTTTCCTGTGAGCATCAGACGCGGCGCGTGGTGCGCTATGAACACGATGGTACGGTGACTGTCTTGGCCGAGACTTACAACGGCAAACCTTTTAACGCTCCGAACGACATCACCGTGCATCCGAATGGCAGCATCTGGTTCACCGACCCCGGCTATGGCCAGTTGGTGGTTTACGAGGGAGGCCGTCATCCGCTCGAGTTGAAGGAAGCAGTTTACCGGATTGACCCCGACGGAAAACTCGAGAAACTCGTCGAGGATCTCTACAAGCCCAACGGCATTTGCTTTTCTCCGGACTACCGCAAGCTCTACATCTGCGATACCGGCGCCACGCACTATCCGGAAGCGCCGAAGAACATCCGGGTCTACGACGTGGTGGATGAGCGCCGTCTGACGAACGGCCGCGAGTTTATTTCCACCCAGTTGCCCGGTAAAGGCGCCGGGCTCGCCGACGGAATGCGCGCGGACAAGGACGGCAACATCTGGGCGGGTTGCGGGTGGGTTGGTGAAGGCTATGACGGAGTTCACGTGTTCTCGCCCCAAGGGGAGCGCATCGGCTTGATCCTGCTTCCGGAAGTGCCGGCTAATCTTTGCTTCGGCGGTCCCAGGCGGAACCGGCTGTTTGTGGCTGCGAGCCAGTCGATATATTCGCTTTACGTCGAGGCTCAGGGCGCGCACAATTGCTGACGATATGCGGAGCGGTTTGCCCCCTGTTCTTCCGCTCAATGCTGCGCTGATTGTTATCGATTTACAGCGCGCTATCGACCACCCCAGTTGGGGGATTCGCAACAACCCTCAGGCCGAAGCTAATGTCGCTCGATTGCTCGCCCACTGGCGTTCGACCCTGCGGCCGATTTATCACATTCGCCACGATTCCGTCGAACCCGCGTCTCACTACCGGCCTGGCCAGCCCGGACATGAATTCAAGCCGCAGGCAGCGCCTTTGCCCGGCGAGACTGTTTTAGGCAAGTGCACGACGAACGCTTTTGCGAGCACTGATCTGGAACAGCGGCTCCGGCGCGACGGGCAATCCCTGTTGCTGTTTGCCGGCGTGATCACCAACAATTCGGTGGAAGCCACAGTCAGAATGGCCGGCGACCTCGGCTTCCAAACTTTTCTGATCGAAGACTGCGTGTTTACTTTCGGCCGGAACGACTGGATGGGAGTCTACCGGACGGCGGAAGAGGTCCACGCCATGAGCCTGGCGAATCTGGATCAGGAATACTGCCGGATTGTTAGCACGCAGGATGTGCTTATTGCGGCGGGAACTGAATAACAAGCGCCGAGACGAGTCTCGGCGCGGCAGCCATGAGTGGCTGCGCCACAGCGGCGCATTTAGACGAAGCCTAAATTGGGCGACTGGAAATTCGCGATGTTCGGGAAGACCGTGGGCAGGCTGGCTGGGGCTACGCCAAACCACTGCGCCAGCGTGGCTCCGTATTGGTCCACGGCCGTGGTCGGAAGCAATACGCCGCGCGTTCCAGCGTCGTTGGGGCCGCCGGGGGCCAACAAAGGGAAGCTGCCATAGAAGCGGCCCCCGACTACGCCCGACCCGACGACGAAGTGATGATTTCCCCAGGCGTGATCGCTGCCGTCGACGCCGCTCGGCGTCAGCGTGCGCCCGAATTCGGACGCCGTAAAAGTGGTTACCGACCCATCAATGCCGAGCTCCTGCGTCGCCTGATAGAAAGCCAGCACGGCCTGGCTCAATTGCTGCAGCAGAGGCGTCTGGGTCTCCACCTGCGCGGAATGGGTGTCGAAGCCGTTTAGCAAGCAGAAAAAGATCTGCCGGTTGAGGCCGAGCTGGCTGCGCACCGCCATCACATTCGCCACAGTTTGCAACTGCGCCGCCAGAGGATTATTCGCCGGGAAAACGGTAGTCAGCGGTGGTGCGGAGGCCAGCAGGCCACTCAGCGTGTTGGCGTAGTTGTTGCCGTTGGTGAGGACGCTGTTGGCGGATTGCACCAATTGCACGCCGTTGGTGAACTGCAGGAGTTGCTGGAGTCCGGCAAGTGTGTTCGACGTGAGACCGCTGAGGGTTGCCATGCCCGTGGGCGATGGTGATCCGCTATAAGGCGGCGGAACCGATGCCGGGGAAGTGCTCGCGCCTGTGCAGAATAGCTCGCAACCGGAGGTCGCCGTTACGGGAGGGAAGATCGCGGATGAGTTCTGGCTTTGCACCAGATCGGTGATCCGGCCGCCCCACCCGGTGCTGCCGTTGCCCGCGGCAATCCCCGTCTGCCATTGTGAGCTTTGATCGGAGTGCGAGAACAGGGCGGAGGGGACCAGCGCGCTGTTGTTGTTGGCCAGAAAGGCCGCGCGCGTCATGGGCAGAACCAGCATGCCGACGTTGGCCAGCACAGCCGCTTTGCCCTGGTTATACAGACCCTGAATTTCCACCAGACTGGGGTGCAGGCCGTAAGTGTCGCTTCCATTGGCGATGGGGAGCAGAGACGCTGAGGGGATCGCGAGGCCGCCGCGCGCGGTCTGATACAGGCTGTAGTTCTGTTGCGCGGTGGTGATGGGGATCACCGTGTTGTGCCCGTCATTGCCGCCGAGCAGGAAGATGCAAACCAGCGCCTGATAGTTGCTGCTGGTGGCGGCGAGGGCATTCATCTCGCCGAACTTAGCCATGCTTCCCACCGCTCCCAAAGCGGTAACTGATCGAAGCGTGTCCTTCAGGAATTCACGTCTGGAACGAATCAACATGATAGATATCTCCTTTTTCCATCGCCTCTAAGCTGATGTGGACACGCTTTAATGCCAGACGTTGTAATAGCTGGAAGTCAGAATCAGATAACAAGCTGTCTCCACGCGATGCAGTGAGCCGTTGGTGTCGCTGGTGACGGCATTCGCGATCGCGGTTTTCATTGCAGAGGGCATCACGCCATGCGTCAAGGTGAGATCGAGGGCGCCGACAAGCGTTGCCGGAGTTGCCGCCAGCGGGAGGAACGGGGTCAAATCGACCGTTGTCCCAGGACCGTAGGTCTGGACGGGGTTCGAATACTGGTTGAAGAGGTTCTGAACCACGTTGGCCCTGTAGACAGCGTTGTTAGGCGTGTGAATTTCGAACTCGGGACCCAGCAGCGTAGTCGACGGCACACCATAGCTCGGCGAGTAGTAATTGAAAACGCTCGGCGCATCGAAAATATCCTGGCCCATGTTAGCCATATCCGAGGCGTAGTAATTCTGGCTGGTCATCTGGCCGCCAAAAGCGCGCACCATCCCCGCGATAAAAAGGCCGGGCTCCTGCAAGTGGCCATCGGTAGGCTGATCGCTGCCGCCGTTGTCGTTGGCCCGGGCTTCGGGATCGAGAAGGATCGCTGTGACCACGGCCACCATATCGCCCCGCACGCCCTGGCTGTTGCTGTTAAAGGCTGCCGCGACGCGCGAGATGTAAGCCGGGCTGGGATTGCTCTTCACCAGGTGCTGGATGAGCATCTTCGAAACGAAAGGCCCGACGTTGGGATGGTTGAACACATTGCTGAGGGCGTTGTTCAGATCCTCTTGTGGAGTGATGCCGGCGGGCGACACGGTCAGCGGGGCCGAAGTATAGGTGAGTAACTGCTTGGAACCCGAGTCGTGCTCAGCCGGGTAGGGAACCATGGGCCCGTTGCTGGTGATATAGGCGTTCCACTCAACCGGCTGGCCGGCGGCGGGAGCATAAGTCCAACCGGTGTAGACTCTCGCGAATTCGGTGATCGTAGATTGCGTATAAGTAGGAATCGGGATGCCGTTGCCATCCACTTGCGCGGATCCGTCCGCATTCAACATCTGGGTCCCGATGGTGAATAACTGCATCAGCTCGCGGGCGTAGTTCTCGTTGGCCAGGGCGCCGGTGGCAGGATTCGCCTTGGCGTTATTGGCCATGTCGAGATACTGACCCATGGCTGGACTGAGGGTGACGTCGGACATAATCTGGCTGAAGTTAGAGAAGGCGTCGGCGAGAAGCATGTTCTGGAACAGAATCATGTTCTGGTTCCAGATCAGCTTCTCGATGGAAGTCACGAAAATCTGGCTGAGAGCGAACGCGACACGCTGGCGCAATTGATCCGGATTCGTGACTGCATTGGCCAGGAATAGAGCCGGCAGCCCGCTCTGATCAGATGTAATGCCGCTGTAGTTAGAAACTTGCGCCATATTGAATTGCTGGGTTAGCCACGCCTGGTAGCCGATGGTTTGCACGTTGGCGGCGTCGCTTGGCGTCGGGCCAAACGCGGCCTGCTCGAGGAAGCGGCGGGCGGCAGCGGGGGTAACCTGCGGGTTCGCCACGCCGATCTGTACCTTAAAGGGCTGAGACGCAACCGAGCCGTTCTTCACCGTGACGTTGCCCGATCCGGATACGCCGGAGAATCCCGTTGCGGTGAGAGTGCCGCCTGAAAAAGTGGTCTCCAGTGGCGTGCCGTTCAGCGACGCTACCGAGGCCGCAATGAAGCCGGTTCCGGTGATAGTGGTCGTGAAAATTCCGAGCGGCAATCGCCCACTAGAGCCGGCGCCCGTGATCACGGGTGTGGGTGGGATCAATGTCACCGTTGCCTTCGCGCTTCCGCTTGGCCCGGTTGCAGTGACGGTGTCGGTGCCCGTGGAAGATAATGTCGCAGGCGCCGTATACAAACCAGCAGTTGTAACCGTTCCATACGTCGCCTTCCAGGCCGTTGCACCCGCGGAAGTGAACTGCTCAGTGGCGTTGAGGTCCAGCGAGATGGTCGCTGGAGCGATGATTTGCGGATTCAAGAGTGTCACCACGGCTGATGCCGATCCTCCCGGTCCCGTTGCCGTGATGGTCGCCGAGCTGGAAGCGGGCATGGTGGTGGGAGCGGTGTAGAGGCCGGCTGTGCTGATGGTCCCCGCCGATGCGGTCCAGGAAGATGCTCCGGAAGAAGTGAACTGCTCGGTGGCGTCCAGTTTCACAGAAGCGGTGGTCGGCGAAATGGCCTGCGGCTTCACGAGCGTTACGGTGGCTGGCGCCGATCCGCCGGGCCCCGTTGCCGTAACAGTTACGGAGCTGGAAGCGGGCATCGTGGCGGGAGCCTTGTAGAGGCCGGCGGTGCTGATGGTTCCCGCCGACGCGGTCCAAGCGGTTGCACCCGTGGAAGTGAACTGTTGCGTGCCGCTCAGTTTCACAGTGGCGGTTCCCGGCGAAATGGCCTGCGGCGCTACAAAGGTCGCGTTGAATCCCGCGCCCCACAGGCTGCCTGGGTTCATCACCTGAAATTCCAGGCTCCCTGCCGTGCCCTGATAGCCGGACACCGTAAGAGTGGTTGAATTTACAAAGGTGGTGGAAAGGTCCACGCCCGGGGTTCTGGCCATTGCGCCAGTAACGAAGCCGGAACCGGTGATGGTGATGTTATAACTCCCCACCGGAATGGGGCTGGGAGAAATCGCCGAGATCGGCGGACCGGCAGGCTCTACGGCGACATACACGATCCCCAACGTCTTGTTATCCGATCCAAGGGCGCTGATCGTGATTCCGGCGGTGGGAATCATGGCTGGTGCCGTATATAGGCCGCCGGTAGTAATCGTTCCATAAGTCGAATTGCCGCCTGTAACGCCGGTAACCGACCACGTCACTGCGGTATTGGTTAGCCCTGTAACTGTGGCGGTATACTGAACCGTCCCGTTGACGCCGACTGTGGTGTAACCGGGACTTATCGCAATCGATTGCGCCTGCAATGCGGCCGGCGCCAGCATCGCCCCTGCGTACAACAATAGGGCAAGACTTGCCTGACTCCTGTGCATCGACTGCTTCCTCCGAAACCAGTGAATGACGGCAAACGGGACGGGCATCGGGCCGCCCGAGAGCCACGGCCTCGACACCGCTCCCTGATCTTAACTGTAAACATCGGAACATTGTGTTAGGGATTTAACTTACGCCACTAACAAATCGGCGGGTAAATCAGAAAATGACACTTGGGTGGGCAGGTTTAAAAGCTATGGTTATGACACAGACCAGTAAGCCAGCCTTCTCCCTCGCGTTAGCCCCAAGCTTACGCATGGGGCTGGGGCAGCTTCGAAACCCCAAAGCCATTAAGGGATGACTCGAAACGTATACATCCGCGGAGCAACTGGCAAATCGCCCTCACGGACCGGAGGAAGAAACCCGTACTCGCCTGCGCCTTGCGAAAACTGTAACTCCCAAACGTGCGCATCCACTGGGCCGGCGGCGAAGCGAACGTTCCGCGCGCTCGCTCCCGAGCCGCCCACCTTCACCTCGCGCAGCGCACCTTTGGCTTCGAGCAGAACCAAAGCATAGTTGTCCGCGGTAAAGCCTTCCGCAGCCGAAATCCGGAAAGTGATGGGCACCCGATACCCATTCGGGCTGGCCGCGCCGGGTATGCTGCCCACAAACTCTCCTTTGCCCAAACCGACGGTAAGACGGCGCAATGGATTACCCTTCTTCCAGTTCACGCTTTCTTCCAGCAGCTCCGCCCATTTACCGTCTTGCAACACATAGACTCCAGGCGCCAAGGCTGCCGGCTGGGACGAAGCGGCGGGCGCGGCGACCTGAGCCGGCGCGCCTTGCGCTTTTGCACCCGGCTCACGACCCGGGTTTGCACTCGAGTTCGAATTCGCGGCGGCCGGCTGCCCGGAACTCGCCGCCGGCGATGCAGTGCTTTGCACAGCAGGTTGCGCATTCTGGCCGGCACTTGACCCCCGAGCAGCGCTCCCCTGGAAGAAGGAATGGAAAGCAAGCATCGCGCCGCCACCCAAGGCCAGCGCCACCACAGCGGCGGCAACGTAGTGCTTCCAGGTGAGCCGGTCGAGAAACGATCTCGACGCAGTTGTTGCTGAAATAGATCCTTCCTGGCCGGCGAGCACGGTTTCCGGCAGTTCGGCGCCGGCGGGCCCATTGATTCCCGCGCCCCTGGCAGAGTCGGTGCTCCACTGAGGTAGGGTCATCGGCGGCGTTGCCGGGCGGCGCCAACCGGCCGCCTGCATCGCATTCCACAGCGCAGCCTCCATCTCAGAGCACGTCCCAAATCGCTCGGACGTCCGCTTCGCCAGCGCCTTCATAATGGCGCGTTCGATGCCGGCCGGAACGTACACTCCGTAGGTTTCGAGCGCAGGCGGCGCGGCGTGGATGTGGCTGCGCATGATTTCGAAGTCGTTCACGCTCTCAAACGGCAAATGGCAGCTCAGCATCTCGTAGAGCACCACGGCGAGCGAGTAGATGTCCGCGCGAATATCCGCCTCGGCTCCCTGGATGCGCTCCGGCGAAATGTACTGCATGGTTCCGATGACGCGCCCCACCTGCGTGACTCGCGCGGCTCCCAAAACGCGCGCGATACCGAAATCCATCACCTTTACTCCGCCGCGATCGGTCAGCATGATGTTGGCCGGCTTGATGTCGCGGTGCAGAATGCCAGCCCGATGAGCGGGTTCGATGCTCTGCAAAATGCGGCAGAACAATGGTACGGCGCGCTCCCACTCCATGGGGCCGCCGTGCCGCAAGGTCTGCTCGAGCGTCCGCCCGGCGAGGAACTCCATCACCATGAAGTAGTCATCGCCTTCGCGGAAGAAATTGTAGAGCGTCGCAATGCCGGGCGAATTGAGCTTGGCCAGCATGACGGCCTCGGTCCGGAATCGCTCTACAAGATCCGGCTGCCCGGCAATGTCGGGCCGCAGCATCTTAATGGCGACTTCGCGCTCAACCATTGTGTCGATGCCCTTGTAAACGGCGCCCATGCCGCCTTCTCCGAGCTTCTCGACCAACCTATATTGGCCAATTACTTGGCCTACCATCGTCAAACCTCCGAGGTTGCGATCGCGCTTAGTTGGAATTCTTATCGTACAAGACCATCTCTTCTAAGCTTACGGAAAGCGTCCTGCGGGCTGAATCAGAATGCTGAAAAGCCACATTTGGCCGCTGATAAACGCCGATGAACGCAGATAAATCATTGTTTTCCTATCAGCGTTAATCTGCGTTCATCCGCGCGGCCAGTCCACTCCCTTTGGTCGCGTTCCGGAACGAGGTTGCGGGCGCAGGCGGGCGAGTTATCCCTTTGGGCCGACAGGCGCGGCCTCAAGCGTTCCTTCGCCGATCTGCTGGCGCCAGAGCGCGTAATACAGGCCCGTCTCGGCTACCAGTTCGTCATGCGAACCCCGCTCGACAATCCCGCCGCGCTCCAGCACGTAGATGCGATCGGCGTGCATCACGGTGGAAAGGCGATGCGCAATGAGGATAGTGATGACGTCGGCCTTCTGGCCTACGTCGCGGATGGTCTCGCTGATTTCCTCTTCCGTGATCGAATCGAGCGACGACGTGGCTTCGTCAAACACCAGCAATCGCGGCCGGCGCAGCAGTGCGCGGGCTATCGACAGACGCTGCTTCTCGCCCCCCGAAACTTTCACGCCGCCCTCTCCAATCACCGTGTCGAGACCTTTATCAGCACGGGCCAGTAATGAATCGGCCGCCGCGCGGCGTAACACCTCGAGGCATTCCGCATCGGTGGAACCCGGCTGGACAAACAACAGATTTTCGCGAATGGTTCCCGAGAATAACTGCGTGTCCTGTGTGACAAATCCGATCTGGCTGCGTAGCGCTTCCGGGTCCACCTGATCGGCGGCGATGCCGTTGTAGGTCACCTCGCCGTGCTGCGGCCGATACAGGCCAACCAGCAGCTTCACCAGCGTCGTTTTGCCCGCGCCGGATGGTCCTACGAACGCGATCGTCTGGCCTCGCTCGACCCGAAAGCTCACATTCGTGATGGCGGGGAACTTCGCGGTCTGGTGTTGGAAGCTGACCTCGCGGAACTCGAGTTCCGACAGCAGGCCCATTTCAATCGCGTTTGCCGGCCTTGGCTCGGGTGCAATGGCGAGGATCTCCTGTAGCTTGCCGAGCGAGGCTTCGGTTTCGCGATACATGTTGATGATGTTGCCCAGCTCCTGCAGCGGACCGAAGATGAAGAACGAATAGATAAACAGCGAGAAGAACTGGCCCACGGTGATGCGCTGCGTGAAGATCAAATACAGCATCATGAACAGAATGCTGGTGCGGAGCAGGTTGACTACGGTTCCCTGGATAAAGCTCAGGCTGCGTAAATAGCGGATCTTTTTCAACTCCAGCGCCAGAATCTTGTCGGTGGTCGAATTCAAACGGCCCACTTCCTGCCGCGCCAGGCCCAGCGTCTTCACCAGCTCGATGTTGCGCAAGGATTCGGTGGTTGAGCCGGCCAGTGCGGTAGTTTCCGACACAATTACCTTCTGGATGGTCTTCACCTTCCGGCTTAGAACCGAGCTGAGCCCGCCTAGAAGCGGGATGGTAAGAAAGTACACGGGCGCGATGATCCAGTAGGTGCGTGCCGCGTAGATAGTGACGAAAACGATGCCCACCAGCGATGTGAACAGGATGTTCACAAACGAAGTGATGAAGCGCTCGACATCCGTACGGACTTTCTGAAGCTTGCCCAGGGTCTCGCCGCTGCGCTGATCTTCGAACACGGCGTAGGGCAGCGACAGCGAGTGATTCACGCCATCGGCATAGAGCTCGGCGCCGGTGCGCTGTACCACTACGTTCACGTAGTAATCCTGAAAATTCTTCGCCACGCGGGAGACAAAAGCGACTCCAACGGCCGCAGCCAGCAGCAAGCTCACGCCGCTTACGAACTGGTGCGTGGTGTAGGCGTGAAAACGCGTCGCATAATTATCAATGATGTAGCGAAAGATAAGCGGATCGAGCAGCGAGAAGACCTGGTTCACGGTCGCAAGCAACAGCGCGAGTCCCACCAGTCCCCAATGTTTCCGCAGATAACTCAGCAGCAATTGCATAATTCACCCCGATCGAGGAGAACGAACCCGTGCCCTTTACGATGCGCGACGAGGCAAGAAAGATTGTTCTTCATGGCTGCTGCGCTCCGGCCGCTTGATTGGGCGACCATAACGTCTCCGGCGTTCCCATGACGTGGTTTACCCACCGGCTCCACACAAACAGCGCATCGCTGAGCCGGTTCAGATACTGGATTGCTTCGGGCGGCACGGCTTCCTCGCGCGCCAGTCCTACCAGCAACCGTTCGGCGCGGCGGCAGACCGTGCGCGCGACGTGCAATTCCGCGTCGAGCCGGGAACCGCCCGGCAACACAAACGAGCGCAGAACGGGAAGGGGCTCGTTTGCGGCGTCTAGATCGCGTTCCAGTTGCGTTACGTCGGCAGGGGTCACGCGCGGCTGCCGGGGGTGGACATCCTCAGGCAGTGTGGCCAGAATAGACCCTAAATTAAACAACTCATGTTGAACACGGACAAGCGTAGCGCCGAGCTCGAGGAACGGAGGAAATCGGGGAGCGAGTTCCTCGACGGTGGCTCGCGCAATTCCAACGTGCGCATTCAGTTCATCCACCGTGCCGTAGCAGTCGATGCGGAGATGATCCTTGGGAACCCGCTGTCCGCCTACCAGTCCTGTTTCGCCTGCATCCCCACGACGGGTGTAAATGCGGTTCAGCGCCAGACGAGGCTCGCGAAAGGTTTCGTCGCTCAAGGCAAATCCCCTTACAGAGTGTAGCGGGAACGAAGCAAGTCAGGAGCCGGCGCCGCCCGCGAGGACCGCGAAGACTGTGTTCGCCCGCTGAGAACCGTTGCAGTTTCCGAATGCCCATTTACACTTATTCGCAACCCAAACTCGACGAGTTACGCTGCAGCGCGAATCCAGTAAGTTTTGCGAGGGCTGATCTCGTACAACGCAGTTTTTTTCGTGCAGGTCACGGACTTTTTCCAGAGCTTGCGTGACTGCCTTCCCGGCACGAGCGTAATGCTTCGGTGAAAGGCTAAAGGAGGCCTGTCCATGAAGAAAAGATTATTGATTCCGCTTGCTATAGCGCTGTTTCTTGGGGCCGCTTTCGTCGTCCAGGCGGACGACTACGCTGGTGCGCTGGTTGTGACCGCCTCAAATGCGGCCACCAACCAGTTGCTCGTCTATGACACTGCCGATACGCTGCTTCAGACAGTGGCAACCGGCGGTAAGGGCGGCGTCAGCGGCAACGCGGGCGGCATTGCCGTGTCGGGAGATGTGGTCGCGGTGGTTAACTTTGGATCAAAGTCGGTGTCGCTGCTGGAGCGATCCTTGAGCGGTTTCCAGCTGCTGGAGCTGATTCCCACAGCCTCCAGCCCGGTAAGCGTGGCGATCGGCAACGATCACCTGTACATTTTGGGGACTACAACGGTGGAGTCTCATGAATGGCGCAGCTTGCCCGGCTACGTTTTCGTTGACAAGAGTGCCGATGGTGTGGAGACGCTCCTGTTGGCGGATGGCAGCGCGGCCCAGGTTGGCGTGGTCGTGAACCAGTTGGTAATTACCGAAAAGACCAACGTCATTGAGACATTCGGCCTGACTGGTGAAGGCGCAGTGACCGGTTCTCCCACACTGGTAACGAACATACCGGTCAACGTGAACACGCCGTTTGGCCTGGTGACGCGGGGAAACGACGCTTATGTCACGATTGCCCATGCCAATGAAATGAGTCTGGTTCGTAACGGGACCGTCCTTACGGTGACGTCAACCAGCAGTTTCTCCGGCCCACAGCAGATGTCGCCATGCTGGGTCGCGCTGGATGGACCGTTCTTGTACGCGAGCAACTCGCCGAGCCACACTCTGTCGACCTATGCTGTCTACGGACCGGACGTTGTTCCGTACCTGAACATAGCCGCCACGCTCAACGGAGCCCCGACCGATATCGCTTCGAAACGTGGATTGCTGGCGGTGATCGATGGCAACGGCCCCGTCACACACCTCTCAACTTTCAGCGTGGACGAAGACGGAAACCTGAGTCTGCTGGGAAGCGCGAGTATTAACGGCGCTGCCAACGGCGTTGGCATCGTTGACCCGCAAAACTCTAATAATCAGTGATTTAGCGGCTATAGGCGAGAGGTCTGCCGCCTCTTGTCAAGCCTGTTATAGGCCGGGGCGACATACGCCAGCGCACCGGCCTCTCAGTCCGGTTGCCGGTCTGCCTGAGCCCAGATTGACAACCGATCCTGGCAAGTCATATACTTGGAAAGTTTGGCGAGTTGATTCTTCGACTCCTGAAGTCCGCTCTCAAGGCGGAAACTCGGGAGGCAGGCCCCGCTGGCGGGCTGGTACGCCATCCTTTATAGGGATGGTTACGCCACACCCGGTACGGGCCGCACCTGAAGGTTTTACCCTCGCAGTTTGAGGCCGGTGAAAAAAATATACCGGTCTTCTTGGCAGTCACTCTAAAAACAGCCTTGTGCCGGGCCTGATGTTCGTTTGCGCGGATGGTCGGGGGCCAGGGTCCTGTTAAAAGTTGCCCGTAGGGCACAAAAAAGGTTTTGGCGATCGAATCCCCACCCGGACCGAGGGTGGGTCTCGTCGTGTCTGCCCGCTCGTTGCGCGGGCGCGCTTGGCGGGGTGCATTCAAGGTTCAAGAGAGGAAAGTTGTGACGTTCAATCAACTCGTGCGCAAAGGCCGCAAGCCGACCCGTTACAAGACGGCCAGCCCCGCGTTGCAGGCCTGCCCGCAGCGCCGCGGAGTTTGTACTCGCGTGTATACCACCACGCCGAAGAAGCCGAATTCCGCGCTGCGCAAGGTTGCGCGCGTGCGCCTCACCAACGGAATTGAGGTAACCACTTACATTCCGGGCGTTGGCCACAACCTGCAGGAGCACTCGATCGTGCTCATCCGCGGCGGCCGCGTGAAGGATCTTCCGGGTGTGCGCTATCACATCGTCCGCGGAACGCTCGATACGGGTGGTGTCGCCAACCGCAAACAGGGCCGTTCGAAGTACGGAGCCAAGCGCCCCAAGGGCGGCGCGGCCCCAGCCAAGAAGTAGCGAGAGGAAAGTAAGGGAGAAATACGCATGCCTCGCCGTAGACGTCCAGAACCCCGTGAAGTCCTGCCAGATCCGATTTACAACTCGACTCTGGTCGAGAAGTTCATCAACTCGATGATGTGGGATGGCAAGAAGAACACATCGCAACAGTTGTTCTACTCCGCAATGGATACGATCCGTGAGCGCACCGGGGACGAACCTCTGAAGCTGTTCAAGAAAGCTGTCGAGAATGTAAAGCCGGTGCTCGAGGTGAAAACGCGTCGCGTCGGCGGCGCCAACTACCAGGTGCCGGTGGAAGTGTCACAGAATCGCCGGGTGAGCCTGGCGCTGCGCTGGTTGATCACGAATGCCCGGACGCGTCCGGAGAAGGGCATGTCCGACAAGCTGGCCAACGAATTGAATGACGCCGCGAATATGCGCGGCGGCGCCGTAAAGAAGAAGGATGATGTTCACCGCATGGCGGAAGCCAACAAGGCTTTTGCGCATTACCGGTGGTAAGCGACTGACCTCAAGTTCAGCAGTTTGTTTATAAAGTTATGCCGCGCACTGTACCGCTCGACAAGATGAGAAATATCGGCATCATGGCCCACATCGATGCCGGTAAGACCACCACGACCGAGCGTATTCTTTACTACACCGGACGCACCCATAAAATCGGCGAAGTGCATGAAGGCACCGCGACGATGGATTGGATGGCGCAGGAGCAGGAGCGCGGGATCACGATCACATCCGCGGCGACAACCTGCGAGTGGCGCGACATCACGATCAACATTATCGATACGCCCGGGCACGTGGATTTCACGGCTGAAGTCGAGCGCTCGTTGCGGGTGCTGGATGGCGCCTGCGCGGTTTTCGACGCTGTGGCGGGCGTTCAGCCCCAGACCGAGACCGTCTGGCGGCAGGCGGACAAATACAAAGTGCCGCGAATCTGTTTCATCAATAAGATGGACCGTTCCGGCGCGGATTTCTTCAAGTCGGTTCAATCGATTGTCGAGCGGCTGAGTGCGCGGCCGGTGCCGATTCAGATTCCGGTTGGAGCCGAGGACCAGTTCAAAGGCATTATCGACCTGGTAGCGATGAAGGCGCGCATATGGCGCGATGAGACGCTGGGCGCCGAGTATGACGACGTCGAGATTCCAGCCGAGCTGGCCGAAAAAGCGAAAGAATGCCGGGAAACGCTGATCGAGGCGGTTTCGGAGAGCGACGACGTTCTGTTCGAGAAGTTTGTCGAGGGCCGGCCCGTCACCGAGCAGGAGTTGATGGCTGGCATTCGGAAGGCCACCATTGCGCAAAAGATTTTTCCGGTAATCTGCGGGTCCGCCTTCAAAAATAAGGGCGTGCAGAACCTGCTCGACACAGTGTGCGACTATCTGCCTTCGCCGCTCGACGTTCCTCCGATGGAGGGATATTCGCTCGATAATCCCGAAGAGAGAATTTTGCGCCGGCCGGCCGATTCAGAGCCGTTCGCAGGTCTGATCTTCAAGATCATGACTGACCCATACGTCGGCCAGCTCTGCTTCCTGCGGGTGTATTCGGGCACGCTCTCGACCGGCGATACGGTTCTGAACGCCATCAAGGGCAGGAAAGAGCGCGTAGGCCGCCTGGTGAAGATGCACGCCAACAAGCGCGAGGAAATCAGCGAGATCCTGGCAGGCGATATTTGCGCCGCGGTTGGATTGAAGCAGGTTTCCACCGGCGACACGATTTGCGACGCCGACGCCCCGGTGCTTCTGGAATCGATCGAATTTCCGGCGCCGGTGATCCAGCTCGCGATTGAGCCGAAGACCAAGGTCGATCAGGAAAAAATGGGCACGGCCATCAACAAGCTGGTGACCGAAGATCCCACGCTGAAGGTGTCGACGGACGCCGAGACGGGGCAGACGATTCTAGCCGGCATGGGCGAGCTGCATCTCGAGATCATCGTCGACCGCATGAAGCGCGAATTCGGCGTGGAAGCCAATGTGGGCAAGCCGCAGGTGGCCTATCGCGAGACCATCCGCGCTGAAGCTAACGCGGATTACAGGCACGTCAAGCAGAGTGGCGGCCGGGGCCAGTATGCCCACGTGAAGATCCGCATTGCGCCGAATCCGGGGAAAGGCTTCGAGTTCGAAAACGATATCGTGGGCGGCTCTATTCCGAAGGAATACATTCCGGCGGTGCAGAAGGGCATCGTGGAGGCGCTCGAAGGCGGCGTGCTCGCGGGCTATCCGGTCGAGGATTTGAAAGTCACATTGTGGGACGGCGGCTTCCACGAGGTGGATTCTTCGGAGATGGCATTCAAAATCGCCGGGTCGATGGCAGTGAAAGAGGCGATTCACAAGGCCAAGCCGGTGCTGCTTGAGCCGGTGATGCGCGTGGAAGTGACGGTAGCGGAAGACTACATGGGTCCGGTGAATGGCGACCTGATTTCGCGCCGCGGACGCCTGGAAGGCAGCGAGATCATCGGCGGCACGCATATCATCCGGGCGATGGTGCCGTTATCGGAGATGTTCGGATACGCGACGGATTTGCGCTCGAGAACGCAGGGCCGCGGCAGTTTTACCATGCATTTCGGGCAGTACGAGGAAGTGCCGCGCAATATCGCGGAAGAGATCATCAACCGCCAGCGCGGGAACGTGGCGACCAAGTAGAAGAGACAGCGCACGCAAGTTTTTGAAGGGGAGATAGACGATGGCGAAAGAGAAATTTGATCGCAGCAAGCCGCATGTGAATATCGGGACGATCGGGCACATCGATCACGGCAAGACGACGTTGACGGCGGCGATCACCAAGACGCTGGCCAAGCACAATCCGAAGGTGAAGTTCCGGAGCTTCGACTCGATCGACAACGCGCCGGAGGAGAAAGCCCGCGGGATCACGATCGCGGTGGCGCACGTGGAGTATGAGACGTCGA
>Ga0181537_10000224_pt1 | contig 52903 bp, 48 predicted proteins | sample PEATcosm2014_Bin_39_FD_119765 | JGI IMG/M metagenome (GOLD analysis project Ga0181537, IMG submission 119765) | Peatland microbial communities from MTU Mesocosm Facility, Houghton, MI, USA - PEATcosm2014_Bin23_10_metaG | ecosystem: Environmental > Terrestrial > Soil > Wetlands > Peat | place...
CGCCACGGGCGGCGCCGATACCACTTCGTCATACAGCGGCCGCGGACTGGTCGCGTATGGCGCCGAAACCACTTCGTCATAGAGCGGCCGTGGACCGGTCGCATACGGCGCAGGCGTCACCTCATCATAGAGTGGCTGCGGGGAAGACGCGAAGGTGCGGGCCATAACCGTCCGCGCAGGCATGAACTGCTGCGTGGTTGTTCGTGTCGTTACGACCTGTCGGTGGCTAAAGCGCGTCCAAGGCCGCACCGTGCGCACGGTTTCGGTCGTCTGCACGACGGTCGCGGCTGGATATGTGACCATCGGCCCTGACGTGATCATGGTTTGCGCGTGCGCGGCAGGTGCGCCGGCGACCAGCGCCAGACCGAGCGCGGCGGAAGAAATCGGCAATCTCATGGCTTACTCCATGCGCATAGGACGTTCGGGCGCCATGCCGGAACAAAGACCCAAGCCAACAGCCAACGCTTTTGTGCCCCGGTCGTTCCTGATCGGCCGTTGTTGTGGAAGAAAAATTGTATCGATTTGAGTAAATCGGGTTACAGGCAGCCGGGTTCCGCCGCCGCAAATTCGCCGCGTCGGCGCCGCCGCGGCACCTTACACGCGCGCCATGGCGCGGCGCAGCAGCGCCGCGAGCGGCAAAGTCACCATGACGAGTACTGCGACCAGCAGCAAAGCGTGCGAGATGCCGAATACGTCGCCCGCCCGGCCGAACAGCACCGGCGCGATCGCACCGGAGCCGATGGTGCCGGTGTAAAAAATGCTCAGCGCATGGTTCCGCCACTGCGGCGCGACGAGTTCCGGCACCGAACCGTACAGAACCGAGGAGGTGCCGTTGAGCGCAATACCGAGAAACGGCAACAGCACGAGCGCCGTCCCAAGCGGCAATGGGATCAGCGCGAGAATAGCAGCCGCGGTGCAGCCTTCGGTCAGCCAGACCGTTCCTATCGCCCCGATGCGCGCGCCGATAAAAGCGCACGCAAGCTTCCCCGCCGCGCCGCCGGCGAATACCAGCGTCAAGGCCAGACCGATGGTTTGAACGGTCGCGCCTTTCTCCTTGAGGACAAACGGCAGAAACAGCAAAAATCCCATGCGGGTTGCGCTGTCGATGATGCCGATGGAAAGCAGCAACAGGAAGGAAACGGGATCGCGTTTGCGGTCGTTCGCGGTTCCAGGCTCCGCCTCCGTGCCGGGCGCGACGCGCCCGGCACGCGGCGCGGCGATGAAGATCACCACCGCCACAATCATGCCGATGCTGCCGAGAATCGGCAGGGCCAGACGCCACGGCATCGCGAGAAGCATAAGAGACAGCACGGCGGGCACGGTCATCTTGCCGAGATCGCCAGCGAAATTGTAAGTGCCGAGCGCTTTCAGCGACCGCGGTCCGGCGAAGGCGCGGACGACAAGCGCGGACGCCACGGGATGTTGCGTGCTGGCGCCAAGCCCGCTGATAAACAGGGTAACGAGCAGCATGAAGAAGCCGGTACTCAATCCGGCGAAGCAGTAACCGAGACCGGCCAACGCGGTGCCGAGTGCCAGAATTGCGCCGGCGCCGAACCGCTCAGCGGCAAAACCCGCCGGAATTTGCAGGGACGCCATGGTGCCGACGAAGACGCTGCGCAGCACGCCGAGCGCCGCGTAACTGAGCGCGAATTCGCTCTGCCAGATCGGCAGCATGATGTAGATGAGATCCGTATAACCGTCTTGCAGCGCGTGCGCGACGCCGGCGATCGACAGAGCGCGCCGCTGCTCACCGGATATTTCCGGTTTCAGCGCGGCGACGTCCCCCCAGGCGATTCTGCGCATTTCCTTCCCTGCGACTTTTTGTTTCAACTAAACGTCACGGCGGGAGCCGTCAATCGCGCGGCGGCCTCGATTGACCGCCGCATTTGCGCGGTGCAGTCTGCACGCGCCTTAGGGAATCGCGCGCACTTTGCGAGGAGGACTTGATGTTTGGCCTCGGCGACCTGTTCCAGTGGGAACGGTTCGTGACGCCCACCGTCATCAAGGTGTTCTACTGGCTCGCCGTGGTCATCGCCGTTCTGCTCGGCTTCGCCGGCGTAGTTAGTTCGCTCACAACCATGGCGTATAATCCCTTCGTCGGAATGATCCTGCTCATTGTCAGCGTGCTGGGTGCCTTTATGGGCGTCATCATGGCGCGCATCATTGCCGAATTCGTGCTCATCGTCTTCCGCATCAACGAGCATCTCGGCGCGATCAGAAATCACGGCGGATTTCGCCACTAGCGGCCGGGTCGGTCATGGCTAGTTCGCGAAGCGGAAGTGCATGACGTCGCCGTCCTGCACCACATAATCCTTGCCTTCAAGCCGCATCTTGCCGGCGTCGCGCGCGCCGGCCTCGCCGCCGCAAGCCACGTAATCCTCATAGGCGATGGTTTCGGCGCGGATGAAACCCTTTTCGAAATCGGTGTGGATGACGCCCGCGGCCTGCGGCGCTTTGCTGCCGCGCGTAACCGTCCAGGCGCGCGCTTCTTTCGGCCCGGCGGTGAAAAACGTCACCAGATGCAGGAGCCCATAGCCGGCGCTGATCAGCCGATCCAAACCGGCCTCTTTAAGCCCGACCGCGGCGAGGTAATCGTTGCGTTCGTCGCGTGACAGCACGGCGATCTCGGCTTCGATCTGGGCGGAAATGACGATCGCGGCCGCGCCTTCCTTCGCCGCTCGCGCCTCAACCCTTTTGGAAAATTCATTGCCGGCCGCCGCGGAAGCCTCATCGACGTTGCAAACGTAAAGCACCGGCAGCGAGGTCAGCAGCCCGAGTGTATGAAATGCCTTCTCCTCCTCCGGCTTACGTTCGACCAGCCGCGCCGGCCTGCCGTCGCGGAGCAGCGTGAGCGCGCGGGTGATGAGGTCGAGGCTGTCCTTTGCCTCCTTGTCGCCGCCCTTGGCTTTTTTGCTCAAGCCGTCGACGCGCTTCTCCAGGCTTTCGAGATCGGCGAGCATCAGTTCGGTCTCGACGGTTTCGATGTCCGCAGCCGGATCGATACGGCCTTCGACATGGGTAATGTCGGTATCCTCAAAGCAGCGCACGACGTGCACAACGGCATCGACTTCGCGGATATTGCCGAGAAATTGATTGCCGAGCCCCTCGCCCTTCGATGCGCCGCGCACAAGACCGGCAATATCCACGAAAGCGAGCCGCGTCGGCACGATCTCGGCTGACTTGGCGAGTTCGGCCAGCGTTTGGAGCCGCCGGTCCGGCACCGCGACCTCGCCGACATTCGGTTCGATGGTGCAGAACGGATAATTTGCCGCCTGCGCCGCCGCGGTTTCGGTCAGCGCGTTAAACAGAGTCGACTTGCCGACATTCGGCAGGCCGACGATGCCGCATTTAAATCCCATGGATTTCTATTCGCCCTTGATCGGCACGGTCTCGCCAAAACCTTTTGCTTCCATCGCGAGGTGAACCTTGTTCTGAAAGCTTGCGTTTTCGCCGTGGGCAATCAGATCGGCATTCTCCGCAATGATTGCAATCACCGCTTCCACCCAGCCGTTCTCGCTCTTGACGAAATCGCTCAACACATAGTGCTGCACCAGATCCTTGTTGCCGGGATGACCGACGCCGATGCGCACCCGCCGGTAGTCGTTGCCGACATGTTCGGAAATTGAGCGCAGACCGTTATGGCCGGCAATGCCGCCGCCGATTTTCACACGCACTCTCGCCGGCGGCAGATCGATCTCGTCGTGGAACACCGTGATGTCTTTTAACGGCAGCTTGTAGAAATGCGCAGCCTCGGCGACCGCGCGCCCGGACTCATTCATATAGGTGCCCGGAAGCAGCAGGAGCACGCGCTCGCCGGCGATCGGGCCCTCGCACGTCACGCCCTGAAAGCGCCGGCGCCACGGTCCAATACCGTGGCGCTTGGCGATCTCTTGCACAGCCATGAAGCCGATATTGTGCCGGTTGCCGGCATATCGTGCTCCCGGATTGCCAAGTCCCACCAGGAGCAGCATCGGCATTGTCCCGCGAGGCTAGACCTCACTTCTTCGTCGGCGCGGCGGCGGGAGCAGCACCAGGAGCAGCGCCGGGCGCGGCACCCGGAGCCGCGCCAGGAGCGGCACCAGGAGCGGCCCCGGGCGCGGCGCCTTCGGCGGGCGTACCAGCGGCGGCAGCAGCGGCGGCAGCGGCCGCAGCGGCGGCGGCAGCTTCGGCGGCCGCCTTCATTTCTTCCGCATAGCCTGACGGCGGCACCACTGTGACAAGGGTAATGTCGCGGCGTTCCACCGCACCCACGCCCTCGGGCAGTGTGATGTCGCTTAGGTGCTTCGAGTGATTGATCTCGAGTTCGCCGATATCGACCTCGATGCCAGCCGGGATCGCATCGGCGCGGCAACGCACAGCGACCGTATGCGTGACAATACTGACGGTGCCGCCGCGCTTGACGCCCGGCGACAGGTCGGCATTACGCACATGGATCGGAATGTTGACGCGGATGGTCGCGCCCTCGCCGAGCCGCATGAAATCCACATGCAGCGGCAGGTCGCGGACGGCGTCGAGCTGGAAGTCGCGCGGGATCACGCGATGCTTCACGCCGTCAACCTCGACGTCATGAATGGTGGTGAGGAAATGGCCGGCATAAATGCGCTGTCGCAGATCGGCGTAGTCGAGCGAGATCGCCATCGGCGGCTTGCCGTCGCCATAGATAATTCCAGGAACGCGGCCTTCGCGTCGTTCGGCCCGGGCGGTCCCCTTGCCTGCCCGTGAACGCGCCGCCGCCTTAATCAGATTGACGGTCGCCATAGTGGTATCCTTTGTCTTAGACCCTGTTGTGTAAGAGAAATTCCGCGCCGAGCCTCCAGGGGTGCTGTAGCGGGCACGGAATGCGCGCGCTTATAGCCGCGCATGCGCGCAAAAACAAGGAAGTCGAAGCAGACCCGCAGTTCTCTAGAAGCTGCCCGGATTGATCTGGCCCAGCGGCGGCACCGGCGGCGACCCTGAGAAGCTTTGCGCGGGTCCCGGCTCGCTGTATCGCTGCGGCGCAACGGGCGGAGGTGGTGCGGCCGGCGGAGCGCTCTGCATATTCGCTTGCAAATTGGCGAGCGCCGTTTCGAGCACGGCGACGCGGCTCTTGAGCGCCTCGTTCTCCTCGCGCGCGATCCGCGCCATATCCTTGACCGCCTCGAAGTCTTCGCGCTTGACCATGTCGAGATCGCGCAACCAGCGTTCCGCCTGGGTGCGGAATAGTGTCTCGAATTCGCGCCGGACGCCTTGCGCAACCCCCGCCGCGTCATTCATTAACCGTGCGACTTCGTCAAAGAATCGGTTTGTGGTCTGGACCATCACGGCCTCCGCGAATCTGTGCATGCGCTTGCTATGACTTAAGACAATGGCAATGGTGCGACGCAGCCGCAAGGGCCCGCGCCGCCCATTCGCCCAAGGTATTTAAGGAACGCCCACGCGATGTTCGTCCTTCCGGTCATTCCGTATCCCGCGATCAATCCGGTGCTGATTTCGATCGGACCGTTCGCCGTACGCTGGTACGCCCTGGCCTATATCGTCGGCATCATCGCCGGGTGGTTTTATGCGCGCGCCATTATCGCATCAGAAAAATTATGGGGCGGTCCGGCGCCGTTCACCGTTCTGGACTTCGACGATTTCGTGGTCTGGATCACGCTTGGCATCATTCTCGGCGGCCGTGCCGGCTATGTGCTGTTCTACAATCTGCCGTTTTTCATGGCGCAGCCATTGCAGATTCTCGAACTGTGGACCGGCGGCATGTCGTTCCACGGCGGCGTCGCAGGCTGCGCGATCGCGATTGTGCTGTTTGCGCTCCGCCGCCATATTCCGATGCTGTCGCTCGGCGACGTCAGCTCCGGCGTCGCGCCAATCGGCCTGTTCCTCGGCCGCATCGCCAATTTCATCAACGGCGAATTGTGGGGCCGTCCGACGGACGTTCCGTGGGCCATGGTGTTTCCGCACGGCGGGCCGATGCCGCGTCACCCGAGCCAGCTCTATGAAGCGGCGCTTGAAGGCGTGGCGTTGTTCATCGTGCTCGGCCTGCTCATGCGCTTCGGTGCGCTCAAGCGGCCGGGCGTCGTCACCGGAGCCTTCGCGCTCGGTTACAGCATCGCGCGAATCATTTGCGAATTGTTTCGCGAACCCGACGCGCAGCTCGGCTTTTTGTGGGGCGGCCTGACGATGGGAATGTTGTTGTGCATTCCGTTGATGCTGGCCGGCATTGCCGTGCTGGCATTTGCGTTGTCGCGCGCACCGAAAACGAAAAATGGCTGACGAGCGCTCGCCGCTGGAAAGCGAAATCCGCCGCCTGATCGCTGCCGCAGGGCCGATGCCGCTCGTCGAATATATGCGGCTGTGCCTGACGCATCCGCAATACGGTTATTACATCAACCGCGACCCATTCGGCGCCGGCGGGGACTTCATCACTTCGCCGGAGATCAGTCAGATGTTCGGCGAATTGATCGGGCTGTGGATGGCAGCGGTGTGGCGGCAAATGGGTGAGCCGGAAAACGTGCGCGTCGTCGAGCTCGGCCCAGGACGCGGCACTCTGATGCACGATGCCCTGCGCGCGGCGAAAGTGGTGAAGGGTTTCCGCGAAGCGATCGTACTGCATTTGGTCGAAATCAGCCCGGCGCTGCAGAAGATCCAGGAGGAGCGGCTTGCCGATCTCGGCATTCCGATTCTGTGGCACACTTCGCTCGCCGAAGTGCCCGGCGGCCCCAGCATTATCATCGCCAATGAATTCATTGATGCCCTGCCGGTTCACCAAGCCATCAAGCAGGATGACGGCTGGCACGAGCGCATTGTCGACGTTGGTGGCGAAAGCAACCTGGTTTTCGCCGCGGCAACAGATCCGCTGCCGTTCTTCGAAACCTCCATGCCGCGCGCCTTGCGGCAGGCGCCGCCCGGTGCGATCTACGAATGGCGCGCCGACGATATCGCGCTCGAACTCGGGCGCCGCCTGCGCGACGAAGGCGCGGCCTTGATCATCGATTACGGTCATGCCCATTTCGGCCTCGGCGATACGCTGCAAGCGGTCGCGGGGCATTCCTTTACCGATCCGTTGCGCGCACCCGGCCAGGCCGATCTGACCGCGCATGTCGATTTCGAGGCGCTGGCGCAATGTGCAGAGAGCATGGGCGCGCGCGTGCACGGACCGATCCGGCAGCGCGATCTGTTCTTGCGCCTCGGCATCGAGCAGCGCGCCGCCGCATTGAAGGCCAGCGCGCCGCGGCAGAAGGCAGCCGATATCGAACTCGCCTTCTCGCGGCTGATCGGCGACGGCGCCCACGGCATGGGCGAATTGTTCAAGGCGATCGCCATCGCAGCGCCGCAGCTTGTCACATTGCCGGGATTCGACACAGCGTCATGATGATCAAAGCGGCCTCCCTCAAGCTCCCCGGCATCAGTCATGCCTTCTTTACGCGCGGCGGCGGCGTTTCCGGCGGCCTTTACGAAAGCCTCAACGGCGGCATCGGCTCGCGTGACGACGTCGGCAAGGTTGCGGAAAACCGCGCGCGCATGGCGGCGGCGCTCGGTGTCGAGCCGCACCGCTTTCTCACCGCGTACCAAATTCACTCGCCGCATGTCGTCGTCGCCGAGGGGCCGTGGAGCAACGACGAGAGGCCGCGTGCCGACGCCATCGTGACCCGCATGCGCTCGCTTGCCATCGGTGTCACCACGGCCGATTGCGGTCCAGTGCTTCTGGCCGATCCGCAGGCCGGCGTAATCGGCGCCGCGCATGCCGGTTGGCGTGGTGCGCTTGCCGGGGTGCTTGAGACCACGATCGAAGCAATGACGCGGCTCGGCGGCATCCGCGCAAACATCCGCGCCGCCGTCGGACCGATGATCCGGCAAGCCAGCTATGAGGTCGGACCCGACCTGATCGCGCGCTTTGCCGCCGAGGACGCTGCCAGCAACCGGTTCTTCGCGGCCGCGGCGCCTGACGGCCACGCCCTGTTCGATCTTGGCGGCTACGTCGGCGCGCGGCTCAAGCGTGCCGGGATCGGCTACGTCGAGGATTTGGGCCTTTGCACCTATGCCGATCCAGCCCGCTTTTTCAGCTATCGCCGCACCACCCACCGGGCGGAAGCCGACTACGGCCGACACGTCAACGCCATCGCGCTCGTCGGCGAATAGCGGGATTGTCACCCCGTTTTATTGGTCTGGCGAGAGCGACTTCCCCCACCCGTTAGCCACGATCCACGTCCAAATAAACGTGCGGGGACAAGACTTTGATTCATGTTGCCAGCCCCGCAAGCGGCTTGTATCAGGTCGGACGCAAGTCTCTGCCGGGCGCTCGGGAGATCGACATGGCTGGCAACAATGGAGCGATCAAGCTCGTCGCCGGCAATTCCAACCCTGCCCTCGCCGAGGCCATCGGCGGCTATCTCGGTACGCCCATGACGAAGGCCGTGGTACGGCGCTTTGCCGACATGGAAGTCTTCGTCGAAATCCAAGAAAACGTGCGCGGCGCCGACGTTTTTGTCATCCAATCGACGTCGTATCCCGCCAACGACCATCTGATGGAATTGCTGATCATCATCGACGCGCTGCGCCGCGCGTCGGCGCGGCGTATTACGGCGGTTATCCCCTATTTCGGCTATGCCCGGCAGGACCGCAAAGTCGGTCCGCGCACGCCGATCTCGGCAAAGCTCGTCGCCAATCTGATCACCCATGCCGGCGCCGTTCGCGTGCTCACGCTCGATCTGCACGCCGGCCAGATCCAGGGCTTTTTCGACATCCCCACCGATAATCTGTTCGCCGCGCCGGTCATCATGCGCGACATCAGGCAGCGTTTCGACGTCGGCAAGGTCATCGTGGTGTCGCCGGACGTCGGCGGCGTGGTGCGCGCGCGGGCGCTTGCCAAGCGTATCGACGCGCCGCTCGCCATCATCGACAAGCGCCGCGAGCAACCGGGCGAGTCCGAAGTGGTCAACGTCATCGGCCAGGTCGGTCGCGGCATCTGCATTCTCGTCGACGATATTGTGGATTCCGGCGGCACGCTGGTGAACGCCGCCGATGCGCTCCTGGAGAAGGGCGCCACGGAGGTTTACGCCTACATCACCCACGGCGTGCTCTCAGGCGGCGCCGTCGCCCGGGTCGCCAATTCCCACTTGAAGGAACTGGTGATCACGGACTCGATACAGCCGACCAAGGCGGTCAACGAGTCCAAGAACATTCGCGTTTTGTCGATTGCAAGCCTGATCGGCGAAGCGATCAACCGCACTGCCGCCGAGGAATCGGTGTCGAGCCTGTTCGACTGACGCCGGCGCCTAATCCCCAACCGAGTCAACTTGCCGCACTGGCGCACCTGTGGACGGTGACTCCGTGAGCATTGTGCCGAGGGTGCAAATCACTCCATGAGTGTAGCAACGGCGGCGCTAGAGGCCCTTGCGCGAATTCGAGTGGCGTGATTCAAGCCGTTCCTGGCCGGCGCAGGCGCTGATTCGCTTTTCTGAGTCAATTCGCGGGCTAAACTTGTTCCTGCGTCAAATCGCTACGATCGAGTCCTGTGGCGTGCGCATTTCCACTCTTGTTTGCAAGCTTGGCGGCACTGTGGAGGCGGCATGTCCCTCATCGAAACCACACGCGACCAGCGCAACAACCCGCTCGACGTTGTCGAGAGCATGGCGACCGGCAATAACTGGCCATTCGAGCGCGCCGGCGAAGACGAGATCGGCATAGTCGTCACCGGCAGTTGGACCAATTATCAGTGCTCCTTCACCTGGATGGACGATATCGAGGCGCTGCATCTCGCCTGCGCTTTCGACATGAAGGTGCCCGAAGCGCGGCTGACCGACGTGCAGCGCCTGATCGCGATGATCAACGAGCAGTTATGGATCGGGCATTTTGACGTCTGGATGCAGAACGGCGTCATCATGTTCCGTCACGCGCTGGTTCTTGCCGGCGGGGTCGCCGCCTCGAACCGGCAATGCGAGACGGTGCTCGGCACGGCGCTTGATTCCTGTGAGCGCTACTACCCGGCGCTCCAGTTCGTGATCTGGGCCGGCAAGTCGCCGCGCGAGGCAATGGATTCCGCTATGTTCGAAACCGCGGGCGAGGCGTGACGACTGGCCGGATTGCCGACCTTAGCGATTTTTCCGGCCTGCTCGTTCTGGTCGGCGCCGGCAAAATGGGCGGCGCCCTCCTACAAGGCTGGCTCCGCCTCGGGCTCGATCCCAACAAAGTCGCGGTGCTGGAGCCGCAACCCTCGGCGGAAATCTCCGCGCTGGCCAGCCGCGGCCTGCGGCTCAATCCGGATCCGCGCGCACTTGCCAACGCCACCGGAGTCGTCATTGCTATCAAGCCGCAGATTGCCGCCGAGACGGTGCCCGCCCTGGCCACGCTCGTTTCACCGTCCACTGTCATCGTGTCGATCATGGCGGGGCGGACGCTGCAATTTCTCGCCGGTGCGTTGGCGCAGCCCTGCGCACTCATTCGCGCCATGCCGAACACACCGGCAGCCATCGGCCGCGGCATTACCGTCGCAGTGCCGCGCAACGCCGATGCGGCGCAACGCGCGCTCGCCGACAAGCTCCTGTCCTCCGTCGGCGCAGTGGAATGGATCGACGACGAAACGATGATGGACGCTGTGACCGCGGTGTCGGGCTCGGGACCCGCGTACATCTTCCTCCTCGCCGAAGCGCTGGCCGAGGCCGGCGCGGCCGCCGGTTTGCCGGCGCCGCTCGCACAAAAGCTCGCACGCGAAACCGTCGCCGGCTCGGGCGAACTCTTGCATCGCTCGCCGCTCGACGCCGCCACGTTACGGGAAAACGTCACCTCGCCCGGCGGGACGACCGCGGCTGCGCTGGCGATCCTGATGGGCGAAGACGGTCTAGCATCCTTGATGCGGAAGGCGATCGCCGCCGCGACCGCGCGTTCACGACAACTTGCGAACTAAAACGCTGTGGCGGCTTCCCGGCCTTGGAATGGTCACCTAACGGGCTTACATTGCTGTCTTCTACGGATGCATCCGTCTTTCGTGGAGGAGTTCATGGCCCGCAGACCCGCTCGCAAATCCACGCGATCCGCAGTGAAAGCGAGTGCCGCGGCGCCGGGCAACGTCCGCGACAAGATCATCGCGGCTTTTCTTGATTTGCTCGCCGAGAAGCGCTTTGAGCAAATCGGATTTGCCGATATCGCGGCGGGCGCTGGTGTATCGCTTCCGGAGCTGCGCGCGGAATTCGCTTCCACACTGGCGATTCTGGCCGCCCATATCAAAGCCATCGACCGTGCCGTACTCGCCGAAGACTTTTCCGACATGGAAGAAGAGCCGGCGCGCGAACGGTTGTTCGACGTGCTCATGCGCCGCCTCGAAACGCTCAAGCCTCACCGCGAAGCAGTGCATTCGCTCCTTCGCTCGGTGCGGTGCAATCCGCCGCTGGTCGTGGCGCTCAACGGGCTCGCGGTGCGTTCGCAGCAATGGATGCTGACCGCCGCGGGCATCAATGCCTCGGGACCGCTCGGCATGATGCGCGCCCAGGGCATGGCGCTCCTGTTCGCTTCGGTGCTGCGCACCTGGGTCAATGACGATGACCCGGGCCTTGCCCGCACCATGGCGGCGCTCGACCGGTCGCTGGCGCGCGGCCAGCGCGTTGTTGGACTGATGGACGACCTCTGCCGGGTGCCGTCGCGGATTTGCCGGCTACGTTCGCGCCGCCGCCGCGGTTCGGACGAGTCCAAGGAATCAGCCGCAGCGTAACGCGCGCAAATATCGCTGAAAACTGGGGAATCGGAACGCCCGAGTGTTAGCAAAACTCTAGCCACGACCGCGAAGTTTAGAATCCCTATAAAGAGTTGATTTCATTTGCAAAGTTAGAATTCCTGCTCTACTGGATCGCTGCAGATTGTATCGATTGTCCGCTTGGCCATCCCCCAATGATTGTTTGCTCCTGCAACGTCTTGACCGACCATGACGTGCGCTCGACGCTGACGGCGAGCGAGGACGCACCGCGGACCACGGGCCAAGTCTATCATTGCCTCGGCTGCAGCGCCCAATGCGGTCGCTGCGCGCGCACCATCCGGCGCATCATGAACGAGGCGCTGGCCGGCGCCGACCGCGCCTGCTGCCGGAACGCCACCGACCAGTCATAATCTTTCCACTGCCGGGAACCTAAACCGCAGGCGCCGCAACGCCGCGGCTTTCGACATTCTTTAGAGTCGCTATAATGTTGTGGCCCACCACACCCCGTTGCGGATTCAATGCAATCGCAGGAGCGCGAAGATGAAAGGCGAGCCAGGAGTCATCGATTACCTGAACAAGGCCCTGCGCCACGAGCTGACCGCGATCAATCAGTACTGGCTGCATTACCGCCTGCTCGATAATTGGGGTTACAGGGCGCTCGCCAAGCAGTGGCGCAAGGAATCGATCGAAGAGATGCAGCATGCCGACAAGCTGGTCGAGCGCGTCATCTTCCTCGACGGTTTTCCGAATATGCAGGTGCTCGATCCGCTACACATCGGCCAGAACGTGAAGGAGGTGCTCGACTGCGATCTCGCCGCCGAAATCTCGGCCCGCACGTTATACGAGGAAGCCGCCACGCATTGTCATGCGGTACGCGATTACGTATCGCGCGACCTGTTCGAGAAACTCATGCACGACGAGGAAGAGCACATCGACTTCCTCGAAACCCAGCTCGATCTGGTCGCCAAGCTTGGGCTGGAACTCTACGCCCAGCATCATATCGGCGAGATCGACGAGGACGAGAGCGCCGACTGAGGACGTCCGCTCGTGATTCGGCGGCCGCCGTCACAATGGTTTACGAATCTTAACCGTTTCTTCGTGCGCTGCGTTCGGCGGCTGTCCAAAGTTGCATATCCGGCACATCGGCTCCGCTGAAAGCGGCCCAATCATTAAAGAGCGTGGTTAAGAATTAAGGTTAAGCTCCGCTTAAGCATTTGCTGCCTAACTTCGTCCTGCTCAACGTCGGCGCGTCGCTGCGGATTCACGCGCCGGTTGCAAGAAGGTCGAAGCGATGGTTCGCGTCAGCTTCTTTATCTGCGCCGCGGCAGCAGCCATGGTGAGCACTACGGCATTCGCGGCCGACATGCCGCAAATGCCGCCGCCGCAGCCGCAACCCGTCTATCAGCCGATTCCGCTCATTGTCGAGCAGCCCGAAGGCGCCTGGTATCTGCGAGGCGATGTCGGCATCGGTATAACCAGTCAGCTCGATTTCCTCTTCATTCAAAATCCGGCGAACTCCAGTAACTTCGCGATCCAGCATTCCGCGATGGCCGACACCGTCTTTTTCGACGTCGGCGTCGGCTACGAGTTCAACAACTGGCTGCGCTTCGATATCACTGGCGAATATCGGACCAGATCCGCCATCAATGCCTTCGGCACCTATACGTTCGGCGGCGGCACGTTCGGCGACCAATACAATGCGTTCTTGAAATCCGACGTCTTTCTCGCCAATGCCTATCTAGATCTCGGCACCTGGAACTGCCTGACCCCGTTTGTCGGCTTCGGTATCGGCGGCGCTTACAACACCTTCGCCGACCTCACCGACATCGGCATCGGCACCTCCGGAAACGGCATCGGCACCAACGCCAGCCAATTCAATTTCGCCTGGGCGCTCCACGCCGGTCTCGCCTACAACGTGACCCAGAATTTCGTGGTCCAGTTGGCTTACCGGTATCTGAGCTACGGCTCGGTTAGCGATCAGATTTTCTGCCAGGGCGGCTGCAATCCCGATACCTACAAACTGCAGAATCTGACCTCGCAAGATTTCATGCTGGGCATGCGCTGGCGCTTCCCGATCGAGGTGGGAGCTGCGGTCGTTGCTCAGCCGACGCCCGTGATGGTGCCGTCGCCGGCTCCGGTCTATGCGCAGCCGGCGCCGGTTTATCAGCCCGCACCGGTCTATCAGCCGGCGCCGGTTTATCAGTCCGCACCGGTCTATCAGCCAGCGCCGGTCTATCAGCCGCAGCAGCCGCTCTCGACCCGAGGCTGAGGGCAGCCTTGCTCGCGGCACCCCGGCGTTAACCTTTGGTTAAGACCGCGCCCGCCTCGACCTCAGCTAACCCTCCATTAAGGTTAATGCCTGATGATCGCGCCCTATTGGCCGCTGTATGCGCGCCGATCGGATGGAGAGGGCGCGGCTGATGCGTTGGGTCATCTGTGCTGTGGTCGTCCTCGCGTTCGCGCCCCGCGCGTTCGCGGACGATCTCGACATCCTCCGCGGCACCGACACCGTCGGGCCCGCGACTTTCACGAAATGGAGCGGGTTCTATTTCGGCGGCGACATTGACTTTGGCGGCGGCAACGCAAATTTCAGCAACGCGACGCAGGCGCCTCTCGCTTATGCTTTGCGCAATACCCTCCTCGAGCAGGACTTCAGTCCGTCAACATGGTCGCTGCTCGGCAGCGCCGGCGTCCAATCGACATTTCTCGGCGCTTTCGCCGGTTACGACACGCAATGGCAAGATCTCGTTCTCGGCGCCGAAGTCGCCTATGCGCATCCTAATGTCACGGCCACGGCGCCGAGCAACCCGATCGGACGAACGTTCACGCAACCAACGGATTCCAACGGGAATATAACGGAATACGCTATCGACGGCAGCGCCAGCGCCATGCTGCATCTGATCGACTACGCTACGTTTCGCGGGCGGGCCGGTTGGGCGGTGAACAACATTTTTCTGCCCTATGGCTTTGTCGGCTTCGCCGTCGGGCGCGCCACTTACACCTCAGCGTCCACCGTCTCCTGGACGACGGCGACGTCGGAGCCACAGACCTTTCTGGTCGGGAATCAAATCGTAACCATACCGGCGCAGCAGCCGGTGATCCCGTGCTCGGGAAACGAGATTTGCAATTCTTACGCCGCCGGCAGCTCAGAGTCCGGCAACACCTGGATTTACGGCGTCGATGTTGGCGCCGGCGTCGATATTGCGGTGATGCGGAATGTTTTCTTGCGCGGCGAGTTCGAATATGTGCACTTCCTGCCGATGAAAGGCATCACGCTGGATTTAGCAATCGCACGCGCCGGCGTCGGCCTCAAATTTTGAACCGGCAGGAATATCGCGCTTGACGGCGCGACCGGCCTTCCTTATTTCCGGCGGCGGGACACCCCTCCCCACCGAGGGGCGACTATCTGGAAGGATAGATCATGACGCTCGCGAAGCCCGCCGCGCGGCCGCTTGTGCCGCATTTTTCATCCGGCCCCTGCGCCAAGCGCCCCGGCTGGAACCAGCAAAACCTCACCGGCGCCGTCCTTGGCCGCTCGCACCGCTCCAAGGCGGCCAAGGCCAAGCTCAAGCGCGCCATCGATCTCACCCGCGAAATCCTGGAAGTGCCGGCGGATTATCGCATTGGCATCGTACCGGCTTCGGATACCGGCGCCGTCGAAATGGCGCTGTGGTCGCTGCTTGGTGCGCGGCCGGTGACAATGCTGACTTGGGAATCCTTCGGCGAAGGCTGGGTTAGCGACGTCGCTAAGGAACTCAAGCTCAAGGACGTCTCTGTGCTGCGCGCCGGCTATGGCGAACTGCCGGATTTGAAATCGGCCAATCCGGCGAGCGACATCGTCTTCACCTGGAACGGCACAACGTCCGGCGTGCGTGTACCGAATGCCGACTGGATCGCCGCCGACCGCGAAGGCCTCACCATCTGCGATGCGACTTCGGCCGCGTTTGCGCAAGCGCTCGACTGGCCGAAACTCGATGTCGTTACCTTCTCATGGCAGAAAGCGCTCGGCGGCGAGGCCGCGCACGGCATGCTTATTCTTTCGCCGCGCGCCGTGGCGCGGCTTGAGAGCTACACACCGCCGCGGCCGCTGCCAAAGATTTTCCGCCTGACCAAGGGCGGCAAGATCACTGAGGGCATCTTTCAGGGCGAGACGATCAACACGCCATCCATGTTGTGCGTTGAGGATTATCTCGACGCGCTTGATTGGGCGAAATCAGTCGGCGGCCTCAAAGCCTTGCGCGCTCGCGCCGACACCAACGCTGCGGTCATCGCGGAGTGGGTCGAGCGTACCAAGTGGATCGATTTTCTGGCGCGCGATCCGGCGTTCCGCTCCAACACTTCGGTCTGCCTGAAGGTGGTCGATCCCGCGGTGACGCGCCTTGCCGCCGACGCGCAGGCGGCGTTCGTCAAGGGCATCGCCGCGGCGCTCGACAAGGAAGGTGTCGCCTACGACATCGACGCCTATCGCGACGCGCCTGCGGGGCTGCGCATCTGGTGCGGATCGACCGTCGAACGCAGCGATGTCGAGGCGCTCACGCAGTGGCTCGACTGGGCCTATGCGCAGACCAAAGACGCGCTCGCCAAAGCCGCATAGACATCAAGGCCACCGCAATGACCGCCAAAGTTCTCATCTCCGACGCGCTGTCGCCCGCGGCGATCGCGATCTTCAAGGATCGCGGCCTCGATGTCGATTTCCAGCCCAATCTCGGTAAGGACAAGGACAAGCTCGCCGCGACCATCAACGGCTTCGACGGGCTCGCGATCCGCTCCGCAACCAAAGTCACGGCAAAGATGCTGGAAGGGGCCAAGAATCTCAAAGTAATCGGCCGTGCCGGCATTGGCGTCGACAATGTCGACATTCCCGCTGCGACCGCGCGCGGCATCATCGTGATGAATACGCCGTTCGGAAATTCGATTACCACGGCCGAACATGCGATCACGTTGATGCTGTCGCTGGCGCGGCAGATTCCCGAAGCCGACGCGTCGACGCGGGCCGGCAAATGGGAAAAGAACAAGTTCCTCGGTGTTGAGATTTTCAGCAAGACGCTCGGCGTCATCGGCTGTGGCAATATCGGATCGATCGTCGCCGACCGCGCGATCGGGCTGAAAATGAAAGTGATCGCCTACGATCCCTATCTGTCGGCCGAGCGCGCGCTCAAGCTGGGCGTGGAGAAGGTCGAGCTCGACGAACTTTTGCGCCGCGCCGATTTCATCACGCTGCATACTCCGCTCACCGACAAGACCCGTAACATCATCAATGCCGAATCGTTGACCTTGACCAAAAAAGGCGTGCGGCTGATTAATTGCGCCCGTGGCGAGCTGGTCGATGAGGCGGCAATCATCGACGCGCTCAAATCGGGCCATGTCGCGGGCGCAGCCTTCGACGTGTTCCGCGAGGAGCCGGCAACGCAGAGTCCACTGTTTGCTTTACCGAACGTGGTATGCACGCCGCATCTCGGCGCTTCGACCATGGAGGCGCAGGAGAACGTCGCACTCCAAGTCGCCGAGCAGATGTCCGATTATCTGCTGCGCGGCGCCATTACCAATGCCGTCAATTTTCCCTCGATCAGCGCCGAGGAAGCGCCCAAGCTCAAACCGTTCGTCGACCTCGCTGAAAAGCTCGGCTCGTTCGCCGGCCAGCTCACCGAGACCGGGCTTCAAAAGGTTCAGATCGCCTATGAGGGCGGCGTCGCGCAGATGAACACCAAGGCGCTGACCTCAGCAGCGGTCGCCGGCCTTCTTCGTCCGATGCTGCAAGACGTCAACGTCGTCTCGGCGCCGATCATCGCCAAGGAGCGCGGCATCGTCGTCGAAGAAACCCGCCGTGACGCCGAGGGCGACTACGACAGCCTTGTCACCGTCACCGTGGTGACCGATCGGCAGACGCGTTCGGTATCGGGCACAGTCTATGCCGACGACCGCCCGCGCGTTATCGATATCAAGGGCATTCGCATGGACGCCGAGTTCGGCCCGTCGATGCTCTACGTAACCAACCAGGATAAACCGGGCTTCGTCGGCCGCTTCGCCACGCTGCTCGCGGAAGCTGGCATCAACATCGCCACCTTCCATCTCGGTCGCGAGTCCGCCGGCGGCAATGCTATTGCGCTGGTCGAGATCGATGGCTCAGTGCCACCAGCCGTGCTTGCCAAGGTGCAACAGATTCCGAACGTGCAGCAGGTCAAGACGCTGCGGTTTTGATGGCGTCGGATCATTGCAGCCGCCAAGGTTAATGGCAAAACCGGCGTAATATCAATAATTTGCCGTAACCGATGATCGCCGGGCGAGGCTTGTTTTTCTTGCGTCCAGCGGCGGCATCCATTATCCGAAACAGTCGGCTGCGGTCGATATCCGATAAAGTCGTTTACTGAGGCTCGTGGGGACATTTCCTCGTGGCAAATGTTGTCGTGGTCGGCTCCCAGTGGGGAGACGAGGGCAAAGGCAAGATCGTCGACTGGCTGTCCGAGCAGGCCGACATCGTCGTCCGCTTCCAGGGCGGACATAATGCCGGCCACACGCTAGTCATCAATGGCACCACCTACAAGCTCTCGCTGCTGCCGTCGGGCGTGGTTCGGCCAGGCAAGCTGTCGATCATCGGTAACGGCGTGGTGCTCGACCCGCAGGCGCTGCTGGACGAGATCGCCAACCTCAAAAAGCAGGGCATTACCGTTACACCGGAAAATCTGCGTATCGCCGAAAACACCACGCTTATCCTGCCACTGCATCGCGAACTCGACGCCATCCGTGAATCGGCGAGCGCGGCATTGCGCATTGGCACCACGCGCCGCGGCATCGGTCCCGCCTACGAGGACAAAGTCGGCCGGCGCGCCATTCGCTTGATGGACATTGCCGACGGTGCGACGCTCGACCGCAAGATTGAACGGCTGCTGACGCATCACAATGCATTACGCAAGGGCCTCGGCCTTACGCCGATCGAAGTAACAAACGTCCGCGAGGACCTGCTGCGTGTGGCGCCGCTCGTGCTGCCCTATATGGATTCGGTATGGTCTTTGCTTGACCAGAAACGCCGGGAAGGCGAACGCATCCTGTTCGAGGGCGCGCAGGGCGCGTTGCTCGATGTCGACCATGGCACCTATCCGTTCGTCACATCGTCAAATACGGTCGCGGCGCAGGCCGCGACCGGATCGGGGCTCGGACCCGGGGCGATCGGATATGTGCTCGGCATCTGCAAGGCCTATACGACACGCGTCGGCGAGGGACCGTTTCCCACCGAGCAGAAGAACGAAATCGGCCGCATGCTCGGCGAGCGCGGCAAGGAATTTGGTGTCGTGACTGGCAGGCCGCGGCGCTGCGGCTGGTTTGATGCCGTGCTGGTGCGCCAGACCGTACGCACGAGCGGCATCCATGGTCTGGCGCTGACCAAGCTCGACATCCTCGACGGTTTCGACGAGATCAAAGTCTGCACGGGCTACCGGCTCGACGGCCGCGAGATCGACTATTTGCCGGCAAGCGAACACGCCCAGGCGCAGGTCGAGCCGATTTACGAAAGCATCGCCGGCTGGCGCGAAAGAACGGCCCACGCGCGCTCTTGGGCCGATCTGCCGGCCCAGGCGATCAAATATGTACGCCGGATCGAAGAACTGGTCGGCTGTTCAGCCGCGCTGCTGTCGACGAGTCCGGAGCGCGAGGACACCATCCTCATGCATAATCCCTTTGAAACTTAAGATGAAAACTTAGGCAGCCGAGCGTAAGCTTATCCGATGGCCGACTATTATCCGCTCATCACCCGCGCTGTTGACGGGCTTGGCGCAAGCACCGGCGAAGGCCGCCGGGCGCTCTACGAGCGTGCGCGCGCGGCTCTGGTCGGGCAGTTGCGCGCGATCGAACCGCCGCTCTCCGAGGCCGACATCACCCGCGAGCGGCTCGCGCTCGAAGATGCCATCCGCAAGGTCGAGGCGGAGACCGTCCGCAAGTCGCGGGCCGACCGGCCCGCTATGCCCCCCCGTCCAAACCCTGCCGTACCAACTCCCGCCACGCCAATTCCCGTTGCTCCAAGGGCGCCGGTTCAGCCCGCACCTTCGGTTCCACGGCAGCGCGATCGGATTGGTCCGGCCTTGAGCAATCCGCCGCCACCCCGTCCCGAGCCGCGTGTCGAGGAGGGGCGTCCCTTGCCGCCACGGCCGGACCCACGTCCGCTGCGAATGCAAAGCGAGCCCGCGCCGGCTGCACCACAAGCGCCACCACCGCCAAGCGCGCGTAGCCTTCTATTGAGCGCGCGCACGTCGCCGGTTCCGCGCGACGGACTGAGCGGTTTTCGCGATGTCGTCAACGACGTGGACGACCTCGGCGCGGCGTCGGCAAGATCGGCACAATCGGCACGTGATACGCGCGACTCTTATGTCCCCAAGCCGCAGCAATCCTTCGAGGACGATGCGCCAACGTCGCACGATCGCGAGGAACCGCGGTTCGATGCGGACGAGCCCGATTTACTCGACGATGCGGCGGACGTGGAAACGCTCGGGCCGTCCTACGGCTTCGAGGACGACGAGGAAGAGACGCCATTTCCGCGCCAGCATGCACCACGTGGGAGGGAGTTCGAGGAGCACTATGAAGCGCCGCGGCCGCCCCGCTCCTATCGCGGCCTCGCCAAGCTCGCCGTCGTGCTCATCATTATTGCCGGCATAACAGCGACGATCTCCTGGCAATGGTCCAACATCATGGGCCTATACCAGTTCGTGTCGCACATGCGCGCGCATCAGACGCAAACCGCGCAGACGCCGGCCGCGCAGCCGAAATATTCCGAACGCGTACCGCAGGAACAGGCGCCAGGACAGGCGCCGGGCGCGACCACCTACCAGAATGCTCCAGCGGTGGCGCAACGGGTCGTCCTTTACGAGGAGGACCAGAATAATCCGCAAGGGCGGCAATATGTCGGCTCCGCCGTCTGGCGCACCGACACGGTGTCGCCCGGCAGTGGGCTGGCGCCAGAGCTCGAAGTGCGCGCCGACATCACGATCCCGGACCGGAACATGAGCGTGACCTGGACGCTCCGGCGCAATACCGATCAGGCGCTCCCGGCAAGCCACACGATCGAAATCATGTTCAATCTGCCGCCCGACTTTCCCGGCGGCGGCATCGCCAATGTGCCCGGCGTGCTGATGAAGGATTCCGAGCAGGCGCGCGGCGTGCCGCTTGCCGGCCTTGCAGTCAAAGTCACCAACGGATTTTTCCTGATCGGGCTCTCTGCCGTCGACGCCGACGTGCAGCGCAACACTCAGTTACTCAAGGATAAGCCCTGGTTCGATATTCCAATCGTCTATACTAATGCCGGGCGCGCCATCCTCGCCCTGGAAAAGGGCCCGCCGGGTGATCGTGCTTTTGCGGATGCTTTCGCGGCTTGGGCCAAATAAAGTCGAACGTCGCCGCGGCGGCGTGAACGGTAGCTTGGAGTTCCGAGTGGTCACACGTTCGAAGATGAGTGCATCCGGCGCGAACAAGCCGAAACCGGCCGCGAGCCCTCATATCGCCTCGGCGCTGCGCACGCTCGATACCAACTCGGCTGGGCTCGCCGCGCTTGCCGCCGGCATGGCCGACGGACTGGGCGCTCCTTTCGTCGCCGCCGTCGAGACTATCCGCGCTGCACGCGGCAGGGTGATCGTGACCGGCATGGGCAAGTCCGGCCACGTCGCGCGCAAAATCGCAGCGACGCTTGCCTCCACCGGCACACCGGCATTCTTCGTGCACGCCGCCGATGCGAGCCACGGCGATCTCGGTATGATCATGTCGGACGACGTCATGCTGGCGCTGTCCTGGTCGGGCGAGACCGAGGAGCTCAAGGACCTGATCAATTATTCCCGCCGCTACCGCATTTCGCTCATCGCCATCACCGTCAACGCCGACAGCACGCTGGGCAAGGCCGCCGACATCGTTCTGGCGCTGCCCGAAGTCCGCGAAGCCTGCCCGCACAATCTTGCGCCCACGACATCGTCGCTGATGCAGCTTGCGCTCGGCGATGCTCTCGCCATGGCGCTTCTAGAAAGCAAAGGTTTCACCGCCGTCGATTTCGGTGCGCTCCATCCGGGCGGCAAGCTCGGCGCGGCGCTGAAGTTCGTCCGCGACGTCATGCATCCCGGCAGCGCCGTACCGCTGATCAAGCGCGGCGCGCCGATGTCGGAAGCGATCGTGGAAATGTCGGTAAAGGGTTTCGGTTGCGTCGCCGTCACAGACAATGCCGGCAAGCTTGCCGGCGTCATCACCGACGGCGATTTACGCCGTCACATGCGGGGAGATCTGCTGCAAGCATCCGTCGATTCGGTGATGACGGCATCGCCGAAAACAGTTCGGCCGGATCAATTGGCAAGCGAAGCGCTCGAGCTCCTGAACACATCCAAGATTACGGCGTTAATCGTCGTGGACGTCGGCCGCCCCGTCGGCATCGTCCATTTTCACGATTTGCTGCGCGCCGGCGTCGCGTGATGCAGCTAATAGAGCCCGCCCTTCACCACGCTCGTATCGTTGGAACTCGGTTGCGGTACAGGCTCCGTGGTGGGAGCAGGCTCGGCCTGCGTTTCGGGCACGGCGGGCGTGACTTGTGCAGTAGTAGCCGATGCGGACGGCGTAGTCTTGAAAACCGGCGCCGTTGGAGCGGCTGTGGCGCTCGTTCCGGTCGAAGACGGTTTGATCGCGTCCTGACCGGCCTGCCCATGGGCAACAAATTCGTCGTAGCCTGGGGCGCCGGGCCGCGGCGGAACGTCGTTGGGCATACCGCCGGCCCAATGCGGCCAGTGATCCGCGACATAGGCGGAGAATCCGCCCTCGGAAGCACCGCCGCACGATCCCAGGCTCAGCGCAAGACCGAGCGCAACGACAGCCGTGATGGATCGTTCAACCGTCATAGGCCCGCCCGATTTGCTGGTCCCGTTCGCAGTGTACGCCGGGCGTCGTTAATCATTTCGTCCGATTGCGCCGCCAGGCGCTAGTGGTGCCGTCATGGGTTTTCGTGTTGCGACACCGCGCTTGCCGCTTCCGGCCCCAGAACACGGGCGTTCGCGTTTTCAACCGGCCGTGGATGCATCCAAATGGACGGCGTTCATGGCGAGACTGTGGTCTCGCGGCACAGTTCTACTTGCGTGTTTCGCTTTCGTGCTTGCCCTGCCGGGATGTAGCGAACTGGCGCAACCGATCAAAGCTGCCGCACCGCCGGCCGAGCAGCCGGCTTACGTTTCGCTCGCTGCACAATATCTCCGTTCGACTTTGAAAGATCGCTCGACCTATGACGACTTTGAGATCTCCGGCCTGCGCTGGGTCGATGCCAACAAGGGATGGAGCTGGATTGCCTGCGTTCACTTCCGCGACCAAGGGGTTCTGCGCAGCTACGCGGTCTTCATCCAGGACAATGCTGTTCTCGATGCGCGTTACGCCGTCGAAACCGATAGCTGCGCTGCGCAAAGCTATACGCCGTTCGATCTGATAACGGGCATACTCGGCCGGCCTACCGCGCCGATGCAGCCAGCGCTCTATTAGAGCATGACCCCGAAAAGTGGAAACCGGCTTTTGGACAAGATCATGCTCAAACGATGTGCTCACGCCGCCTGACGCATCGCCAGCGCCTGATCGACTGCGGCCATGACCTGATCGGCTGAGAGTTCATCGAGGCACTGGCTGTAGCTGTCGAGCCGTCGTTCGCAGCCTTCGAGTTGGCACGGCAGACAAGGCAACGGATTTTGAACGAGCCAGACATTGCCGCGGCGCTGGATCGTGCCGGCGGCGGCCCATGGGCGTTCGAGACCGCCGACCGGCCATGGTCCCCATAGTCGCGGATCGGTCGGCCCGTAAAGCGCAACCGTCGGCGTGCCGGTGGCGGCCGCAAGATGGGTGATCGCGGTATCCGGGCCTATATAAACGCGAGCGGCGCCGATCAGCGCTGACAGGGCCGGCCATTCCAGTTTGCCGTCCAGCCGTACGACGTTGCTGTCGCGCCAGATCTCATCGAGATAACCGCCATCGGTCGCGGCGCCGGTCACCGCGGTTTGCAACCCGCGCTCGCGCAACGCTGCAACGAGCTTCCGCCAGCCGTCGCCGGTCCAGCGCTTGTAGGTGAACATCGGCGCGGCGTGCACGACGGCATAGGCTTGCGCCGGCGCGAGTGCCGGGCGCGATCCGCCCGCCGGACCAACGATTTCGGCGTGCGAAGGAATGCCCAGCACTTCCGCCAGACGCAAAATTTCCGGAACGCGATGTCGAGCGGGGTCGCTGATAAAGGAGCGGCTGAATGCAAAGCGCTTGACGGCGGCGCCGAGTCCGTTTGCCTGCACCGGCCCGGCGCTCTGCCGCCCGGCAAGAACAGCGAGCAATGTCGGGCGATCACCGGTCTGCGTCGACAGCGCAAGATCGTAGCGTTTGAACAGCCGCGGCAAGAGCGCGAGAGTTTCGCCAGGGCGGGGGTGTTGTGGCAGCGTGAGGACTTCGGAAAGATCGGGATTGCCGGCTAGAATTCCTTCGGTCCCGGTAAAAACCAGCGCGTCGATCGAGGCCCGGGGAAATGCCCGCTTCAAGCTGCGGATGAGTGGTGTCGTTAGCAGTACGTCGCCGAGCCGGCGTAACGCGACAACGAGAACGCGGGACTGCGGTGGCAATTGGATGGGGGTCATCGCGGCGCCACCGAGGGGCTTTTTCGCGGCGGCACATTGTCGTCATCGCCAAGCAGAGACAAACCTCGCAACGCGCGCACCCGCGTGCTGTCGATAACCTCACTGAGGCGGGCCTGATTGTCTGGCAAGTGCGAGCGATCATTTTGCGGATGCCACAAATGCAAAACGCCGGTCGCGAAACGGCCGTCCTTGCGGCGAAGCCCCGAATGCAGGAGCCGCACGACGAGATCGGAATCCTCAAGTCCCCAACCGGCATAGATATTGTCGAAACCGTCGATCCGGTCGAGATCGGAGCGCGCCACCGCAAGATTGCAGGTCTGCGCACCTTGCCAGCTCGCGGATCCGAGTTTGCGCAACGGTCCGAGCGGTAAGTGCATGTTCGGCAGCAGCCGATTGACGCCGCCGCGCAGACGCTCGTGCAGGATAGTGCCGAAATTCCATTTTTCCGGCGCCAGCCCCTGCGCCAGCACGGCTTCAGTCAGCGCGCGCGACAGCAGGATGCGGTTTCCGGTCACGAACCAGCCCGGCTCATGCAGACGACGGTGCGCGGCGATGAAGTCGGATTTTGCCAGACAATCGCCGTCGAGAAAGATGCAAAGCTCTCCGGCGCTGGCGCGAATGCCGCGATTGCGAATCTCGCCGCCGCGAAAGCCGCGATGCTCGTGGCGTACGTGCTTGAGCGGCAGCCGCAGTCGCGCCTTCCAGCTACCGATAACGCGCTCGGTGTCGACCCGCGAGCCGTCGTCGGCGACGACGACCTCGAAATCGTGGTCCGATTGATGGGCCAATGCGCGTAGCGCCGCGTCGAGCGCATCCTCGCGATTGTAGGTCGTGACGATGACGGAGATAAGGGCCGCGTCGTTCACGGTTTGACGCCCTTGCGCGGCCTTGCGGCTTTGCGCTCGCCGAACCGGATGCGATCGCGCAGCCGCCGCTTGCGGTCGCGCAATTTGCGAAGCGGTAGCGCGAAATAATATTTACGCGCTAGCGGCCACCAGCCAAGCCCAACGCGCGGCGCTGCCGCGCGTGGCACGTACCAGCCATTCGGGCCGGTGCGCCGGATCAGCCGGTAACCCGCGCGGGACAGAAAGCGGTGCGTGGCGAGACCGGTGACGTGATCCTCGACCAGAACGAGGCGCGGCCGCCAGCGTGCCAGATCGAAACCGGCCAAGACGTCGGGCTCGTGTCCTTCGACATCGATGGAGACGAAATCGATGGGTGCAGGCGCGCCGGCTTCCACGAGAATATCGTCAAGCGTGCGCACCGGAACCTCGATCACGGCTTCAGGAAGAACGCCGGTGACGGCAAGGTTGCGGTGGAGCGAGGAGTGCGGGCCCAGCACATGCAGCGTCATGGCGCGGCCGGCATTGGCCGGTGACGAGCAAGCTGCCGCGACGACGTGGGCGCGCCGCGATTGGCGTAGCCGCTCTGCCAGATCCGGCTGCGGCTCCACCAAAACGCCGTGCCAGCCGGCTCGCTCGAATTGCCAGGTTTGCGAACCGTTCTGGGGCTGGTTGGCACCGACCTCGACGAAGAAGCCATTGCGCTGTGGACCGAAAAATTCGGTCTTCAGCTCATTCTCAACCTGCCACGGGTACACGGTTCGCATCGGCTAGTCCTTGGCCGATTGCTTCGCCGGTTGCGCGCGTTTGACAATCGCAGTCGTCGAGTGCCCGGGAACCAGTTCGACGAGGATCACATCGCCGCCGGATTTTTCCACGACCTCGCGGCCGACCACCTCGTCGCGCTTGTAGTCGGCGCCCTTGACCAGCACCGCAGGGCGCACGCGCTTGATCAGTTCGAGCGGCGTATCTTCTTCGAATACGACGACGAGATCGACCGCTTCGAGCGCCGCAAGCACCTCGGCGCGCCCTTCGGCCGGATTGATCGGCCGGCCTTCGCCCTTAAGCCGTGTCGTCGAGGCGTCGCTGTTCAGCCCGACGACCAGCCGGTCACAGGCCGTACGCGCCTCGGCCAGCAATTTGACGTGGCCGCGATGCAGCAGATCGAAGCAGCCGTTGGTGAAACCGATGCGCAGGCCGTGACGGCGCCAATCGTCGAGCCGCTCGTCGAGCATCGACCAGTCGAACACGATCTTGTCTTCCGGCGCGAGCGAGGCGGAGGGAAAGATGCGGTGGCGCAATTCTGCGAGCGAAACCGTCGAAGTGCCGCGCTTGCCGACGACGACCGCGGCCGCGGCATTGGCGGCGCGCGCGGCGGATTCGAACGGCATTTTCATCGCAAGCAGCACCGCCATCACCGCTGCGACCGTATCGCCGGCGCCCGAAACGTCGCGCACCTTGACCGGATAGGCTGGAATATGCAGCGGCGCCTGCCCGTCGACATGGAGCGTCATGCCTTCATCGCTGCGCGTGACCAGTACGGCGTCGCTGTCGACGACACGGGTGAGCTCTGCCGCAGCTTTCGCGATCTCGGCCTCCGTCGTCACCGGCCGATGCACCGCAGCGCCCAGTTCCTGACGGTTCGGCGTGATCAGCGTCGCGCCGCGATAGATGCTGTAATCGTGGCCCTTGGGATCGACCACGACCGGTTTACCGAGCTGGCGCGCCCGATCGATGATCGTGCGGATAACGCGCGGCGTAAGGACACCTTTGGCATAATCGGAGAGCACGACCGCGCCCGCTTTCGGCAGCGCCGCTTCGGCGTGCGCAATAACGGCCGTTTCGCTCGTCTCGCTCGCCGGTTTTGCGGTTTCCCAATCTGCCCGTATCAGGTGCGCCGAGTGGTGCTCGGACACAAAGCGCACCTTGCGGGTCGTATGCCGGCCGGTATCACGAACCAGATGCGGCTCAATTGATCCTTTAAGTTTGGCAAATTCCGATGCCACCGCCCTGCCCGCTTCATCCTCGCCGATCAGGCCGACGAAAATGCAATGCGCACCGAGCGCCGCAATATTGCGTGCGACATTGCCGGCGCCGCCGATCTCGACCTCGCTGCGCGCCACCGCGAGCACCGGAGTCGGCGCCTCCGGCGAAATGCGCGTGACTTCGCCATAGACGAAATCGTCAAGCATGAGATCGCCGACGCAGAGCACCGTCTGCTTCGACAAAAGCTTTAGAGCTTCTTCAAAATCGAACATCCGCGTTCGCCAATCCTCGCGATCAGCGATAACGATCGCTACGGTCGAGATAACAATTCACGTAACGTTTCACCGCCGCTTCGAGCGGAGTGAAGTCGGCATTATAGCCTGCACGGCGCAAGTTTTCCGTCTCGGCTTGCGTGAAATACTGGTAGCTGTCGCGGATCGATATGGGCATGTCGACATATTCAATCGTGCCCTTGCCGCCCAGCGCCGCAAACGTCGCCAGCATCAGGTCGCGAAAGCTGCGTGCCGCGCCGGTGCCGACGTTGAATATGCCCGATACCCTGGGCGTCTCCATGAGCCATCGCACCACTGCAATGGCATCGTCCACATAGATGAAGTCACGCTTCTGTTCGCCGTCGGCAATGCCCGACCGATGCGACTTGAATAACTTTATCGGTTTGCCGGTCTTGACGTCGTCGAACCGCTTGGCGACGAGGCTCATCATTTCGCCTTTGTGATATTCGTTAGGACCAAACACGTTGAAAAATTTAAGGCCCGCCCATTGTGGCGGCAGTTTTTCCTTGCGGCCAACACGCTCGACGATGGCAAGGTCGAATAGGTGCTTGCTCCAGCCGTAGAGGTTCATTGGTTTAAGCCGCGCCAGCGCACCGTTCGACCAGTCGTCCGAATAACCCGCGTCGCCGTTGCCATAAGTCGCGGCCGATGAGGCATAGATGAAAGGCGTGCGCGTCGCGGTGCACCAGTCGAGCAACCGGAGCGACAGCCGCAAGTTATTTTCCATCAGCGCGTCACCGTCGGTCGCAGTGGTCGACGAAATGGCGCCGAGATGAATCACGGCGTCGAGCTTGCGCCCATCAAGCCAGGCCGTCAGCTCCGACGGCGGGACGAAATCGGCAATACGGTGGCTGGCAAGATTGTGCCACTTGCCGTCGCTGCCGAGCATATCGTTGACGGCAATATCGCTGCGTCCGGCCTCGTTGAGGCTCGCGACCACATTCGACCCAATGAAACCGGCCCCGCCGGTGACCAATAACATCGACCGCAAAACCAGTTACGCGTCATGGACCCCACCGAAGCATTGCCCCAGTCTGGGGTGATGAGCAACAGCGAGGGAGCCGCACGCAAACCTACATTTCCGAACGAAATTAATAGATGAGTTGCAACTACTCTATAAGATTGAACCCATATTCATATCTTAGTCAATTGCGCCCATCGGGGCTCGCAACGTAGGTATATTGGCATCCGGTCCATTCCCTCAGCCCAGATCATGCAAACCGTTTCGGCCTACATTCTGGCGTTCAACGAAGCCGAAAAGCTCAAGGCGGCGGCCGAGAGCGTGCTGTGGGCGGACGAAATTGTCGTCATCGATTCCCACTCGACCGACAATACCGCGGAGATCGCCACGGCCCTGGGCGCGCGGGTAATCCAGGTGCCATTCAAAGGCTTTGGGGATTTGCGCAACCACGCTATCGAAGCCTGCCGCTGCGACTGGATTTTCAGCCTTGATTCCGACGAACGCTGCACGGCGGCGGTCCGCGACGAGGTCCTCGCTCTGCTCGCCGGCACGCCGCCGTTCGATGCCTATTTGGTGCCGCGCCGTAGTTTCATGATGGGCCGCTGGATCCGCGGCTCGGGCTGGTATCCGAATTTCCGCCAGCCGCAGTTTTTCCGTCGAGGCAGTATGCGCTACACGCTTGAGCCGGTGCACGAAGGCTATGAGCTCCTCACCGCTAAGCCGGCCGGCAAGCTGCACAATGCGATCATGCAGTTCCCGTTCCGCAACCTCGAGGAACTGCTGCGCAAGGCCAACCGCTACTCGTCGCTCGGGGCGCCGAAACTCGACGACAAGCGCGTCTCCATGGCAAGCGCACTCGGACATGGGCTCTGGTCATTTCTAAAGCACTACATTTTCAAGCTCGGCTTCATCGATGGCTGGGCCGGCTTCGTTATCGCCTTTGGTAATTTCGAGGGGACGTATTACCGCTACGCCAAGCGCTACGAGATAGTGCAGAACTGGGCGCCCCCGCCGAGCCAACCGCTGCGGCGCGAAGCCAAATCCTGAAATCCGCGCCGGCTGCGACATAAGAATGAACATTAGTTCAAATAATGGCGCGGACCGGGGGCCGATCCTCATCGTGCCGTATATGTGGATCGGCGATTTCGTGCGTTGCCATTCGGTCGTGAAACTTCTCAATGCGCGCTTTCCGGACCGGCCCGTCGATATGCTGGCAACGACGTTGTGCGCACCGCTCGCCGATTACATGCCCGGCCTGCGCCACGCCATCATTGCCGACCTCCCGCGCAGCCGCATCGCGATCACGGAACAGCTTGCGCTCGCCAGGCGGCTTAAAGCCGAAGGCTACGGCACCGCGCTCGTCATGCCGCGAACCTGGAAATCGACGCTGGCGCCGTTTTTTGCCGGCATTCCCGAACGCACAGGCTTTGTCGGCGAGGCGCGTTTTTTCCTTCTCAATGATCTGCGCTTCGGTGAAAAGGATTTGCCGCGCATGGTCGATCGCTGCGCCGCGCTGGCGCTGCCGGCCGGCGCGCCGCCGCAGGCTTGGCCATTGCCCGAGCTCAAGGTGCCGCGCGGCGAAATCGACTCCTGGCGCAACAAGCGCGGGCTCTCGTACGATGGCCGGCCCGTTATCGCGCTCGCTCCCGGCGCCGTCGGTCCGTCCAAACGCTGGCCGAGCGCAAGCTATGCCGCGCTCACAGGCCGCTTCCTGGCCGCGGGCTTCGCCGTTTGGGTGCTGGGCGGCCCCGATGAAAAGCCGCTCGCTGCCGAAATCGTCGGCAATTCGGCGGCGCACGACCTTACCGGCCGCGACCTGCGCGATGCGATCCTCGCGCTTGCCGCCGCAGACGTCGCAGTATCGAACGATTCCGGGCTCCTCCACGTTGCCGCAGCAATTGGCACGCCGTCGATCGGAATTTTTGGACCGACCAGCCCGTGGCATTGGGCACCGCTTAATGCGCTAGCCGAAACGATAGAAACAACGACCGCGCTAGACTGCCGGCCGTGCCATAAGCCGGTCTGCCGGCTCGGTCATCACAGATGCATGCGCGACATCACACCTGACGTCGTATTTGCCGCGGCCGAGCGCGCCGTCGCGGCGGCGCGCGACCATCAATCGGCGTAAGGCCATCAATTGGCGTAAGGATGTGGTAGGCAAATCGTTGTAGGACCAAGGTTTAAGAAAGGACGTCATGACGATCCTGGTCACCGGCGGCGGCGGCTATATCGGCAGCCATATGGTGTATGAGCTTGCCGATGCCGGCGAGCGTGTCGTCGTGCTCGACAATCTCTCGACCGGACACCGCTGGGCCGTCGCCGAGGGCGCGCCGCTTATCGTCGGCGAGAGTGGCGACCAGCCGCTGGTCACGCGGCTGATTCGCGACCATGACGTCGACGCGATCATCCATTTTGCCGCCTCGATAGTGGTGCCGGACTCGGTGCGCGATCCGCTCGATTATTATCGCAACAACACCGTCAATTCCCGCTCGTTGATCGAGTGCGCGGTCAATAGCGGCGTGCGCCATTTCATTTTTTCTTCGACCGCCGCGGTTTACGGCGACCCCGCCACGATTCCGGTCGCGGAGGATGCGCCGACGGTGCCGATTTCGCCGTACGGCTGGTCGAAGCTGATGACAGAAATCATGCTGCGCGACACCGGCAGCGCGCACGGACTGGCCCATGTGATCTTGCGCTATTTCAACGTCGCCGGCGCCGATCCGAAGGGCCGCGCCGGACAATCGACCGCCAACGCCACGCATCTGATCAAAGTGGCGGTCGAGGCGGCGCTCGGGCTGCGGCCGAAGCTTGACGTTTACGGCACCGATTATGCGACGCCGGACGGCACCTGTATCCGCGATTATATACATGTCAGCGATCTGGCGCGCGCGCATCTCGATGCGCTGCGCTATTTGCGGTCCGGCGCGCCGTCGCTGACGCTCAATTGCGGCTACGGCCACGGATTCTCGGTGCTGGAAGTGATCGAAACCGTCAAACGCGTCTCCGGCGTTGACTTCAAGGTGGAGAAGGCACCGCGGCGACCCGGCGATCCCGACCGGATCGTCGCAGCGAGTGACCGGGCGCGTAAGCTGCTCGGCTGGCAGCCGCGGTTCGACGATCTGCCGACGATCGTCCGCCACGCGCTCGATTGGGAAGCAGCGCTCAATAAGCGGTTCCCGCATGATCCCGCGCGCGGCCACAATCTAGCTGAAATCGCTTGAAAATTCCCGCCCGTACGGGCATGGAACGCCTTTAGGGGGCCGGCTGCACGGACACGCTGCGGCCGGTAATATGGACTACGCATGAAAACCGCCATCGCGCCCGCGCCGGCCAAACCAGCGGACGACTATTCGACACTCGTGCTGGTGCGCCGCCTGCTTATCGATGAGGCACTCGGCTACTGGCCGCGCTATGCCATTGCTTTCGTGCTGATGGGGATTGCCGCCGCCGGCACGGCGCTGACCGCCTATCTCCTCGGCACAATGACGAACGAAGCCTATGTCAGCCACAACTATCACGGCATCGTCGTCATCGGCCTGATCGCGATGGTGATTTTCGCGGTGAAGGGGTTTGCCACCTATGGTTCCGCGGTTCTGCTGTCGTGGATCGGCAATTCCATCATCGCCGACAGTCAGCTGCGCCTGTTCGACAAGCTGTTGCACGAAAACATCGGCTTCTTCGCCGACCGCCATTCATCCGAATTCATTGCACGGCTGACGACCGGCGCCGCCGCCGTCAGCGGCGTGATCAATCTCCTCATCACCGCGATCGGCCGCGATCTGATGTCGCTCATTGGGCTGTCGATCGTGATGGTGATCCAGGATCCGGTCATGTCGCTGATCGGCTTCCTCGCGGCGCCGCCGGCGTTCTTTTTCCTGCGCAAACTGATCCGACGCGTGCGCAACATCGCCCGCATGCAGTTCACCGGCGGCACGCGCATCATCGAAACCATGCAGGAAGCCTTGCAGGGCATGCGCATGGTCAAGGCTTTCGCGCTTGAAGACGAGATGAAGCGCCGGCTCGAAAAAAGTGTCGCCGAAGTTCAGCACGAATCGAACAAGATGGCACGGGTCGCCAACCGCGCCAGCCCGATGATGGAAATGCTCGGCGGTTTCACCGTCGCACTGGCGACGATCTACGGCGGCTACCGCGTCATCGAGACCGGCGCGACGCCGGGCGAGTTTGTCTCCTTCATGGCGGCGTTCCTGCTGGCTTACGAGCCGGCCAAGCGGCTGGCACGGCTTAACATCGACCTCAACAACAACCTGGTTGGCGTGCGCGTGCTCTACGAGATTATCGACTCGCCGGCGGGCGAGCCAAACGACGACGACCGGCCGTCCATCGCGCTGTCGACCGCGCGAATCGAATTCGACGATGTACGGTTCTCCTACCGCGCCGACACGCCGGTATTGCACGGCATGAACTTTGTCGCGCAGCCGGGCAAGGTCACCGCGCTGGTTGGTCCGTCGGGCGGCGGCAAATCGACGGTGTTCAATTTGCTGTTGCGCTTCTATGAGGCGGATGCTGGGCGCATCCTGATCGACGGGCAGAGTGTCGCCGCGGTGTCGCGCCGCTCGCTGCGCGGGGAAATTGCCTTTGTCGGCCAGATCGTCCACCTGTTCCGCGGCACGATCCGCGAGAACATCGCGCTCGGCAAGCTTGATGCGAGCGAGGCGGAGATCGTCGCCGCCGCCAAGGCCGCCCATGCGCACGATTTCGTCATGGGCTTCCCGGCCGGCTACGATACGACGGTCGGCGAGCATGGCTTGCAACTGTCCGGCGGCCAGCGCCAGCGCATCGCGATCGCGCGCGCGCTGATCAAAGACGCGCCGATCATTCTGCTCGACGAGGCAACGGCGGCGCTCGATTCGGAGTCCGAACACCACGTTCAGGAGGCGATCGCCGAGCTGTGCAAGGGCCGCACGACGCTGGTCATCGCGCACCGGCTGTCCACCATCATGCACGCCGATTGTATTCTCGTCGTCGAGGACGGACTGGTCGTCGAATCCGGCCGCCACGACGAGCTCTTGCGCAAGGGCGGCCGCTACGCTTCGTTCTACCGGCTGCAGCTCAAGGAGCAGCCATCGCCGCCGCTCGAGCCGGTAGCGGTCGCGTCATCCGGTTAGTTTTCGATTTCTCTCCAACACCACATCGATCATGAGCACAGACAGCAAAACCTATGTCATCGCACAGCCGCCGCAGGCTGCGATTCCCGTTGCCGGCACCAAGTCCTATTTTCCGGTGCGCCGCTTGTGGTGCGTCGGCCGCAACTACGTCGAACACATCAAGGAAATGGGCAACGACGTGCGCGAGCCGCCGTTTTTTTTCGCCAAGCCCGCCGACGCCATCGTGCCAGACGGCGGCACAGCGCCCTATCCGTCGCTGACCAAGGACATGCATCACGAGGTCGAGCTCGTCGTCGCGCTCAAGAGTGGCGGCCGCAATATCAAAGCCGAGAAAGCACTCGATTGCATTTACGGCTATGCCGTCGGCATCGACCTGACGCGGCGCGATTTGCAAATTGCCTCGCGTGACATCAAACGGCCGTGGGAGATCGGCAAGGCGTTCGACTATTCGGCACCATGCGGACCGCTCAAGCCGGCGGCCGAGGTCGCCCATCCGTCGCATGGCCGCATCACGCTGAAGGTGCATGGCAAGATCCGCCAGGACGGCGATCTCAACCAGATGATCTGGAAAGTGCCCGAAATCATCGAGAAGCTTTCCGAGATGGTCGAGCTTGCGCCGGGCGACATTATCATGACTGGCACGCCGTCGGGCGTCGCCGCCACCGTCGCGGGCGACAAGATCGAATGCGAGGTCGAAGGCATCGGCAAGCTTGCCGTCACCATCGGTCCACCGCTGAAATAAGCGGCTCCGGCATCGGCGTTTGCGCTTTGCGCCAAATCAAGGCGCGGGGCGATGGAACTTTGCCAAATGTGGCGCATTGAGAGGGAACTGTAATCGCCATTGGAGTCCGTCATGGGCGCCCGCCGTCTTACTTTACGCGTGCAACCCCCCATCCCGTTCGGCGATGTCGCGCTGGTGCCGGCGCTGCTCAGCGGGCGGCCCGAAGCGGATATGGCCCGGGCCATGGCTGCGGCTCTTGCCGATGTCGAGGCACCTACGGCGGCTGACGTTTACAATCGGTTGCGGCAGGCTTTTCCGCTGGCGCCGCTGAACGCACGCGTCGCTGCTCTGTCCGCTCTGATGGAGCGTATCCGGCGCCCGCAGCACTAACGTTCTTTATGATCCGAGATAGGCAGTGCGGACGCGGTCGTCGGCGAGCAGCTCGGCGCCACTGCCGCTCAATGTCACGCGGCCGTTTTCCAGCACATAGGCACGGCTGGCAAGCTTCAGCGACAGCGCGACATTCTGCTCGACCAGCACGCAGGTCATGCCATCGCGGTTGAGATCGCGGATGGTATCCAATACGATATGAACCAAAGCCGGCGCGAGGCCAAGCGACGGCTCGTCGAACATGATGAGCTGCGGCGCACCCATCAGGCAGCGCCCGATAGCAAGCATTTGCTGCTCGCCGCCGGACAGCGTTCCGGCCGGCTGCCGAGCCCGCTCGGCAAGCGCAGGGAATAGCGCAAAGACGCGCTCGCGGTTCTTCGCGCGCCCGGCGCGGGCGTGCGGCAGAATGGCGCCAACTTCGAGATTCTCATCAACCGACAGCGTTGGAAAGACCTGGCGTCCCTCGGGCACCTGGCCGATGCCAAGATCGCAAACGCGATAGCTCGGCCAGCCGAAAATATCGGCGCCGCGAAATGAAATCCGGCCGCGCGCGGGTTTGAGCATACCGGCCAGCGTTCGGATCAGCGTCGTCTTGCCGGCGCCATTGGCGCCGATAATGGCGACGATCGCGCCCTCGTCGACGTCGAGCGACACGTCGTCGAGCGCCTGGACGTCGCCGTAGAACACATCGAGGTTTTCGACGGAGAGCATCAAACAGCCTCCGCGCCGAGATAGGATTGCACCACCGCGGGATCGCGCACGACCGCCTGCGGCGCGCCTTCGGCGATCACCACGCCGTGATCGAGCACCAGCACGCGGGAGGCAAGCGCCATGACCGCTCGCATGACGTGCTCGATCAGAAGGATCGTCACGCCGGTGTCGCGGTTGAGCTCGCGCAAGGTCGCGACCATGCGGTCGGTCTCGGTTGGGCGCAGCCCCGCCATTACCTCGTCGAGCAGCAATAACCGCGGCTGCGTTGCTAGTGCGCGCGCCACTTCGAGGCGCTTGCGATCAGGTAAGGTGAGGGTCGAAGCGATTTGACATCGCTTATCGAATAGGCCGAGGCGTCGCAGCAGCGATTGGGCGTGGTCGCGCGCCGCGCCGACATGACGCCGGTGCAGCAGTGCGCCGACAATGACATTGTCCTCAACGCTCAGGGCCGGGAACGGCCGCACCAGCTGGAAGGTACGGGCGAGGCCGCGCCGGCACACCGCGTCGGCCGGCAACCCGCCGATCGGCTCGCCGGCAAAAACGATCGTGCCCTCGTCTGGCGCCATCGCGCCGGCGACGGTATTGAACAAAGTGGTCTTGCCGGCGCCGTTCGGACCGATCACGGCGAATATCGCGCTTTCGGCGACGTCGAAACTGACGCGGTCGACGGCAACGAGGCCGCGAAAGCGCTTGCTGACCCCGGTGAGCGAGAGCAACGCGGTCATTGCGAGCGCTCCGAAATTCCGAGCCGCGGCGCCAGCCACGGCCAGATGCCCTCCGGCAGCGCCACGACCACGATCAGAAGGCAGACCCCGTAAAACACCTGCTCCGCGCCGGGCAGATCGAAGCCGAATGCGGCCAGCGCCGCGTTGAGGCTTTCCGCGAGCCCGGTCAGCACGAAGGCGCCGAGGATCGGCCCGAACAGGGTGCCAACGCCGCCGATGATCGGGCCGAGGATCATCTGGATCGAGCCGGAAATGCCGAACACCTGCTCGGGAAAAAGATTGTTGTAGAAAAACGCGTAGAACACGCCGGCGAACGAGGTGACGGCGGCAGAGATGACGATCGCATACATTTTGTAGCGGAAGGCATCGATACCGGCCGCCCGCGCGGCTTCTTCGTCCTCGCGGATAGCAAGCCAGAAATAACCGATGCGGCTCTTGATCAGGAGACGGCACAGGATGAAAGCGATCACGGTAGCGGCGAGCATCACGTAATAGAACATCGTGGGATCGCCGCGCAGCCGCCATGGATCGTTGTGCGTATATTGCGCGACCGGCAGAAACAGTCCGGCCGCGGCATTTACGATACCGAGATGGCCAAAGCCGATGCGAGCAAATTCGGCAAAGGCGATGGTGAGGATGGCGAAATAGACGCCGGTGACGCCGAAACGAAAAGCCAGAAAGCCGATGATCGCGCCGCAGGCAGCCGCGACCGGAAGAGCAGCGAGGAAACCGAGCCACGGATCGATGCCGAAGCGGATGAAGAGCGATGCCGCGATATAGCCGGCAAGTCCAACATAGATCGCATGACCAAGCGAAAGCTGGCCGGCAAAGCCCATCATGATGTTCCATGCCTGGCCGGTATAGGCGAGATAGAGAATGAGAATGAGAACCGTGACGAGATAATCGTTCACAATCCATGGCGCAGCGAGCAACAGCGCCAAGAGCGCCGCGAGCCAAGCCAGGGTCCGCGCCGACACGCCATCAGTCAGGTGCGCAACGATGCCCATCGTACCGGCTGCCATCATGCCGCCCTCTTGCCGAGCAGGCCTTGCGGCCGGAACAGCAGCACCAGCACCAGAATGCCGAAGGCAAACATGCTCTTGGCAGACGGCGTGAACAGCAATCCGGCAAGCGCCTCGGTCAGGCCGATCAGCACACCGCCAACGAGCGCGCCAAGCATCGAGCCGAGGCCGCCGGTAATGACAATGACGAAGGCCAATAGCGTATAGGTCGGCCCGATCAACGGAGTGACGTCGACAATCAGTGTCATCATTACGCCGGCGGCGCCGACGCAGGCCGCACCGATGCCGAAGGCCAACGCATAGAGCCGGTTGACGTTGAGCCCGACCACGAGCGCGCCGGTGTAATTGTCGGCGCAGGCGCGGATTGCCTTGCCGATCGACGTGAAGCGGAAGAACGCGAACAATAGCGCTGCGACGACAATGGCGTCGATCCCGGCATAGAGTTTGGTGGCATCGACGATCAGCGGACCGAATTGGAAGCTGTCCAGGGCGTAGGCCGTCTGCACACTACGCGCGTCCGGGCCGAAAACGATCAGCAGCACGTTGACGATGATGATCGCCAAGGCGACCAGTAATAGGAACTGGCTGTGCTCCGGCCGGGTGATGAACGGATTGATCAGGCTTGACTGCAACACGTAGCCGAAAGCAAACAGCACTGCCGCGATCGGCACCAGCATGATCAGCGGGTCGAGGTGAAACGTAGAGAAGCATACGACCGCAAGGAACATCGCGATCGACATCATTTCGCCGTGGGCGAAATTGACCACCCGCACCACGCCGAAGATGACGGAGAGGCCGAGCGCCATCAGCCCGTAGACGAGGCCGGTCAGAATTCCGCCGACTGCAACATTCAAATAAACGTCAAACGGCACCGAACCGACTCTAGCCGCGGCTCTGGTAAGGTTGCAGCGGCCAGACCGGCTTGGCGTTTGCCGCGGCCTGCGGGGCAATCACTACGGTCTTGTCGCCGCGGTTCTGGATGGCACCATTTTTGACCTTGTCGTTCTGGCCTTTGGCGTTGAATTGGATGCCGGGCCCGATGCTGACATTGTCGGTGATGTTGGTCGAGCGAAGGGCGTCGGCGAGCGCCTTCGGATCGGTGGTCCCGGCGCGTTTGTAGGCATCGGCGGCGACCAGCAGAGCTTCGAAGGTGAACACGTGATTGGTGTTCAAATTGACGCCCGGATAGGTTTTGGCCAACGCGGCTTCGAGCGTTCGCGAGAGCTTCTTGTTCGGGTCGTACCATGGCGCAAAGGTCATTGGGCCTTCGGCGAGCTTGCCCAGCGTCTTGAAATATTGATCTTCGTACCAACCCGGGCCCATGCTGAGGATGGCTTGCGGCGTCCAACGCTGTTTGACCAATTCCCGTGTGATCAGCATGGCGTCGTTGAGCCGGCTGACAAGAAGCAGCGCATCCGGGTTGCTTGCCTTGGCCTTGGCCACTTCTACGGAAAGGTCATGCGCGGCAGGATCATAAGGGATCTCGTCCGCGATGGAGTAGGGCATGTTGAATTTCGGCATCAGAAAATTGATGCCCTTGCTCATCGCGGTACCGAAGGTGTCGTTGACGTGCATAAAGACGACGGTCTTCGGCACGGCGCCGACCAAGCCGAAGACCTGCTTCTGGTTGTCGAAAGCGTCGCTCAAGATCATCCCGGCAGTGGGAAAATTCCGGAATATGAATTTGTAGCCCTGGTCGGTGATTTCTGGCGCCGCGGCGATGTTGATCACAAGTGGGACGCCGTTCTGTTCGGCGACTTGCGCGATCGCGAGCGTCTGGCCGGAATCGAACGCGCCGACCAGAAGCTGCGCGCCATCGCTGATCATTTTGGCCGCACGCGCGCGCGCGGTTTCGACACTGGATTCGGTGTCGCCGTCAATGATGGCGAGTTCCGGCAGCCCGAGCGACTTGAAGATCGCAGGCGCAATCTCGACGCCGCGCCGGCAGTCCTGTCCGATCCCCGCCTCAAAGCCCGAACGCGGCAACAAAACGCCGACTTTGAGCGGTCCGGTATCGGCGCGGACGATGGCCGGGGCCGCAATGACCGCTGCGGCGGTCCCGGCGAGAAGCTGGCGGCGGTCGAGCCGCGTATGAACGCGCGTTATATCGATTTGCTTCATGGCGATTCCCTCCCCGGTTTTGGCGGATGCTAGGAAAGGCCGAAGCCGGCGGCAAGCGCCGACTCCGTTCTAATCTGCGCTAAATAGTTGCATGACCGCTGCGGCGATGCACAAAAGCCGCCGATCCTGGCCATTGCGCGCGATTAGCATAAGGCCGACCGGAAGCGCCGCCGGCAGCGGCAGCGTGATGGCGCAGAGATCGAAGAAATTGACGATATTGGTGTTACGCAGCACCGCTGCGTTACGCGCCGCAAATACCGTTCGGTCGGCGACCTCGGCGATGGTCGGCGCAACGATCGTTGTCGTCGGCATGATGAGCGCGTCGAGACCGTCGAGCCGCGCTTCCATGGCACGGACGAGGCGCGCGCGTTCCCGCAGCATGTCCTCGTAGTCGGCCGGCGAGACGGCGCAGCCCCGCTCAATGCGGGCAAGAACATTTGGATCGATGTCGGCGGCGCGCCGCTTGAGCCGATCGCGGTGCAAGACGCAGGCTTCAGGCGGCGAGATGCCGCCTTTGGCGTTGACTGCGGCCATGTCATCGAACAGCGGCAGCGTTTCGTGCGTCACGCGCGCGCCGGCTTTATCGAGTCGCATAATTGCGGCAGCAAAGGCCGAACTCACCGTGTCGTCGAGTCGATCGAGCGGTAGCCCTTCGGCCATGCCGAAGCACAGGCCGGTAAGGGCCACAGGTTCAAGCGGCGTAAATTGTTCGCCCGCCATGATCGCATCGGCCTTGGCGCAATCGGCGACGTTCTTGGCAATCGGCCCGACCGAATCGAGCGTCTTGCTTAAGGGGAACGCGCCGTCGGTCGGCACACGCTGCCGGCTCGGTTTGAAGCCGACGAGGCCGCAGAGCGACGCTGGAATGCGCACCGAGCCGCCGGTATCGGTGCCGATGGCGATGTCGCACATGCCGTCGGCGACTGCGACCGGCGCGCCGGCGGAAGAGCCGCCGGGTACGCGTTTACGGTCGCGCGGATTGCCCGGCGTGCCGAAATGCGGATTGGCGCCGATGCCGGAGAAAGCGAATTCGGTCATGTTGGTCTTGGCGACGATCACGGCGCCGGCCGCGCGCAGTCGCTGCACGATCGTCGCATCGGCGGCTGCCGGTGCCGCCTCCTCGGCCAGAATTTTTGAGCCGGCGCGGGTCGGCTCGCCCGCGACGTCGAACAAATCCTTGATGCTGACGATGACGCCATCGAGCGGGCCTAGTGAAGTGCCGCGCGCTGCGCGGGCATCGGCGGCATTGGCCGCGGCACCCGCGGCCTGCGCGTAGACGGTGAGGCAGGTGCGCGCGCCCTCCCCCCTCGGATCGGCGATGCGCTCAAGTGCAAGTTCGAGGCGGTCGCGGCACGAGCCAGCTTTCATTGACGGACCTGGCAGTTACGAAGGTAATCAAGGCGGCGACGTTGCAGACTATCCGCCGAAATTGCCATATCATCGGCAGATCAAAGACGCGAGCGGGGAAATTTACGATGCCAAACGGTCGGCCAGCCATTTCCTTCATCGGTTTCGGCGAAGCGGGCCAGGCCATTGCCTCAGGCTTGCGCGAGACGGGCGTTGAGTGTCAGGCGGCATGGGACATTCTATTCCCGCAACAGGCTGGCGAGAAACTTAAACGGGCCGCCGCTCAGATCGGCGTGCGTTGCGGCGATTCCGCGGCCGATGCGATCCGTGAAGCTGACATCGTCATTTCCGCAGTGACCGCGGCTTCAAGCGTCGAGGCCGCGCGATCGGTGAAGGCGCGTCTTTCGAGAAAACCCTATTTCCTCGACATCAATTCGGTGTCGCCCGGCCGCAAGCAGGAAACGGCAAAGCTTCTCTGCGATGCAGCGCGCTATGTGGACGTTGCCGTGCTTGCGCCGATTCATCCGGCGCGGCACCAGACACCGATGCTGATCGCCGGCCCCAATGCAGAGGCCGTCGCGTCCGATCTCGCTGCGCTCGGCATGCGCGTCAGCGTTGCCGGAGCGGAAATCGGCGCGGCTGCCGCGATCAAAATGGTGCGCAGCGTGATGATCAAGGGCATCGAGGCGCTGACGCTGGAATGTTTTCTCGCCGCAGCGCGCGCCGGCGTGATCGACGAAGTCGCCGCCTCAATGAAAAACAATTATCCCGGTCTCGATTGGGCAAAAATCGTTCCCTACAATCTCGAGCGCATGGCCAATCACGGCGAACGGCGCGCCGCGGAAATGGAAGAAGTCGCCGACACGCTGCGCGAACTCGGCGTCGAGCCCCTGATGACGACGGCAACCGTCAAGCGCCAGCGCGAAATGGGCCAGATCGGCACGCAGCAATCGGTGCAGGGCGCGCTCAACAAAGACCGCGCCGCTATGCTCGGCGCGATTAGCGCCGCCGCGCAGGACCGAAATTAACGCGGATTGGGGCGCCTAGCGCCGCCTGCCCTTCCGCCGCTCGCGCGGGGTGACGCGCGACGATTTGGGCACCGGCCGGCGCGTCGCTTTGGCGATGCCCCGCCGCGGCGGCATGCCACCGGCCGCTTCAAGCCGCGCACTCCAATATTCCCAGGTTCGCCCGACGACGTTCGGCAACAGGCCGAGCGTACCGGCGAGATTGACCTCGCCGCTGTGCAGGGGCTGCGGTGTGCCGAGGGCGAGCGCGCGCAACTGATAGTCGGCGTTCTGGCACATGAAGATCGAGCGCGAGACAAGCTCCTTCAAGCTGCCGCCCACCACAGTCGCGCCATGCCGGTTCATCAGCACCGCCGGATGCGCGCCGAGCGCCCGCGCCAGCGAGCGGCCCTCCTCCGGCTTGACCACCAGAAGATTGGTGGCGCCGAACTCGTCGAATTGATCCCAGAACGGGATGTCCTCGCCTACCGTGGCGCCGAGATGGAAGACCGGCACGATAGGCTTGCCGGCAATGGCAAAGGGCATGATCGCCGGCGCGTGATGATGGCACACCGCGATGACGTCGCGCCGCGCTTGATAGATGCACCCGTGGATGACCCGTTCGGCGTACATGTGCACTTTAGGCGGACCGACCGGCTCGGAATCCAGCGTGAACTCCAGAATGTCGTCCCGCTCGATCAGGAGCGGCGAGCGCGAACGCGACAACAAATAGCGGTCAGGGTCCGTCGGATGACGCACGCTGACATGACCGAAGGCATCGAGTACGCCTTCATGAGCGAGGATACGATTGGCAATCGTCAGTTCCTCGATCAGGTCGTTCATTTTGTCAGGCACGGTTTATTCTCCAGTTCGGGCAGGTCCCGCTTTTAGTGCTCGCCGAGCGCGGTGAAGGGAGTACAGCAGCGCCGCCGCTGTCAAGCCGTCAGCGCGCGCACGTTGAAGGCGCGTATGGGACGCTGCAGTCCTTTCAGATCAAGCTCGCCGAGCGGCTCCACGCTGGCGATCGATTCAACGGCAAGCTGAACACGCCCGTCGACGATGATTTGCCCATCGCCCGCATGCTCGCACAACCGCGAGCCGAGATTCACCACCGTGCCGTTCGCCGTGTAGTGAAAGCGGCCCTCATAGCCCACGTTGCCGAGCGTGGCATGGCCGGACGCAATGCCGATGCCGAAACCGAGCTCATGGCCAAGGCGACGCCACTTCTCCGCATGTGCCGCCATCCGTTGGCGCATTTCGACGGCCATGCGCACCCCCCGCGCGGCCGGATCGGCACAGGGGATCGGATCGTTGAAGATGATCATAAGCCCGTCGCCGGCGAAGTGCTGCAATGTGCCCTCGAACTGGTCGATGCATTCGCCCAAGCAGCGATAATATTCCTGCAAGACCGTGATGATGTCTTCCGGCTCGGCGCGCTCGGCGAAAGCGGTGAAGCCGCGCAGGTCGCAAAACACCACCGTGATGTCGCGGCGATGGCTTTCCAGAAGCTTCTCGTCGGATACGACGAGCTTCGCGATCTGCGGCGAGAGAAATCTCTTCAGGCGATTCATGCGGTCGAGCTCGCCGACCTGCTCGTTGACGCGCGCTTCGAGCGTTTCGTTCCAGGCGGCGAGATCCTTGGCCTGAGCCTGGACCTGATCGTGTAACTCCTTGATGCGCAGCATCGAGCGCACGCGCGCGACCAGTGCCGCCTGGTCTATCGGCTTGGTCAAATATTCGTCGGCGCCGGCGTCGAGCCCAGTGACGACGTCCTGCGAAGCCGCGCGCGCCGTGCACAGGATGATCGGAATGAACGGCAAAGACTCGTCTTTTCTCAGCCGCCTGCAGACTTCGAAACCGTCGAGCTTCGGCATTTCGACGTCGAGTAAGATCAAATCGGGAAGGTTCTGTTTGACGCTCGCCAAGGCCTCTTCGCCGTCGGCGGCCTGGAGCGTCCGGTAACCGTTCTTTTCCAGCCGGGTGACCAGAATATCGCGATTGGTCTCGTTATCGTCGACCACAAGAATGCAGGCTGGCGTGTTCATGCGGCTCTCTTGCGGTCACGAACCGGATTATTGCGGCAGGAATTCTTTGATTTTCGCCAGCAATTGCTTCGGGCTGTACGGCTTGGTGACGTAAGCATCGCAGCCGGCGGCGCGTGCTTTGCTTTCATCGCCGCTCAAGGCGTAGGACGTCACCACGATGATCGGAATCGATTTCAAGTCGGGCTCGGCCTTGATCCGGCGCGTCGCTTCGTAGCCGTCCATCTGCGGCATTTGAATATCCATAAGGATCAGATCGGGACGCTGCTCCCTCGCCGCCGCGACGCCGGCCGCGCCGTCCCAGGCTTCCATCATCTCGTAACCGACACTGCCCAAAAGGTCGCGCAGGATCTGCCGGTTATCTTCCTGATCCTCGACCACCAGAATGCGCTTGGTCATGATTGTTTTACCTGCTGTTCGGCTTTCAGGGGAACGGTGACAAAGAAGGTCGAGCCACTGCCGAGCGACGATTCAACCCAAAGCTTGCCGCCGTGCATTTCGACGATGCGCTTGGCAATCGACAGTCCGAGGCCGGTGCCGCCCTTGGCCTTGATCTGCGTCGACTCCGACTGCTGGAACTCCTCGAATATCTTGGCTTGATCCACTTCGGCGATGCCGGGCCCGGTGTCCTTTACCGCGATGGTATAGCTGCCGTTCGCGGCCGTCGCTCTCATGGCGACTTCGCCGGTGTCGGTGAATTTTATGGCGTTGCCGACGAGGTTGAGCAGCACCTGCGACAACCGCCGTTCGTCGCCATGCGCGCGCGGCAAATCCGGCGGCACTTCCAGCCTGAAGCCGAGCTTCTTGTTGCCGGCCAGCGGTTCGACGGCGACATAGACGCCCTGCATCAAATCCTTGATCGAATAATCATTGAGCGAGAGTACAAGCTGGCCGGCCTCGATCTTCGACAAATCCAGCACGTCGTTGATCAGGCCGAGGAGATGCCTGCCGTTGGTCTGGATGCGCACGAGTACGTTGTGCATCTTCTCGGGCGGCGTCCCGTAGATTGCATCGAGGATCAATTCGGTGTAGCCGAGGATGGCATTGAGCGGCGTGCGCAGTTCGTGGCTCATATTGGCGAGGAACTGCGACTTGTGCTTGCTCGCTTCCTCAACCTGCCGACTCTTGTCCTGAATTTCCTCGAAGAGCCGCACGTTCTCGATGGCGATCACCGCCTGGTCGGCAAAAGTTTGCGCCAACTCGATCTGTTTCTCGGTGAACGGCTTGACCTCACTACGCATCAGGACAAGCACTCCCGTTGGAGCACCTTCGCGGAGCATGGGAACGCCGAGTAAAGTACGGACATTGCCCGCTTTAATCATATCGGTATTTCGATAGTCAGGATCGGCCGTGACATCGGTGATCTGCACCGTTTCCCCGGCCATGACCGTGCGGCCGACGACCGAGCACTTGCCTCTGGGAATAAGCGGATGCTCGAGCATGAATTGCTTGAATTCTGGCGAGAAACCGTACGTGGCGACGGCGCTGTAGCCGTTCCCCTGCTCGCGATTGATGGAAGCCTTGTCGGCCTCGCAAAGCCGGGCGGCGGATTCCACAAGCGTGTCGAGCACGGTTTGCAAGTCGAAGGTTGAGCGGCTGATGATTTTTAGCACGTCCGCGGTTGCTGTCTGTTGCTGAAGCGATTGCTGCAATTCGCTGAGCAGCCGGGCGTTCTCGATGGCGATCGCCGCCTGTTCGGCAAAAGTCTTGAGCAACGCAACGTGCTTCTCTTCAAACGGCCGCACTTCGTCCCGTCGCACGAGAATCGCGCCAAGCGCGCGGTCCTCACGCAGCAGCGGGACACCGAGGATCGTGCGATGGCCCCATTTCAGCGCGAATTCCCGGCCAAGCGGAAATTCATCGCCGGCGGCCTGCAAATCCTCCACATGAACCGGCGCCCGGTCGAGAACGGCGCGTCCCATCACCGATGTGCGAACCAGCGGCAACGCGTCCGCCCCGGTGGGACGCGCTAGTTCGCCGTACCAGGCGCGGTTGCGAAACATTCCATTTTCAAGAATCAGAATGTCCGCGATCTTGGCGTCACAAATGCGTGCGGCGTATTTGGCGACTAGGTCAAGCACCGGCTGCACGTCGTTCGGCGAATCCGAGATCGCACGCAGGATTTCGCTGATCGCGGTCTGCTGCTCCAGCGATTCCGAGAGGTCGTCGGTGCGCTGATGCAATTCGGAAAGCAGCCGCGTGTTCTCGATGGCAATCACGGCTTGCGCGGCGAAGTTCGTGACCAGCGCAATCTGCTTGTCCGTGAAAGGACGAACTTCCTGGCGGAAAATGGCAATGACGCCGATCAACGCCGCATCCTTGAGCATTGGAACAATCAGAAGAGTTCGCACATGCCCGCGTTCGGCGCCGGCGACGACGAACGAATCGCGCTTGGCATAGGCCTCGAGCTCCCTGACATCCCGGATGTGGATGGGGCGAGGATCGTCGACGATGCGGGCCAGGCCGGTGCCGGGAGCGGGTTGCACTGGCCCTCCTTGCAGGAACTCGTCAAATGCAGCGGGCGTGTTGTGCATGGCGACCGCCCGGAAAGCGCCGGCCTCGTAGCGGAACAAATGGCCGAATTCGGCGCCACATATACGTGTCGCGTTTTCGAGAATCGTCTTGAACACCGGATCGAGTTCGCCAGGCGAACTTGAAATGACGCTCAACACCTCGGATGTCGCGGTCTGCTGTTCCAGCGATTCCGACAAATCGTCGGTGCGCTGGCGCAATTCGCTCAGCAGCCGCGTGTTTTCGATGGCGATGATGGCTTGTGCGGCGAAATTCGTGACCAGCTCGATCTGCTTGTCGGAAAACGGCTGAACCTCCTTTCTGAAAATGCCGATGTAGCCAATCAACACCGCGTCCTTGAGCATCGGGACGAGCAGCAAGGTACGGATACCGCCGATCTCGACGCCGGCCTTCGCCATGGGGTCGCCTTCGAGATAGGCCGCATCGAAACGATAATCGGGGATATGCAGGGTCTGTCTTGTATTGACGAGACGGGTGAATGGATGATTTGGGCTGGGTTGGTGCGTGTTATTTTGCAGATACTCAGAGAATTGATCGGAAAAGCCGATCCTTGCGACGATCCGCAGCGCGTCATTCTCAAACCGGAACATGCCGCCGAAAGCGGCACCGCAAATACGCGTCGCATTTTCCAGCATAGTGTGAAATACCGGCTCCAACGCGCCTGGCGACGAACTGATGACCTTGAGCACTTCCGACGTCGCCGTCTGCTGCTCCAGCGCCTCGCGCAGTTCACTAAGCAACCGCGTGTTCTCGATGGCGATCACCGCTTGAGCGGCGAAGTTTTGTACCAGCGCCACCTGCTTGTCGGTGAACGGCTTCACCTCCCGGCGATAGATGCCGAATACGCCGACTAACTCATCATTCTCCTTCAGCATTGGCACGGCGAGCAAAGTCCGAGCACCGGCGACATCGACAAGTACCGTCAGTGCCGGGTCGCCCTCGATATAGGCCTCCTCCATCCTGGCGTCGGGAATGTGCTGCAATTGTTTGGTTACGGCCTGGCGCCTGAGAGGATTTTTTGGGCCAATCTGGAGCGTCGCGCGGCGCTGGCGATCCTCGGCATAGGCTGGAGTCGGATTGTGCATTGCCGTAATACGAAACTCGACGCCGTCATAGAGCAGGAGATTGCCGAAAGCAGCACCGCAGATGCGGGCGGCGTTCTCCAGCATGCTGGCAAACACCGGCTCCAAATCGCCGGGTGAGCTTGAGATGACCTTGAGCACCTCAGCCGTCGCGGTCTGCTGCTCCAGCGACTCCCGCAATTCGCTGAGCAGGCGCGTATTCTCGATGGCGATCACCGCCTGCGCGGCGAAGTTCGTCAGCAGTTCGACCTGCTTGTTGGTGAAAGCCCGGACTTCCTGCCGATAGATGACGATCGCGCCAATCAGTTCATCATCCTTTACCATCGGCACGGCAACGGTCGACCGTGCACCACCAAATTTCGCCGACAATCCAAGGACCGGTTCGGCCGCATAGTCCGCGCTGTGCGCCACTTCCCGTGTTTGCATCACGCGGTAAAGCAGCGTCCCGGATTCCGGTATGAAGCGTCCCTGCTGTTTTTGCACTTTGAGCAATGTTGGCGGCGTGCCGCTTCCGGCGGCGTGTTGAAACGCCTCGCCGTCATAGCGATACAGTGTGCCAAATTTTGCCTCACAGATGCGCGTGGCGTTCTCCAGCATCGACTGGAATACCGGTCCCAGTTCACCCGGCGAACTTGAGATAACTTTCAGCACATCCGCCGTCGCGGTCTGCTGTTCCAGCGACTCCCGCAATTCGGAGAGCAGCCGCGCATTCTCGATGGCGATGACGGCCTGGGCGGCGAAGCTCGTTAGCAGCTCGACCTGCTTGTTGGTGAATGGGCGTACCTCCTGACGATAAATCGCCGATGTGCCGATCAATTCCCCTTCCTTTAACAGCGGCACCAATATCAAGCTGCGCGCACCAGTCGTCGTGGCGAAGGCGCGGATCAGCGGATCGTCGTGGCCATACGCCGCAAGATCCGGTACTTGAACCGCCTGTCTGCTGGTGGCCGCCTGCGTCACGATATTGCCCATCGGGCCGGTCGGCATCCAGATCGGCTCACGGCGCCGCAACTCGGCATAGGCCTGCGGTGCATTGTGCATCGCGACCACGCACAAGCCGGCGTCTTCACGCAACGACAGGACGCCGAATTTCGCTTGGCAGATTCGGGTCGCATTCTCCAGCATGGCGCGGAATACCGGTTCAAGATCGCCGGGCGAGCTTGAAATGACGCCCAGCACCTCGGCTGTCGCCGCCTGTTGCGCCAGCGCCTCGTTCAGCTCGCGGGTCTTGAGGTCGAGTTCTCGCTGCAGGTCACTGTCGGCGGGTGTGGGCCGGACTTTGACGGCAGCAGGCTGCTTTGGGCGCACGGGCTTAGAGCGCCGCAACCGCGCACTGTTATCGGCAGGTTTACCGCTTCGTTTCATGCCGCCTACGAACGCCTACTCTCCCTGAGTAAACTTATAACATCTTCCAACTACAACTGTGTTGGGCATCACATCGGCTCCGACGCTTCAAATAGGCCGGTCGCGGTGCGAGATCTCGACAACACGGGCGCGCGCGGCAAGCTCGTCGACCATCGCATCGCCTTTGGCGCGGTTGGTATCGTCAAGATTGGCGTCCCATTCGTCGAGCAAATAGATCTTCGCGTTGGTCGAATTGACGATTTCCTGGAGCGATTTGAGCTGCCGTTCTCCGGTCGAGAAGCCGAGCTTCTGGTCCATTGATTCCGCGACGACCACGACGTCATCCTCGTCGTCGCCTTCGACGTCGACGGGCACGACGCCGCCGGTGAACTTGAAAGCGAGCCGGTCGGTGGTCGGCCAATAATAGGCGCGTTGTTTCAATTCGGTTTTCAAGCTCGCCAGCAGCGAGGATTTGCCGGTGCCGTTGCCGCCGCGCACGTTGATGCGGCCGGCTGGCTGCGCCTGCACGATACGCAGCGCATCGCCGACCGAGGATACGACGTTAGCGTGCTCGTCCTCCCACAACACCAGACGGTCAAATTTGATGCGCTGGTCGAAATCCGCGTCGGGCTGCGGCAGCATGTTGTCGGCAACGCCGCCGAAGCGCGTCCAGATGGCGATGAAATCGTTCCAGCCGGTGGCGAGCAGATGCAGCTCATAGGTCATTTCGATCTGCCGCGGCAAGGTCGTCGCCAGTCCGACCAGCAAAACGGTATTCCCTACATTGTGCACGGCAACGACGGTGATCGTGGCAAATACAATGGCAAGGCTGACGATGCCGCTCATCGCGCTCATGCCTTCGCGCGCGACGATCGCGCGAATCTGCGCGATCAGCCCCTCGCGCAGCCGCATCTTGAATCCGGACAACCAAAGCCGGAGATTGTAACTGTTGCCGGAGAAGACGTTGTCCCACGCCGTGTAGCCCTGCGCGGTGATGCGGTTGTTCATCCGCTGGTTTTCGAGATAAGCGCCGGCGATCGGCTTTTGCAGCACCCATTGCATCAGGAGCAGCGCACCGAACGCGCCGACATAGGCGAACGGCAGACTGGGCGCTATTTCAGCACCGAGCACAAGCGCGTTGAACACAAGTCCGAGGAAAAGCTTCAGCGCAAACTCGAGCTCATACATGACGTTGAAAAAACACTGGAAGGTCTCGCCGGTCAGAAACGGCTCGACCTGTTCGCGCGAGGGCTTCTCGTTGAGGAGTTTGACCTTGTCGCGGTTCTCGCGCGCAAAGCGCAGCATGAATTTGCCGAAGCCGCGGTAGCCGGCCTGCTCCGCGAAAATCCAGCTGATGACGCCGACCACATAGGACGTCGATTGCGCGCTCAGGATCCAGATCAGGTCGCTCAGCAGGAATTGCCCCACCGCAACCCGCCGTCCGGCATTAATCACGAGCGACGTCGTCGCCGCCGCCAACATGGCCTCGATCACCATCAGGGTGATCATGACGAACAGCGCCGGCGAGAGCAGATAGCTCGCAAGCTCGAAGCGCGAAATTCGCTGACGTTTCATCAATCCCGGACCGAAAGGCGTGTGGCAGCTTAAGCCAAGGGTGCAGTCTACCGGCATCCGAACCCAAAATTAAGCACGGGCGCCTTACGCGAGAGAGCGAATCCGCCTTTACTATCAAATGCTTTTTGGGAAGAACACCGCGCCCGCGGCGCGATTTCAACTGGCCGAGCGGGGTTCGACAGCGTAAATTACCGCCGCTCTAGGACATCCGGCGTTTACGGGGACCGCGTGAAAGCTAACGACGCGCTTGAAACCATGGCGTATTTGACCGCGCCCCTGCGCCGTTTCGGTGGCTCGTCCCTGGGCAGAATCGTAGTTCTTGTAGTCGGCCTGTCGGCAATGACGGCCTATACCGTGCCGAACCTGCAAAGCGCCGCCGGCGCGTGGCTCGCAGCGTGCCTGTGGTGCTGCCTCGCTTATTTTGCAGTCGAGGCCGCCATCCGCGCTCGCACTGCGTTCCGTGACGGCAGGCTACGAAGCCACATCCTGTCGCCGTCCGGCCTGGTCGATTTAGCCGGCGTGTTTGCCGTGCCGACCGCGCTTGCCTGCGGGGTCAACCCGCCGACGGCATGGCTGTTCGCGTCGCTGTGGATACTCAAACTGGCGCAGAACTCGCCAGCCCTGGCGCAAATCGGCCGCGTCTTTGTCCTGGAGGCGAAGCCGCTGGCGAGCGTCTTTGCGCTGTTCCTGATGATTCTGTTTTTGTCGTCTGCCGCCATGTACGTGATCGAGCGCGATCAGCAGCCGGGACCCTTCGGCACGCTGCCGGCGGCCCTGTGGTGGGCGGTGGTGACGCTGACGACGACCGGCTACGGCGACGCGGTGCCGCTGACGCAGCTGGGACATCTGCTCGGCGGCGTTGTCATGGTCTGTGGCATTGCGACTTTCGGCCTGTCGACCGGTATTCTCGCCACAGGCTTTGCCGCCGAAACACGGCGGCGTAATTTCATCCAGACTTGGGACCTCGTCAGCAAGGTGCCGTTCTTTCAGTCGCTCGATCCTTCCGCGATCACCGAAATCACGCACCGCCTGCGCCGCCTCGAAGTGCCGGAGCGGACCGCTATCATCCGCCGCGGCAAGGTCGGAGACTGCATGTATTTTATCGCCGCGGGTGAAGTGCAGGTTGACGTCAAGCCGGCGCCGGTGCGGCTTGGCGCCGGCGCGTTTTTCGGCGAGCTCGCGCTGCTGCTCAACGATTCGATCCGTACTGCAAACGTAACCACGACCATGCCTTCGTCCCTGTTGATCCTCGATCTCGCCGATTTCCGCGCGCTGACCGCGCAGCATCCCGATCTCAAGCGTGCTATCGATGCCGAGGGCCAGCGCCGCATGAGCGAGAACCAGCAGACGCGCGAGCGGCAACGTGTGGGCGGCGCGGTGCAGGGATGAGTTGACAAGAGACCGGGGCATGGCAAACCGCGTTGCATTGATTACCGGAGCGACCGGCCAGGACGGCGCGTATCTCGCCGAACTGTTGCTGGCCAAAGGCTATGTCGTGCACGGCATCAAGCGCCGGTCGTCGTCGTTCAACACGGCGCGGGTCGATCATCTCTATGAGGATCCGCACGGCACGGGCGTGCGGTTCTTCCTCCACTACGGCGACATGACGGATTCGACCAATCTGATCCGCATCATTCAGGAAGTGCAGCCGACCGAGATCTATAATCTCGCCGCGCAGAGCCATGTGCGGGTGTCGTTTGAGACTCCCGAATACACGGCCAATGCCGACGGGCTCGGCACGCTGCGGCTCCTGGAGGCGATCCGCATTTTGCATCTCGAAGACAAAGTGCGGTTCTACCAGGCCTCGACCTCCGAATTGTACGGTCTCGCGCAGGAAGTGCCGCAGTGCGAAACGACGCCGTTTTATCCGCGCTCGCCTTACGCCGCGGCGAAGCTTTATGCCTATTGGATCACCATCAATTATCGCGAAGCCTATAATATGCATGCGTCGAACGGCATCCTGTTCAATCACGAAGGACCGACACGCGGCGAAACCTTCGTCACCCGCAAGATCACCCGCGCGGTCGCCTCGATCGAGCTCGGCCTGCAAGACAAGCTTTTCCTGGGCAATCTCGCCGCGCGGCGCGATTGGGGGCACGCGCGCGATTACGCCGAAGGCATGTGGCTGATTCTCCAGCAGCCGGAGCCCGGCGATTACGTGCTGGCGACGGGCGAAGAGCATTCGGTCCGGGAATTTGTCGAAAAGGCATTCGCCTGTGTCGGCCGGACCATCGAATGGCGCGGATCTGGCCTTGGTGAGAAAGGCGTGGATGTGCGCGACGGCCGCGTTCTCGTCGAAATCGACGAACGCTACTTTCGCCCGACCGAAACCGACGCGCTGCTTGGCGATCCATCGAGGGCGAGGCAAAGGCTTGGCTGGCGCCATAAGGTTACTTTCGATGAACTGGTAAGCGAAATGGTCAATGCCGATCTCAAGGAGATGCGCGGCGCCGGCGCGCACCGGAAAGTGCATGACTAGGAAGGGCGAAAATCCATGAGCGGCGCGCCGCTGCTATTCGATTTGCGCGGTAAGCGCGTCTTCGTGGCGGGCCACGCCGGCATGGTCGGCTCCGCGCTCATGCGCCGCCTCGAACACGAGAACTGCGACATTATTTTCGCGTCGCGCCGCGATCTCGATTTGCGGCAGTCGGATGCGGTCGACCGTTTCATGGCGCAGGCCAAACCCGATGCCGTTTTCGTCGCGGCCGGCAAGGTCGGCGGCATCCGCGCCAACAGCACGTTTCCGGCCGATTTTCTCGCCGACAACCTTGCCATTGCACATAACACCATTCGCGCCGCCTTCAGTTGC
>Ga0181537_10000226_pt1 | contig 52577 bp, 52 predicted proteins | sample PEATcosm2014_Bin_39_FD_119765 | JGI IMG/M metagenome (GOLD analysis project Ga0181537, IMG submission 119765) | Peatland microbial communities from MTU Mesocosm Facility, Houghton, MI, USA - PEATcosm2014_Bin23_10_metaG | ecosystem: Environmental > Terrestrial > Soil > Wetlands > Peat | place...
ATGCCACGGTCCGCCGCATGCGAGCCTGATCAATGGTTCGGCGCGGCCTCGAGGCGGGTGCCGACGACTTCGACGTCGACGCGCCGATCCGGCTGCAGGCAGGCAATCAATTCCGGAAGCGTACAGTCCGCTCGCAACCGGCGCCTTCCAAGCCAAGCGAAGGTTGCGGCGGCAAGGGTGACGCGTTTCAGATTGGAGGACCCATGCGGCCCAGTTGCAGCAACAGATTCTGCCGCATGGATTCGGACACAAGAATGCGAATCGCAATCCCCTCCCGGATCGCAAATGTCAACAGCACGCCCTCCGACAGGAGAGTCGTCTGCACTTCGGCGGCGGTGAAGAACTTTTGCAGATTCGCGGGTTCGCTGGCCAGAAGGGCGGGCAACAGCTGCTCCTGGGCCTTGCGAGCCAGATCCAGGGTGTGATTGTCGGTGGAACTGCGAAAACCGATGCTCAAGGAACCATCGGAGAGGATCGCCGCACTGCCAAGCTCGGACGCGCGTAGTTTCATGGCGGTTACTCGTTCAATCGGCCAAGGGTGATGGGCGAACCTGAAAGTGGACCACCAGCGGTTTGCTGTACTTGCCGCCCTCTTTGTGCCAGGGTGTCCGATCTCCGCTCGTGAGCCAGAGGCCGCGGCCCTTCCAACCCGCGGCTGCGTCGTCGATGCGCCCTTCGAGACCCTTGGCATAAAAGCCGAGAGGGTAGGGAATGCGCAGCGTCACGAACCGGCCGTCCACCAGCGCGTGCACGCCGTCGAACAGATTACCGGTGGCAATGGGGATGTTTGCGCCCAACCCCAACGTGTCATGTTGATCCACCCAGGTATAGTAGCTCGACTCGACGCTCATTTGCGGTACGTTCAGAAAGCCGGGGCCGGGCAAGCGGTGAAAAGTCCAGCCCTCGGGGCAGTGGTCGCCCGTCGCGGCCGGCCCGCTGAGCGGAGCCTTGCATTTGCGCCGATCGAACTCCGCCAGATGTCCGCTCGCCAACGACGCCCACACCACGCCGTTGCGATCGATGTCGGCGCCGCGCACGCCGAAACCGGGCGGAGGGACATTGTAGATTTCGCTGAGTGCGGTTCGCGGATCGAACCGAACGAGGGAGCCGGGATAGCGGAATGCCACCGAGCCCCAGACGCTGCCATCGGCGGGATTCGGCATGACGGCGTATAGACTGACCGCCAGACGCCGGTCGCGAGCGGGATCTGCCGGCTGGCCGGGCTCGGCCCACGGATCCAGCCTGCCGTTGCCGTTCGTGTCGAGCACGAACGGAGCCCACCCCTGCGAAGCCGCGGCATCGCCGGTGAGAATGAATTTCTTGGTGTCGAGCCAACCGATTACTTCGTGGCCGCCGCTGGTCCATAGGGTGTCGTGTGCATCCTCGGCGAACTGCAGGTGGTGGGTACTGAAGCAGGTATCGACAAAGGTGTATTTGCCGCTCTTCGGCTCATACACCGCCAACTGCCGCTCCGATGCCGCGATGGGAAATGCCGCGGCGAAAGAATTGGCCGAACCCTTCGTGCAAAACGGCGGATTGGGCGCGGCACGAATCCGCGCCGTATACCAGACGCGGCCGGAACCATCGAGCATCGGGTTGTGAGCGAATGCCTTGCTGTCCCAGATGCGTTCCTCGCCCCAGTAAGGCGAAGGCGCAAGCACGGGGTCGTCGTGAGTCGTCGGCGTATCGGCGTCGCGAACCGGTGCCTTGAACGTGGTGGCGAGGTTGTGAATCGGATCGAGTATGGGAAACAGGTCGGTGCTCAGTTCCGGTGCTCCGTAGAGCCGGCCATTGGCGTTGACCGTGGGATCGCGGCGGTCGGTTCCGGAGAGGTCATGCAAGTACGCTTTGCCGTCCGACCAATCGCGCACGGTCGCGACGACGTTGCGCTCGATGCCGCTCGGACGCGTGGGCTGCGCCTGCGGCAGCTCGCCTGCGGCGATTCGGTCGGTCCAATCCGCGAGATAGCGAATCGGAATGCCGGCCAGGGCGCCTTGCACGATGCCGATCATTTGGCTGCCGGCCTGCCCGGACTGCACGCGCCGCACCCAAGCGTCCTGCGAGGACTTGAACGTGCCCAGGGTCTTCGGGACGGTGCGTGTCGCCAGATTCCCCAGCTGATGGCATCCGATGCAGCCCATGTTCTTCATCCACATGAGATAGCCGTTACGGCCGCCCGGCAACGCTGTCACTTGCGCCTCCTCGGGAATCTTCATCATCGCGTACCAGTACGCGGCCGGATACGTCAGAGCCGCGATGGCGGCGTCGGGGGCGATCTTGGCCGCCAGGTCGAGCCGGTGCCCGGGGGTGGCATCGACTTTGGGCGAGTCGGCGAGGCCGTAGCCGCGCACCCAGACGCTGTATCTCGCGCGCGGAAGATCCGGAATGAGGTAGCGGCCGGTCTCGTCGGTCACGACTATCTTCGCGAATCGCGTCTGAAACTCATGCGTTTCGGCGATCACCCAGACGCCGGCCTCCGCACCGCGTGAACTGGTGACGCTGCCGCCGAGTTCATCGCCGGCGATGCGCAGCACGGGCGCTTGCGCGGCGGCGGCGCCAGTGAGGAATGCAACCGCAATCGCGCACGCAGCCGCGCCGGCGCATGCGGCCGTAATGGCGCCGAAGATCCGCGCAAACCGCTTCGACGAATTCATGGAAGCCGATGGTATCGAGATTGGCGGGCGCCGGCCAGCCGCCGCCGATTTCGATGTTCTCGATCGCGCGAGACATGAAACTGAAACGTGCCGGGTGGAACCTTTGGTGCACACGTCCGGTCCACTACCTGATCGCAGCCACGCCGGAGCCACCTTGCAAATCAGAGTATTCATCGTGAGCAATGTGCGGCTGCATCGTGAGGGCTTGGCGGCGCTGCTGCGCGGATGTCCGTCGATCGAGGTGTTGGGCGCGCACAACGTACAAGAGACGCAGAACGCGCTGCGCACCAACGCGACCGACGTGGCGCTGATCGATGCGCCGTCGCCGAACGACTCCGATACGGCGGGGGCGTTGCGAAAAATCTGCGCGCGGCTGCTGATATTGGCGGTGGGGATCCGCGAGACCGCAAGTGAGGTTCTGGCCTGCGCCGCGGCCGGCATCGACGGGTACGTGCCCATGGATGCGGCCGTTGGCGATATGGTCACGGCCATCGAGAACGTGGTGCGGGGCGAGTTGATTTGCTCGCCCAAAGTTGCCGCATCTCTCTACCAGTCGATCGGCCACTCGCGGTCAACCATCGATAGTCCCCTGACCTCACGCGAACTTCAAGTCGCCAATTTGATGAATCGCGGCCTCGCTACGAAGGAGATCGCATGGCGGTTGGGCGTGAAGCCCTGCACCGCGAAGAATCACGTCAGAAATATTTTGCACAAGCTTCAAGTCCATCGGCGCGGCCAGGCGGTGGCGAAGCTGCGCACCCTGATCGGCGAGCGGTTTGACGCCGGCTGAGCGGTTCATCATCACACCCACAGTCCCGCCGCACGCATCTGGAGTATGGCGTTCATGGGATTGCCCCTGTGGGCATCCGGGTAGGCGAAGGGCGGCTGCAACGAGGTGCCGTAGAACGGTTGGGGTTGGCTCGAGGGCAGCAAGCCCGGCACCTGTTGCAAATCGGGCAATCCGGCGCCGACTCGGTTCGAGTCAGCCTGGGCATAGGGTATGGCCGCGGCACGGAGAAAATCGTACAGGATCGATACACGCTGATCGGCGCGGCCTCCATAGTTGATACCTTGCAACATCGGATGATGAGAGAGCAGCAGCGCCGAGAACCCGACCACATGAGAGGCCGCCATGGCGCTGCCGTCCCACGCCGCGTAGCCGTTGCCGGGAACGCAGGACACTACGGCGACGCCGGGGGCACATACGGCGACTTGCGGACCCCAGCAGCTGAAATTGGTCGCGAAGATGCCGGAGAAGCCGATCAATTGCGGCAGCGCGCGCTGTGCGTGACGGGTATCCTGCGGATATTCGCCGAGTTTGCCGGCGGCCGACACCGCGAGCACGCCGGGGATGCAGGCTGGGAATTGCACGGTCCCGCCGGTGTTGCCGGCTCCGGCCACGCAGACGATGCCGTTCAACCGCGCCTCGGCGATTTTCTGCGCCACCAGTTCGGAGAATTGCTCGCCGCTGACGCCGATCTGTACCAGATCCAGGCGCCGCTCGATGCACTGGTCCAATGCCTCGATAAGATCGCTGAAGTGCCCGCCCGGCACCACCTTGAAGACATGCACTTCGGCGCCCGGTGCGCAGCCGACCATGTCGGACTCGGCGGCTGCTGAGGCGGCGATCGTACCGGCACAATGAGTGCCCTGTCCCAGCTCGTCCGATTTCCAACTCTGCGGGTCATGGTCCCGAGTGAGGTCAACCCCCCGTACGATGTGGCGAAGAAGCGGGTGCGAGGTGTCGCAGCCCGAATCGATGATGCCGATCTTCGTGCCGGCACCGTTCCAATCGGCCGATACCCGATCGAATTTCATGACGCGCTGGCCCCAGCTGTAGGGGCGCTCGCCCGCAAAGGTCCGCGACGACCGGTCGAGCGGGCTCAGACGAATGATGTTGACTTGCCCGGGCTCCAGCGAGGGATTGCGGATATAGCGTTCCCAGTGGTCCGCGGCGGGACGCACGTACACCGCATGAATGCCCGCACCGTCGAAGGCGTGGCTCTGCAAGCTTGCATGGCCCGATGAATCCGTGACGGCCTGGCTCGGAAACCCGGGCCCGTAGAGGTTGACGACCGCGTTCGCGAGCGGACGGTCGCCGTCGCCGAGAATGCGGAAGCGCAGATCGCGGCGCGGCCGGGGAAACGGCATCGCCTGCACCGCGTGCTGCCAGCTCAGCGGTTCGGGCACCGCCATGTCGGAATAACCCAGCGGCGCGTCGACTTCGATGATGACGTGCGGCGGCGCGTTCAGGCGCAATGCCTCGCCGCGCTGCTCATCCATGCGCGCCACGACGATTTCCGGCGATATCACGGTGGGCACCGCGGAAAGCGCCGCCGGCGCCGCGCCGGCGGTGCTAACCGCCGGATTCTGGGCATTCCGGCTCGGCAGCCGGCGAATGATTTCCACGCCCTCCGTTTGCGCGAGCCGCTCGATGAAGGGATCGCCGGGCACCGAGTAGTTTGCGGGCAGCGATCTGAATCCGATCAAATATCGCTGCTTGCGGCGCACCACCGCGGCAGAAGAGGTTTTCTCGCCAGTGCCTGGACTCGATTCTTGTGCCGCGGCCGGATCCCCCGCGCCGCTCGCCGTTGTTCTCCTCGACGGGGCCGGTTTCACCGGCTGACTCGAATCATCTTTTTGCTCGACCATGACGCCTCTCCTGCCTCGGTTGTGCCACTACGTTCGGACCTTCAGCGCATCAATGCATGGTGCCGGGCACGAAGTTCGCGCCCAGTTGTCCCGGCACACCCAGCTGTCCGGGAACGCCCAACTGGCCCGGGATGAAGGGATGTCCCTGGATGAATTGGCCCACGCCCGGGAATTGCCCCAAGCCCGGATTGAGCTGGCCCGCGAGATTGAATTGGCCGGCGTAGGCGTTGCCCGAACTTTGAACGGCCTGCTGCGCCGCCAACTGCGCGAGCTGCTGCGCCACCAAGTAATGATACTGGGCGAGTTGCTGCAGCAGGTGATGGTGCGGCTGCAGCTGCAGGAGTGTCGGAATGATCTGCCCCTGCGGGACCTGCGCCGGATTGAGCTGCGCCGGATTGAGCTGCTCCGGGGCGGACTGCGATGACGGCCATGCGCCGGCTTGGCCCTGCCATGCGCCGCCCTGCCATGCGCCGGGTTGGCCGACTCCATTCGATGGACCGTTGAAGCCGTTGATTGCCGGTCTCTGCCATTGCGGCCACTGCGACAGGTTGCCGCCCTGAACGCCTTGCTGGCCGTAATAGCCCTGGGGATGAAAATTGCTTTGCGGATAAAACATGCTGCACCTCTCATGTGACTGTGGAAAATCTTCGCGACGATCGAGTCCATTGCGAACGTGGGAGCCAGCCTAAGCTCGGCCAATGAACGCGTACATGATTCGATGAGGCCGGCGTCTTTGAGCCCGCCATAGGTCCAGGCGGAGTGATCCCTTTGGGCCATTGCAACTGCCTCAAGGCCGGGGCGGAGGAATTCCTGACCAAGCCGGTCGACCGCGCCGAGATGAGTACCGTGACGAAGATGAAGGTCAGCGCGGCTTGCGGCCCGATCGACCGGGTATAGTCACGGATGCAAGTCTATTGAAGGAATCGATCCATTGCCGCAAGAATCAAAGACCGCTCGATGGCTGGTCATCGCCTCGGTGATGACCTCCATGTTCATGATCGCCATCGAGGCGACCATCGTATCGACCGCCATGCCCCAGGTCGTCGCGCAGCTGGGCGGGCTGCATCTCTATAGCTGGGTCTTTTCATCGTTCCTGCTGACCCAGACCGCCGTGACGGTGGTGTTCGGAAAGCTCGCCGATGTCTATGGCCGCAAGCCCATGATTCTGGCCGGCATCCTCTTCTTTCTCGCCGGCTCCATCCTCGCCGGATTCGCCGGCTCGATGATGACGATGATCGTCTGCCGGCTCATTCAAGGCGTCGGCGCCGGCGCCATACAGCCGATCGCGATGACCATCGTCGCCGATCTTTACCCGGCGCGCGAGCGGGGCAAAATCCAGGGGTATCTTGCCAGCGTGTGGGCGATCTCCGCGCTCCTTGGACCGCTTGCCGGAGGCTTCATCGTCCGCGATTGGTCCTGGCCGTGGATTTTCTGGATCAACGTTCCGATCGGCATTGCCGCCGCGGCCGGTTTCGTGCTGTTCCTGCACGAGCATGAGCATGTGAGGCGCGAACGCCGCTCGATCGACGTCGTCGGGGCCGCATTGTTCGCGGTCGCTGTCGCATCGCTGCTGGTCGCGTTGACGGAGGCGGGTACCTCCGGCATCACGGTGGGCGCGGTGGCGTGCGGCCTGTTCTGCGTGTCCTCGGTTCTGTTCATTGCGCAGGAGCGGCACGCCGCCGATCCGATGATTTCCTTCGCCCTGTGGGGTCACCGCCCGATTGCCGCGGCCAACGGCGTGGCGCTGTTCGCCAGCATGGCGCTCATGGGATTGACGACGTTTCTGCCCATGTACGTGCAGGGTGTGCTGCACCGCTCGCCGGTGGTCGCCGGCCTCGCTCTGACGATGATGGTGCTCGGGTGGCCGGCCGGCGCCACGCTGGCGGCGCGCAGTTTTCATCGCGTCGGCCTGCGGCAGATCCTGATCGCGGGCAGTGTGCTCGTGCCGTTAGGCAGCGCCGTGTTCGTCTTCTTGACGCCCGAGAGTTCCCCCCTCACCGCCGGCGCCGGTTCCCTGGTCATGGGGTTCGGCATGGGTTTCATCGGCGTAAGCTCGCTCGTCCTCATTCAGGAACTCGTCGATTGGCCGCAGCGCGGCAGCGCCACTGCCTCGAACGTCTTCGCCCGCAACCTCGGCAGCACGCTGGGTGCGGCCGCGCTCGGCGCGGTTCTCAACCATGGCCTGACCCATGCGAATCACGGCCAATCCGTGACTTCGGACCAACTGCGCCGGCTTCTCGATGCGCCGGCGGGCGCAATGAGCGCCGATATGTCCCTGGGAGCGGCGGTTCAGCAGGGACTGAATCTCACTTTCTGGGCGATGCTCGCGATATCGACCGTCGTCGTGCTCGTGGCGCTGCTGGTGCCGCCGGTGCCGCTTCGGCAAGCGGCCGAATCCAAGGCAGCATGAGCAGTACAGAGTCGACGCGGACGGAAATCTCCTACACGCGGTCGCGGCATCAGCGGATGGGGAAATGCTATTGCGGTGCGCCATAGTCGAAGGACATTTTCGAGCTGCGGGACCCGATGATGAGAGATGTTTTGGAGAGCTGGGCGGTCGTGCTCGCGGGCGGCGAGGGGAGCCGGCTGGCCCGGCTCACCAAGACTTCCGCGGGCGTGGTGGTGCCGAAACAATTTTGCTCGCTGTCGAAGTCCTCGTGCCTGCTTCAGGACGCGCTGCTGCGGGCCCGGGCGGTTGCGATGTCCTCCCAGGTATGCACGGTGGTGAGCGCTCAACATCGACGATGGTGGGTGGAAGCGCTCAGAGGCACTCCGGAGCCGAATGTGTTCGTGCAGCCCAGGAACCGCGGCACGGGGATCGGGATTCTTCTGGCGCTGCTGAAGCTCGAGGCGCGAAATCCCGATGCTCGCGTGACGTTCTTGCCGGCGGACCACTATTTCAGGGACGAAGCTACCATCGTTCGGACATTGCGACTCGCCGTCACGATGGCGCGCGCGAATCCGGACATGGTTTACCTATTGGGAGCGAAACCGGATTGCGCCGATACGGAGCTCGGGTACATCGTGCCGGCGCACGCCAACCGCGGATTGCCTGCGGCGGTTGCGCGATTTGCCGAGAAGCCCTCGCTCGAGGATGCGCGAAGGCTGGTTGCGCAGGGGGCGCTTTGGAACCTGTTCATACTCGTGGGCAGCGCAAAGTCGGTCCTTTCGTTGTTTGCCGAGCGCTATGCGGGCTGCGTCTCAGCCATGCGCGCGGCCCTGGCCGAGGATCGCGGCGACAGCGGCGAGGGTTCGCTTGCCGCGCTGTATGAGGAGCTGGAGCCCATCGATTTCTCGCATGATGTTTTGCAGCGGCAAATACCGCGCCTGCAGGTGATGAGGGTTCCCTCGTGCGGATGGACCGATCTTGGCACGCCGCGCCGTGTTGCGGCCACGGTTCGAAGCCTGGCTGCGCAATCACCGGCGCGAAGGGAACGGCCGCAGGCAATGCCGTTGTTTCTCGACCTGGGCGGCCTACATACCGCCTGTGACGGCATCGCCGAGCACGCGCCGTAAATAGGGCGCCGTGCGGCTGGCGGATACGGTCGATACCTCCGCGGGCGTGCCAACGGCGATCACGCGTCCCCCTTCGTCGCCGGCACCGGGCCCGATGTCTATGACCCAGTCGCCCGCCCCGACGACGCGCATGTCGTGTTCGACGACGATGACCGTATTGCCGGCATCGACCAGTTTGTCGAGTTGCGCAACGAGGCGCTCCACATCGGCCGCATGCAGTCCGGTCGTGGGCTCGTCAAGGACATACAGGGTGTCGCCGCGGGTGATGCGCTGAACCAGGGGCAGCGTCGAAATCTCCGCAATATCCATCCCCGCCAACTTGATCGACAAGGACTCACGGCGAAGCCGCTTCCCACGGCAGAGGGGGCACAGCGTGCTCAGCATGTACTGCGCCACGCGCGATTTCGTCAACCTCCGGCACGGCCATCTGGTGAAAGAGGCGCCGGGCGTACGGGGAGACCGACTCGAGATAGCGCCGCTGTGCTTCGGCGTACTCCGTCTTGTGCCTTCTCACGCCCCGGATGAGCGTCGCGCTAGAATACACGCAAGAGCTTGCAGAACAGCGGCGACGACACGAGGTCTGCGGCCATGGGAGCGAGGTCGTCGACCGGCTCGACGCGGTTGGATCCACGAACGTCGCGCAAGGTTGCGGGCGTTCACTCGATCTTGCGATTTTCTCCGACAATGCCGGCGGGCGTACCGGTGACGGCGGCCTTCACCGCCGCGACGATATAAGAGGTTCGCCCCGGGGCGATCCAATATTCCGCCCGCTCGATATGCACCCGCAGCAGAGCGAGCCGTTCGTCCTCCGGCCCCTGCGGATAGTAGGCGCGCTGCTCAATGCTCCACAGTTGCCTTGCTTTTTCGGCATCCCGAAACAGGCTGGCCGAGCCTGTCACCGCAGCGTATCTATTTTTCGCCGGATCGGCGTATCCCAGAGCCACCCTGATGTCGTGATGAAGTTCGTCCACTTTCGGACTGCTCCAATCGGTGAAAAACCAGAGCGTGCGTTCGGCTTCGACTTGCAGGGTTTGAACCGGCCGGGTATGGAAACCGCCGTCGCGATCCACCGTAGTCAGAAGTGCGACTCGAATATCTCGAATCAACTCGCCCAACTTGACCAGGTCGCCGGAACCTGAGTGAGACGTCTTCTCGAGCATTGCCGCTATTGCTCCCGCGCTCGAATACCGATACTCGGCGCTGCAGGCCACCAATTTACCATGCCGGTCGCCGCAACCCGCGATACGTGCGTGGATTTCACCATGCGGCCGAGAACGGCCGAGCGGTAGGTATGTCGAAGAGACCGGGATAGAATGAAAGGCCGCCACGAGGATCCGCCCTATGAACCGTGAAACATTCCCCATCGACTTGAACGCCCTCGAGCCGCTGAAGCTCGATCCTGCCGCCGCGCACCTCACCGACGCCGAAAAGGCGTCGCTCAAGCACAACATTCAGCTATGTCGGGATGCGATCGTCTTCTTCACGGCACTCGCCGCCGCGAAGGGACTGTCGGGTCACACCGGCGGAGCGTACGACACGATGCCGGAAGTGATGATCCTTCGCGCGTTCATCGCGAATGGCGCGCCAATCGTTCCCATATTCTTCGATGAGGCCGGACACCGCGTCGCGACGCAGTATTTGCTGAGCGTCGTGAACGGCGCCATGCCGGCCGAAAGGCTGCTGCATTATCGCGAGTTCGACAGTGGATTGCCGGGGCATCCGGAAAAGCTTCTCACCCCCGGCGTTGAGTTCAGCTCCGGCCGCTTGGGTCACCTGTGGGCCTTCTGCAACGGCGTTGCGCTTGCAAATCCCGGAAAGGCGGTCATCCTCCTTGGCTCCGATGGCAGTCAGATGGAAGGCGACGACGCGGAAGCAGCGCGCTTGATGGTGGCCAAGCAACTCAATGTCAAGGTGCTGATCGACGACAATAACGTGACCATCGCCGGCCACCCGCAGGAGTATCTGCCTGGGTATGACTTGAGCCGCACGCTGTCAGGCTATGGCATCACCACCGAAACGACCATGGGCGAGGATCTCGATGCCCTGCATATCGATCTTTGCCGCGTGTTTCGCGACGGCAATCCTCATGCGCTGATCATCAAGCGCCCGATGGCGCCGGGTATCGAGGGAGTGGAGGGCTCCACGGAGGCGCATGAAGCGGTGAAGGCGGATATTGCGATCCGATATCTCGAGAAACGCGGCGGTTACGATGCGGCCATTGAACTTCTGAAGGCGGCCAAGCCGGAGAAGAGCCCTCTCAAGTACCGGGGCTCGAGCGGCGTCGGCAAAAACCGCGACGATTTTGGAAAGATAATCAATGAATTGCTTGATGGCATGAGCGAGGATCAGCGGCTCGCGAGTGTCAGGGTTTTCGACAACGATCTCGAGGGGTCCTGCGGTCTTCATCACATCCGCAAGAAGCACCCCGAGATTTACATCCGCTGCGGCATCATGGAACGGAGCAACTTTTCCGCGGCGGCCGGTTTCGGTTCGTCGGCCGGCAAGCAGGGAATATTCGGCACCTTCAGCGCGTTTCTGGAAATGTGCGTCAGCGAAATCACGATGGCCCGCCTCAATTTCTCGAACGTGCTCGCGCATTTCAGCCATAGCGGCGTGGATGACATGGGTGACAACACATGCCATTTCGGCCTCAACGGCATGTACGCCGACGGCGGCGTGACGCCGTCACATTCGGCGGATGCGACGCGCCTGTACTTCCCGGTGGATCAACATCAGTTCGCCGCCTGCGTGAAGCGCATCTATCATGATCCGGGACTGCGCTTCGTATTCAGCACGCGGGCCCCCGTTCCGGATATTCTCGATTCGGACGGAAAACCGCTCTACGACGGCCGTCCCTTCGATCCGGGAAGGGACTATATCGTTCGCGAGGCGCCTGCAGGCGGCGGGTATGTGATTGCGACCGGTGAGACGGTTTACCGTGCGCTCGATGCAGTGATCTCGCTGCAGGAGAAGGGAATCAAAGTGGGCCTCATCAACAAGCCGTCGCTGAATGTCGTCGATGCAGACATGATGAAAAAGCTGTCGGCCGTGCCCTTCGTGCTCGTTGCCGAGGGATGGAATGTCAAGACGGGTCTCGGAAGCCGCTTCGGCAGCTATCTGCTGCGAGCCGGCTACCAGGGGAAATACAACCACGTCGGGACCCATATGGAAGGCAGCGGCGGACAATGGCAGCAGATGGGCTATCAGGGGCTGGATCCTCGGGGAATTGCAGCCGCGATAGAGGCATTGTTGTAGCAACGCCGATAATGGAGCAGCCCTCTGCGCATGGATCAGGATCTCGATGATATCCTTCAGCGACAGGAGGAAACATTCATGAAAATCGGCGCTGTCTATCCGCAGATCGAGCTTCGAGGCGACCCGGAGGCGGTTCGCCGGATCGGGACCGGCGTGGAGACGCTTGGCTTCGATTATCTCCTCGCCTACGACCATGTCCTCGGTGCGACCCACGAGGGCCGGGAGCCCAAGCTCACGGGACCTTACACGGAGAAGGATCCCTTCCACGACCCGCTGGTGATGTTCGCTCACCTCGCGGCGCTCACCCGGCGCATCGAGCTCGTGACGGGCGTTCTGATCCTGCCGCAGCGCCAGACCGCCCTCGTCGCGAGACAGGTGGCCGATGTGGACCTCCTCTCCGGTGGACGATTCCGCTTCGGTATCGGCATCGGCTGGAACCACGTCGAGTACCAGGCCCTCGGGGAGAGCTTCAACACTCGCGGCAGGCGGCAGGAGGAACAGGTGCAGCTCCTGCGCCAGCTCTGGAGCGAGCCCCTGGTGACGTTCCAGGGCCAGTTCGATCACATCGACCGTGCGTGCATCAATCCTCGCCCCACTCGCCGCATCCCGATTTGGTTCGGAGGCTTCACCGAGCTCGTCTTTCGGCGAGCCGCACGAATCGGCGACGGCTTCATCTTCATCGGCTCCCAGGAGCGGGTCAGCGAAGGGTGGAAGATCGTGGAGAAATATCTGCGCGAGGCGGGCCGCGAGCCGGCGCAGTTCGGCAAGGAGGTGGTGGTCGGCCGCCTCGATGAGACCCCTCAGGCGGTCGCCGCTCGCATCGAGTGGTGCCGCGAGTCGGGGTGCAGTCACGTCGCGGTCGATACGATGGGAAAAGGATTCTCGACCGCCGAAGCCCACCTTCAGTTCCTGTCCGAAGTGCGCCAGAGAGTCGCCCCATAGACACACGGCCAGGAGAACATTTCTCCACGTGCCCGGCGTCAAAGTGGAGTGTGGGGCAGACCCATGGCGCGGATTTCGCCGCGCCGTGGGCCGGGTGACAATTGGATCAGGCGCCGATTTGAATACGTCGCGGCATCGCTTTCGCCTGCTTCGGAATCGTGACGGTTAGCACACCGTTCTTTCCGCTTGCATTGACCTTTTCTCCGTCGACGGTATCGGGCAAAACGAAACGCCGATGAAAATTTCCATGGCCTCGCTCGATACGACGGCCCTGCAGGTCTTCAGCGCTCTTCGCAATGACTTGCTCGCGTCGCTCACCGGACAGAGTGAGTACTCCTCCATCGAGCGTCAACTCGACTTCGGCGGGATCGATACCGGGTAGGTCAACATACAGTTCGAAGCGATTCGCGTATTCATGGATATCCACCGGCGGAACCCAAGCGGCAGTCGCAGAACTGCTGTCATTCTCGCGCGTATTGCCGAACAGACGGTTGATTTCCTCTTGTAGGCGCGGCATCACGCCCCAGGGATCTTGTCGCGTCACAGTACTCATGGCACCACTCCTTATGGTCATCTAAATGGTCGTCTAAATGGTTATCTAACCGCAGTTTCAATGTCGTTGAGATGCCGGCATGGGCATCTGCGGCAGAAACTAGTGGCGGAGACCAAAAATTCAAGTGCTGGAAATCGCCCAAAGCGGCGGCTGGCCAGACCGCGAGGGCGGCTTGCATATCTTAAACAAAATCAATGACATGGCGGATATATCGGTACCGGTGAGCGCTTGGAGGGGCGCTTCGCTCAAAGCCATTTCTTGGTTGCCAAAGTGAGGCCTGAGATGTCAATGGCCGGCACGCGACCTTGGATGATATCTGCCACCAGGCGTGCGGTGCCGCACGACCAGGTCCACCCCAAGTGACCGTGACCGGTGTTGAAGTAGAGATTGCGGTGCCGTGTCCGGCCAATATAGGGTGTCCCAGAGGGCGTCATCGGGCGAAGACCGGCCCAGTACGTGGGGCGCGAATAGTCGGGGCCATCGGGAAAAAGCTCCCTTGCCGAGCGCAGCATGTGAACGAAATCGCTGGGTCGATGACGTAGATTGTAGCCGGCGAACTCCGCAGTCCCCGTGATTCTCATGCGATCGCCGAGCCGGGACCAAGCGACCAGGTTGCCTTCGTCGACGCCGCCGATGTCCGGAACCCGGGCGCGATCCGCAAGCGGCAATGTGACCGAATATCCCTTCACCGGGTATACCGGCAGAACGTACCCCAAAGTCCGGGCCAAAACGGAAGAGTACGATCCTAGCGCCAATACAAAGGCATCTGCCTTCATCGGCCCGAGGGACGTGTGAATATGGTCTACCGAGTCTGCGTTGCCGCTCAGCCCTAATATCTCGCAGCTAGGCTGAAACGTCACTCCCAGGCGAACGCACCGGGCGAATAGTTCCGTTGCGAAAAGATGCGCATCGCCGCTGCCGTCGCTAGGGCAATAGATGGATCCAGCAACCGTGCTGCCGGACGCAACCAGCGCCGGCTCCTTGGCGCAAGTCGCAGCCCGATCCAGGGGCGTCAGAACGAGACCGCCTTCCTTTAACACAGACGTATTTGCGATTCCGGCGTCAAATGATGCTTGATCTCTGTATAGGTACAGCAGGCCCTTGTTAGTTTGGTCGTAAGAGAGATCTTCCTGCGCCGTAAGTTGCTTCAGCTCGGCTTGAGAGTAACGCGACAGGCGAAGTTTGAGGGCCGTATTGGCTCGAGCACGTTCATCGGTACAATTCCGTATGAAGTGCCAGCACCACGCGTACATACGCCAGTCTGGAACAAGCTTCAATCGAAGGGCTTGATCATCTCTGTATAGCGATCTGATTAAACTCGCCGGAGCACTGGGTGATGCCCACGTATACGAGTGCCCGGGAGAAATGAGCCCTGCATTCGCAAAACTCGTTTCCAGCGCCACTCCCGGCTGCCGATCGACCACGGCGACCTCCTGACCGTCCTTGGCGAGGTAGTAGGCAGTCGTGATACCTGCGAGTCCGCCGCCAAGAACAATGATTTTCATTTGACTCCCCTGCGGCCACAGCCGACCGCCTCAGTCGCCCAGCCCCTGTACGTATTTCCCGGCGAGGCGGCTGTCACCAAAGCTCACCGCCATCACGACATCGTATCTCCTACGCCGCGGCCGAGTGGCCGGTTCCCGCCGGATTCCGCCAACAGCAACTTACCGGAGAGGTGACTAGTCTGGGGGCCCATCCAGCAATGTTTCGCCAGATGAAAATGTAGAGCGTTGCGAGATTGCGCCACTCGGCGCACGATTAGTCAAGCGCGGCAGGCCGCAGCCGTGGATGGAGGTCGCGAGCGCCCAACTCTTGCAGCAAACGGACCAGTCCGAGCAGTTCATCCCAAGCAGTGTCCGACACCGCGCAATACATGAGATTGTCCACCTTCCAGAACGCCAGATGATAGCCGTTGCGGGTGGTGTTCCTCGGCAAGCCGTGTTGATCCCCGGCCCAACTGAATACATTGACGACATGCGCGCCATGTTGGTAGACGACGACCGCCGCGCGCTGATGCTCGAAATAATCCGCGCGCCCGCCGATGAGCCGATAGCCTTGCAGATCGAAATCCGACACCACCGGCGATACATCCGTGTGACCCGCGAACCACGGCTTCACAGTGTGCTTGTCGGTGGACACGACATCGATCAGATGATCGGGCATGAGCGATCGAACGTGAGCGCCGACGAGGTCGTCGAGAACGGGATTGGTGAACGACGGCGCCATGACGAAGAATGCAATGCCGGCGGCGACCGCACTGCCGGCGATGCCGCTCATCGCGCCTTTCCAGAATGGCTGCGGCCGCCAGCTCTTCAGTCGCGAAACACGGCGCGGGCTCTCGATGGCGCTTTCTCCATCGAGCGCGCCCAAGATTCGTGCGCGAAGGGCGGGTGGAGCGCTCGCAAAGGTCAAATCCAGGCGCAGTGCGCTGCGCACTTGGCCCAGTTCCCGAAGCAGCGCCCGGCACTCGGCGCACCTCTCGCTATGGCGCTCGCTCTTCGTCGCGGAAAACGCCTCGAGTTCGCCGTCGAAATAGGCCTGCACGCGCAGCGATTCAGCGCACCGCATGCGGCTCCCCATCGGCCTCTTTCAACCAGCCCGCCTTGAGCGCCGCCCGCGCGCGCGCCAGACGGGACATCACGGTACCGATGGGCACGTTCGTCACGGCGGCTATTTCGCGGTAATCCATCTCCTCCAGCTCGCGCAGCACCAAAACCTCCCGATGCTCCTCCCTCAAGGCCGACAGGAACCGTTCGAGCGTCCGCTCCTCATCCCTGCGCAGCGAGGTGCTCTCCGGAGCGGGGGTTGTCGCGATCATGGCTTCGCCGTCATCTGCGTCATGTTCTTCGGGCAGTGGCACGAAACCCCGTCTCTGTTGCTGCTTGAGGGCGGTCAAATGGCAGTTCCTTACAATCGTCAATAGCCACGCCCTTACATTGGATCCTCGCAGGCTGTCGAATCCACGAAACGCGCGCAGGAACGCCTCTTGAACCACATCATCCGCGTCGTCCGGCGAACGGGACAACCACCGCGCGAACCGGTATGCCGCGTCCAAGTGCGGCATGACCAGCGCGTCGAAGCGTTGGCGCCTGTCATCCATGGAGCTGAGTGCAAACCATATTCACGGCGTCCGATTAGTCCGTCTCGAATGACAAGACTCGCCACACGGCTTGTTTATTCCCGTTGTCCGCAAACGCATCGAGACTTGGAACTCAGGACCGTGATTGCGGCCGGCGGGTGCGCCTGCCAGTGACCGGCGACTGGGCGTCTAAGGGCGGCTCGCCTGTCCCGTTGCGGGCACGGCAGTGAAATGCCGCCGCCGAGGTGTCTCCCTGGAATGTAGGGAATAAAGACGATGCGCCATGAGTCCTACAGTCGCAGGCATCCAATCACGACAATCTGTAAAGGACAAAGTGCGATGAGAGAAAATACCAGCGGTAAGTTGTCGAATCATCTTCGACGAGCGGCAATGGCAATGATTGCGAGTGGCATCATGGTTCTGCCGACTGTTTACGCCAATCCGTCCGACAATATCGTCGTGGTACAACCCGCAGATCTTCCGGAGTTGGCGCGGCAACCCGGCGATGAGATGTTTCTGCGCGACGCGATCGACGGCAGAACGTTTCTTTATGTCGAACAGAATCACGGCGCGACACTGGCGGTCTTTGACGTGACCGACCCAAGGCATGTCAAGAGCGACAGTTCGGTGCAATTGGGTACTCATGGATCGTTTGACTTTGTCTCCCCTCTGGGAGGCGAACAGGAGCTTGTCCGCTTTCGACAAGATCAAACAGAGGCGGTGCTGGATTTTCGCAGGGCGAGCTCACCGAGCCTCGAGCAGCTGGCTGGGCTTGATTCGCAGCACCAACCAGCATTTTTAGTAAATGTTGGATTGACCGTCAGTGGTGGGGCAATGCCCCGTCGGAAAGCTACGGATCCGCAGCCGGTGCGAGATTATCAAGTGTTCGACACGTCGAGTTCACGGGAGCCAATTGCTGTCTTTGAGGTAAAGCAGGTCCGCGAGGAGCTGACGAAGCAAGACACGGGCACTACTTTTTTGCTCACCGACGTAGGCCTATTCCTCATCAGACGCCCCCACGCAGAGTCGGAGAAGCGGCGCCGCGAGCAGGAATGGTGGTGGCAGCACAACGGCTATTGATATTCCGGTGCAGGCGAGAACTCTCTGTGTCGACAATTGCGAATGATCCGAGGTGCTCGAACATACCCATCGGAACCGTGATGTCGCGTCTGGCGCGCGCGCGGGCGGCTCTCGAGGCGCGATGGTTGCAAGAGGCCAATGGAGCCCCGCATGCGGTGCGCTGAACGGCTGCGCGCGCAGGCCTACTTCGACGGCGAGCTCGATTCGGTGTCCACCGCGAATCTCGAGCGTCATAGACTACATTGCGCCCGGTGCAACGCGCTGCTTGACGACCTTGAGCAGGTGCGCACCGCGCTGCGGCAGGATGTGGCTTACGCGAGTACTCCACCGGCACTGCGCGCCCGGGTCATGCGCGCGCTCAATCGGGAAGGTGCGGCTCAGCGCCGGCACGGGGAGCGGACCGGAAACTGGCTGTCCCGGCCGTTCTGGCGGGGTGCCTTGAGCGGCATCGGTGGCACGGCGATGGCCGCAGGGATCGCATACTTTCTCCTGGCGCCGGGACTCACTAATCCACTGGTTGACGATTTGCTGAGCGCTCACGTGCGATCGTTGATGCCGGACCATCTGATCGACGTCGTTTCCACCGACAGGCATACGGTTAAGCCATGGTTTGCGGGTCATGCCGACGTCTCGCCGATGGTGGCCGATTTCGACGGCCTGGGTTATCGGCTCATTGGCGGGCGCACGGAATATTTTGAGCACCAACGCGCGGCTGTCGTCGTCTACCAGCAAGGCGCGCATGTCATCAACGTCTTCAGTTGGGCGGCGGATCAGCGTGGCATGCCGAAGAACACCACTCGCAACGGGTATCACCTGGCGTTCTGGAGGGCGGGAAATCTGGTGTATTGCGCCGTTTCGGATACCGCTTGGGATGAACTGCTTGGACTCGCTCGGTTGCTGCAAGACTCGAGCGCCCGCGAGGCCCGATGATACAAAAATCAACTGCGCTCGGGAATAAAGTCGCCCGATCCGCGGTCTGGCCTCCGTTCACGTCATATCGACGTCACCGAGAGTAACCATGAAATCGCATCGAATTAGTTCCCGTAAAGTATCGACCTCGTTCGCAGTTGGCGCTGTGTGTGTCCTCTCCCTCGTTGCGTGCGGCGGCGGAAGCGGCGGCGGCGGCGCTTACGGCAGCAGCGCCAGCAGCGGCAGCGGCAGCGGCAGTCAGACGGCCCCGCAGACGAGCGGATTCACCGATACCGCCTTGGTGTCGAATAAGACCGGAGTCGTTGCCACCGCCACGACCCTTGACGCGAACCTATCGAATCCCTGGGGTTTGGTCACTGCACCGGGTTTACCATTCTGGATTGCCGACAACAACAGCAACGTGGCTTCCCTGTACAGCGGCACCGGAGAGATTCAAACAAATGCAGTCACCGGGTCGACCACTACGGCAATTGCCATCCCCGCGTCCGCGACAGGTGTGGCGGCAAACCCTACGGGTCAGGTCTACAACGGCACAGGCGGCTTCCTCATCCCGACGAATAACGGCCAAGAGACGTCATTGTTCATCTTCAGCGGAGAAGGCGGAACCATCGCCGCATGGGCGAAAGACAGCGGCGCGACGGCAGTTACGGCGTACGACGACGGGCTGAGCAACGGTGCCGAGCATGCGGTCTACAAGGGGCTCGCGCTAGGGAGCGTCAATGGCGCAAGCTTTCTCTACGCGACTGACTTGCATAACAACAAGGTCGATGTATTCGATACGAACTTCGACAAGCCCGCGGCTATGCAGGGGAAATTCATTGACCCGACCATGCCGGCCGGCTTTGTGCCGTTCGGCATAGCGGCAGTGAAAAACCAGTTGTACATCACCTACGCCATGCGGGATACGGCAATGCATGACGAAACCACGGGTGCCGGACTGGGTTATGTCGACGTGTTTGACTTCAGCGGTAAATTCATCAGCCGCTTTGCGTCGGCGGGCCCGCTCAATGCGCCGTGGGGGATCGCGCTTGCACCTGCCGGATTCGGCTCCTTCGAGGGGGACCTGCTGATCGGCAATTTTGGCGATGGAACAATCAATATTTTCGCTCCCGATGGCGCCTCTTTGGCGACGGATATGGGACCCTTGACGCTCAACGGTGGCGCGGCATTCGCTGTCCCGGGCCTATGGTCCCTGGTTTTCGGGGACGGCGACTCCGATAAGCCGCTCACGACACTGTTCTACACTGCCGGATTCGCGAATCAGACCGACGGTGTCTTCGGCAGCATCGCCATCACCAGTACCACTACCAGTACTCAGACGCCCGGCTACTGACCCATCGGCAGGGATGCCTTCACTCAAGACCACGGCTATGCCCCGCCCACGCGCGGGGCATAGCTCCTTTTGTGGGACAAGCATGCGATGTGGCGATTAGACGCGATCTGTGGCTGATTTGGGAATAAAACCACTCGAGCGCGAGTCTTCTCTCCTGAACAGCAACTGAGGAGACGGAAATGTCGGATGACCAACTGCGGATATCGCGTCGCAACGCCCTGAAATGCATGGCCTATGGCGGGGCTGGCACCCTGTTTGCGCTGTCGGGCGGCGTGCTCACGCCCATCGATCTGGCAATGGCGCGAGAGTACGACGAGAGTAAAGAGGGTAAGACCTTGGGCAAACCGCTGTTCGTACAGATCAGCGATACCCACATCGGATTCAACAAGGAGGCCAATCCGGACGTCGCCGGCACCCTCACCCAGACCATCGACATCGTCAATGGAATGCCCGTGCTGCCGGCGCTCATCATTCATACAGGCGACATCACCCATCTATCGAAGCCCGCCGAATTCGATCAGGCGCAGCAGCTGTTCTCCCGTCTGCGCACCACCGAGATGCACACCGTTCCGGGCGAGCACGACACCACCGATGCGACGGTCACGGAATATTTCAACCGATTCGGCAAAGCCTCCAACAACAAGGGGTATTACAGCTTTGATCACGCCGGCGTGCATTTTATCGCGCTCATCAATGTGCTCCAGTTCAAGCCGGGCGGGCTCGGCACCTTGGGCTCGGAGCAGCTCGCGTGGGTGGCGGCGGACCTCAAGGGACGTTCGGCGAGTACCCCGGTCGTGGTCTTTGCCCACATGCCGCTGTGGACGATCTACGAGCCTTGGGGGTGGGGCACCGGAGATGCGGACCAACTGATGAGCCAATTGCGCCGCTTTGGCTCGGTCACCGTGCTCAACGGGCACATTCATCAGATCGTGCAAAAAGTCGAGGGCAACATGACCTTCCACACCGCGCGGTCAACGTCATATCCGCAGCCCGTCGCCGGCGTGGGCTCGGGACCCGGGCCGCTCAAAGTGCCCGCGGATCAATTGGCCTCGATGCTGGGGATAACCAGCGTCTCGGTGGTGAAACACCCGAGCGCACTGTCACTCAATGATACGGCGCTCGCCTAGCAAGGCGCCAAAGTTCAATGAAGGAGACATTCACATGAATATCCGACGAACTCAGATGGTGCTGACCGCTGTCGGCATGGTGATCCTGGCAGCGATGGAGGTACATGTTCCATCGGCCGCAGATACGGCAGACCCAACGAAAATCGTCGTCAAAGATTTCATGTTTAGCCCGACCCCCCTGACGGTCAAGGCTGGCTCGACCGTGACGTGGACCAATATGGACGATGAACCGCACACTGCGGTCAGCGATACAGGATTGTTCAAGTCGGGCGGCATGGATACGAACGAGAGCTTCTCGTTCAAGTTCGACAAGCCCGGCACGTATCACTACACGTGTACGATTCATCCGCGCATGGTCGGGACGATCGTGGTGCAGTGATTCTTGAATGATCGGCAAGGCAACAATCGGCCCTTGTCATCGCCGGCGCGGTGGCAAGGGCACTCCACGACCGTTTGACCGAACTTACCAATCAAGACATCAAGACACGGGCACGGTCAAGCAGGCCGGCCGTCATTGGAGCGCGGTCAACAAGTCGCGCATCTACCGCGAGCATGAAACATGCATGCCTTTACCGTGAGCTCATTCCTGACCTACCAGTTAGGGCATTCGATCGAGCAAACGGCAACCCTGACCGAATGCGCGTTGAGCCAGGGGGCCGTCGTAGCCATTCGTTCGTGCATGGCCGTGGCGCGCTATCGTTGAGTAAATCATATGAAAATCTCCAAATACATTGTCGTTGGAATTGGCGTCGCGATTGCTTTGATGCTGATCGGCGTCGTGGCCTTCGTCGTATCGGGCGCCTACAACATCGGTGCCGACGATCATCACACGGCGCCGGTGCTGGCAGTCATCCAAGAGCTGCGCGAACGCTCGATCGGCGCACGCGCCGGCGCGATCGACGTGCCGCGGCTCGAGGACCCATCAAAGATCTCCGCGGGAGCTGCACGTTACTCGGCGCTGTGCGTCGGCTGTCACCTCGCACCGGGTGTGATGAAGTCCGATCTTCGCAAAGGGCTTTACCCGCACCCGCCAAATCTCGCTCAGGAAGACACCCGGGACGCCCGCAGGGCATTCTGGACCATCAAGCACGGCATCAAAATGAGCGCTATGCCGGCGTGGGGTAGCACTCTAAACGACGAATCCATCTGGGAAATTGTGGCCTTTGTACGCCAGATGCCCGGTATGACACCTGAAACCTACCAGCAGCTCTCGATGAGCCACGCAGACTGATCCGCCACGCGTGGTATCTATGTGCCCCCGCCCTTTGAGGTGGCTGTCATGGGCCTGCGCGTTCACCGCCCTCGGATTCTGCACGCGCGGCGGGCTAGATGCGGGCGGCGTGCCAGACCGGCCTCGCGGGCCGCCGATAGCGAGACCCTATGACCGTCATTCAAACATTCAATTGGGCGCGTTCTTGGCGCGCGTGCATCATTTGCGCCGCTGAGCGCGCGCCATGATGCCAATGTTCAGCCTATGCGGGAGGAGAGTATGAATAGACTAGCGTGGATGCATTCGTCTCGTGGGGCGATTCTGACCGGTATCGCCATAGGCGCCGCAGGCGCGCTGAGCGTTTCCGCAGAACCTGCCACTGCGCCGCACGGTGCGATGCCGATGCAAGAGCAGCAGCAGCGCCTCGATCAGCTGGGTACTCGCTTCAGCACGCCCGTGGGCATCGACCCCGTGGCCTGGGCGACGATCTATATGCTCGCGGGCAACGAATTGACGCCGGATCGCATTGCGCTGGGCCGCAAGCTGTACTTCGATACTCGCCTGTCGAAAGACGGAACCCTGGCCTGTGCCACCTGCCACGATGTGAGCCGCGGCTTCACCGACCGTCGCAGCGTTTCGGAGGGGATCGGGGATCATTTGGGCAAACGCAGCGCGCCGACGACGATGAACGCGGCGCTATTGCAAAGCCAGTTCTGGGACGGACGTGCGGCCTCGCTCGAGGAACAGGCCAAGCTGCCGATTCTCAATCCCATCGAGATGGGGCATCCGGACGCGGCCAGCACCATGGCTGCGGTGAGTACCGATCCGGCCTATCAGAATCTCTTCCAGAAAGCCTACGGCCGCGCACCCAACTATGATGATCTCGGCCGCGCCATCGCGAGCTTCGAGCGCACGTTGATCTTTCTCGACGCGCCGTTCGACCGCTTTGCCGCCGGCGACAGCAAGGCACTCTCGCCCGCCGCACAGCGCGGACTGGAACTCTTCAACGGCAAGGCGCGCTGCGTCAGTTGTCATATGATCAATTCCTCCAATCCGCTGGGCACCGATAATCTCTTCCACAACATCGGCGTATCGGCACGCAAACAAAATTTCGAGGCATTGGCGGGGCAGGCGCTGGGTGCACTGAAAGATGGCAGCAACAACACCGAGGCAATCGACAAGCTGGCCATTGAAACCGATTTGTCGGAGCTGGGCCGATTCCTGGTCACCAAGAAACACGAGGATATCGGCGCCTTCAAGACCGAACAGCTGCGCAACGTGGGAATCACCGCACCGTACATGCACGACGGGTCCCTGAAGACGCTGTGGGACGTGATGGATCACTACAATAAGGGCGGCGAGACGAATGCCTTTCTCGACGGAGGCATCGAACCACTCAATTTGAGCGAAAGCGAGATCGACGATGTGGTTGCCTTCCTGTTCGCGCTGACCGACACGCGATTCACCGCACAGAACGAGGCGGCGCTGCGCGCGCAGCAAGCACAGGCCGCCAAGAGCCGTCCGTTCCGCGACAACGCACTGGCGCACCGCGACATGCTGCCCTTCGAGCAGCGCGTGATGGGTCAGGCCGGTCTGAAGTAATTTGGGAGCTACAGCATGAAAGACAAGCCAACAATACCCCGCATCAAGAGCGTCGAGACGCGGTATCTGGAAGAGCGGGAAACCTTATTCCGCGGCCTGCAAAACTTGGGCCGGCGTGGTTTTCTGAAGGTATCCACTGGCGCGGCCGCGGCGGCCATGGCGGCGGGAGTGTCCAATCACTTCCACAGCTTCTTGCCGGTCAATGTAGCGTATGCCGCCGAGGGCGCCGCGACCCCGGGCTTCACTTTTGCCTACATCTCCGACTCCCACCTGTACATCAAGAAAACCAACGAGCGCTTCGTGCGGCAGCTGCTGCGCGCAGTCGACGATGTGAACCGACTCGATCCGCAGCCCGATTTCGTGTTCTACGGCGGCGACCTGGCGCAGCTCGGCCGCAAGGAAGAGCTCGATTTGGGCGCCCAGATCCTGAAAAGCATCAAGGCGCCGGTGCATATGATGGCCGGCGAGCATGACTGGTATTTCGACTTGGGGCAGCGCTGGAACGAATTGTTCGGGGCGCAAACCTACAGTTTCGACCACAAGGGCGTGCATTTCGTGGTGCTGATGAGTGTCGTGGAAAAGGATTTCTGGAGCGCGCGTGGCATGACCCCCGCGGAGCGCATGCATACGGTGGCCGGACTTGATAACGCCGTGCAAAGCGCCTTCGAAGTGGGCGCGCCGCAACGCGAGTGGCTGCGCAAGGACCTGGAGAAAATACCGACCACGACGCCGATCATCGTGTTCTCGCACTCTCCGCTATACAAGCTGTACCGGCCGTGGAACTTCTGGACCGACGACGCCGAGGAGGTGCAGGCGCTGTTGCAGCGATTCGATCGCGTCACGGTACTGCACGGCCACACCCATCAGGTGCTCACCAATCGCATCGGCAATATTCAGTTTCACGGCATGCTCTCAACCGCCTGGCCCTGGCCTTACGCTCCGCAGGGGTTGCCCGCATTGACGGTGCAAATGAACCGGCCCAATCCCTTCGACTCCAACGATGGCCTTGGGGATGGGACGGTCGCGGTGCATCCGGATGGTCTCGTCGACAAGCTCTACAACCTCTGGAACCGCAATCCCATGCAGGTAAAGGCCAGCTATCTGAGCAGCGGCGGCAAGAGCGATGTTCCCACTGCACCGACGCTCGCCAGTTATTGATCGGAATTGACCGGAGCGATGCCATGAAGAAATTCGGTTCCCTAGCCCTGATCCTCCTAGCCTCGATGCTGCCCGCCGGTGCCGACAGTCAGAGCCCCTCCCCGCAACAGTCGCCCGCCACACCGGCTCCCGGCAGCAAAACCGTCAAGCTGTGCGACAACAAGACGACCGTGCAGGTGCCGAATGACGCGCCCAGGACCCGCGCCGAGGGTCAGAAGATTTCCGATGCGCTGATGGCGCAATGGAAGGCAACCAATCCGAATAACGATTGGGTGCAAGGCGAGGTCGAGGCCCACCAGGTGGTGACGCCTGCGGACAATTCCAAACTGATCGGCACCGGGCAATCTTCCACCTACGGGACCGTGACGAAACAGGACGTGCAGGTCTGGAAGAACGAAACTTATAAAACCGCGGTGTATGGCTCCACGGTGTTCCACAGCGGCGACCAACTGGGCAGCGAGATCGCCGTCTCCTGCGATATGTGCCATCCACGCGCGGCCAACACACATCCGGAATCCTACCCCAAGTTTCAGCCGCAGCTGGGACGCGTGGCGCTGCTGCGCGATATGATCAACTGGTGCATCGAGCATCCCGTGCGCGGCAAGGTGTTGGCGCCGGATGATCCGAAGATGCGGGCCCTCGAGGCCTACATCATTGCGCAGCGCAAGGGCGTGCCATTGGACTATGGCAAACGCTAGGAGTGGGCGCTAGAAGTGGGCGCGCAACGCGTCATGCGACGCGTCATCGTTCGTCAAAGCGGTGCGTGTGCCGCTCGGTGGATTGTCCCTGACCAGGGAGGCGAGCAGCGTAAGTTCTCCCGCTTTCGGATCTCCCCTGCGCCAAACCAACCCAATGCGACGGCTGGCATTGCGAGATCGCAGCGGCCGGACCACAAACGACGGCTCCGGGTCCTGCAGCCGCGCCGCCAGCGCCGGCAACAGGGTGCAGCCAAATCCGGCAGCGACCAATTGACAGATCGTCTCCAGACTCGCGGCGCGAAAGTCATCGATTCTCTCATCGTCCGCAGCGGCGCGGCCGCAGGCGGCCAACGCCTGACCACGCAGGCAGTGACCGTCGGCGAGCAGCAACAGCGGTTCGCCTCGTAAGTCGGCTTCGCTGACGCTCTTCAATCGCCCCAGGGGATGCTGTGCCGGACAGGCAAACCAGAATGGCTCATCAAACAGCGCAATCTCGTCGAAGCCTCCGCCGTCCAACGGCAACGCCAGCAACGCCGCATCAATCCGATAGCCGCGCAGCCGCTCCAATAGATGTTCCGTCAGATCCTCGTGGACGACCAATTGCAACCGCCCATAGTGTTTCTTGATGAGAGGCAGCAACCGTGGCAGTAGATACGGTGCCAATGACGGAATGACACCCAAATTGAGCGGCCCCGTCAGAGGCTCATGCGATTTTCGCGTGGAGGCCAGCAGCGCATCGACTTGCCCCAGGATCTTGCGCGCTTTCTCAACCACCTCTTGCCCCATGGAGGTAAGGGAGAACAATCTCGCGTTGCGCTCGATGAGCGTGACGCCGAGATACTCCTCCAGCTTCCTGATCTGGTTGCTCAAGGTCGGCTGGGATACATGACAGTCTTCCGCGGCGCGCCCGAAATGCGCACGATTCGCGAGCGCCACAAGATAGCGTAGTTCACTGATCGTCATGACGCTGCGTCTCTCCCGGTCAGCATTGTACTGGCAGCATGCCTTATGAACAGTAGATATCCGACGACGCGTAGAGTCCAATTGATTGTTTCTAGGCAGTCGATAGAGTCCCTCTATCTTTATCCTGAGCGATCAGGCTGAGCGTCCCAGCCAAATCGAGTGAACAAGGCTATTATTCCTATCGGTCAGGGTTCATTGCTGCAGCGGAGCCGCTGAAAGGGAAAGACCGGCCAACCGCCATATTTTTGAACAGAGGGTCGGCCGCAAAGCTCCAAGGGAGGCGGTCGCAGCAATGCTCGCAGAACCGCGGTGAAGTAAGCGTAAGGAGATCGCATGTACCTTCCGGGAAGTTTTTCGACGGCGTTGACACTGACGATCCTGAGCGCTGTGTTCTGGGGCTCTTGGGCCAATGCCTACAAGGGAGTCAAGAATTACCCGTTTGAACTTTTCTATTGGGATTACATCATTGGCGTTGTGCTGTGTACGTTTGTCTTTGCGTTTACGTTGGGAAGCCACGGAAGCGTGGGCGAGCCCTTTTTAGAGAATCTGCACGACAGCGACTTCATCAACTGGCTTCTCGCGCTGGCGGCGGGCGCCATCTTCAATCTCGCCAATTTGCTGTTGGTGGCCGCAGTCGATATCGCCGGCCTGGCCATAGCGTTTCCGCTTGCGATTGGCATTGCCGTTGTGGAAGGGGTGGTGCTCAGCTATGCGTTGCAGCCGAAGGGCAACGTGGCGTACCTGGCGTGCGGCATCGGCCTGGCGGTCGCCGCGGTACTCTTCGACGCAAAAGCTTATCGGGCGCTCAGCACTCAAACCAGGACGTCGCGGATGGGAATTATCGTGAGCGTAATTTCAGGAATTCTCATGGGCGGGTTTGCACCATTCATTACCCGGGCGATGACCCATGGCCATGCACTGACCCCCTATGGCGTCGCAGCGATCTTCAGCGTGGGGGCGTTGCTGTGCTGCTTCGTCGCGAATGTGTACTTCATGAAGCGGCCCATCCGCGGACCGCAAGTCTCCATGGCGGGCTACTGGGCGGCTGGACTGCGCAATCATCTCCTGGGCGCACTCGGCGGCGTCGCCTGGGGCATTGGCGGGTGTTGCAATTTTATTGCCGCAGGCTTCGTGGGCGTTCCGATTTCCTACGCCATTGGGCAGTCTGCTCCCCTGATCGCGGCATCGTGGGGCGTGCTCGTATGGGGTGAGTTTGCGAAAGCACCCAGAATCGCCTGGGTGGCGCTGTGTTGGATGGCTATCTTCTATATTGCAGCCATCGGGCTGATTGCCCTGGCCTATAACGGCTAAATCGATGGCGCAGATCGGGGAGCAGCGGCATAGCCATGATCCTGGTGCTACGTCGGCGCGATGCTCGAGCGGGGCGATAACCAGGCGGTACCGATAGTTGACCAAGCTGGGTCACGCTGAGGCTAAAATTTGGGTCTGTACTTCGAAGTTCCTGGAGATGCGTCATGCCGATGTTTAGAGCCCTGCGCGTACACCAAGTCGAGAAGTCTTTCGAAGCCCGGCTGGAGCATATCCAGCTGTCGGACCTCAGCGCCGGCGATGTGGTGATCCGGGTGGCATATTCCAGCCTCAATTACAAAGATGCGCTGGCGGTCTCCGGCAAGAGCCGGATAATGCGCAACATGCCCCGCGTTGCCGGCATCGACCTGTCGGGCGTGGTACATAGCAGCGCCAACCCGCAGTATACGTCGGGCGACAGAGTGCTGGTCACGGGCTGCAACGTTGGTGAAATGTTCGACGGCGGGCTGGCGGAGTTCGCGCGGGTGCCGGCGGAAGCGGTGGTGCCATTACCTGAGGGGCTGAGCCTGTCCGAAGCGATGGCGCTGGGCACCGCAGGCTTCACCGCCGGGATTGCGCTGCGACGTATGCTCGAAAATCACCAGGCGCCGGAGTACGGTCCCATCGCCATCACGGGCCCCACCGGCGGCGTCGGCAGCGTAGCCATCAGTCTGTTCAAGAAGCAGGGCTTCAGGGTTGTCGCCATCACTGGCAAGAGCGGTTCGCAATCAGAAAAGTATCTACGCCTGCTGGGCGCCGACGAAATCATTGATCGCAACAGCCTGGATCTTGGCAGTAAGCCGATGGAAGCGGCGCGCTGGGGCGGGGCCGTGGACAATCTGGGCGGCGACACGCTGACCTACCTGACGCGCACGGTGAAACCCTGGGGCAATATCGGCAGCGTCGGCTTGGCCCAGAGCTTTGCGCTGAACACCACGGTGATGCCCTTTATCCTCCGCGGCGTTAGCCTCCTCGGTATCCATTCCGTGGAAATGCCGCGCGCCTGGCGCTTGCAGATTTGGCGGCGCCTGGCCTCCGACTGGAAGCCGGCGCAGCTAAAGGAAATAGCCCACCGCACCGTGTCGCTGGACGAAGTGCCAGCCGTCTGCGCTGAGATGATCGCTGGCCAGGTATTGGGCCGTACCATTGTGCGCATCGGCGGCGATCTCTGAAACCGACGGATGTTGATTTGATGCAAGATTTGCTCCCGCCGTCTATCCATACAGAAACCCGTCAAGGGTACCGATGGGGATACCCAGAGCCGTTGATTGGCCACTGGAGCCTGTTGCCTGCGATACCGACCGTTCTGTCGGAACTTTGGAAATCTATGATCGCCTCGCCGAGAGACGAGTTGCCGATCGCAGAGCCGCGCATTGGTCTCCTCTTGGGCGATCTCGCAGTGCTCCTGCCGCCCATTGATCCCGACGTCGGCTATGAGAATTGGTCGAAGGTTTTGATGGCCGTCCACCACGAGACCGGCGGCAGCGAAGCTGCCTTTGAAGTAGTCACTGAATGGTCGGCGCGTGGTCGCAAATACAAAGGCATCGAGGACGTGCGTAGCGCTTGAAATCCGGCCCACTCGTGAGCAGCTACGCAATCGTGTGTCCTCGATTAAGCTACTCGCCCTTTGCCTTGTCGACATACATCAGTCGAGGCAAAAGCGTTTCGGGTGGCTTGCCGCGAGAAAGAACCCCGTGACGCCGCAGCCGCGTGCCCAAGACATTCACTAGGTCGTTGCCTTCGGATAAGTCACGGATAAATCCGCTGGGAAAACTGCCATATCGGAGGGGCGATTGGTGGGTTGCCCATGAACTTAGGCCAATGTCAACCAGAATCGAGTATCTGGCTGAACCTGTGCATGGAATGATGTAGGGGATGGCACTATGCAAAGCGTCTCAAGTTATTACGCGCAATACTGAAAACGTGAGGTACCACGCAACTGAGGCCCGCTGGTAGGCATATACCTAGCCATGGGTCTTTGAAGTCGGTTAATGCTCGAAACCTAGATCGGCAATCTCGCCATCACGCGCAAGGAAGGTGATTCTTGTTACTCCTCCTCGCTGATCTAGATTCACGCGCTGCAAAGTTCTTTCCCGTAGCGGCAATCGGGTTGGCCGCTCTCGCGCTGGTTCTAAGTGGTTTGCTCTCTGGCATCCATCTGCGAGAATTGAAGATGGCGAGCACATCGACGAATGATACGCGTGCTGCCGAGCTTGCCACTGAAACCCTGCTTTCCACACTCCAGGACGCCGAGACGGGGCAGCGTGGCTATCTATTGACCGGCGATTTGACGTATCTCGAGCCGTACGACGCGGCGCTGAGACGGTTTACTACAGATTTCGCGCGTCTAAAAGCCATGCCAGCATTTGGCCGCGATTGGACGAACCGGGTCGAGGAAATTGGGAGGTTAGCAGCGGATAAACTGGACGAACTCGGCCAAACCGTGGTCCTGCGCCAATCCGGCCAAGCTGAGGGCGCATTGGCGCTGGTCCGCACGAATCGGGGCGAGCACTCGATGGACGCAATTCGCGTCGAGGTGAATGCTTTGGAGTCGGGCATGGAGGCGAGCCTCGCTCAAATTCAATCGCGCACGCTGTCTCCGGCGAGGTGGATTGAGGTGATAGGCCTCGGTGCGCTGGCCTGTGCGCTTCTAGGGTGGGTAGCACTATTCCACCACCACGCTCGGTTGCGCGTCGCCGCTCACTTGGTGCGGCTCAAGATCGCAGAGCAGGAACGTGAGCAGTCGAATGATTTGTTGCGCACTATTGTCGAGACGGCGCCCGGTCGAATCTACGCAAAGGACCGGAATGGGCGGATGCTGCTCGCGAATCCGTCGGCGATCGATCTCATCGGCAAGCCCTGGCCAGACATCAAGGGCCGAACCTACTTAGAGTTCCTTGATAACTCGATCCAGGCCGAGGCGATTACGCTCAATGATCGACGGCTGATGGAGACGGGGCGGCCCGAAGAATTCGAGGAATCGATAGGCGAGCTAGGTGGCGAGGCACGAGTATGGTTCTCCACCAAAGCGCCCCTGCGCGATGGGAAGGGGTCCGTGATTGGTCTAGTCGGAGTCTCGGTCGAAATCACCGACCGTAAGCGGATGGAGCTACGACTGCGTGTCATGCTCAACGAACTGAATCATCGCGTCAAAAATACGTTGACGACTGTGCAGGCGATTGCCGCGCAAACCTTGTGTGGTGCCGACAATGAAGCATACCTAGCGTATGAGCGTCGACTGATCGCACTCGCTTCCGCGCACGACGTCCTCACATGCGAAAGCTGGGAGGGCGCTGACTTCTACGATGTGGTGGTGGGCCAACTAGGCCCATACGCCGGGCCGGTAGGCGATCGTTTTAAGCTGTCGGGGCCTGAGGTGCGACTCAACTCGCGGGCTGCCCTCGCATTGGCAATGGGGTTGCACGAGCTGGCGACAAATGCGTTGAAGTACGGCGCCTTCTCGAACAGTGTGGGGCAAGTCTCGATCCGATGGAGCGTGACATCGGATGACGTATCCATGCTGCGAATGACGTGGAGGGAGCGATATGGACCGGTGGTCAGCCCACCCTCTCGACGTGGCTTTGGCACCCATCTGATCGAGCGCATTCTCGCGTCCGATTTGGGCGGGGTTGTGCACCTCAGGTTCGATGACCCTGAAGGAGTCATCTGCCACATCGAGGCGCCGCTCGCCGCAGTGGTTGCGTCAGCGAGGTCGTTGACGCTCCCACAGGTCAATGCCGCGTGAACTTGCAAGGAATCCGGGTGTTGGTCGTGGAGGATGACATGATCATTTGCATAATGATTGAATCCTTCCTGGGCAAGCTCGGCTGTGAGGTCGTGGCGGTCGCTGCCTCGTTGCAAGACGCTCTTTCAAAGGCGAGGACGCTGGTAATCGACGCCGCGGTGTTGGACGTCAATTTGGGCGGAGAGATGAGCTATCCGATCGCGGAGGCTCTGGAGGCTAGAAAAATTCCTTTCCTCTTCGCAACATCTTACGGCGCAAAGGAGCTGCCGAAGACGTTAGTCGGTGTACCGGTACTGTCCAAGCCATTCGGAATGCAACAGCTGGCCGTTGCATTGCGGCTCGCCATGAACAACATCTAGATGATCCCCAGGCGCGCCGATGAGCGTGCGCATGTCGAACGCGGGCGAATTTGGCTGGGTGACACCACTCGAATCTGGTGTCAGCTTGTCCGTACATTGTACGGGTGCTATAGTAAACCCATCTAGAGGCTAAGGACCATTAAAATGCGCAGCTCCACGAAACGCCGAGAGGACCGCCTCGAGGTTCGTTTGACACCCAAGGCAAAGTCGATCCTGAAGCGCGCGGCGTCGGTCGAACGCAAGACCGTCAGTGCCTTCATTCTAGATAAGGGCTTGTCGGCAGCGGCCGAGACGCTCGCCGACCGGCGCGAGTTCCCACTGAGCGCCAAGCAGTATGACGCATTTGTCGCCGCGCTCGATGCGCCGTCGAAGTCCCGCCCACGCCTTGAAAGGCTTCTCAGAAAGCCCAGCGTTCTTGAGTGAGCGAACTCGGCGCGATCGAGAAGCTGCGCCGCGAACACCTGCTCGACCGCTTCGACTGCGGCAAGGAGGATTTGAATCGCTTCCTGATACGCCAAGCATGGAATAACCAGCAGGCGCACAGTGTACAGACCTATGTCCTCGCAAAAGACCTGCGCGTTTTCGGTTACTACAGTCTCGCGGCCGGATCCGTGTCCCACGACGAAGCGACCGAGCGGGTCAAGAAAGGCCTGGCGCGGCATCCCATACCGGTGATCCTGCTGGCGCGGCTTGCCGTGGATGTGTCGATCCATGGCAAAGGGGTCGGGTCGGCGTTGCTCAAGGATGCCCTGCTACGGACCGCGCAAGCGGCCGAAACCATCGGCGCCAGGGCGCTGCTGGTGCACGCCAAGGACGACGAGGCCAGGGCCTTCTATGAGCACTTCACGTTCGAGGCGAGCCCAACCGACCCGTACCATTTGTTGCTCATCATGAAGGCCTTATTGGCGATCGTCGAAGGATGAGGTTGCACGTGAGCACTCTTTTGCTGGCGGACCAGTTTTGGCCGATTGCCCGAAGCAGGACGTCCGCAATCTGCTCAAGTTCGGTTTCAGTGACTCGTTTGGGGATGGGTCACTTTATTTGGCACGATACTGTTCTATTTGGCACGATGTAATTCAACCATTCAACCTGCTGTTTTAGCCGCTGTTTTAACCGAACTCCCCGCCGCGCAGACGGTCGAGCAGATCGAGGCGCTGCTGCCCTGGAAGCTCCAACCTTAGGGTGCGGAAGATCGAGCGCTTACGGACTTGGTGCGCGCCGAACTTGGGCAACCGCTAGTTTCGGTCGGCCGCGACGAATGCGACGTGTTCTCGTTCCAAAAAGGGTCTAGCGGTTGGAAGTATATGCGGGCCCTCGGTTACGGAGTTCTTGATGTGGCGACCCTTGGTGCCGCTGAAATTGCCACTAACCCGACGGAAGCCGCGGTCGGCAAAGAAAAGCTGCGGCTTAGGGTTTGCTATGACGCAAAGCAAAACGTTGTCTACAGCGAGCGCCTTGAAGTGGGCGAGGACACGAAGTTGATGACCGGCGTTTATCCGAAGCAGTAGAATTGTTTTGTAAGTGGAAGACCTGGTCCGATGTGCGCAACTAGGAATCGCAAAATTAGGGAGGTCGGTATGCGGCGCATGTTTCTTGCATTGATCGTGAGCGGTCTGTTCTCGATGCCAGCGTTCAGCCTAGAGCAGTTCAACACAGAGGGGCAGGCTCAACAACATTGTCCCAAGGACACAGTGGTCTGGTTAAATCTTCCGACAATGATTTGGCACTACAAGGGCCAACGCTGGTACGGAAATACAAAACACGGGACTTATGTCTGCGAGAAAGAAGCAGCCGCCAGCGGCGCACGGCCGACGCGCAACGGAGAGTAGTGCGTCATGGGCTCATTGCCGTTCTCGCCGCCGCTCTGGCCCATCTTGCAGCCGTGGAAGCGCTTGGCGGGAACGCAAACGGACGCCGGGAATGATCGCGTGAGCAGAACGCCGAAAAAAAGCGCCGTTTCAAACGACCCGGTGCCAACCCACGTGCTGCGCTCCGAGAGTTGGGCGCACGAACGCCGTTTAACTGCGCCTGCTGGACTTGCTGTGGACTTGCGCACGCAAAGTACGTTTACTCCTGAGGTCCAGAGTTTGTATAACACTTTGATTTTATTGGTCGGGGTGACAGGATGTGAACCTGCGACTCCTACGTCCGAAAGTACTCCGGAGGGCCTTGATCGAAAGGAGGTTCCGTGATACTGTGTGTATGTGAAGAATGTCACAGTATCACTTGACGACGACACCTACCGCCGTGCCAGAATGATTGCAGCTGAGCGGGACACATCCATTTCCGCGCTGGTCAAGGAATTCCTACTTAGGCTCGGCTCGGGGGAAAGCCAGGTCGAACGCCTGAAACGCGAGGAGCGCGCACTCCGCGAACGTATTACTTCTTTTCGGGCGTCGGATAAGCAATCTCGGGACGAGCTACACGATCGCGCCCGATCGTGAACAAGCTTCATTTCCTAGATACCAATATCCTGCTGTATTCGATCAGCCGCGACCCCAACGAGACGCGCAAGCGAGAGCAGGCGATAACCCTTCTGGACGAGGACGGCGGCGCTTTGTCGGTTCAAGTGCTGCAGGAATTCTACGTCCAAGCGACCCGGGCTTCGCGGCCGGATCCAGTACCGCACCCAATCGCCGCTGATCTAATTCAGACCTGGATGCGCTTTGCGGTCCAGGACATTACGGCGTCCATTCTCACCCAGGCGTTGGATATCAAAGCGAAGCACGGTTTCTCGTATTGGGACAGCGCGATCATCGCCGCGGCTCGCGCGCTTGGATGCCGGCAGCTTTACTCGGAGGATATGACGCACGGCAGAGACGTGGAGGGAGTCGTGATCCTCAATCCATTTCGCTAGCGCTGTCATCCGCAACACTCGGCGACGCGACGGTTGGTGCCAAGAAATACTCATGGTGGAGACCGCCCAGCACAGCGTTCGCGCGCACGGCAACATCCTCACGCAGAACATGTCGGGATCCGGAATTGAAGGTGTAATTCGCTGCCTGTGACCCCGTCGCCGAAGAATGTCGTGGCCTCAATTCTAGTGAGGCTGAGCGGCTGAGCAATTGAGTCGAGACACACCAAATCTGCACCCAGGAGTCTTTCAAACTTGCACCATTCATGATCTGAGAGAAAAATTCTATGAAATGGTCGGGGTGACAGGATTTGAACCTGCGACTCCTACGTCCCGAAGGAGGGTAGCTTGGATAAAAAACGTACCAAATATATATAAATGGTGCTAATATTATCCATTCTGAATCAGACTCGCGATATCCAGAAAGTTCTCGAAACCTTCCGACAGCACGGCGGCGTGATGAGAACGAGTCAGGCGCTGATCCGGGGTATCCATCCCGCGGCGCTATACCAGCTCGTTGAGGACGGTCGGGTTATGCGACTCGCACGCGGCCTCTATCGACTCACCTCCAGCCAAGAGTTCAGCAATCCGGACCTGGCAGTGGTGGCCTCCAAAGCCCCAGAGGCGGTCGTGTGCCTGATTTCCGCGCTAGCCTTCCATGGCATCACTACTCAGGTTCCGAGAGTCGTACATCTGGCTGTTCCACGCGGCCGGTACGCAGGGCTGCGCCTCCGCACGCCGCCAGTAAAAATTTATCGATTTGATGTTCCGACCTTCGATCAGGGAATCGATGTGCACACGATCGATGGCATTCCCGTTCGGATCTACGGTGTGGCCCGTACGTTAGTGGATTGTTTCAAATATCGAAACAAGCTCGGATTGGATATTGCCATCGAAGCGCTGCGCTTCGCACGTGACCGCAAACGAGTCAGCAATCGGGAAGTCCTCCATTTCGCACGCCTGCTGCGACAGGACCGCGTCATGGCGCCATACCTGGAAAGCGTTACGTGACCCCGTCGCCGAAGAATGTCGTGACCTCAATTCTGGCGAGGCTGCGCAATGTTGCAAAGGAAGGAAACCTAAGTCCGCGTTTGTACGGAGGATTGGCGAACCGGCTCTGGCGAACGAGTTCTCGCAAGTCGTTGCTGACCTGGCTGAATTTCTGATGCCCATGGCCAAGGCAGCGTCGACGTCGGCTGAATATCCCGTTCGCTGGGAGCCGCTTGGTCCTTGGCAGTACGGATAGCGCTGCGCAATCGTCGAAGATATAGAAATGACGACTTCGAATCGAATTCCAGTACTCACGCCGCAGGGGCACCTCTTGCTCGCTCCGGCGGACGGGGCGCCCATCTTGCCGGACACCATGCGAGACCGTTTGGAGTCAGTGTTTGAGCGCGGCGCCGGACACGGCCTGCTGGAGCTTGGGATTCGCGAGGTTGGCACGGCTCTTCCCCCGGAGTTTGCCTATTGGCGGGACTTTGCGGGCCGCTACGTCACTGCGCTGTGCACGTCCGCGCAACCCACCGGGTCCACGAGCCCCATGGCCGCGGGCGCCGTCGAGGCACCGGCGGTGGAAATGCTGGCGGAACTGGTGAACGCCGCGCCGCCGATGCCGGGCGGGGAATATTTGAACGCCGACGTGCTGGCTGCCTTGTGGGAAGGAATTGACGCCGCGTGTCGCGCTGAACTCGCCGCTGTGAAGCAAACGCTGCAGGAGTTCCTGAGAGCGCGAAATCCCGCCTGGCATCTCGTCGGCCGTGTGCACTTCAATCTAGCCGAGAACCGCTCCGATGAGCAGGCGCCTTTTGCCTTCATTGCGACCTACACGACGCGTCTCTCGGCTCAATCCCGCGCGCAGCATTTGCCCCTTGCCGAGGCGCTGCGCGAATACGCCGGCGCGAAGAACAAAGCGCGCCTGCTCTCGCTTCTCAAACCGGTGCAGGAGGCTGCGCAGCAGTGCACCTGGTTGGCAGCCATGGTGGATTCCGGGGAGCTCTACCATCCTCTTCGATGGTCCGCAGCCGAGGCATTTCAATTCCTGAACGATGTACCCAAGCTCGAGGCTGCCGGAATTGTGGTGCGCGCGCCGAGCGCATGGGGCGCAGGCCGACCGCCCCGACCCAAGGTCCGGGCGACCATCGGCGGGCAAGTACCGTCGGTGCTCGGCAAGGATGCGCTGCTGGATTTTCAAGTAGAGCTGACGCTCGGAGAGGACCGTCTCACGGCGGCCGAGATTCGGGCCCTGCTCAAGGGGTCCGACGGATTGCAATTCTTGCGCGGACGCTGGGTCGAGGTGGATCGCGACAAGCTCAAGCAACTCCTCGACAGATTCCGCCAGATCGAAACGGCGGCGGCCGACGGCGGACTGCCGTTCGTTGAGGCTATGCGGCTGGTGGCCGGCGTCGCTGTAGAGGAGGAGTCCAGGGACGTCGCGGACCATGACTGGTCGGTGGTGAGCGCCGGGCCGTGGCTCGCGGAGACTCTGAAGGGGCTGCGCACTCCCGAAGGACTGGCCCGCATTGAGCCGGGACCGGCACTTCAGGCGACGCTGCGGCCCTATCAACAGGCCGGTGTCCGTTGGCTCTACCTACTGCACCGCCTCGAGCTCGGTGCCTGTCTCGCCGACGACATGGGATTAGGCAAAACCATCCAGGTATTGTCGCTGCTCTTGATCTTGAAGCAAGAATCGACGGTGCAGCGGACACCCACGCCGACGCGAGCCCCGAGCCTGCTGGTGGCACCTGCCTCGTTGCTCGCCAATTGGGCCGCGGAGATCGAGCGCTTCGCGCCGAGCTTGAGATTCCTCATTGCTCACCCCTCGGCAGCGAGCGCAGCGGACCTCAAGGCGATGACGTCGGAGACGCTCGGCGCGGTTGATCTTGTGATCACGAGCTATGGTGCGCTGCTGCGCTACGACTGGCTCTTGAGCACGCAGTGGCGTATCGCCATCATTGACGAGGCGCAGGCCATCAAGAACCCGGGCGCGAAGCAGACGCGCGCCGTCAAGCGACTCATCGCCCACGCCCGGATCGCGCTCACCGGCACACCGGTGGAGAATCGTCTCGGCGATCTTTGGTCGATTTTCGACTTCACACACCCCGGACTGCTCGGCTCCGGTCAAGGATTTGGGCGCTACGTCCGGCGTCTCGCTGAAGCGAAAACTTACAGTCCGCTACGGGAGTTGGTGCGTCCTTATATACTGCGGCGCCTCAAGACAGACAAGTCTGTGATCGCCGATCTGCCCGACAAGACCGAGATGAAGGCGTTCTGTTACTTGAGCACCAAGCAGGCCGCGCTGTACCAGAAGGCGGTCGAGGAACTCTCAGAGGCGCTCGATGGAGAGCAGGGCATGGCACGCAAAGGCGTCGTCCTGTCGTTCCTGATACGCTTCAAACAGATCTGCAATCATCCGTCACAGTGGCTCGGCGACGGTGCCTGGGCGGAAGCGGAGAGCGGTAAATTCGCGCGCCTGCGTGAGCTTGCCGAGGTCATCGCTGCGAAGCAGGAAAAGATGCTGGTGTTCACCCAGTTCCGTGAGGCGACCCAGCCGATTGCCGAATTTCTCGGCCACATATTCCGACGGGAAGGTTTGATTCTGCACGGCGGCACGCCGGTAGCGAAACGCAAGGAGCTGGTTCGGCGCTTCCAAGATGACGATCTGGTGCCGTTCTTCGTCCTGTCCTTGAAAGCGGGGGGTGCCGGCCTCAATCTGACCGCCGCTTCGCATGTGGTGCATTTCGATCGATGGTGGAATCCTGCGGTCGAGAATCAGGCAACCGATAGGGCGTTCCGGATCGGGCAGTCGCGCAATGTTCTGGTGCATAAATTCGTCTGTCAGGGCACCGTCGAGGATAAAATTGATCAATTGATCGAGTCGAAGCAGAGGCTGGTCAAGGATGTGCTTGAAGGAGGAACGGAGCTGCAGCTGACCGAGCTCAGCGACAAGGAGTTGCTGAATCTCGTGGCGCTTGATATTCATTCGGCGCAGGCGAATGTCTGACGCATACCGATCATCGGAGCAGGGCTGATGTTTTATCCTTGGAAACCATATGTTCCCGCGGCGACGCGACGACAGACGATGGACCGGACGGTCGCGAAACTGCGAAAAAAGGGTCAGACACTCTCGCCGGTGATCGCAGGCCGCGGCGCGATTGCCAAATCGTTCTGGGGCAAGGCGTGGTGTCAGAATCTCGAGCGCTATAGCGACTATTCGAACCGACTGCCGCGCGGACGCACCTATCTTCGCAACGGCTCGGTGATCGATCTCAAGATGGGTCCGGGAGAAGTGACCGCCCAAGTCATGGGATCCAGTCTGTACCGGATCACCGTCAGTATCAGGGAGGTGGCCGGCGCACATTGGCAGGCGATTGCACGCGATTGCGCCCGCTCCATCGACACACTGGTCGAGCTGCTCCAGGGACAACTGTCGAGCTCCGTGATGGAACGCATCACACGTCCCGGCACCGGGCTCTTTCCGTCACCGCAGGAGATCGCTTTCAGCTGCAGTTGTCCGGATTCGGCCGCGATGTGCAAGCATGTCGCGGCGACGCTCTACGGAATCGGCGCCCGCCTCGACTCGGAACCGGAACTTCTGTTCGGCTTGCGAAAGGTCGACGCGAATGAATTGATCGCCCGCGCAGGCGAGAGCGGGACGCCGGTTCAAAAACGGCCGGCCGCGGGTCGGATTTTGGACTCGTCAAAGCTCGCCGACGTGTTCGGCATCGACTTCGGCGGCGTGGACGCAAAGCCTTCGCATAAGACGGCCGCCAAGAAAGGCGAGCCGGTGGATTCTCGCAAGGCCAAGACCGCAAAGCGCGTCGGCAAGCGGCCGGCACGGGGCAAATCCAGAAAGACTTGATGCGGCCGTACGTTTGATTGCTTCATCCGGCGAATCGCGACAGACCAACCCGCGGCTTCTATTTCCCCAGTCTGCGAACATCCGAACATCCGCGCTCGAAACTCGCACCCAATCTACACCCAGCGTGATTGGAAACTCACACCCAGTGATGTATATACGGAAAAAACTCGAAGGAAATCAGTGGTCGGGGTGACAGGATTTGAACCTGCGACTCCTAGGTCCCGAACGTCAGATGACCCGGGTGATGGAAATAGGTTGGGCGACACCGCTCCCACCGTAGGTCGCGGTCCGCTGGGGCAAGGCGGGAGTGGACAATCGAGTAAAGTCAAGTCTATGGATTTAACTAGCCTCGGTCGCTAGTTAAATCTTTTGCCGTGCCAGAAATACTAGTTAAATTTATGATCCTGCGCTTAAATAAGAAACCGGCTCAGTGAGGCCGTTTGACCCTGGATCGAGGCCATGAAGCGGGATCCGTTTGGAACATATATTGAAACCACGACCCTGGGCGAGATGGTCCGGGCTTTCTTACCCCCAACGCTGCCGCCCAATCCACCCCTCGCCTTTACGGCGGGATCTCAAACTGCCCTGGATCGGGCCATGCTCTCTCTCGGACGACTCGACGGCGCTGCGGCGACCATGCCGGATATGGACATGCTGCTCTACACATTCGTTCGCAAAGAAGCCGTTCTCTCCTCCCAGATCGAAGGGACCCAATCCACGCTGGATGCGTTGTTGGCACACGAGATCGAAGCGATGCCCGGGGCACTGGGTGATGACGTGCGCGAGGTTTCGCGCTACGTGGATGCCATGAACCACGGCTTGGAACGAATGGCCGGCGGCTTCCCGCTATCGAACCGGCTGTTACGCGATATGCACGGCATCTTGCTTGCCGGTGGTCGCGGCGCACAGAAGCAGCCCGGCGAATTCCGTCGCTCCCAGAACTGGATTGGAGGCACGCGGCCTGGCAATGCGGCCTTCGTGCCGCCACCCCCGACCCATCTGGATGCGTGTCTCACGAATCTCGAGCAGTATTTCCATGAACCGGCGAACCCAGTCGTGAAAACGGCCTTGGCCCATGTGCAGTTCGAAACCATTCATCCATTCCTGGACGGTAATGGTCGTGTCGGGCGCCTCCTGATCACGCTGATGCTCTGCCATGACCACGTGCTGCGCAAACCTCTGCTGTATCCGAGCTTGTACTTCAAGCAGCACCGGCAGCAGTACTACGAGGAGCTGAACGCGGTGCGCGATGGCGGGGACTATGAGCGCTGGATCGATTTTTTCGCAGAGGCAATTCGCCACAGCGCCGAGGTCGCGATCGAAACCGGCCGACGCGTAACCCAAGCGTTCCACGAAGATCGGGCGCAGCTACGCGCCATACCGCGGATTGCCGGCTCGCTGCTCATGATTCAGGAGGCGCTGCAGGCGAAGCCTGTCGCCACTGTGGCGACACTGAGAGCGACTACGGGGCTCACGACGCCGACCATCAATTCGTTGCTGCGCGAGTTGGAGTCTCGGGGGATCATCAAAGAGTCCACCGGGCGCGCCCGAGATCGCGTCTACGTCTACCGGCGTTATCTCGAGGCATTGGCTGCCGAGGAGGAGGCGCCCGTCAGCGCGGCCGAGAATTCCCCTCATCGTTGATGCACCGCCGGCCTCGGGCGGCATCGGTTCGCGTTTCTCGATGAACGCGCGCACGCCCTCGACGCAATCCTGAGTGCCCAGGGTCTTTGTGTGCAGAGACGCCACCGTCTCCGACAGCGCCAGTCACGATGGGCAGCACTGAATCTTGCATGCCGGCCAACAGCACCGAGCGTGACGCCGGCACCCTGACCAGGTTTTTCGCGGCAACTTCGAGCATTCGGGTCCCCAAGTATGTCGATGTTCGGACTAAAGAATAATCGGGCAAAGGCCGCCGAAACCCTGCTTGGCGCAGCGCGCGTGATTCGCATCTAATTCGACACCTCGATACGCGAAGCGAGCAAAGCGAGGGGTGAGAGTCAGCCGTTCATGGCGGGCGCGGCGAGTGGGGGTACCAATATTTCAAGTGGCAGGCTTCGCACGCCGCGTCAAGGTCGCCGCCCGCCTCGGTCAGCGCCTCGGGATTCCTCGCATCGATGGCCGTCAGGGCTTTCACGGCCGCCGTTCGCAGGGCGAGGGCTGCTTTGCGATACGCGGCGGGATCGGTATCGATTGCGCGTTGCATGTGTTCCGGGGTTTCGATCCCCGCAATATCTGCGTCGTCGGTTTTCTTGCCTGTCTCCGCCACCTGCCTGCGCGGAGTGAGGAGAAGGTTGGCCGCCTCGATCAGGGTCACTGCATAGTGTCGCACCGTGAGCCACTCCGCCGGCGTGCGAGGCTGCTTCTCTGCCGTCCCGGTGGCGGTAATGACGGTGCTGACCGAAGCCCAGAGCAGATCGGCGGAGGGGTCCACCTGATTCAGCATGAGATCTTGGATGCTGGCAATGGGCAAGTAGGGCGCTTCGGACGGCGGGGCCGATGAGACGGAAGTGGCCAATAGGATGAGTGCGGTCGCGAGCATCATTTGTACCCGAGAGCGGTCCAATCGCTTGCGGATTCCTCGCCCGCGAGGGGCGGATGCGGCGCCTCGAGCGGGCGACACTAGGCTCGGCCCTTCGATTTCAACAGGGTTCGGCTGTTATCGACATAAATGAGTTGGCGCTGCTCCGGGGTGAGTGCGCGATCCAAGGTTTCGAGTGCCGGCGCGATGTCGCCCCGTGCCCCACCGCCGACGCCGTAGTCGGATCCGAAAAGGATTCGGTCGGCACCGAGCTTGGATGCGGCGAGCTCGACCCAATCGCCGATTCGGGAATAGGGGCCCGGGTCGATGTACAGGCGCCGCAGTCTCGCGAGAGGATCTTTGACACCGGCCTTCTGTGCTGCGGGAATGAGTGAATCGATGAGGTAGGGCAGAAATCCCGCGAGCATGATCACTTGCACTGAGACATCAGGGTAGGGGTCCAGGAAATCCGTGAGCCCTAAGGTAATGCCTCCGGCGGCGAGATGCGAATTGCTGATCAATGTCCATCGCGCGTACTCGGTATCGCCCGGAATGATGACGGGCGGCTGACCGGGCACCTGAGAACTCGCGGGTCCGCGGTGCACGAAGAAATGACTGCCGAGACCTTGGGCGGCGGAAAACAGGGGCGCGAGCGTGCGCGCTCCGTCCAGGGTCGCAAAGGCATTCAAGGGCAGTGAGCCGCCGATGAATCCGAGCTCCCGGTGCGCCCGCGTCAATTCTGCCGCCGCCCATTGCGGGTCGGCGGTGGGTAGCGCCGCCACGGCGAGGAAGCGGTCGGGGTGCTGCCGCACGACCTCGGCCAATTCATTGTTGAATGCTCGAAACAGCGGCCGAATCTCTTCGAGCGACAGCGTCGCATCGAGCCCCAGCGCGACCGTGTGGGTCAGGAGCTGGCGCCGAATGCCGTTTTGATCCAAATGGCGAATTCGTGCGGAGATATCAGATGCGGAGAAATCGGTGGGCTGTCCGGCGGCCGCGGAGGCCGTGTCCACATTCTCGAGTTTGGTCGCACCACCGGGTCCGGTGACGAGTCGCGGCGCCACGCGGCGGGCGGCGAAGAATTGGATTTCGGCATTCGACACGAAGTGGCTGTGCCAGTCGACGAGCACGCGCGCCTTGAGCGCCGGTTGCGCGACGGACCCGTCCCCCGCCGATCTCGACCAGCGGGGGGCCGCGAGCAATGCTCCCGCTGCGAGGGTGTGGATGATGAATGATCGACGATCAACCGGGTTTGCACGAGGCCCAGTGACAGGAGTGCGCGGGGAGGGCGTGCTCATTGAAAGCTCCAGTTCACGCCGACCAGGATGAATCGTCCCGAAGCGCCGTTCGGAGCGATAAAAGAGTACGGATTGATGCCGCTCGAGCGGTTGCCGTCGAAGTACTTATCCGGATACCGGTCGAGGAGATTCTGAACTGATACGCTGAAGTGAAGATTTTCTTTCACGGCATAAGCCAGTAGGAGATCGACATAGGTCTCGGGGGAGAACTCCTGATCCACATTGCCGTTGGCCTGGACGGTGTTGGGAATGTTTCCCACGTTGTAGCGATAGCTGCTGTAGCGGGTCCCCGTGACTTCGGTCGCCCACGGCCCCACCGTATAACGGCCGCTTAATATCACCTTGGTCTTGGGCGTTCCCGTTTCGGCATCTCGAAAATGCGAGTTGTTGAGCACATCGAGGGTGGCGCCGCCGATGGTGACCAGATTATTGGGATCGGTCACCTGGGTGGTGTGATAACTGCCGGCCAAGGATACGTCCAATCTTCCGACGGGAAGCACAATGAATTTCTGACCGAGGATGTCGACGCCGTCGGTACGCGCGTTCCAGGCGTTCAAGTAGTACGTGGCCTGGCTGTAGCCGACCAATCCTTCTGCATTGAACGCTGCGGCGACCGTCGGACCTTGGATCGGATCGGTGACCGTGATCACGTGGTCGATCTTCAGGTCATAGGCGTCGATGGTGATGGAGCTCGACTCCTCTGGGCGAATGACAATCCCGAGCGAGTAGGTGGTGGACTTCTCGGGTTCCAGCGGTTTCGCGCCGAAGGCGGCCGCGGCGGGATCGGACGGCCGGAACTGGCGGGTATATCCCGGCGTCAAGATACTGATGCCGTTGTTGGAGAAGGTGCCTGTGTAGCTCGTGACCTGCTGACCGATCTCGGCGAGGCTCGGTGCATGAAATCCGCTGCTCACGGTGCCGCGCACGGCGAATTGGGGCACGAATTCGTAGCGTGCCGTGAACCGATAGTTGGTGGTGCTGCCGAAATCGGAGTAGTCCTCAAATCGACCGGTGGCGCCCACGTCGAATTTCGACGTGACCTGGGAATCTATCCCGAGGTAGCCGCCGCTCACGTGACGACTGTAGGTGCCCGCGTCGATCGGTGAGATGCCGGCGGTGGAGGAGCCGGTGGCGCCGATCGATCCTGTGGCGGAAGCAAAGTTGATGTTCGGAAACTCGGAGGCGTACTGGCTGTAGAGGCCGGCGAAGCTTCCGGCTACTTGGGCCGCGGTCTTGCCAATAAATGCTGCGGTCTTGCCAGCGTAGAGAGTGTCCGGACTCGAGTACAAGGCCCAGAGCGGAAGCCCGGCCAAAGGTCCGGGAGCGTAGCCCACATAATCGCCAAAATCGCCCGTGCCCCAGCTCTCGTGGCGAAACAGCGCTCCCGCGGAGAGAACCGACGACTGGACGAAGGGAATTGCCAACTCCTTCTTGTAGTCGGCCGTCACGCTGGTCATGTCGTCGACCCAGGATCCCAAGTAGAAGCTCGTGGGACTGGAAGGACCCCAACTGGGATTCAGGGAAGTGTAGGTGTAGCGCCCCGTTTCATTGCGACCGTAGGAGACGCCGACATCCAGGTTTCCCCACTCCGCGTTGCCGAGCTTGACGCCGCCGACCGCATCCCAGTCCTTGGACACGTAGGTCATCGAGGGTTGATAGCCGTTCGGGTAGATCCCTAACTCATCGGTCGGCGAGAGCTGTGTGCCATTGGTCGCGGTGGCGCTCGAGGTATTCGAGGCGACCACTCGCTCGGGATTGACGTAGTTGTGGGAGGACTTATTGGCGTAATTGACCCAACCATAGGCGCGTACCGAATCGGCCAAGGGCAATTCCGCATTGGCAAGCGCGGTCCAGTCATTCTGCGACGCCTGACCCCACTGCCCGTAGTCCTTGGGATAAGTCGTGTTGCGCGGATCGCGATTCGGAAAGAGTTGCCGCCAATCATCGGCGCTGCGATTGACGTTCGCGCTGTCGAGTCGATCGATGTTGAGATTGACAAAGCCGCCCTCGCCTAAACGAAAGCCTTGGTTTCCGAGGACATGGTAAGTCGCGCCGCCCCCGTCGCTGTAGCCGCCGCCGCTGGCATCGATGTCACCGACCGACGCGTTGTTCTTGAGCACAATGTTGATGACGCCGGCGATGGCATCGGAGCCGTACTCGGCCGCCGCACCGTCCCGCAACACCTCGATGCGCTCGACGGCGCTCAAGGGAATGGTATTGATGTCGACCACTTGGGTCGCGGGCCAGGGATCGGTTCCCGACAGCTGAGCCGACAAGTTGCGGCGTTTGCCGTTCACCAGCACCAGCGTGTAGCCGGGGCCGACGCCGCGGAGCGAGGCGGCCCGCACGCCCTGACCTTTGACGGCATTCTGTCCTTGAGGAAAATTGAAGGACGGATGAAGCTTCGACAGTGCCTCGTTCAAATTGACCGCCCCCGTGCTCTCCAACTCCGCGTGGGTAATGACATCGACCGGAGCCGTACTGGTCAATGGGGTGATGTCATTGCGCGCCGTTCCCAAGACGACCAACTCATCCAACGCTTCTGTACCGCCGCCGGTGTCCGCGCTCGCCAGTTCGAGTCGCTGCGCGTGCAGCGGCGCGATCGCCGCCGCACCCATGATGACTGCGAACGCAGCTCCCGTGAAATTCCGCATGATCTGTTCATCCTCCGGCGCGTGGATTGATTGCGCCGGCACGATCAAGCAAGACGCATGCCAAGGAACTGCCTCGCGATTTACCGCGCTATTGCCCGTATCGTTAGTACTGCGAGTAGCAGAGGGACGCGATCAAGTGCAGATTTGAACAGCAGCGCTGCTCGATTTGCAGCACTGGTCGCGTCCCTCGCAAGTTGCAGCGGTGTTAGTGAGCAACGTTCGCGGCATTGGACACAGGCGGAGGCACGATTTTCGTGAGCTTACCTCCATCCTTCTCATAGACTTCGGCGCCCACCGCGCCTGCGACTCGGAAACCTTTCGCCGCCAGAACATCCGCCGCCTTGCCGGCGCGCGCCGCATGATTCGACACAGTGACGATCAGGCGATCCTTCGGAATCCACGCCAGGCTCGATGCAATACTGTCGATTTGCACGCTTAGATACACGGGAAATCCGCCGATGTTGGCGACCTCATCGGGCCGGCGGACATCGATGAGGAGCAGGCTCTCGGGTTTTTTCAGGAGTTCGTCGAGCTCGGCACGCGACAGCACGTGCGCCTTGGATGCGGGCGCCTGTTGCGACGGTTTTGTGTCTTGCGCCTGGGCGAAGGAGCCGACTGCGAAGAGTAGAGGAATCAGAACAAGAAGTTTTTTCATCGAATGTTTCCTTAGGGTCAAGATGAGGGATGTCGGACGCAGGAGTTAAGGGAGCAACAACTATGCCAAAGGCCTCGATCGCTCAAGTATTCCCACTAAGTTACGTACATGCTTATGCCGCACCGATATTGGCCGTGCGGCGGGGTGCTCGCTATGCTGCTGTTCAAGTGCGCTGAAGTGTGCGCGCGATGCCTAAGAGCTTCAGGGAGCCCAAAGCGGAATGTCGCGCCCGGATAATGTGGCCTTGTTTCCCAAAGCACCGGACCTCGATGGGGATTCGGTTGCCGGGCCGCTGCGCGCCAAGCACATCGTGTTCGTTGATCCGGGCTCCCAAGCGCTGCTGGAGCTCCTGGATCGAGTCGCACCGAGCGATGCCGCCGTGCAGATTCACGGTGAAACGGGAACCGGCAAGGAACTAGTGGCGCGCTACATTCATCGCAAGAGCGGCCGCTCGGGACCTTTTTTGGCGGTCAATTGCGGCGCAATCAGCGAACACCTGGCAGAGAGCGAATTGTTCGGTCACGAAGCCGGTGCCTTTACCGGCGCGCAGTCGCGACGCGAGGGATGGTTCGAGGCGGCGCATGGCGGCACATTGTTTCTGGATGAAATAGGGGATCTGCCCCTGGCGTTGCAGGGCAAGCTGCTGCGTGTACTGCAGGAGGGCGAGGTCACGCGCATCGGCTCGAGACGCAGCGCCGCCGTTGATGCGCGGATACTGTCGGCGTCCAACGTCGATCTCGCGGCCGCCAGCCGTGCGGGTAAATTTAGGCGGGATTTATTCTATCGCTTAAACATCGTTCCGGTGCGGTTGGCGCCGCTTCGCGACCGACCGGGTGACATCGCCGCCTTGGCGACGCACTTCATCGCATCCTACAGTCAACGCCTGCGGAGGGCGGCGCCGGCGCTGCGTCCTGAAGCCCTCGAGACGTTGCGGCGCTACCGCTGGCCCGGAAATATTCGTGAGTTGGAGAATGTCATTCATTTCTCGCTGCTGCTCGCAACCGGGGATGAGATCACCGTCGAGCACCTGCGGCTGGAAGCCGACGCGGGCTCGGAGGGCCCGCACTCGGGATTGAGCCGCATCGGTCAAGCGTTGCGGGAATGCTTCGATGCGCCCGGCAGCCAACTGCTGCGTGACATCGAACGACGCCTGATCGAAGATGCGTACCGCCACTGCGACTCGAATCAGGTACGGACGGCCGAACTTCTGGGGATATCCCGCAATGTCGTTCGAACCTTGCTCAGGCGATACGGATTGCTCGTCGAAGCGGCGGGGGTCGAAGCGACTCTGGGCGCTTTGCGCTAGACGAAGGCGATGGCGCGTCCGGCGATACCGGTGCCGAACCACAGTAATAGAGACAGGGCCGCTACGGCACGTAGGGCCGCTCGTGGGAGCGGCGCTGCCGTGAGGCGCCTTTGTGCGGTCAGCTGAAACAGAATCGCGACGATGAGGAATGATATTTTGTACCAGAATGCCACGTTGTAGTAACACTTCACCGCCTCGGTTAAAAATAGCAGCGACCCGCTGGCGAGGGTAGTGGCGACTCCCAGCCACAATAGCGGCCGTGCGGCGCGCACCACGTCGGACACCGGGTGGCGGTTCATGATCAGCCCCAGCAAGCGGAGATTGATCATGAGCACGGCACCCAACAGAAGCGTGAGCCCCAACAGGTGCACGACCTCGATCACCGGAAAGAAATAAGCCGATTTGCGGCCGTAGATACCGACGCCGGTGGCTTCGAACCAACGAAAGACGGGCAGCAGTGATGCCTCAAGTGTGTGCGTATGCCACCCACCGCCCAAAGACAATAACGGCCGTCCAGCACAGGATGGAGGTCCAACCGGCAATTTTTGCGCCGACCGGCGGACGCTCGAGCGTATTCCACGAGGCGAGCTTTCGCCCCAGTCGGGTTTCGAACAGCAATGCGTTGGCGCCTGCCAGAATTAGAAAGAGGATTTTCAGCCGAAACCACGGGCTGGCATAAACAGTCGCCGCTTCCGACCAGAAAAGCAGCCCGCCGCTCAAGAACATCACCGCAAAACCTGCCAGCATCCAGGGGCGCAGCTGTTCGAGCACATCGGATACCGCTTCATGGCGCCTGAACTTGCCGATGAGGCGCAGGTCCGCGATGAACAGCAATCCCACCGACAGCGACAGACTCAGGACATGGACCGACTCAATGACCAGCCAGACGTACTGCGACTCCAGGAGCGCGGTGCCGATAGCGGAGTCCTGCAGGCGATGACACAGTTCGAGAAGTGTCATTTATCTAGAACCCGCGCATCATTTTGTCGACACTGGCGCGGTGTTTTCGGCGGGCTTGCCCGAAGCGACGACGGCGCCGTGGCCGTGGTTGTTCTCGACGCACACACGCTCATAATTTTCGTAGAGCGGCGGTTTCCCCGGCGGCTGATTGGCCCACTCTTGTTCGTTGTGCCAGCCGTCCTGGGGCGTGCTCTCCGTGATTCGATGCGCGGGAATGGTGACCGTGAACGGCCGGGTATAGACGTAGGGATCGGTGAAGACCGCCTTGTACGTATAGTGGCCGGCAGCGAAGGTGTAATGCTCGACAACGTGTACGTTCTCGCTGGCAAACTCGCCAGTCCTGCCGAAGCGCGCCTTGGCATTGTTGTTGCTCACGTCGACGACGAGGGTGTTGCCCTCCCAATGGCCACGGGAATCGGCGTTCCAGAGCTTGATGGTCGAGGGTAGGTGGGGGCGGCTGTCGAGATAGATGATCCGAGTGCCGCCATTGAAGAGGAATAGAACGATGCCGGGATACTGCCTGATTTCATAGCCGTGCCAATACAGAGACTTCGGCACTCCGGCAGGGGCGCAGTGCGCTCCGGGTTCGATGTATTCCTGCTTGGTCGGGTTGAAGAAGTTCGCCAGAAACTCCTGTTGCTTGGCGCGAGCCCAGGGCTGAAACGGCACTTCACCGTCCGCCGGATCGCTCACCCGGCTCGGTGCCCGTTCACTGCGAGGCTTCACCGGGCGATCGACGGCACCGTTCGCGACGTGCAGGCCCTTGCTGGGATCGCCGGGAATGCCGCCCTGGGGATCGGTGAAATTGTCGTGATTCGCGATGTCGTTGGACCAGACCCCTTGCACATCGGGCTGATGATCGGCAAGGCGCCGTCCCGTCCACGGGCCTTCGGGGTCGACGACGACTGTCGGGGACCAGCGCATCTGGGCGCCGGCTTGGGTCACGGCGAGCAACGCCGCGACAACACTTATCATCGGCCACGTTCGAGGGGTCATGATGCGGTCGCGATCAATGTTCGTCATGGCGCACCGCTCGGTAGACCCTCGCCGGGGAAGGGGTAGTACCTGTCGTAGTCCAGCGTGTAGCAGTAGTTCTCGATCAATTGAATGTTCTTGTCCTTGAGCCGGTAGAGAATGACGCTCAAAGTCCACGGGCGGGTGAACACTTTGGGATCCTCCAGGGTGGCCCGATATTCGAGATGATCCCGATCGAGCGGCGTCCAGCGCTCGATCACGTGCAGCGCATCGCTGTGGAAATTCCCGGCGCGGTCGAGCCAGGTCTTGTCGGTAAAATCGGTGACATCGACCACGAGGGTGTCGCCTTCCCAAGACCCACGCGAATCGCCCAACCAAAACTCCGGGTTGTCGCCCGCAGGGTGCAAGGTACCGTTGGTATGAATGGTGCGTACCGAATTGCCAAACTCGTAAATCAAGGTCAGGTCCCGCGGACGCTGCAGAATCTGAAACGGCTCCGGATAGTAGTTGTCCCGCGGCACGCCGAGGGTAAAGCACTGCAATCGTGGGTCGAGCTTGTCGCGCGCAGCGAAATTCGCTTGGCGTTGCTTCATGGCACTGGGCAGGTAAGGGATGGAATCACCCTCGATCACGCCGGCACCCGGCGGTGCATCCTTGCGGGTGGAGTGCGGCTCCAAGTCGAAGTCGGCGGTGCTGATGACCTGCCAGATGCCGGAGAGATCAGGCCGGCCGTCCGCGGCGCGCGCAATGCCGGTGAGGCGAGTCGCATGAGGCGCCTCCGCCGCGGCCGCGCTTGCGGCGAACAATACTACGACGAGGCATATGCACGACCAAGCGGGGCCCGGCGAGTCGCCAGTGGTCATGGACTTCGCCGTCATTGCTCACCGGGGGCGCCGGTGCCCGAAGATCCGGTGTAGAGATTGCGGCCGTCCGGCAACGTCACGCTGGTGGCATTGCCCACCGCCTGTCCGCTCTTCGCCAGATATCCTTTGACATGGACCTGTCCACCGATGGGCAGATCCGATTTATGCAGACCTCGCCGCACCAACGCGTTTGGTGCACCGAATTCGAATTGCCAATTCGTGACCTTCCCGTCCGGCGCTCGGACATCGACGTAGATCCAGCTATGTGGATTCACCCATTCGACTTTCGTCAAAATTCCGGTGAGTTCAAACGGTTTGTCGGCATCGTACTCGGCGGCGAACGCATGGTGCGCCCACGCCGACACGGTGGCCGACAGGCTCAAGATTGCTGCAGCGATGAAACTCAGTGGCTTCACACTCATCCTCCTCTCCGATCACGCGGCCATTAGACGAAGGGCGAACTTAAGTCGCACCCAGGATCGGATATGCAGGTACCGTGCCGAATCTTTGTGGCACACCAGGATTTTTGGCTTGGGTCGGCCGTATGTTGGGAGTTATCCATGCTGCATCGCAGCCCGAGAGAAGCTCATCCAACTGAATTGCTGAGGCCGGAAGTGTTTGAAATTCAACTTAGGCTGTTCAATTTTGAACCATACACCTACGTCCCGAAGGAGGTCCCCACCCCCACAACCACGGACGTCCGCTCGGTCTTGGCGATCGGCCAGAAATGTAGATTGCAATTGAAAACGACGATAAAGCCGCTGACATCCCGCCGGCACCGCGCGCGAGAATGACATCTAATCTCTCACCTCTCGCGAAGGTTCGCCTCGTCAAGCCCAGCCACCGTGCGCGGCTGGCCGGCGATCCCGCCAGACATATGCCGCTGAGCAGGTCAGTTAGCGCTCAAATGGTTCAAGCCCCACTGGAATGTATTGGCTTGCTTGAAGGTCTTCTAAGGGTGTGAACAGGAGCCGAAGTTTGACCTGATTCCAGTGATATCGGCGGCGAATGTTGACCAGAGTCTCATTCTTGGTTACTGCGTCCACGCGTGCTCAAGATTGGACGCCAGATATTCCCCACCCCCAGCGCCACTATCTTTCGCGGATGTCCGCCGAACCCAGACATCCCGCTTGAAGCGACGTCCGGCGACCACCGCATATGTTCGTCGAATTCCGCGCGTAAGTGACACCTGATCTCACACCTAAGGCCGCCGAAAATCACACCGATAGGCTGGGTCACTCTTGAGTTTGGCCACGATTAAAAACTCATCCGAAAATGCAAGGATGGAAATTGCTGCCAGCGACTTGGCGACTTGGCGGAACGCGGAGCTACGATTCATCGCGCGGCAGCTTGAATCGGTCCTCAGCAGTTCGAGAAGATCCGCCGAAACTTACACCAAATCTGTACCAAGGCGCTTTTTTAGACTTACACCAAGCGGGCGATATCAGATAAAATTGCTAGGAAAATCA
>Ga0181537_10000227_pt1 | contig 52451 bp, 52 predicted proteins | sample PEATcosm2014_Bin_39_FD_119765 | JGI IMG/M metagenome (GOLD analysis project Ga0181537, IMG submission 119765) | Peatland microbial communities from MTU Mesocosm Facility, Houghton, MI, USA - PEATcosm2014_Bin23_10_metaG | ecosystem: Environmental > Terrestrial > Soil > Wetlands > Peat | place...
AAGGAGCCTGTTTGATCAGTGATGCACCTGCTGCGGCCGACCCGGATCCGCATCTTTCTGCGATCGCTTCACTTACATAGTACCCACTATGCGTAGCGTAACGATCGCAGAAATCTGCTCGATCCGGGCTTTGCGCTGCGCAGTCCTGCTGCGCGCAAGCCCTGGGTGACCGTCCATGGTCGCCCGTGCGAAGCATGCGTCGCACCCCTCGCGACGGCGATCACTAGTCAGACAGGCTCCTCGCGGGTCGACCGACCCCACGCCATGCTGATATTTTCGAAGACCGTGAATCCGAGGGGCGGCCGGGACCGAATAAGCCAGGAATGCACAGTTATGCCGACTACAGCCGCCTTAAAAATCCTCTTTTCCTGCATCTTCCTGTCGCTGCTCATCTGCACGGGATGGGCTGGCGCCCAGCAGTCAGTGCTGCAATGGCGTGGACTCACGGAGGGACCGGACCGCTATTGGACGATCGCCACACTGATGGACGCGTATTGCGGCTTCCTGACCTTTTATATGTGGGTTTGCTTCAAGGAGTCGCGGCTGCTGCCGCGGATCGCCTGGTTTGCCGCCATTATGCTCCTCGGCAATATGGCCATGTCGGCCTACGTACTCCTGCAGCTCTGGCGGCTGCGTCCCGATCAGAAGGCATCGGCCATCCTCTCGGTGCGCAATCCCTGACGGCCCCATTGAAAGACTGGCTGCATCATAGACTATTCAAGCCCCTGCTGACGCTGCTCCTTCAGGGCGTTTCGCCGCGGCGGCTCGCGCTTTGCGTGGCGATCGGGGTGGTGGTGGGCAATATCCCCATCCTTGGCATTTCCACCATCCTCTGCGCCGCGATCGCCTTGGCATTCCGCTTGAACCTGCCGGCGATGCAAATGGTGCAGGCGGCCATGGCGCCCACTCAGATTCTGCTGATCATCCCCTTCGTCCGGTTCGGTGAGTGGCTCTTGCGCCTCCCGCCGCAACCCGTGTCGATCAAGGAAGGACTGGCGCTCCTGGCGCAGGGCGCGGGACACGCCATCGTGGTGCTACGGGACGCAATTCTGCATGCGGGACTCGCATGGATGTTGGTCGCACCCATTGCCGTTCTTCTGATCTACACATTATTGACGCCTGTTTTCGCGCGCGCCGCCGCGCAAAACAATTAGTGACTACATGAATACCGCGGCGATTCGAACTCCGATGTCATGGTCCATGCGTCTGCTGGAGCGCGGGCTGCTGCCCGACGCGCTGGTGCGCTTTGGTATCCGCCGGCTGCTGCGCGCGCGGCTCCTGGAGGAGCACCGGGGCAGTCTCGAGGCGCAACAGCGGCATTTGATGGAATTGATCGCGCGGCTGCGTCAAAGTCCCATCGCCATCCATACCGCCGATGCGAACCGGCAGCATTACGAACTGCCCTGCGCCTTCTTCGAGCTCGTCCTTGGCCGGCACCTCAAGTATTCGTCGGGCTACTACGAGAACTCCGCCGACACTCTCGATCAGGCGGAGGCCAATATGTTGCGGCTGACTGCCGAGCGGGCGCGTCTCGAGGACGGCGAGCGGATTCTCGAGCTCGGCTGCGGCTGGGGTTCTCTATCCCTTTGGATGGCCGAACACTATCCGCGCGCGCGGATCACCGCGGTATCCAACTCGCGCACCCAGAAGCGCTTCATCGACGCCCGCGCGGCCGGCCTCGGCCTGACGAATCTCGAAGTGATCACCTGCGACGTCAATCAATTGGCCTTCCCCGATGGGCTGCGATTCGATCGCGTCGTCTCGGTGGAGATGTTCGAGCACATGCGCAACTACGAATGGCTGATGCAGAGCATCGCGGGCTGGCTCAGACCCGCGGGAACCTTGTTCGTGCATCTCTTCTGCCACAACAGCTATGCCTATCCCTTCGAAGTGCGCGACGAAAGCGACTGGATGGCGAAGTACTTCTTCACCGGCGGCATCATGCCGAGCGACGATCTGCTGCTGTATTTTCAGCGCCACCTGAGCCTTCAGGATCATTGGCAGGTGGACGGGCGGCATTACAGTCAAACCAGCGAACACTGGCTTGAGAACATGGATCTTCACCGCGATGCGATCGAGCCGATCCTGGCCGAAACCTATGGCGCCGATCAGGTGCGCCGCTGGTGGGTCTATTGGCGGGTTTTCTTCATGTCCTGCGCCGAGTTGTGGGGCTATGGGGGCGGAAGGGAATGGCTGGTCTCGCACTACCTGTTCAGCAAGAACGGCCTGCAAACCGCAGCGCCTTGAGTGTCCGCCGCCCCGCGAGAGGGTCGGTTCAGTGGCCGTCTCAGACTTCTGCCTCGGCCTCACATCCATGTTCGCAGCGGTCCCGCTCGATCTGCAGGGTCGCATGGTGGATATGGAAGCGCCGCTTGAGATTGGGGGTAAGGGAGTGGAGCAGCGCATCTTCGGCGCCCCGATCCGGCACCACCAGATGCGCCGTCAGGGCGACACTGGTGGTGCTGAGGGCCCAGATATGCAGATCGTGCACGTCGGTCACCCCGCGTTGGTCGACCAGGAAGGACATCACGGCGGAGGAATTGATGCTCGACGGCACACCGTCGAGGGACAGGTGCAGCGAATCGCGCAACAACCCCCAGGTGCTCACCAGGATCGCGGCGACGATCAACAGGCTGACGATCGGATCCAACCGGCTCCAGCCGGTATAAAAAATCAGTGCACCCGAGAGGAGGACGCCCGCGGAGACGGCGGCATCCCCCAGCATGTGGATGAAGGCGCTGCGTCTGTTCAGATCGCCGTGGCTGCCCGCGTGCAGCAGCCAGGCACTCAGACCGTTGATCGCGATGCCGCTCGCCGCAACGCCCATCACCGTCAACCCCGCGACGGGCGGCGGGGAGGCGAGACGGCCCACGGCTTCCCAGGCGATGGCGCCGCACGCCAACAGCAGCAAAACCGCATTCGCGAGCGCCGCCAGCACCGAAGAGCGTCCCAGACCGTAGGTGAATCTGGCGCCGGGCGGGCGTCGCCCCAAAAACATGGCGGTCCAGGCGCACACCAAACCCAGCACATCGCTCAGGTTATGACCGGCATCCGCGATCAATGCCACTGAATTCGACACGAATCCGAAGCTCGCCTCGATGATCACGAAGACCAAATTCAGGGCCACCGCGAGGGCCATGCGGGCATTGATGTTCTCGGTGGCGATGCCGTGGGCGTGCCCGTGCGCATGCTCATGCTCATGCTCATGCTCATGGCCATGTTCGTGCCCATGCTCATGCTGATGCTCATGGCCATGTTCGTGCGCATGCTCATGCTCATGCCCGCCGTGACCGTGTTGTTCCATGCGCCTCATCCTACTTCAATTGCTCGAAAGTCTGCATGCGCCAAAGCGCCGGGAAGAACACGCGTGCCCACAATGCCGTGACGACCAAGGTTACGGCGCCGCCCAGGACGATGGCCGGGACCAGGCCCAACCAGGCGGCCGTGATGCCCGATTCGAACTCCCCCAGCTCATTCGACGCGCCGATGAACACGGAATTCACCGCGCTGACACGCCCGCGTATCTCATCCGGCGTGTTCAGCTGCACCAGCAAGGAGCGGATGAACACGCTCAGCATGTCCCCGACGCCCAGTATGACCAGCGCAGTCATCGCCACCCAGAATGTCCGGGTCAAGCCCAAGACCACGGTGGCGGCTCCGAACGCCGCCACGCCCGCGAACATCGTCACCCCGACATGGCGCGCCACCGGGCGAAAAGCAAGCCACAATGCCATGGTGCCGGCTCCGACGCCGGGGGCCGCCCGCAAATAGCCGAAAACTTCGGGTCCGGCATGCAACACATCCCTGGTAAATGCGGGCAGCAGGGCCGCGGCACCGCCGAACAATACCGCAAAAAGATCCAGCGAAATGGCGCCCAGTACCGCTTTGCGCTGCCAAACGAAGCGGATTCCCTGCAGCAGACTGCTCCACGAGGCCGCCGGGCGTGTCGACGGCTGCCGGCGCTTGCGAACCAGGGCGATCATTCCGACGCCCGCCAGCAACAGGATTGCTGCAGCGCCATAGACCTTTTCCGCACCGCTGAACCGCCCCAGAGATGGCAGCGCATACAGGATGCCGCCCGCACTGGGTCCGGCGATGGTGGCTATCTGGTTGGCCGATGAGTTGACCGCGAGCGCATTGCGCAGCGCCGACGCCGGGACAATGGTGGGCACGAATGACTGCAACGCCGGCACCTGAAACGCGCGGGCGATCCCGAGCACCGCCAACACCGCAAAAATCGGCAGGGTGCTGGTGAGCCCGGCACGTGCGAAGACAAGCAGCAGCAGGGCGCAACACGCGTTGGCGCATACACAGAGCAGGATGATGAGCCGCCGGTCGAATTGGTCGGCGGCATGGCCCGCGAACAGGACCAGGCACAGGAATGGCAGGAACTGGGACAGGCCAATGAGACCCAGGTCGAACACCCGGCCGGTGAGGTGATACACCTGCCAGCCAACGGCCACGACGATCATCTGGGCTGCGATGGCGGAACAAAACCGGGAACCGAGATACAGGGCGAAATCGCGATTCTTGAGCACCGCGAATCCGCCCGCCACACTGTCGGGACTCAAGGGTGGGGGTGCCTCCGAGCGCCCCTCACAGGCCGAGTTCGCTCAATCCCGGATGATCATCGGGGCGGCGCCCCAACGGCCAACCGTACTTACGTTCGCCTTCGGCAATCGGCAGATCGTTGATGCTGGCGATTCGCAGCCTCATCAGGCCATGCTCGTCGAATTCCCAGTTCTCGTTGCCGTAGCTGCGAAACCAATGGCCGCTGTCATCGTGCCACTCGTAGGCAAAACGCACGGCGATGCGGTTCTCGCGAAACGTCCACAGTTCCTTGATCAGCCGGTAGTCGAGTTCGCGCGACCACTTGCGGGTCAGAAACGCCTGTATGGCGTCGCGACCCTGCAGGAACTCGGCGCGATTGCGCCAGCGGCTGTCCGTGGTATAGGCAAGGGCGACCCGGGCGGGATCGCGCGTGTTCCACGCATCCTCCGCCATACGCGCCTTCCGTGCCGCCGCCTCCGCGGTGAACGGAGGCAGGGGTGGTCTCTCCATGGCGTTGCTCAGCGTCGCTTCGGGCATGGCGCTCGTTTCGGGGGACGCCCGAGTGCGCGATCAGGAGGCATGGCGAGCCTCCCAGGCGCTGCGGATATTCTTCGATGTCAGTCCCCGGCCGTCGGCGCGCCACCCCGGGGGGCCGAACACCACCCCCACCGCCTCGCGCACCGAGCGCGCGGCGAGAAGTTCGCGCGCGATGGCCAGCCATTCGTGGAAGGCAATGCGAATGGGATTGAATGTCTCGATATTCTTGACGATTCCATAGCGCGGGGGCTCTTCGTCCCGTTCCTCGGCAAAGGAACCGAACGAGCGGTCCCATATCATCAGCACGCCGGCGTAGTTGCGGTCGAGGTAGCGGGGGTTCGACGCGTGATGAACGCGGTGATTGGACGGAGTGTTGAACAAATATTCGAACCACCGCGGCATGCGGTGCACGGCCTCGGTGTGGATCCAGAACTGATAGAACAGATTGAAGCTCTGCTGCGCCAGAATCATCGCGGGCGGGAAGCCGAGCAACGCCAGGGGAATCCACGGAGTCCAGGTGCCCACGATCACGCTGGTCCACGATTGGCGCAGCGCGGTGGAAAAATTGTACTGCTGCGAAGAGTGATGATTGACGTGGGCCGCCCACCAAAATCGGCACTCATGGCTGATGCGGTGGAACCAGTAGTAGATGAAATCGTCCAGGAAGAAAATAGCCACCCACGCCCAAGGCGAACCGGGCGAGAGGGTAAATAGACGGACCTTGTAAGCCGCCGACAGCCCCGCAAATACGCTGCCCGCCATCAGCAGATTCATCGCGATATTGCCCGCCTGCATGCCGAGCGACGCGGCGGTGTCGCCCGCCGCATAGCGGGCTTTGATGGCCGCGGCACGGCTCAGGACCGCCTCGACTGCAATCATACCGAGGGAAATGCCGAGAAAAATCTCCGGCAGATGCTGCTTCCAATCCATGCGGTGGATCGTAAGATATTGCGCGCAGGCTGTCGATGCGCCGCCGGCGAGTCGAACGCATGCCTCTTGCCGGCATCAAAAAGCGACGAAGCCCAGGGCGGCGTGTCTTGAGAAGCCGCAGCCCAATCGATCCGGCGCGTCACCTAGTGAGCATCCAAAAAAGCCTCGACCAACGGCGCCACCAATTCCGGTCGTTCGATGTGCAGCATGTGTCCCGCACCCGCGATGCGGGCGATTTCGATGAGAGGGAAAATCGCGCGAAATGCCGCCGACGTGCCGTCCGCGCCGAGCTTCGCCAGATGGTCCGATTCCTCGCCCACCAGCATCAACAAGGGCGCACGCAGCTCGCGCCAGCACGCTTCGGCATCTTCGCGCTTGTACAGTACCGGATTCACCCAATGATGACGCGGGTCGCCCGCGAGCCGCACCCGGCCGGTGCCGTCGGCTTTACCCCAGGCCCCAGCCACGAACGCGGCTTGCGCGGGCGAGAAGCGTGGGTAGCGAAATCGAATGAGGGCCGCCAGCTCCTCGAACGAGGCGTAGTCCTTGCGCGTGGCCCGGCTCTTCAGTTGATCCAGCCATTTGCGCATCCGCGCCGGCGCCTGGCCAGGCGAGGTGCGCGCCAGCCCGAATCCTTCCAGATTGACGACGCAGCGGACTCGCTCCGGCCGTACGCCCGCGTAGGAGCAGGCGATATTGCCGCCCATGCTATGGCCGACCAAGCGCGCGGGCGCGTCGGGTGACAGCCGATCCAGCAACGCATCCAGGTCTCCCAGATAGTCGGGAAACCAGTAGCCCTGCTGCGGCCACTCGCTGCGCCCGAAGCCGCGCCAGTCGAGCGCCACCAGGGGCCAATCCCGCTGCAGGGCATCCACCATGAACTGAAAGGTCTCTCCGCTATCGAGCCAGCCATGCAGCAAGAACACCGGCGATGACGATTCCGAGGGCTCGGGCCCCCAGCGCGTCAAGTGCATGTCGAGTCCGCGTATTCGAAGACTCTCGTGCCGCGGCTCGCGCAGCGCCTGATATGCCGTCATCAAGAGCTCCTAGGGTCCAGCCATCAGGCTCCGCTTTCATACACGCAAGCGGCACCCCGCCGCAAGGTCCGCCGGTGTTTGCGGTTCACCGGTGCCGGGTGCGGACCGCGAGAGCACGGCGCACTGATACACGGGCGCATCAGCCGCCGAGAAAGATCTTGTAGGCCGGATTGTCGGTCTCTTCGGTGTAGGCGTAGTGCAGTTCGTTGAGGTGCAACAGAAAGTCGGTGCGTGTTTCGGGCGGCACCTGGATGCCGGCGAGCACGCGGCCATAATCCGAACCGTGATTGCGGTAGTGGAACAGGCTGATGTTCCAGGCGGTGCCGACGGCCTGTAGAAACTTGAGCAGCGCCCCGGGACGCTCCGGAAACTCGAAGCGATACAGCCTCTCATCCCCGAGGCCGCGCGCCTGGCCGCCCACCATGTAGCGCACGTGCAGCTTGGCCATTTCGTTGTCGGTCATGTCGCGCACGGCAAAGCCCGCCGCCGCGATGCTTTCCTGCAGCTCCTCGCGCTCCGGCCTGCCCCGGCTCAGGGCGAGACCGACGAGAATTTGCGCCGCCCGCACGTCCCCGTAACGGTAGGTGAATTCGGTGACGCTGCGGCGGCCCAGCAGCTCGCAGAACCGCAGGAACGAGCCGGGCGCCTCCGGAATCTCCACGGCGAACAGGGCCTCGCGCTGCGCGCCGATATCGGCGCGTTCGGCGATATAGCGCAACCGGTCGAAGTTCATGTTGGCGCCGCCGTTGATGGCGATGAGCGTGCGCGCAGTGCAGTTTTCACGCGCCACGTATTTCTTGATCCCCGCCACGGCCAGCGCGCCCGCCGCCTCGGCGATGGATCGAGTATCCTGGAAGATATCCTGGATGGCGGCGCAGATCTGGTCGGTGGTCACCAGGATGATCTCATCCACATACTGACGGGCGAGCCGGAAGGTTTCCTCGCCCACGCGCCGCACCGCGACCCCGTCGGCGAACATGCCCACCCGCTCGAGTGTGATGCGCTTGCCCGCCCGCAGGGACTCGTACATGCCGGCCGCGTCTTCGGGCTCCACTCCAATGATCTTGATGCGGGGATACAGCGCCTTGGCGTAGGCGGCGATTCCGGCTATCAGGCCTCCGCCGCCGACGGGCACGAAGATCGCATCGATGTCGTCGCCGTGCTGCTGGCGCAGGATCTCCATGGCGATCGTGCCCTGGCCGGCGATCACGTCGGGATCGTCGAAGGGGTGCACGAAGACGAGCCCGCGCTGCCGCGCCAGTTCAATCGCGTGCTCGTAGGCTTGATCGTAATCGTCGCCGTGCAGCACGATTTCCCCGCCCAGGTCGGCGACCGCCTGCACTTTGATGTCGGGCGAGGTCAGCGGCATCACGATGACGGCCGGTATGCCTCGCGTTCGGGCACCCAGCGCGACCCCTTGCGCGTGATTGCCGGCCGAAGCGCAGATGACCCCGCGCTGCGCGCTGATCGGCGATAATTGCGCGATCTTGTTGTAAGCGCCGCGAATTTTGAACGAAAACACCGGCTGGAGGTCTTCTCGCTTGAACAGGATGCGATTGCCCAACCGTCGCGACAGCCGCGGCGCCGGCTCCAACGACGTCTCCACGGCGACGTCGTACACCTTGGCTTTGAGGATCCGGTCTACGTAGTTTTCTTGCATGAGCGATATCGTTGAGGGACGCCTACATTAGCTCAAGCGTCCACGGAGCGGTATGGTTGGGACATATTGTGAGATGTTGCACAGCGCGCGGAGCCTTCGGCCTTTTGCCGCGATTAATTGGGTAACATAGAGCCATGCGCACCGTGAAATTCTGGCTGTTGGGCTTGTTGCTGGGCGCGCCGGCCGCCTTTCCTCTGTCCGGGAATGTCGCGGGCACCGACAACGTAAAGGCGCGTCTGGTCAGCGAGGTGAGTTCGATTGCGCCGGGCCAGTCGTTCTGGGTGGCGCTGGAATTCAACATTCGCGACGGCTGGCACACCTACTGGCGCAACCCCGGCGACTCCGGTCAGGCCACGACGCTCAAATGGCAGCTGCCGCCGGGATTCACGGCGGGAGACATCGTATGGACCACGCCGCATCGCTTCGAGATCCCGCCTTTGGTGAACTACGGCTACGCCAAGCACGCGGTGCATCTGGTCAACATCACCGCGCCCAAGGACTTGAAGGCGGGTGTGCCGGTCGCGCTGTCCGCAAAAGCCGGCTGGCTGGTCTGCTCCGATGTGTGCATTCCCGAAGACGCCGAGCTGAGATTGACGCTGCCGGTCGGCGTCCAGCCCGGCGCCGTGGATGCGGCGGACGCAGCGCTGTTTGCCTCGGCGCGCAGCGAGTTGCCGAGCGCGGAGCTGGCCCCGACGACCGCCCGCATTCAGAGCGGCCGGCTGATCATCACGCTTGGCCGCGAGTGGGGCGCCACCCTGCCCCAGATCCAGTCATTGGCCTTCTTTCCCTATGATGAGGGGAGCATCGAATACGCGGCACCGCAGACATTGACCCGCGGCAAGGACGCCGTCGAACTCGCGATGAAGGTGGGTTATCAGCCGCCGCGGGCGGGGGCGATTCGCGGCGTGCTCGAGGCGACCGAACACAGCGGCAGCGAGGCGATTACCGTACCGATGGAGATTGCCGCAGGCTTCCTGGGCGGCGGCGCGCTGCAGGCCGCTCCGCGGTTCGCGCCGGGGGCGGCGGCCATTGGCAGAACCGCGACGCCGCTGCCCGTTCTCCTGCTGTTCGCCATCTTGGGCGGCCTGATCCTGAATCTGATGCCCTGTGTGTTCCCGGTGCTCTCGATCAAGGCCATCGGTTTGGTCGAGCAGGCAAAGAAGCATCCCGCGGCCGTTCGCGCCAAGGGTCTCGCATTCGCGGCGGGGGTCATCGGCTCGATGTTGTGCCTCGCGGGCGCCCTGCTGGTGCTGCGTGCCGGCGGGGAGGAGATCGGCTGGGGTTTTCAGCTACAGTCGCCGCTGTTCGTCACGCTGCTCGTGTACTTGCTGCTGGCTGTCGGCCTGAACTTGTCCGGCGCGTTCGAGGTGGGCGGCGGACTCGCCGGCGTCGGCGACGGCCTCACCCGGGGCGAGGGCTATCGCGCCTCATTTTTCACGGGTGTTCTCACGACTCTGGTGGCAACGCCGTGTACCGCGCCGTTCATGGCTTTTGCGGTCGGCGCCGCGCTGACGCAGCCGCCCGCCCTCGCGCTGTGCATCTTTGCCGCACTGGGTTTCGGGCTTGCGCTGCCCTACCTCTTGCTGTCTTTCGCGCCCTGGATGCGCCGGGCGCTGCCCAAGCCTGGCGCGTGGATGGATACGCTCAAGCAGGTCTTTGCCTTCCCAATCTATGCGTCTGCGGCATGGCTGCTGTGGGTGCTGGCTCAGGAGACTTCATCCTTCGGTCTGGGCGCCGCATTGGCCGGCGCGATTCTCGTCGCACTCGCGGCCTGGTCCTACCAAAAATCCAAGTCGAGTTCGCCCGGAGGGCGCGTCGCGGGACGTATCACTGCGGCGGCATCCCTGCTGCTCGCGATCGGACTGCCGGCGCACTTCGCCCAAGTGGCGGTGGCATCGTCCCCGGTGCCCAAGGGCGGCACGCAGGCCGGCGAGTGGCAGCCCTACGATGCCGCGCAAGTCGCCAAGCTCAACGCCGCGGGACGGCCGCTGCTGGTGAATTTCACCGCCAGCTGGTGCTTGACCTGCCTGGTGAATGAGCGCAACGCCTTTGCCGACTCAGAGGTTCAGACGGTATTCCGCAGCAAGGGCGTCACGCTCATGAAGGGCGATTGGACCAATCGGGATCCGGCAATCACCCAGGCCCTGGCGTCTTTCGGGCGCGCGGGGGTGCCGCTCTACGTGGTGTACAACTCAAAGCCGGGCTCTTCCGAGCCCGTCATTTTGCCGCAGCTCCTGACCGCGAACATCGTGCAAAGCGCATTTGCCGGCACTCTCGGAGCCGATTCGGCCCAATAAGAATTTCGCGCGGCAGATATTCAATGGGGCGTGAATGCGGCATGCTGCGCGCATGGCTCCCGATCACGTCAACACCATTGCGGTGCTCGATTTTCGCCGCCACAGCATGGTGCTGCACTGGCATGCCCTCGCCGGGACATGGACCGCGTGCGACGACCCGCCGCCGCTGGTGCACGGCATCGCATTGATCCGCGCCTCGCAGCCGAACATCTGCGTGTATGGTCACGCGGGCCGCCTGCGCCTGCAGGTCGGTTCAGATCAGTACGCGCTGTCGGAGAACTCGCCGCGAATCAGCTGTAGCCGCGGCCTGGCGAGCTTCGGATTTCGCCGGCGCTTCACCGTCGAGTCGAGTACCGGCGGCGTCCTCTACAGCCACGCCTATTGGACCCATCAACGCCAGGATTTCTTTCGCTGGCTGGCGGGCAAGGCCGAGGATCCCGATTGGCGCGTCACGAGCGCGCGGCAATGGTCCGAAGGCCTCTCCGCCGCGGCGCTTCGGCAGAGCTGACCAGGAAAATATGGCCATGACCGCGCGCTTCAAGGCGGCTTGAGACCGGACAATTCGGCATCGGTCAGATAGCGCCACTCACCGGTGCGCAAAGTCCCCAAGTGAACGTTCATGATGCGCACGCGCTCGAGCCGCCGCGCCTTGTAGCCGAGCGCCGAGCACATGCGGCGGATCTGCCGGTTCAATCCCTGAGTGAGAATCATGCGAAACGATTCCTGATCGATGCGGCTGACCTTGCAGGGTTTGGTCAGCATGCCCATGATTTTCACGCCGCTTGCCATCATGTTCAGCGAAAGGTCGGTGATGGGGCGATCCACGGTGACGACGTACTCCTTCTCGTGGTTGTTCTCGGAGCGCAGGATCTCGTTGACGATGTCGCCGTTGTTCGTCAACAGGATCAGGCCCTCCGAGTCCTTGTCCAAGCGGCCGATGGGAAAGATTCGCTCCGGATGCCCGACGAGGTCGATGATGTTGTCCTCGATGTGAGCTTCGGTGGTGCAGGTCACTCCCACGGGCTTGTTCAGGGCGATGTAGATCTGCTTGCTTTTCGCGCCGATGAGTTCGCCGTCGATGCGCACCTCGTCCCCGTCGGCGACCTGCGCGCCCAACCCGGCGGGCCGGCCATTCAAGGTGACCCGGCCCGCTTCGATCCACTTGTCCGCTTCGCGCCTCGAGCACACGCCGGTTTCGCTGATGTACTTGTTGAGTCTCACCGCAATGCAGGCTTCGGAGCCTGGGGGACGCGCAGAAATGCGCTGACTTGCTTCGCCAGGATTTGCGCGGCGGCATCGAATGGCTCGCCGCCGTGGCCGGCGACATCGAGCAGCAAGCGCGGCGCCCGGGGCGTCCCCGCGCGGTCGGCGGGCGGCGCCCCGGCCAGGACCAGCCGCCGTACCAGATCCGGCTGCGCGACGGCGAGCTGCACGGCAACCTCCCCGCCGTACTGAACTCCGAGCACATCGATCTGCCGCAACCTCAAATCCTTGGCCAGATCGTACATCGCCGCCGCGGCATCCGCGACGCTGCGCGCGGGCGATGGGTCCGATTCGCCGTAGCCCGGCAGATCGGGAGCGTAGACCGAGCGCACGTCGGCAAGCTCGGGGAGGAATCGGCCGAAGCTACGGCTGGAGGCCTCGGCGGAATGCAGGCAAAACAAAGTCACTTGCTCATCAAAGCCTCCGGTGGTGGGAAACGCGGTGCGCACGTGCAATTGCCCGAAGCGGCAATCGAAATAGGCGCGCCGAGTGCGAACGGCGAGGGGAGCGGTGATTGATTTCGAGGCCATAACCCACTCCGGCTGGGGTTTTTGTTGCGGCAAGGATACGCGAAGTTGCCCGAAGGTCCGCGCAGCGGCCCGGGCAGGGCCTGCAGTCGTTGTTGCTTTTGTGCTACATTAAATTTTACACTTCTTTGCAATAGAGCTAGCTTCGTGGTCCGCTCAGGGCTAGAGTGTTGCTCGGACGCAATACGATTCTTGGGAAGTAAAAAGACCAATCAAAGCCAGGGCGCAAAAAAAGCGCCACAAAAAGGCATGGGGACCTAAAAGCCGGGCATTGCCCGGCTTTTTTATTAGTTCGCGCGATCCCATACGCGCGACATGGCGAATCCGCTCGAACGTCCACCCCTGAAGGTCACGACTTCGACCAGGCGACCGTCATCGGACAGACTGTAGCGCTCCTCGAACGGCGGGTGGTCATCGTCGGGATCGCCGCCTTGAACGATGAGAGTCTTTTCCTCCCAGCCACAGCGCGGCGGCGGCACGTCGCGCCCGCGGGCCGGCGCATCGCGTCCCTCGGGGCCGCCATCCGCATCCGCGTGATGCCGATGTTTTCTTCCCGAGTCCGCCGGCTGACAAACTCGGTTGACGCCACCCGAAGTGAAGGCCACGACTCCGGCGACCTGCTTGACGTCGAGTTGCTTGCCGGGCCAGCGCAGACCTTCGGCCATGACACTGACCGACGGCATCATAGGGCCGCCCGGACCTGTGGGATTCATGCCGCCCGAACCGCCCCGGCCGCCTTGGCGGCCGCCGCGGCCCGAACCACCGCCCCCTCCTCCACCACCCGAAGTCGTGGTGCTCTGCCCGGGGGCGGGGGCATTGAGCTGGGCTTGGAGCAGACGCTGCGGGTCGTCGCTGTCCGCCTCGTTGAGTTTCCAGCGGCCGCTGAAATCCACGCCGGCGGGCGGCGCCTGCGCGAGCTTGTCGCTCGCACACGCTGCCAGACACACCATCGCCACCGTCATGACGAATCGCATCCGGCAATCTTATATTAAGCCCCGCTCCGGCGGGTATAGCGGATCAGCCGACCGAGCGCGCCCGGGGCGCGGCTCGCAAATCGTTCGGTCCGCAAACCCACACGCGGCCTTCGACGGGCTGAAAGCACACTCGCAGTGAATCCGTCCTGCGCGTGGTTTGCGTGCCGCATGCGATTTTGCCGTCGGCGAGGTCCGCCCGAATCAAATCGACCAGTGAGGCACTGGGCTCTTCCGCATCGGTGGGAGGCAGCGCGTGCGCGAGAATGCGCGCCTGGATTTCGTCGCCGTGTGCTGCGTTGCCGAGCACCGCGCGCTTGAAGCGGTCGAGAACGACCAATACTCCGCTCAAGGTATTGTCCGTGACGTCGCTGGGACGGCCCGTACCGCCCTTGAACTTAAGATGCAGCAGGCCGCCCACCGCCCGTTCCTCGTCATGCAGACAAAGCGCCAGTGCCCCGTGCAAATCGGCGATCATGAGCATGGGCTCGGGCGACACATGATAAGTGTCCGGCGAGACAATGACTTCCGTGAGATCTGTAACCAACGCGGACCCCTGAACTGACTTCCGCGATGCTGCACGCAACCGTAAGATCCCTCTGCCGAGCAAATCACGGTTTTGGGTCCGGGTTTGGGTCCGGGAACGAGTTCTTTTGTCTTGGCACAGGCCCAACCGTCATAAGCTCATGCTTACCGGTAATTGGCTGCCGAGGAATGCCGGACGTATGGTGAAGGGCTATGTATCGGTATGACGTGGTCGATAGAACGCTGGTCAACGAGCGCGTTGCACAATTTCGCGATCAGACGCGCCGCTTCCTCGCCGGTCAGCTGACCGAGGACGAGTTCCGCCACCTGCGCCTGCGCAATGGACTGTACATCCAGCGGCACGCCCCCATGCTGCGAGTGGCCATCCCGTATGGCCTTCTGTCATCGACTCAACTTAGGGCCCTCGGCGCCATCGCACGGCGCTATGACCGCGGCTACGGACATTTCACGACTCGCCAGAACATCCAGTTCAACTGGCCCAAGCTCGAACAAGTACCGGATATCCTGGCCGAACTTGCCGAGGTCGAGATGCATGCCATCCAGACCAGCGGCAATTGCATCCGCAACACCACCTCCGACCACCTGGCGGGCGTGACTCCCGAGGAACTGGAGGATCCGCGTCCCTGGTGCGAACTCATCCGCCAATGGTCCACCTTCCATCCGGAATTCACCTACCTGCCGCGCAAATTCAAGATTGCGGTCACCGGCGCTCCGAAGGATCGGGCCGCGTCCCTGGTCCATGATGTGGGTGTGCACATCGTGCGGGGCCAAAGCGGGGAGTTGGGGTTCGAGATTCTGGCGGGCGGCGGCCTGGGCCGCACCCCCATCATCGGTCAGGTGGTGCGCGAGTTTCTGCCGCGCGAGCACCTACTGACGTATCTCGAAGCCATCCTGCGCGTTTACAACCTGGAAGGCCGGCGCGACAACATCCACAAGGCTCGCATCAAGATATTGGTGCGCAGCTTGGGGCTGGAGGAGTTCCGCAGGCGTGTGGAGGCCGAATGGGAATCGTCCCGCGGCGCCGGACCGCGCGTGGATGACGGCGAGATTGCGCGCCTGCGCGGCTTCTTCGATCCGCCCCCCTATCGCCGCCTCGCGGACACCGAACCTGCGGAGGGACAAAGCACGGCGTTTCGCGCCTGGTATCGCTACAACACCACGGCGCACAAGGTGCCGGGCTACCGCGCGGTGTACGTATCGCTCAAGAAGCCCGATGTGGCTCCGGGCGACATCACGGATTCCCAGCTGGAATTGGTCGCCGACCTCGCCGAACGCTACAGTTTCGGGGAGGTCCGGGTCACTCACACGCAGAACCTGTTGTTCGCGGACGTGCAGCAGGACAAAGCCTTCGAACTGTGGCAGGCGCTGGAGAAAGCGGGACTCGCGACGCCCAACATCGGCACCTTGACCGACATGATCGCCTGTCCGGGGCTCGATTTCTGCAGCCTCGCCAACGCCGGCTCCATCGACGTGGCGAAGCACATCAACGAACGGTTCGACGACTACGACTACATCTATGATCTCGGAGAGATCGAGGTCAAGATGTCGGGCTGCATGAACGCCTGCGGCCACCATCATGTGGGGCACATCGGCATCCTCGGCGTCGATAAGAGCGGCGAAGAGTGGTACCAGATCACCATCGGCGGCGCCGCGGGCGCGGACGCGTCCTTGGGTCACGTCATCGGCCCCTCGGTGGCCAAGACCGAAGTGCCGGAGACCATCGCGCGCCTGCTCGATGTCTATGTCGAGCAGCGGCGGCCGGATGAGCGCTTTCTCGACACGGTACGCCGCCTTGGCGTCAAACCCTTCAAGGATAGAGTGTATGCCGCGCCGGTTGCTGCGTGACGGCCTCATCGTGGAGGATGATTGGTCGTATCTTGCGGAAGCCGGAGACGGCGCGGCATCGGCGCTGATCCTGAGCTTGACCGAATGGCAGAGCCGGCGCGACAGCTGGATTGCCCGTGTCGGGCGGCTCGGGGTGTGGCTGCTTCCCGCCGAGCGCGTGGAACTGCTGGAACCGGACCTGCCGCGGTTTTCGCTGATCGCGGCCGACTTCCCCGGGCCCAGCGAAGGACGCGGCTATTCGCAGGCGCGGCTGCTGCGCGAACACTGGGGGTTCCGCGGCGAACTGCGCGCCAGGGGCTATGTGCGCCGCGATCAACTGTTCTTCATGGCGCGCTGCGGCTTCAACAGCTTCGAGCTGCCGGACAGCGACATCGAGAACGCCGCGGCCGCGTTGTCGACTTTTTCGCGGGCCTATCAACCGTCGAACGACGCCGGACTTGCGCTCAAGCCGCCGCTCCGTTCGCGGAGTACACCTGCCAGCGCCTGAAGCGCAGGCCCACTTTCTGGCCGACGCCGAAGCGCTCGTCCTCGTAGCGCTCGCGGCTGACTTCCGCCTCCAGCCGCTCGGGTGGCGGCTGACCCTCGGCGCAGAGCTCCAAGCGCACGATCGGCCCGATCACGCGCACGGCAACCACGGTGGCCGGCCAGCCGGACTCCTCGGGTCCGATTTCGATCTCGTGGGGTCGAATCAGCGCGATGTCATCCGGCGCTCCCGGCGGGTGATCGGCCGCCGGTGAGATGTCGATCGGCCCCAGGTATGCGCGTCCGCCGCGCATCTGCACGGGCAATTCGTTGACCTGGCCCAGGAAGCGGTGCACGAACGCCGAGGTCGGCATATCGTAGACTTCGCCCGGTGCGCCGGATTGTTCGATCCGCCCCCGGTTGAGGACCACGATGGTATCGGCCACCTCGATCGCCTCCTGTTGATCGTGAGTCACGAAAATACTGGTGAAGTGCAGCTCATCGTGCAGACGCCGCAGCCAGCGGCGCAGTTCATGGCGCACCTGGCTGTCGAGTGCGCCGAACGGCTCATCGAGCAGCAATACGTCGGGGTCGACCGCCAGCGCCCGCGCCAGAGCCACGCGCTGCCTCTGGCCGCCGGAGAGCTGCGCGGGATACCGATCGCCCGCCCAACCGAGCTGCACCAGCTCCAGCAGCGAGCGCACCTTGTTTTGAATTTCCTTCGGCGCCGGCCGCTCGCGGCGCGGCTTGACCTTGAGCCCGAATGCCACATTTTCAAACACCGACATGTGGCGGAACAGCGCATAGTGCTGGAAGACGAAGCCGACGTTTCGATCGCGAATCGGCCACAGAGTCGCATCGCGGCCGTCGAACAGCACCTGTCCTTCGTCCGGCGTCTCGAGGCCGGCGATGATGCGCAGCAAGGTGGTCTTGCCGCACCCGGAAGGACCGAGCAGTGCGATCAGCGCGCCCGTCGGCACGTCCAGGTCGATGTTCTCGACGGCGGCGAATTCGCCGAATTGCTTGGCGACGCCGCGTAAGGCAATGCTCATGTCTTCTCCCTCCGAGTCCGATCGTGCGCCGGCGCGGCCGCGCGCCGCAGCTCAGGCTGCCGCCATTCCAGAAAGCTCTTGCCCGCCAGGGTTATCAGCGCCAATAGCGCGAGCAGCGATGCGACGGCAAATGCCGCCGAGTAGTTGTATTCGTTGTACAGAATCTCGACGTGCAGCGGCATGGTATTGGTCAAGCCGCGCACGTGTCCCGAGACCACCGACACCGCGCCGAACTCGCCCATGGCGCGGGCGTTGCAGAGCAGCACGCCGTACAGCAGACCCCAGCGAATATTCGGCAGCGTGACACGCCAGAAGGTCTGCCAACCCGTGGCGCCGAGCGACAGCGCCGTTTCCTCATCCTCCCTGCCCTGCGCCTGCATCACCGGAATCAGCTCCCGGGCGATGAACGGGAATGTCACGAAGATGGTCGCAAGCACGATACCCGGCACCGCAAAAATCACGCGAATGTGGTGCAGCCTAAGATATCCGCCGAACCAGCCGTGGGAGCCGAACAATAGTATGAATACGAGCCCGGCAATCACGGGCGACACGGCGAACGGCAAATCGATGAGCGTGATCAGGGTGCTCTTGCCGCGAAACTCGAATTTGGCGATCGCCCAAGCGGCAGTCACGCCGAATACGAGGTTGCAGGGAACCGCGATGGCGGCGACGGTGAGCGTCAGCTTGACGGCGGCCCACGCCATGGGATCGGAAATCGCGGCAAAATAAGCGCCGGCGCCCTTCGCCAGCGCCTGGGCGAACACCACCAGCAAGGGCAGCACCAGAAACAGGGCCAGGAACAGCAGCGCGCCGGTCATCAACAGCAGCCGGCCCGGCGCCCCGGAATGTCCCGCGCCGCGCACGTCAGCGGCCCCCATGTCGCGACAGGGCCCAGTGCTGCAAGGCGTTGATGCCCAGCATGATCGCGAACGACAAGACCAGCATCACCACGGCAATGGCCGTCGCCCCGGCATAATCGTATTGCTCCAATTTGGTGACGATCAGCAGCGGCGCGATTTCGGATTTCATCGGCATGTTGCCTGCGATGAAGATGACCGAACCGTACTCGCCCACGGCGCGGGCGAAGCTCAGCGCGAATCCGGTCAGCAAGGCCGGCCACAGCGCCGGCAGGGTGACCCGTAGAAAGGCCTGCCCCGCCGTCGCGCCGAGAGTCGCCGCGGCCTGCTCCACTTCCCTGTCAAGATCCTCGAGCACCGGCTGCAGAGTCCGCACCACGAACGGCAGGCCGATGAAGGTCAGCGCCACCACCACGCCCAGCGGCGTGAACGCCACATTGATGCCGAACGAGCGCAGCCATAGTCCAAGCCAGCCGCTGGGTGCATACAGCGCCGTCAGCGCAATACCGGCCACCGCGGTGGGCAGCGCAAACGGCAGGTCCACCATGGCGTCGGCAAGCCGCTTGCCTGGAAATGTATACCGCACCAGCACCCAGGCGACGTTGAGGCCGAAAATCGAATTGATCAGCGCGGCGATCAGCGAGGCGCCGAAGCTCAGACGCAGCGATGCGATGACGCGTGGGGCCGTCACGACGGCCCAGAAATGGCCCCAGCCGAGATCCAGGCTGCGAATGAACACCGCCGAGAGGGGAATCAGCACCAGCAGGGACAGATACACCATGGTGTAGCCGAGGGTGAGCCCGAAACCGGGCAGCACCCGCCGCGGCCGCGGTCCGGGCCTGTGGAGTTCGACTGCCTCGATGGGAATTGCCATGGTGTCCTTGAGAGCGGATTTGGCCGCCGCCGCCGGCAGCGTGGCCGGACACTCTACCGAAGCGCGATTCAAGGCAATCCGCGATTATTGACCGTAGATCCGGTCGAAGCTGCCATGGTCCGCGAAATGAACGGCCTGAGCCCGCGTCCAACCGCCGAATACGGCATCGATGGTAACCAACCGCGGAATGTTTGCGAACTGCGCGGCATAACGGGCTGCAACGGCGGGATCGCGCGGGCGATAATAATGCCTCGCCGCGATTTCCTGGCCTTGCTTGGAATAAAGGTATTTCAGGTATTCCTCGGCGACCTTGCGGGTGCCGTGCTCGTCGACGTTCTGATCCACCACGCTGACCGGAGGTTCCGCCACGATGCTGAGCGAGGGGGCGACGATGTCGAACTTGGCGGGCCCCAATTCCTTCACCGCGAGATAAGCTTCGTTCTCCCAGGCGAGCAGCACGTCCCCGATACCGCGCTGCGCGAAAGTCACGGTCGCACCGCGTGCGCCGGAATCGAGCACGGGCACGTTGTGATAGAGCTTCTTCACGAAGGCCTCCGCGGTGGCATCGCTGCCGCCGGGCTGATTGAGCGCCCAGGCCCACGCGGCCAGGTAATTCCACCGCGCCCCGCCAGAGGTCTTGGGGCTCGGCGTAATGACCGAGATCCCGGGCCGCGCCAGATCGCTCCAGTCATGGATGTTCTTGGGATTGCCCTTGCGCACCAGAAAGACGATGGTCGATGTGTAGGGCGTGCTGTTGTCCGGCAGCCGCGTCTGCCAATTCCTCGGGATCAAGCCGCCCTGGGTGGCGAGTGCATCGATGTCATAGGCCAATGCCAGGGTCACCACGTCGGCCTCCAGTCCATCGATGACCGAACGAGCCTGCTTTCCCGAGCCGCCATGGCTCTGGTTGATGCTCACGGTGTCGCCGGTCCTATCCTTCCAGTAGGCTGCAAATGCCTTGTTGTAGTCCTCGTACAGCTCGCGCGTGGGATCGTAGGAAACATTCAGCAGCGTAAAGGCGGCCGCGTGCGCCGCCGACCCTATCAAGATGACGATCAGCGCCAACGCGAACCAGAGATACCCGCGTTCGGCGCTTAGGCCACCGCCCTCCGTCATTGTCCTTCACCCGCCGCAACGCCCGCCCCATCGGCAATACACAGGCTAACGGCTGGTACGGGGTGCCGGAACTAACATCCGGACATCTGCATATGCGCATAGGGCATGTGGCGGGCCATGAGCCCGGGCGGCGCCCATGGGGCCGGGCGGCGCTAGGGGATGTCGCGCAGCGGGATCTGCAGATCGCCCAAAACGCGGTCGACTTCCTCCTGCGTCTCGAGTTTCTCGGTTTCGCGCACCAATTTGCGGGGCAGGTGGGGTGCCAGCAGCTCGATGAACTCATACATGTAGGCGCGCAACAGCGCGCTGCGGCGGAATCCGATCCAGGTGGTGTGCCCTTCGAACAGGTGGGACGCATCGAGCACCACGAGATCTGCGTCCGCGACGGGATCGATCGCCAACCGCGCCAGGATTCCAACCCCCAGGCCGATGCGCACGTAGGTCTTGATCACATCCGAGTCGCGCGCGGTCAGCGCCACGTCGAGGGACAAGCCGGCGGTTTCGAACAGCGCGGGCAGCGAGGAGCGGCCGGAAATGCTGAATACATAGGTGACGATCGGGTACTCGGCCAGTTTCTTCAGCGTCAGCTTGCCCGCCGAGGCCAGCGGGTGGCCGCGGGGCACGACTACGGCGCGATGCCAGCGGTACACCGGCAGCCGCACCAGGTGCGGGAATTGCTCTTCCGAGCCCGTGGCGATGGCGAAATCGACGCGGTCGCGTGCGACCATTTCGGCTATTTGCTCCGACGTTCCCTGGTGCAGATGCAGGCGCACCTTCGGGTACTTGAGGCGAAAGGCGCGGATCACCTGCGGCAGCACATAGCGCGCCTGGGTATGCGTGGTGGCGATCGACAGGGTACCGCCGTCGGCCTTGCGCAGCTCCGCGGAGGTGCGGCGGATATTCTGCATTTCCCGCAGGATGCTCGCGGCACGCGAAATGATCTCCTCGCCCGCATCGGTGGTCCGGGTCAGCGCGCGGCCCTCGCGCTCGAACAGCTGAAATCCGAGCTCCTCCTCCAGAAGCTTCAGCTGGCGGCTGACGCCCGGCTGCGAGGTGTGCAACTGCCGCGCAGCCGCGGTTATGTTCAGCCCGTTCTCATGGACCGCCACCAGGTAGCGCAATTGCTGAAGCTTCATCGATGGGCCAGCCCTGTCGTTGTATGTATGGGTATCGGCATAGGATATAAGTTTGGAGAGGCCGGCGCTTAACCTAGCCACCGGCCGAGCCATCACCAAATCGCATGTTCTCATGCCCCATTGTTTGGTTCACGAACAGGCGGGGGCGGCTGTATCCTGAGACCTATGAGGTATTTTCCCGTCTTCTTCGATCTCAACGGGCAGACGGTGCTCATCGTCGGCGGCGGCGACGTGGCGCTGCGCAAGATTTCGCTGCTGGAGCGCACCGGTGCGTCGATCAGAGTGGTCGCGCCCGAAATCGCGCCCGCCATCATGGCCCGCGCCGCCGCCGGCAAGCTCAAGCTCGCCATTCGCGAGTTCGTTCCCGGCGACCTCGATGGCGCTCGGCTGGTGATCGTCGCGACCTCGAGCCGCGCCGTAAACCGCTGGATCGCAAAATTGAGCGATTCACGCAATATCCCCGTCAACGTGGTCGACGACCGTGAGGCGTCGCGCTTCATCGTGCCCGCCATCATCGATCGCGATCCCGTGCTGATGGCGGTTTCCACCGGAGGCACGTCGCCGGTATTGGCGCGCCGCCTGCGCGAACGGCTCGAAACGCTGATTCCCGCCAGAATCGGCGAATTCGCGCTGTGGCTCAAGGCGCTGCGCCGGGGCGCGCGCCAGAAACTGCGCGATATCGACGAGCGGCGCCGTTATTTCGAAGCCATCGTGGATGGAGCGGCGGGGCGGCGCTTCGTCGAGGGGGACAGTCAAGGCGCGCGGCGGATTGCGCAACAGCTGTTGGCGACGACGTCGACCGCACCGCGCGCTTGCGGCGAGGTAACCCTGGTGGGCGCGGGTCCCGGCAATCCGGAGCTCTTGACGCTCAAAGCGCTGCGCGTCCTGCAGGACGCCGACGTGATCCTGCACGATCGCCTGGTGCCCGCGGCGGTACTCGACCTCGCGAGGCGCGATGCCGAGCGGATCTGCGTCGGCAAGGCCGCGGACAAGATCGGCAGCACGCAGGAGGAGATCAACGCGTTGTTGATCGAGCACGCCAGGCAGGGCAGGCGCGTGGTGCGGCTGAAGGGCGGCGATCCCTTGGTGTTCGGGCGCGGCGGCGAGGAGTTGCAGGCGCTGGCGGCCGCGCGAATCAATTTCTCGGTGGTGCCCGGCATTACGGCGGCCCTCGGGGTGGCCGCGTATGCGGGCATTCCGTTGACGCACCGGGACCACGCGCACAGCGTGAGCTTCGTGACCGGTCAGCTCGGAGGCCAGGACAAAGAACCCGGCCGGGAGCCTGATTGGCGCGGACTGGCCATGCCCGGAGCGACTGCGGTCTTCTACATGGGACATGCGCGCCTGGACCACATCGTGGCGAGGCTCCTGGAACACGGCGCTCCGCCCACGCGGCCGGCGGCCATCATCGTGCAGGGAACGACGCCGAGCCAACGGGTCATCACGGCCACTCTGGCCACCATTCGCGGCATCTCATCCGGTGCGAACGTGGAATCGCCGGCGCTCCTCATCGTCGGCGACGTCGTGGCATTGCAATCGGCGCTGGCGTGGTTCGGCGCGGATGCCGCCATCGATCTGACTCGGTCGGCCTGACTCGGTCGGCCTGACTCGGTCGGCCTGACTCGGTCGGCCTGACTCGGTCGGCGTAGGCCTCCAGGGGCGGCCGTCTGCGGCGGAGCTAGCGGATCGCCTCGGTGAACCCCCGCTCGGCGATCCACGCCGGGTTGAACAGCCTGGATTGATACTTCGCGCCGCCGTCGCACAGAATGGTGACGATGGTGTGACCCGGGCCCAGCTGTTTCGCGAGCGTCACGGCCGCCGCCACATTGATCCCTGAGGTGCTGCCGAGCAGCAGACCTTCTTCGCGCAGCAGCCGGTAAACGTAGTGCATGGTCTGCGCGTCCGAAATTCGCAGTGCATCGTCGATCGGCGTGCCCTCGAGATTCGCGGTCACCCGGCCGGTGCCGATGCCCTCGGTGATCGATGAGCCGCCATCGGTCTTCAATTCGCCGTCCTTGACGTAGTGGTACAGCGCGCTGCCGGGAGGATCGACCAGAACGATTCGAACGGTGCTGGATTTGGACTTGAGGTAGCGGGCAATGCCCGCCAGGGTGCCGCCGGTACCCGTGGACGCACAGAAGGCGTCGATCCTGCCGTCGGTATCGCGCCAGATTTCGGGGCCGGTGGATTCGAAATGGGCGTCGCGGTTCGCGGTATTGTCGAATTGATTGGCCCAAATGGCGTCCGCAAGCTCTTGCGCCAGGCGTCCAGCCACCTTTTGATACTGGTTCGGGTTGCTGTAGGGAACGGCCGGCACCTTGCGCAGCTGTGCTCCCAGCGCCTCGATGATTTGGTACTTCTCGGCCGCCTGATTGTCGGGCATGACGATCACGCACCTGTAGCCGCGCGCATTGCATACGTGCGCGAGGCCAATACCCGTGTTGCCGGCCGTGCCTTCGACCACGATGCCGCCCGGCTTCAATATTCCACGCCGCTCGGCATCCAGGACGATCCACTTTGCCGCGCGATCCTTCACCGAACCGCCGGGATTCATGAATTCGGCCTTGCCCAAGATCTCGCAACCCGTCTCCTCGCTCACATGACGCAAACGAATCAAGGGAGTATTGCCGACCGCATCGGTAAATCCTTCGCTGACACGCATCCATGGTCCCTTTCGACTGAGTGGGGGCATAAGCGTAACGAAGGGAGCCGGGCTAAGCGACAAAAACTCGGGCGGGGACAAAAGAATCCCCGGACTTGCCGGGGAATTCGAGTGGAACAGGTGCTAGGTAAAAACCCGACACGTCCTTGAATGGAGGATACGTACGCGGCTCATTGCCGCTACGTTCGACCTTGTTTGTATCAACCCAGTGTTGCAACTAAGTAACGCTGGTTACAAACGCGCGCTTCATCGACGGAATGATAATAACAGATAATAGAGACAAATCCAATAGTTATGAAGTAATGTAAGTGTGATGGTGCACTATGTCAAATCTGTCGCCAATCTGTGACAGATTTGCAACATTGGGGCGGACGCCGGGCTTTAAGGCCACGCCGTGGCGAGCCCGGCAAACTTGGGCGAAGCGGCGCGCACCACGCAAAATCGCTGGCCCGTGGGCGCTTCCATCACCCACCAGGTGCGAACGGCCTGGATGCGCCTGGCGCCCAATTTCTCCAAGCGGCGCACTTCGGCCTCGACATCGTCGCTCTCGATATCGAGGTGCACCCGGCTGGCGTGGGTCACCTTCTGCACCTCAATGTCGAGACCGTGCTGAGAATCGTCGAGCCGCTTGTACAGCGCGGCCTCTTCGGCGGGCAATTCGCGCACGGACATTCCCAGGGCGCGGCTCCAAAAATCGGCGGCGCCGGCGAGGTCGTCCGTTTGGCAGTCGATGATGAATCCGCCGAGTTTGCTTTTGTGCATGGCATGCTCCAGATTTGTGGCGTTCACGAAGGCCGGTCTCGAGGACGACGTATGAAATACCTGCACACTATGGTACGCGTGACCGATGTCGAGCAATCGCTGCGCTTCTATCGTGACGCACTGGGGCTGCGTGAACTGTCGCGCCGTGACTATCCCCAGGGACGCTATACGCTGGTGTTCTTGGCGGCGCCCGGCGATGAGGACGCGCAAGTCGAGCTGACCCACAACTGGGACCCTGAACCCTATCCGGGCGGCCGCAACTTCGGACATCTGGCTTATGCGGTGGAGGACATCTACGCCACCTGCCGCCGTTTGATGGATCACGGGGTCACGATCAACCGGCCGCCGCGCGACGGCCGCATGGCGTTCGTGCGCTCGCCGGACAATATCTCGATCGAACTGCTGCAGAAGGGCGCGGCGCTGGCGGCGGCGGAGCCTTGGACCACCATGCCCAATGTCGGCGCCTGGTAGCGCGCCTCAGAACATTTCAGACGCGTCGGGCGGCTTGATGTCGACGGGCGTGCGCGAGGGAATGTGCTCGCCGGTGATCATATCGGCGTATGCCTGCCCGGGTCCGACCATGGGATAGACGCCGGCATCGGGATCGATCATGACCTCGAGGAAGGCGGCGCCGGGGAAGCGGATGAACTCGTCGATGACGCGCGGCACATCGGCTTTCTTGTCGAGCCGGGCGGCGAACTTGAAGCCGTCCGCCTGCGCCGCCTTGACGAAGTCCTTGGTGTGCAGGCTTTTGTCGCTGGCGCTCAGGCGCCCGCTGTGGAACAGTTTTTGCCACTGTTTGACCATGCCGTCGCCGCAATTGTTGAGCACCACGATTTTGATGGGCAGATCGTAGGTCGTGACCGTCTCGAGCTCGCCGATATTCATGCGGATGCTGGCATCGCCGTCGACGTCGATGACCAGGCGGCGGCGCTGCGCGTACTGGGCGCCCACCGCGGCCGGCAAACCGAAACCCATGGTTCCCATGCTGCCCGACGTCAGCCAGAGCCGTGGGCTGCGGAAATCGAAATACTGCGCCGACCACATTTGGTGCTGACCCACGCCGGTGGTGATGATGGCCTCGCCGCGGGTCAGGCGGTTGATCTCCTCGAGCACGTAGTAGGGCTGGATCAACGGGCTGTCGCGGTCGTAGTTCATCGCGTACTTCGAGCGCAGCTCGTCGCAATGCCGGTGCCACTCGGACCAGTCGCGCCTGAAGCCCTTGCGCCTGCCGTAATCCAGCAGTGTGAGCAGCGCATCCGACATCAATCCCACATGACTCCAGTCCACCCGCTTGACCTTGTTGATCTCCGACGCGTCGATGTCGATGTGCGCGATGAACTTCGCTCCGCCGGCGAACTTCGCCGGATTGCCCGCGACTCGGTCGTCGAAACGCGCGCCGAGCGCCAGCAAGCAGTCGCAGTCGTCGACGGCGTAATTGGCGAACGCGGTGCCGTGCATTCCGAGCATGCGCATCGAGAGCGCCTGCGTGGTATCGACGGCGCCGATCCCCATCAGGGTGGTGACGACCGGCAGCTGAAACTCCTTGGAGAAATCACGCAAGGCCTGCGCCGCGCCGCCGTTGATCACGCCGCCTCCCGCATAGATCAGCGGGCGCTTGGAGGCGGCCAGTGCGGCGAAGAAGCCGGCGCAGGCGGCCTCCGGCAGCTTGCTCTGTTCGAGGCGATTCATCCGCTGCCTGTAGCCCGGCACGGGCAGGCTGCCGGTGCCCTGGAACACGCCTTTCCAGTTCTGCACGTCCTTCGGCACATCGAGCACCACGGGGCCCGGACGGCCGGTGCGGGCGATTTCGAATGCCGTGCGCACCGTCGCCTCCAGTCTCGCCGGGTCGGTGACCAGGAAGACGTGCTTGGCCACGGCGCCCATGATGCTCGGCACCGGGGCCTCTTGGAACGCGTCCGTGCCGATGGCGGTGGTGGGCACTTGACCGCAGATCACCACGATGGGCACGGAATCGGCCATGGAATCGCGCACCGGGGTCACCATGTTGGTCGCTCCGGGACCCGAGGTAACCAAAGCCACGCCCACCCTGCCGCTGGCGCGGGCGAATCCCGCCGCCATGAATCCGGCGCCCTGCTCGTTGGCCGGGACGATCAGCGGCATCGCCGATCGGTGTTCCTGGTTGTAGCGAAATACGGCGTCGTAGATCGGCAGAATTGCGCCGCCGCTGTAGCCGAATATCGTGTCGACGCCCTCGTCCGCCAACACCTGAACCAGCATCTCCGCGCCCGTCATACGGGCTCCCGCGAGGGGATGAGCGGCCTGATTCAGCATGTCGTAACGGTCTTTCACCGCCGAAGACTAGCAGTTCTCGCCCTGGCGCCCAAGTGCCGCCCTCCCGTATGCTAGTCGGCCCATGCGGCACCTCATAGCAATACTTCTGCAAAATGAAGCGGGCGCTCTGACGCGGGTTACCGGCTTGATCTCCACCCGCGGCTACAACATCGAGTCTTTGTCGGTGGCCCCCACCAATGACCCCACGGTATCGCGGGTCACGCTCGTCACGATAGGTTCCGACTCCGTCATGGCGCAAATCAACGCCCAGCTCTTGAAGCTCGTCGATGTGGTGGGGGTCGAGGACATGACCGGCGGCGACAACATCGCCCGCGAGCTGCTTCTGATCAAGCTGCAGCTGCCGGCCGAGCACGTCGAGGCCGTCGGCGCTCTGCTGCGCCGCGCCGGCGGCCGGGTGCTGTCCGCCAACCCCTCGAGCTACATCGTGGAGCTGACGAGCACCGAGACCGAGATCGGCGAATTCATCGCCAGCGCCGCCACGTACGGGGAAATCGTCGAAGTGGTGCGTAGCGGCGTTCTTGGTATCGCACGCGCAAATCCGCGCCTGCACGTGGTCAAATGAACGCTCGCGCGCGAGCGGCGCCGCAACCCGGGCACGCGCCGATCACGGCGCCTTGAGCGATCCCGCGCACCTCCCGCCCCGCCGCGGTCCGCCCGACGCGGCGCGGTCCGCCCGACGCGGGCCGGGAGCTCGCGGAACATTCGTTGAACAATGAGGAAGATTACGCATGCCCGAAATCGAAGTCACACCCGAACATGCCGCCGATCCCAATACGCGGCGTGTCGGTATTCTCGTCGGGGTGGTGGGTATCCTTTTGTCGGTCACGACCATCGCCTCGCACCGCGCGCACACCGAGGCGGTCATTCATCGAACCGAATCGAACGACCAATGGGCGTTCTACCAGGCCAAGAAGATCCGGGAGTATACGAGCGACGTGACGTTGACCCTGCTGCAGACCCTGGGTTCCGATCCCACCAAGGCGGCGGCGGCGCAGAAGCTTCAGGCCGCCCGCGACAAGTACGCGTCGGACGCGGCGAAAATCCAGGATGACGCCCATGCGAAGGAGGACGAATCCGACGTCGAGGAGCGCCGCGCGCTGCGGTACGACATCGGCGAGGGTTTGCTGGAGCTCGGCCTGGTGCTGTGTTCCCTGTACTTCCTGGCGCGAAAGAGCCTGTTCCCGATCTTCGGCATCATTGCCAGCGTTGCCGGCACGGCGATGGGTATTTGGGGTTTCCTCCTTTGAGGAGGGCCTTCGCGTTCACGGTGTTCACGGCGTTCGCCGCCTCCACGGCGTTCGGGGCAGGGCCGCAGGATCCGCCCGCGCCGGCGCGCATCGAGGCGAGATCTGCAAACTTGCTGGCGGTGGGTCTGGTACGCGGCGATCGGATGACCATCCGTCTGAGCCGCTTGGTCGACAACGCGCCCGTGCGCGACGCGGCAGTGACCGTGGCGTTGCGCGGCCAGTCGCACCCGGCCACCGCCGAAGCCGACGGCAGCTTCACGCTGCAGACGAAAGACCTCGCGCTGCCGGGTGCCGCCGCGGTCGAGTTTCAAGTGGCTGAAGGCGCCTTGCGCGAGACGCTCCGAGGCACGTTGCAAGTCGCCGCGGCCGCGGGTGCCCCGCAGGAGAAGAACTCTTCGCGGCAGTTGTGGTGGTGGGTGCTCAACTTCGCCGTGTGCATCGGCTTTCTATGGCTTTGGTCGCGGCGGCGCAAGGCGGCGCAGGACCAGGAGCCTGTCTGAGTATTCCACGTGGCCGGGACCGCGACGGATTTGTCTTCAATCGAGGCGGAGCCTCGAAGCGTTACCCGGTTTGCACCTGGCGCTTCATCCGAGGCAGCGGCTACAGTGCGGCGTTGTCTGTTTCGCCGGTCCTGATGCGCAGGACCCGCAAAATGTCCGTGACAAAGATCTTGCCGTCGCCCACCTTCCCGGTCTTCGAAGCACCGACGATGGCCTCCATGACTTGGTCGACGAGCTCGTTTTTGACGGCAACCTCGATGCGGGTCTTCGGCACGAAATCCACGACATATTCCGCACCGCGGTAGAGTTCGGTGTGGCCGCGCTGGCGGCCGAAGCCTTTGACCTCGGTCACCGTCATGCCCGAGACCCCGATTTCCGAAAGCGCCGCACGCACGTCGTCGAGCTTGAAAGGCTTGATAATGGCAGTAATCAATTTCATTCTAGACTCTCCGGTCAACGTTGGGCCGTCGCGGCAATACTATTACGATTGTACTCAACAGGCACGGCCATAGGCGACCGCGGCGGCCCCGGCGGCGGTCGTGCGTGCAATCGCCCTTCCGGGGCGGCCCCCGACCCGCTATAAAGGCGTGCCCGTAGCGCGGCGGCCAGTTTTAAGGGAATCCGATGATATCCACCATCCTCATCATAGGCGGCGGGCAGGCCGGCGCGCAGGCAATCGACACCCTGCGGCGGGAAGGTTTTGGCGGACGTTTGGTGCTGATCGGCGACGAACCGGAATTGCCATACCAGAGGCCGCCGCTGTCGAAGAAGTTCCTGTCGGGCGAAATGGCGGCGGACCGCCTCCTGTTCCGGCACCGCTCATTCTATGACGAACACCGGGTCGAGCTGAGATTGGGCAGGCGGGCCGTGCGCCTCGATCCGGCCGCGCGGCAGGTGGAACTCGCCGACGGCGAGACATTGGCCTATGACCGGCTATTGCTGTGTCTGGGCGCGCAATCTCGCCGCCTAACCTGCCCCGGTGCGGCGCTCGCGGGCGTGCACTATCTGCGCGGCCTCGCGGATGTACCGCCCATTCAAGCGGGTTTCAAGCCCGGGGCCAAAGTCCTCATCATCGGCGGGGGCTACATCGGGCTCGAAACCGCGGCGACCTGCCGCAAGATGGGCTGCGAAGTGACGGTTCTGGAGATGGCCGACCGGGTCATGAACCGCGTGGTCGCGCCCAGCGTCTCGCAGTACTTTGCGGGGGAACACGGCACGCACGGCGTGGCCATTATTTGCGATACGCGCGTCATTCGCCTCGAAGGGGCGGGAAGGGTGGAGCGCGTGGTCTGCGCCGACGGCAGCGACCATGCGGCGGATCTGGTCATCGTCGGCGTGGGCGCCGTCGCGACCACGGAGCTCGCGAGCGCGGCGGGCCTCGCCTGCGACAACGGCATCGTGGTCGACGAATACTGCCGCACCAGCGACCCCGCGATCTATGCCGCTGGCGATTGCACCAATCATCCGTCCCTGCGCTTCGGCCGGCGGGTGCGCCTCGAGTCCGTGGACAATGCGTTTGAGCAGGCGAAGACCGCCGCTCTCAATATGCTCGATCGCGCGGTCGCGCACGATCGGGTGCCCTGGTTCTGGTCCGATCAGTTCGACAACAAGCTGCTGATCGTCGGCCTCTCGCAGGACTATGACGCTCAGGTGTTGCGGGGCGATCCGGCCTCGCGCAGCTTCAGCGTCTGCTATCTGAAGGGCCGGGAGCTGCTCGCGGTGGAAGCGGTCAATCATTCGAAGGATTACATGGCGGCGCGCAAGCTCATCGCCGAGCGTGCCTTGTTGCGCGTGGATCGTCTGGCGGACAGCGAACTTGCGCTCAAAGACGCAATCTGATGCCCAGGATCGTGTTTACCGATTCCGGCGGCCGCCGGCTTGAGATCAACGCGCCGCTCGGCATCACCTTGATGGAGGCGGCGCGACAGCACGGCGTGCCAGGGGTGGTGGCCCAGTGCGGCGGTGCCTGCGCCTGCGCCACCTGCCATGTGTACATCGACCCTGCCTGGCTCGCGAAGCTGCAACCCCGCGAGGACATGGAGGAAGGAATGCTGGAAAGCGCCTGGGAGCCGCGGGACAACAGCCGGCTCAGCTGCCAGATTCATATCACGGCGGATCTGGACGGGCTGGAGGTAACGGTCCCCGAGCGGCAGCGAGAGACTTGAGCAGATCTCGTGCACGGAGCGGCCCGGGCGGTTTGTGGCGCCGAATACGGATAAAGCGCGGCGGCTGCTCGAAGACGATCAACAAATCCTTGGTGTCGATCTGCTGGCCGGGGCGAGCCAGGATCTCCTTCACCACCCCGTCGCGCTCGGCGCGCACCGTGGTTTCCATTTTCATCGCTTCCAGCGTCAGCAGCGCTTGATCGTCCCCGTCTTGGGAAATGGATTCATCGGTGAATGATGATAGCCTTGCGGCGTCTGAGCGCACAGAGGTTCACCATACGATGTTCGGGCTGGCGATTCATGGCGGCGCGGGCACTTTGCCGCGCGCTGAAATGGGCGGGGAGAGAGAACGGAACTACCGAGCCGGTCTGGCTGCGGCGCTCGAGGCTGGCTACGCCGTGCTTCACGGAAGGGGCGCCAGTCTGGACGCGGTGACAAGCGCCGTGAAGGTGCTCGAGGACAATCCGCTGTTCAACGCAGGTCATGGTTCCGTGTTCACGATCGAGGGCGGCAACGAATTGGATGCCGCGATCATGGACGGCAGCTCCCTCAAGGCCGGAGCGGTGTGCGGCGTCACCCATGTCAGGAACCCGATCGAACTGGCGCGCGCCGTGATGGAGCACTCCGACTACGTCATGTTGAGCGGCGCGGGGGCGGAGGAATTCGCCCTGAGCCGCGGGTTCGCGCTGGTGCCGCGCAGCTATTTTCATACCGCGGAGCGCTGGCGGCAGCTCGAACGCATACGCGCGGGAGATGCGCGGCTCTCGGCGTTGACCATATCCCACGTCGGCACGGTCGGAGCGGTGGCGCTGGACGTCGCGGGCCGGCTGGCGGCGGCCACCTCCACCGGCGGCATGACGGGAAAGCGCTATGGCCGAATCGGCGACTCGCCCGTCATTGGCGCGGGTACCTACGCGGACGACCGTTCATGCGCGGTGTCGGCCACGGGACATGGGGAAGTGTTCATTCGCGCCGCGGTCGCCCACGACATCTGCTCGAGAATGCGCTTCGGCGGGCGCCCCCTGCGCGATGCAGTGCGCGAGGTGGTGCTAGAGGAACTCGTGAAGCTGCACGGCGAGGGAGGCGTCATCGCCATCGACCGCGGCGGCGAGATCGTCATGGAATTCAACTCGGAGGGCATGTTTCGCGCCAGCAGGCGGTCGGGCGAAGAGGCGCACATCGCGATTTATCGGCCGGACTGAAGCTATCAGCGGTCTGCCGGGGCCACGAGGATTTCGCCCCCGCCAGGGCTCAATCGGCCAGGTAGTGCGCCAGATACGTATCGAAATCCGTGTCGTCGGCGGCTTCGATGCGGGCCTGCGCCTCATGCGACTCGCGCGCCGCCGCGGCGAAATCGGCGAGCCGGCGCTCATTGGGCGGATACAGGCCGAGGAAGTAATCCTTGTGCAACTTCGACATCCGCAGGGCGAGTTGAAAGAACGATTCCCCGCTCTGCCGCATCTCGGTCAGCAGACGCGCGGACGGCGTGCGCTCGACATCGTCGATTTTCGCCCGCTGCTGCTCGAGCGCGGAGCTGTAGGGGCGCGCCGGCTCCCCGTGATCGAGCATCTCGCACAAGCCCTGCATCGCATCGAGCAGCTCCCGTGCCCAATCCAGCATCGGAAAATCGCGCCCTTCGCGCTCGAGCTTCAGCCCCGGTTCACGGCCGCGCCGGGCCACCAACAGGTGATTGGCATCGAGGCTCGCCTGTTCGCTCTGCCCTATCGGTGCGCTCTCGCGCAGCAGACACAGCGCGAGGAAGGCTTCCAGGAAGCGCAGCTTGTTCTGATTGACGCCGACCGGGTCGAAGGCGCTGACGTCCAGCGCGCGCACCTCGACGTACTCGACTCCGGCCCGTTGCAGCGCCTTGGTCGGGCGCTCGCCGGAGCGCGCCACCCGCTTGGGCCGGATGAAGCTGTAATACTCGTTTTCGATCTGCAGAATGTTGGCGTTGAGCTGCAGATATTCGCCGTCCACCTTCACGCCGATCTTCTCGTACGGCGGATACGGCGTGCCGATCGCCCGCGAAAGGTCGCGCACGTACTCGTCCAGACTGTTCACCGACACGCTCACCGACGCTTGATTCTTGTTGCGATAGCCGATGTCGCTCATGCGCAGAGACGTGCCGAAGGGCTCGTAAAAAGTGTCGGCGTCGAGTTTCTCGAGCGTGGTCCCGCGCTCCGCGAAGAAGCTCTTCGACACCGCCGGCGATGTCCCGAACAGGTACAGCACGAGCCAGCCGTAGCGCCGGTAGTTGCGCAGCACGCCGAAGTACTGCTCGGACACGAAGTTCTGCCGCGGCTGCTTGGACTCGTTGACGTCCTCGAGAACGCCCCAAAGGCGCGGCGAGAAGGAATAATTGAAGTGCACGCCGGAGATCGCCTGCATGATGCGTCCGTAGCGCACCCCCAAGCCGTGCCGATAGATGGTTTTCATCCGGCCGACGTTGGAAGTGCCGAACTGCGCGAGCGGAATGCCGGCATCGCCGGCCAGGGCGCACGGCATGCTCGTCGCCCACAGCAACTCATCGTCCAGGTGGCGATAGACGAATTGATGGATATCGCACAAATACTGCAGCAACTCCCACGTTTCGCCGAATGGCGGGGTCACCAGCTCGATCAGGGACTCGGAGAAGTCCGTCGTGATGTTCTCGTTGGTCAGGGGCGCGCCGAGAGCCGCGGGATGCGCCGATTGCACGATGTCGCCGGCGGGCGAGACGCGCAGCGACTCCTTTTCGACGCCCTTGCGGCCGCCGCGCAGTACGCCTCGCTCCCCGGAATTGATGAGCCCCGCCAGGCGGCGCTCGAATTTCTTATCCACCACGTTACGCAATCCCTCGATCCTCGATCTTAAGGCAGCTCTGCAACGACCTCGATTTCAACGAGGAATCCCGGATCCACCAAGCGCTGCACCTGTACCCATGAGATCGTCGGCAGCCGTTCCTTGTCGTAATACTCGAACCGCACGTCCGAGGCTTTCAAAAGAGCGTCCATGTTGGTCGCATAGATTGTCTCTTTGACGACCTCATCGAAACCTGCCCCGTGCGCGGCAAGCGTGCGGCGTATATTGGAGTAAGCGGCACGCATTTGCCCGGCCATATCGCCCGGCGACACCAGGCGCCCGTTGTCGTCCGCGGCCACCGAGCCTGAAATATACAGCGTTTTGTCGACCAGCACGGCCTGGGAATAGCCAGAATCCTTCTCGAAAGGGCTCAGGTGGAACACCTGTTTGACCCGCGCCGGCGGCGGCGGCGGTTCGCGCTCGCAGGCAGTCAGCCACAGTGCCGGGGCCATCCACGCGATGAGCAGGGCCCGGGTCAGCAGGCCCGCGCTAGCCCGGCGTCTGGTTCTGCACCCATTCAGCGCGAGTGCGCAGCGCGCGCAGCATTTTCGGCAGGTCGCGGCGCAGGGCCGCCCGCTCGATCCACTGCGGAACCCAGAAGCCCGGCGACAGCTCGACCGCATAGTGCGCAATGGTGTAGTCGCCGTCGCTCTGCAGGACCCAGGACCCGCGCAGCATGCGCAGGTCCCCTGAAATGCGTTCGATCGACACGCGGGAGGGGTAGATGTAGGACGCACGGATTTCATAGATCACTTTGGGTACGTACCAGGAATAGTCCATCACATGCCGAATTCGCTGCCACGACCGATCGGCGGCCGTTTCCATCACCTCGCAGGCCACGAGGCCGGGAACCAGGTGCAGCGCTTCCGCGCAGCTGGTGATCAGCGACCAGACAACTTCCCGGCGCGCATGAATTCTGACCGACGCGATTGCGCTGCCGTTCTGCGCTGCGGCGTCGAGCGACACGGCGACGTCGATGTCGCCGTGCTGGGCGGACTCCTGCGCGAGGTCGGCGGCCGGCGCCGCGCAGGCGGCGAACAGCAGCAAAACGACGGAAATTAACGGACGCACTGGATAGTCGGACCCCGATCGGTCGCCGCCGTTCGACGGATATCGCCGCCCGGGGTCGTTTCGCGCCGTTCATCAGCGTCGAGCCTCCATCCAGAACAGCACCTTCGCCTCGAGAATATCGAGCGGCATGGCCCCATCGTCGAGGATCTGCGAGTGAAACTCGCGGACATCGAAGCGCGCGCCCAGCGCCTCGGCCGCGCGGCTGCGCAGCGCCCGGATTTTGAGCTCACCGATCTTACAGGCCAACGCGTCGCCGGGCAGCGCCACGAAGCGGTCGACCCACAGATTGGCCTCGGCCTCATCCGCGGCCATCTGCGCCTGAAGATAGGCGACCGCTTGGTCGCGAGTCCAACCCTTGGCATGCAGGCCCGTGTCGACCACGAGCGCCACCGCGCAGCGTAGTTGGCCGAGAAGCTCGCCCCTCCTGGCCTCATCGTCGCGGTACAGTCCCAGCTCCTCGCCCAGGGAGGCCGCATACAGGGCCCAGCCGTCGACAAAGGCGGGCTCGCTGCCGAATCTGCGGAACCTGGGCAAGTCGGTTCGCTCCTGCTGAAGTGCCGATTGATAGTGGCGTCCCGGTATCGCCTCCTGTAGAAATCCCGCTGTCTCAACCTTAGCGGACCGCGCCGAGCTCGCCGTGGTATCGATGTAGAGTACGGCCGGCGTGCCGGCGCCGGGCGAGGCGCGCTGGTAGGCGAGGACCCGCGCCGCCGCGCTCATGGGGACCAGAGCGCGAATCTCGAAGTCCGCCGGCGGCACGGCCGAGAACAGCGACGGCATCGCCGCCAGGGTTTGCACCTTGAACTCCTGGTACGCGTTCAATAGCTCATCGGCGCCGACTCCGGCGCCGCCCTGCGCACCGGCGCCGCCGCTCCCAGGCGCGGCGGGCGAGGCGCCGGGCGCTGCGACGGCCGGGGCGGCCGGGGGCAGTGACTTCAAGCGCGACTGGATGCGTTGAACTTCCGCCACGCCGATGGCGTGGATCTCGTTCGGCGTCAGTTGCGTGCCGGCCGCGCGCTTCACCCGGTTGGCGTACCAGGAGGCTCCCAGCGGCAGCGCGGACAATGCGAGGCTCGGCCTGGCCCTCGGCAGGTATTCGTTCTGAATGAAATCGTGCAATTCACGGTAGGCGGGCAGCAGCCGGTCTTTCACCGCACTGGTGAGGCTCGATGTCAGGCGCGCCCGCTCGGGCTCCCCAATGCTCTGCGGCATGGTGCGCACGAGCGCGTAGAACACGTTGCCGGGCACATCTTCGCCCAAGCTTTGCAGTAACGGCAGCGTCCGTACCATTACTACCCGCGGCGAGGTGTAGCCGCGGCGCATCCCCTCGTGCATATTCGCGATCGCCTGCGTCTGCCACCGCACGTACTCGTCGATCCGCAGCTGCCAGTTCTCAAAGTCCTTGGGCGCCGCAAGGGGACGCTGCTCCGTCTGCGCGGCGGCACGCGCGAGTTGCACGGGCATTCCATCGAAGGGATTGACCGGCATGAGCTCCGCGGGGTAGGTCAGCGCTTCGATATCAAGCTCGCGTTGCCGCCTGAAAATGTCGTAAGTCAGCTTCGAATCCGCATCGAGCGGGGCGCGCGGAACGGCGAGAACCTCGGCGAGGTAGCGGCGTTCCAGGCTCAGGGAATCCGCCATGAACTGCGGCGACAGCGGTTGACCTCGAGGTACCTGCTCATCCCAGTACCGCTCGACGATTCGACGCAGAGTGTCGTGCGGAGCCGCGGAGCCCGCCGGCTGAGAGGGGCCCGGAGCAGGCGCGCCGCCGCAGGCGCCGAGCGCCAAAAACGCGAGTCCGAGCCAAAGCACGTGAGAAGATCGGGTCATTGATGGATTATAAGCCGGCGGCTAGGTTCATAATCCCGGGATTAACGGGCACGGGAGAAAGTTATGTTGGTCGGAGCAAGTCCGCGTCGCGTGGCGATCATCGGCGGCGTGCGCATTCCATTCGTGCGCGGCAACGGCGCCTACGCTCGAGTGGGCAATCAGGAAATGTTGACGGCCGCGCTGCGCGGCGTGGTCGAGCGCTACGGGCTTCACGGCCTGCGTCTGGACGACGTCGCCGCCGGCGCTGTCATGAAGCACTCCAGTCAATGGAATCTGACGCGCGAGTCGGTGCTCGGGTCAGGACTTGCCGCGGAAACGCCGGGGCTGGATCTGCAGCGCGCCTGCGGCACGAGTCTGGAGGCGGCCATCCTGCTCGGCAACAAGATTGCCCTCGGACAGATCGACAGCGCGATTGCGGCAGGAGTCGACACCGTGAGCGATCCGCCCGTGGTCTATCCCCGCAGCTTCCAGCAGCTCCTGCTTCGCAGCTACCGCGGCAGATCGTTGCGCGAACGCGCGGCTCCCTGGTTCGGTTTGCGGCCGCAGAATCTGCGGCCGGTCCTGCCGGGCATCGCGGAGCCCCGCACCGGCTTGTCGATGGGCGAAAGCACCGAGCTCATGGTGAAGACCTGGGGAATCACCCGGGCCGAGCAGGACCAGCTCGCGCTGGAAAGCCATCAAAAGGCCGCGGCCGCCTACGCGGCCGGGTTCTACAAGGACTTGGTGCACGAGTATCTCGGCGTCGTTCAGGACAACAATATTCGCAGCGACACCAGCCTCGAGAAACTGGCCAAGCTCCCTGCGGTGTTCGATGCCTCGGGAGGCGGCACCTTGACCGCCGGGAATTCCACGCCGATGACGGACGGTGCATCGGCGGTGCTGCTCGCGTCCGAAGCCTGGGCGCGCGAGCGTCACCTGCCGGTGCTCGCCTATCTTTCCTATGGCAAAGTGGCCGCCGTGGATTACATCGGCAAGAAGGAAGGCCTGCTCATGGCGCCGGCGTACGCCGTGCCGCGGATGCTGAGCGACGCGCAGCTGACGCTGCAGGACTTCGATTTCTATGAGATTCACGAGGCCTTCGCGGGACAGGTGCTGTGCACGCTCAAGGCGTGGGCCGATCCGGTGTTCTGCCGCGACAAGCTCGGATTGCCCGGCGCCCTCGGCGCCATCGATCGATCGAGGCTGAACGTGAAAGGCGGCAGCCTTGCGATCGGACATCCGTTCGCCGCGACCGGCACGCGCATCGTCGCCACGCTGGCGAAAATCCTCGATGAGAACCAGGCCAAGCGCGGCCTGATTTCGATCTGCACCGCCGGCGGCATGGGCGTGACGGCCATTCTGGAGCGTTGACGACGTCGATGAACGCGCTATCCTTTGCGCCCCACCCTTGAAGGACGACCAGCGCCATGGGACTGAATGTCGAACTCACCGCCGCCGACGGTCACCGGCTGTCCGCGTATCTGGCCGAACCTGCCGGGAAGCCACGCGGCGGCGTCGTCATCCTGCAGGAAATATTCGGCGTGACGCGCCACATCCGCGCGGTGGCCGATCAATACGCGGCGGCCGGCTTTCTCGCCATCGCGCCGGCACTGTTCGACCGCGTGCAGCGCAATGTCGATGTCCCCTACACCGACGCGGCCAAGGGCTTCGGCTACGTGCAAGCCCTGAAGGACGACCAAGTGACGCTCGACGTGCAGGCGGCGATCGACCGCGTGCGCGGCGCCGGCAAGGTGGGCGTCGTGGGTTATTGCTGGGGCGGCACGGTTGCCTACCTGACCGCCGCGAGGACCAAGATCGACGCGGCGGTCGCGTACTACGGGGGCGGAATCAGCCGCCACACCGCGGAGCAGCCGCGCGTGCCGGTCATGTTTCACTTCGGCGAGAAAGACACTCATATTCCGCTGTCGGCCGTCGCGGAGATCAAGGCCGCCTTTCCGCAGGGGATTTATCATCTGTACCCTGCCGAGCACGGCTTCAATTGCACCGATCGCGCGAGTTTCGATCCCGCCAGCGCAAAGCTCGCGCTGGAACGCAGCTTGGAATTCCTGCATCGCCACCTGGGCTGAACGCTTATGAAACTCAAAGACCCCCTGCTGCTGCGCGAGCTGTGCTTCATCGACGGCGGGTGGGTGTCCGCGGAAGGCGGCGGCACCTTGGACGTGCACAACCCCGCGACGGCGCAGAAGCTCGGAGTGGTGCCGAACATGGGTGCCGCCGAGTGTCGCCGTGCGATTTCGTCCGCCGCCGCGGCCCTGCCGGCCTGGGCGGCCCGCACGGCCAAGGAACGTGCCGCGGTACTGCGCCGCTGGTTCGACCTGATGCTGGTGCATCAAGAGGACCTCGCCGTGCTCATGACCGCCGAACAGGGCAAGCCGCTGGCCGAGTCGAAGGGAGAAATCCTCTACGCCGCTTCGTTCATCGAGTGGTTTGCCGAAGAAGCCAAGCGCCTGTACGGCGACATCATCCCGGGTCACCAGGCCGACAAGCGCATTCTCGTCCTGCGGCAACCGGTCGGGGTGGTGGCCGCCATCACGCCGTGGAATTTTCCGGCCGCGATGATCACGCGCAAGGCCGGACCCGCGCTGGCGGCCGGCTGCACCCTGGTTTGCAAGCCGGCGACCCAGACCCCGTACTCCGCACTGGCGTTGGCGGAGCTTGGGCAAAGGGCCGGAATACCGAAGGGCGTGTTCAACGTCATCACGGGAGCGGCGGCCGCCATTGGCGGCGAGATGACCTCGAACCCCGCCGTGCGCAAGGTGACGTTCACCGGATCTACGGAAATCGGCAAGAAGCTGATGGCGCAGTGCGCCGGCACGGTGAAGAAAATATCGCTGGAGCTGGGCGGCAACGCGCCCTTCATCGTGTTCGACGATGCCGATCTGGATGCGGCGGTTCAGGGAGCCATCGCCAGCAAGTATCGAAATACGGGCCAGACCTGCGTTTGCGCCAATCGTCTATTGGTGCAGGCCGGTGTCTATGATGAGTTCGCGAAGAAACTCACCGAAGCGGTGGAACAATTGCGCGTGGGCGACGGGTTGGCCGGCGCCACCGACCAAGGACCGCTCATCGACGCCAAGGCGGTGGCTAAAATCGAGGAACATATCGCGGACGCGGTGGCCAAGGGCGCGGCCATCAAGCTGGGTGGCAAACGGCACGCCCTGGGGGGAACGTTCTTCGAGCCCACCATCCTGACCCAGGTGACCCCAGCCATGCTGGTGGCCCGCGAGGAAACCTTCGGCCCGGTGGCGCCGCTGTTCAAATTTCAAACCGAGGCCGAGGCCATCGCCATGGCGAACGACACCGAGTTCGGTCTGGCCGCGTACCTGTATACCCGCGATCTCGCGAGGAGCTGGCGGGTCTCCGAAGCCATCGAATACGGCATCGTCGGGCTCAACACCGGAATCATTTCCACCGAGGTGGCACCCTTCGGCGGCGTCAAGGAATCGGGCATCGGGCGCGAAGGCTCGAAATATGGAATTCTCGACTACACCGAGATCAAGTACGTATGCGTCGGCGGTGTGAGTTAGAGAATTGCTCGGACGGTTCCTCGAGTTCTCGCTCGCGGCGCCTGACATCCAGGCCTCCCTTGATTTCTACGCCAAGCTCGGATTCTCGCCGGCGGAAGTCGGCGAAGCATGGCCGCATCCCTATGCCGTCGTCACGGACGGAAGAATCTGCCTCGGCCTGCATCAAGAGGCGATCCCTGCGCCCTCGCTGACTTTCGTCAGACCCAATCTGCTCAAACATCTGACTGCTCTCGAAGAGCTGGGGGTGGTAGTGGAGTTCCGCCATCTCGGCGGCGATGTGTTCAACGAAGTCGGCTGGCACGACCCGTCCGGTCAGCTGGTGAGGCTCATCGAAGCTCGCACGTTCTCGCCGAGCAAGCGGCTCGCCACCGACACCTCGCAATGCGGCTATTTCCTGGAAATCGCGCTGCCGGCGCCGGGCGCCGGGGCTGCGAAGGCCTACTGGGAGCAATTCGGGTTCGTGGGAATCGAGGAGTGGGAGGATCGGCTGCCGCACGTGTCATGCACCAGCGACTACATCGATCTCGGGCTTTACGACCCCGCGCACCTGCGCCGGGCCACGCTGCGCTTCGAAGTCGATGATGTCGGCGCAAGCTTGGCGCGCCTGGCCGAAATCGGCATCCTGCCCGCCGGGGAAATCCCGCCGCCGCTGCGCCAGGTTCCTGCCGCGGTGCTGGTTGCGCCGGAGGGGACGCCGATCCTGCTCACCTCGAGCGCGCAGGCTTGAGTCCGGCCCGGGGGCATTCGCCGCCGCGGCCTGCCTACCCGGGAACGGCGACGATTTTGAACTTGAGGGTCATCCTATCCTCCACCTGCAGGGCGCCCAGCATGAGGCTGTACGGAATGAGCCCGAGCGCGGTTTGGCGCAATTCCACGGAACCGCCCGCCGACAGACGCCCCGATTCGATCTGCAGCGTGAAGGGCACATCGATCGCCGACTGGTGCCCCGCGACGGTGATCGCGACGCGCGCAATCAACGCCTCAGGCTGGGGGTTCGGGGCACCCGGCTGCGGCGCGCCCGGCTGCGGAGTACCCGGCTCCGCAGCACCCGCGGCGCGGGCGACGCCGGGCGCGCGCGCGGTGGTGACGCCGGCAACGGTGATCGCGGGAAACTCGTCTGCGTCGAGCACCGCGGTGCTCAGCATATTGCGCAGAGTTCCCGACCTGGCGTCGTCCGGTACCTCAGCCGCGAAATCGGCTCCTTCTTCGCGGCGCGCCTGCGCGTCGTCCACCGTGAAGGCGGCGACCGGCACGCTCAGCGAAAACCCCGACGCTTCCGGCTCGTCCGCCAGGTTGACCGAGCCGCCGATCGCGCGGTTGACCATGACGTGGTTGTGTCCGAGGCGTGCCAGAGGACCGGCCCGGTACACGAGGATGCGCAGTTCGGAGCGGCTTGCATCGATACGATAGGCCGTTCCGGCCGGCGGCGGCGCGGACCCTTGCGGATTCTCCAGTGCGGTTTGATGAGGCTTGAGCGCGCCGCACGCCGCCAACAGCAGCGCCACGGCGCCGAGCCCCAAGGTCCTGAACACTAGCGGCGCTCCAAACTTGCTAAACTACGGTTGGGTAGTCTGCACGCGGGGCCTTCGCTATGCCAAGTCAAAGTTCGCCGGCACGCTACAGCGCGGTCGCGCAAACATTTCATTGGATCATCGCCGCCCTGATCGTGACTCAGTTCGTGCTGGCCAGCTTGGAAAGCGATCTGCCGATCGGCGTTCATAAGCTCGCGCTGCTCGCCCGCCACAAGAGTGTCGGCATGACGGTATTGATGCTGGCGATCCTGCGTCTGCTGTGGCGGCTCAGAAACCCGCCTCCGGAACTGCCCGCCGGCATGACTCGCACGGAGCGGATGCTCGCGCGGGCCACTCATTTCGCGTTCTACGTTCTGCTCTTCGCCATGCCGATCACCGGCTGGATGATGTCATCGGCCAAGAATTACTCGGTCAGCTGGTTCGGAGTGTTCACCTGGCCCAATCTCATCGGCAAGAGCGAGCCCGCGTTCAATCTGCTGCACTCGACGCACGAGATTTTGAGCGACATCCTCTTCGCCATCGCGGTGCTGCACATCCTCGCGGCGATCAAGCATCATTTCTGGAACAAGGACGACGTACTGCTTCGCATGCTGCCCCTGATCAAGCCAAACAAGGCGAAACCGGAGAGATGACGATGAGACACCTCATGACGACGATGACCTTGCTCGCCTGCGCATCCGTGCCGGCCGCGGTGTGTGCCGCGGGGACCGCGACGAGCTACACGGCCGAGCCGCAATCGAGCCGACTGGAATTCTCCGGCATGCAGGCCGGCGCGGAATTCAAAGGCGTATTCCACAAGTACACGGCGGCGGTGGATTTCTCGGCGGACGCTCTCGCCACATCCCGCATCGACGTGCAGATCGACCTGAATTCGGTGGATACGATGGACAAGGACCGAGACACGACCATACGCGGATCCGATGTTTTCGACGTCGCGCACTGGCCCGCGGCGCACTATGTCACCCGCAGCATCGCCAAGAGCGCCAGCGGATTCACGGCGATCGGCGCTCTGACCCTGCGCGGCGTGACGAAGGACGTGCCGATCGATTTTCAGTTCACGCAGACCCCCGCGGGCGCGAAGCTCGAGGGCGGCGCCAAGCTCAAGCGCCTGGATTTCGGGGCGGGACAAGGGGACTGGAAGAGCACCGAGTGGGTGGCCGACGCGGTGAAGGTAAGCTTCTCGCTGGTGCTCAAGCCCAAGACTTGAGCGATGGTACAATGGGCCATCAGCCTGGAGCCCCATCCATGAAAATTGGCGTTCCCAAAGAGATCAAGATTCATGAGTACCGGGTCGGCTTGGTGCCCGCGGGGGTTCGTGAGCTCGTCGATGCCGGCCATCAGGTGCTGGTGCAAAGCGGCGCGGGAGCCGGCATAGGCTTCCAGGACTCGCACTACAAATCGGCGGGCGCGGTCATCGCGCAGCGCGCCCAGGACGTCTTCGCGGGCGCCGATCTCATCGTGAAGGTCAAGGAGCCGCAGCTCGCGGAATGCAAGCAGCTGCACGGCGGGCAGACCTTGTTCACGTACCTGCATTTGGCCGCGGACCCTGAACAGGCGCTGGCGCTGCTTGCTTCAGGGGCGACCGCGATCGCCTACGAGCCGGTCACCGCGCCGGATGGATCGCTGCCGCTGCTGACGCCGATGAGCGAAGTGGCAGGCCGCATGTCGGTGCAGGTGGGCGCCAACAGCCTGCAGAAGGCCAACGGCGGTTTCGGAGTGCTGCTGGGCGGCGTGCCCGGGGTCGCGCCCGCCAAGGTCGTCGTGTTGGGCGGAGGCGTTTCCGGTACTCACGCGGCGGAGATGGCGATCGGCCTGCGCGCCGACGTCACCGTGGTCGACCGGTCGGTCAAGAGACTGCGCGAGCTGTCGTCCATTTTCGGCAGTCAACTGAAAACCGTCTATTCGACGGCGCATGCGATCGAGGAGCTGGTGCGCGACGCCGACCTCGTGATCGGCGCCGTTCTCATCGCCGGCGCCGCGGCGCCGAAGCTCGTGACCCGCGCGATGGTCAAGACCATGAAGCCGGGCGCGGTGCTGGTCGACATCGCCATCGATCAGGGCGGCTGCTTCGAAACCAGCCGGCCCACCACGCATGCCGAGCCGACGTATGTGCTCGACGGCGTGATTCACTATTGCGTCACCAACATGCCGGGAGCCGTACCGCGCACCTCCACCTTTGCGCTCACCAATGCCACCCTGCCCTACGTGCGGGCGCTCGCGGATCACGGCTGGCGCCAAGCAATCGCCAACGATCCGGGGTTGGCCCGCGGCCTCAACGTCCATGCCGGTCAGTTGACCCACGAGGCGGTGGCCAGCGCGCTCGGTCTGGAGTTTCGCGCGTTTCGCGCGGCCTGACCGCGCCCATCCCGCGCCGTCCGCGGCCTGCCGCATCGCGGCGGCGCCTCGCTGCCGCAACGCGGTACTTGCGGTTCGTGTTGCTACTGTACGATCGATCAATTACTCTGCGCACCCTCGGCTCGCCGCAATCAAGGGATCTCCATGGCGCGCAATCCGCGATTTGACGTTCTGTTCGAGCCGGTGCGTATCGGGCCCGTCACGGCGCCAAACCGTTTCTACCAGGTGCCGCACGCGAGCGGCATGACCAATGCGCTGCCGCAGGTGCGCGCCGGCTTTCGCGAGACCAAGGCGGAAGGAGGGTGGGGTGTGGTGTGCACCGGCGCGGTATCGATCCACCAGAGCTCCGATGACTCGCCGCTGCCCTTCGCCATCCTGTGGGACGACAAGGACATTCGATCCCACGCCATGATGACCGACGCCGTGCACCGGCACGGAGCATTGGCGGGAGTCGAATTATGGCATGGCGGCGCGTGCACCCTGAACCGCACCAGCCGGATCGCGCCGCTATCGCCATCCGGCATGCCATGGCTGTCGACCCATTTGGGCTTCATGGGCAATTTGCGTCCGCGTGCCATGGACGATGCCGACATCCAGGATCTGCTTCGCTGGCAGGCGGCCGGCGCGCGCCGCGCCATGCAGGCGGGGTTCGACATCGTCTATGTCTACGCCGGCATGGGCTATCTGCCCTATGAATTTCTGCTGCCCGAGTACAACCACCGCACCGATGCCTACGGCGGTCCGATCGAGAACCGGGTGCGGCTGGTGCGCGAGCTGTTGAGCGTGACGCGGGACGCCGTCGGCGACAGGTGCGCCGTGGCGCTGCGCATCAGCATGGAGGAGCTGCGCGGGCGGCCGGGCACCCATGCCGCCTCCGAGGCGCATGAGGTGGTGGCGCTGCTCGCCGATGTTCCGGACCTCTGGGACGTGAAAATGGATTCCAGCCCGACCGACTGCGCGCCCTCGCGGTTTTCCCCCGAAGGCAGCCACGAGCCCGTCGTCAACTTCATCAAGCAATTGACCAAGCGGCCCGTGGTGGGCGTCGGCCGCTTCACCTCGCCGGATGTGATGGTCTCCCAGGTACGGCGCGGGATTCTGGATTTGATCGGCGGCGCCAGACCCTCGATCGCCGACCCGTTTCTGCCGAATAAGATCGACGAAGGACGCGAGCACGAGATCCGCGAATGCATCGGCTGCAATATCTGCATCTCGAGCTGGCATGACGGCGTGCCGGTCCGCTGTACGCAAAATCCGACCGCCGGTGAGGAATGGCGCCGCGGCTGGCATCCGGAGCGGTTCGCACCGCCGAAGAGCGATGCGGCCATCCTGATCGTCGGCGGCGGTCCGGCGGGCCTCGAGTGCGCCACCACGCTGGCGCGGCGCGGCTACGCCGTGACCATTGCGGATTCTGCAGCCGAATTCGGCGGACGCCTGCGTTTCGAGACCGGGCTGCCGGGGCTCAAAACCTGGGGCCGCGTGACCGATTGGCGCCTGGGACAACTGCGCGGCAGACCGAACGTCAGCATGTATCCCGGGAGCGCACTCAGTGCGGAGGATATTCTCGGCTTGGAACACCGCCATGTCGTCATCGCGACCGGAGCGCGTTGGACCAGAATGCTGTTCTCCACCCTGGAGTTTCCGGTTGGCGAACTCGAGGGGCCGGCGGTGTACACGCCCGATGACCTGGCCGCCGGCGCCGTGCCGCAAGGGCCGGTCGTCGTATTCGATTTCGACAATTACTACATGGCCGGCGCCATCGCGGAACGGCTCGCGGCGTCTTGCGGCGATGTGACCTACGTGACCACCGCGGGCAACGCGTCTGCCTGGACATTCATGACCAATGAGCTGCCGCTGGTTCATCGTGCGCTGGTCAAGGCCGGCGTGCCGATTCACACGCTGCAGCGGGTGACGGCTTTCGACGGCGACGCCGTCACGATCGCGGATGTTTATAGCGGCACTGAGAAGCGTCTCGCCTGCCGCTCGCTGGTCATCGTCGGCATGCGCAAGCCTCGGGATGATCTGTATCAGGCGCTCGCGGCGAAAGGGCCGGACCTCGAGGATGCGGGAATCGCCGGCGTGACCCGCATCGGCGATGCGCTCGCTCCCGGCGCCATCGTGCACGCGGTTCACAGCGGACACCGCTACGCGCGAGAATTCGATGCGGTGCCCGAGGACGCCCCCTACACCAGAGACTATCCCGTATGAGCACCGGTCATTTGGAACGCAGTCTGCCGTCGAGCTGGTATCGCAGCGCCGAGGTGTTTCGCGCCGAAAAGGAGCGCATATTCTGCCGCGAATGGATTGCAGCATGCCGCGAGGAGGAAGTACCCGATCCGGGCGATTACCGGGTCTTGGAGGCGCTCGGCGAGAACATCCTGCTGGTACGCAATCGCGAAGGGGAGCTGCGCGCCTTCTACAATGTGTGCCGGCATCGCGGATCGCGCCTGTGCCGCACCCCCGAGGAGACCGAGGCAGTGCGCGTCACGCTTCCGGGCGGAATCAGCGGCGGTCGGATGATCGTATGCCCCTATCACCAGTGGTCCTATGACTTCAACGGCGCGCTCGTCGCCGCCCCGCACATGAGCGCGGCCAGGGACTTCGACAGAAAGGACTTTCACCTGTATCCCGTCGGAGTCGATTGCTGGGGCGGATTCGTGTTCCTGAATTTGACCCCGGCCGAGGCCGGGCCGCTGGCCGCCCAGCTGGGCGGCATTCCGGAGCGCTTGCAGCGCTACCCGCTGCGCGACCTCAAGATCGGCGCGACGATTCATTACGAAGTCGCGGCGAATTGGAAGATCCTGTGCGAGAACTACAACGAGTGCTATCACTGCGGCGGAGTCCATCCGGAGCTCTGCGCCGTGGTGCCTTCGTTCCGCGATGCCGGCGGCGCGAACCTGGACTGGTCGCGGGGAATCCCGCACCGTGAGGGAGCCTATACATTCACGCATAGCGGCACGACCGTGCGGCGCGCCTTTCCCGGCCTCGACCAGGACGAACAGGTGCGCCACAAGGGCGAGCTGGTCTATCCGAACCTGTTTCTGAGCGTGGCCTGCGATCACGTCGCGGCGTTCATACTGCGGCCCCGCGGCGCCGAGCGCACCGACATCAGCTGCCATTTTCTGTTCGAGACCCATGAAATGGCGAAGCCGGACTTCGATCCGTCGGACGCGGTGCAATTCTGGGACCTGGTCAACCGCCAGGACTGGGCGGTTTGCGCCGGCGTGCAGGATGGGATTCGCTCGCGCGTCCACGTGCAGGGCTACTACGCACCGATGGAAGACTGGAACCTGGATATCAGGCGCTACGTCACGGAACGGATCGGCGGCTTCGTCGGCGATCAGCCGTCCGGCGGCTAGGAGCTCAGGCCCGCTCGCGCGGCCCGCTCGACCCCGCAGGCGCTGCTGTATAATCGCAAGAAAAGGGAATTCAATGCCAACCAGGCGGCACGTACCGAAATTTCACCGCGCGACTCCGGCGGTGCGCCGCGAGGCATTGGTGGACGCCACCCTGCGCTGCCTGAAGCAGTTCGGCCACGAGGGCGTCTCGGTGCGCCGTATCAGCGCCGCCGCGGGCGTGTCCATCGGCCTGATCAATCATCATTTTCCGAGCAAATCGGGCCTCATCGCGGAGACGTACGAAACCCTGGCCCTGTCCTTGCTGGATTCGATCCGCCGCCAGGCGGAGAACAAGGCCGTCTCGCCACGCGACCGCTTGAGCAATTTCTTCCGTGCGTCGTTCGCGCCGGAGATCCTCGACCCGCAATTGTTCAATGTATGGCTGGTGTTTTGGAGCATGGTGGCGCACTCGGCCGAAATACGCGCCGTGCACTTCAGCACCTACGCCAAGTACCGGGCGGTCCTGGAGTCCCTGCTGGGGCAGCTCGTCGAATCAGGCGCGGCGCCGCCCTTCAAGCTGCGCCCGGCCGCCATAGCGTTGTCCGCGCTGCTCGACGGGTTCTGGGTGGAATTGAGCCTGAGCCCGACGGTGTTCAAGCCTCGCGACGCGATAGCCCTGTGCGAGGACTGGGTCAACGCGCTGTGCGGGGGCGGGTTCCCGCGGCTGTTGGTGAACCGCCGCGCCAAAAGTGCCGATACGGCGCCGAAACGGCGCAAACCCTAGAAACCCGCCTGACACCGTGACGAAGCGCCCATTTCTCGCGCCTCGCTAGTGGGGAGCGACGCTCATTAGCTATACTAGCGTTCAACAAGATTTGAGAAGGCCGTCGAACATGGAAGCCGAGCGCTCTCTGAACACGGATCCGTCGGCGCGGATTCCCGCCGATGAGAAGGGATTCAGCCTCCCCGGTTGGATCTACCGGGATGCGGAATTCTTGGAAGCCGAGAAGGAGCGCGTGTTTGCCGCTTCCTGGCAGGTGATGTGCCACCTCAGCGACATACCCAGGCCCGGCGATTACCACACACTGGACTTCCTGGGGGAGCCCCTGGTCGCGGTGCGCGGACGGGACCACGGCGTGAAGGCGTTCTACAACGTGTGCCGCCATCGCGCGGCACGGCTGATCGACGGCGCGTCCGGTCATTGTCCGGGCAGGATCGTGTGCCCCTATCACGCCTGGACCTACGACCTGGGTGGCCGTCTCACCAACGTGCCGCATGCCGCGGAGTTTGCCGGCTTGGACTTGGATGAATACGGTCTCAAGCCGGTCGAGACCGAGATCTACAAGGGATTCGTGTTCGTGCGCCTGAAGCCGGGTCTGCCCGGCGTGGCGGACATGCTGGCGCCCTATGAGGCCGAACTGGCCGTCTATCGCCTCGAGGAGCTGCAGCCGATGGGCCGCGTCACCTTGCGCACTCGTCATGTGAATTGGAAGAACGTGACGGACAACTATTCCGATGCCATGCACATCCCGGTGGCTCACGCCGGCCTCACCCGCCTGTTCGGCCGCAGCTACGGCCTCGAATCGCAGCCCTGGGTGGACAAGATGTGGGGATACCTTCGCGATGTGCCCTCCGCGCAGCCATCGGAGCGCATGTACCAGGCGGTGCTGCCGAGCTCACCGCACCTGCCGGCCGAGCGGCAGCGGCTGTGGACCTACTTCAAGCTGTGGCCGAACGTGGCCTTCGACATCTATCCCGACCAGATCGATTTCATGCAGATGATTCCCATCTCGCCCACGGAAACCCTGATCCGCGAAATTGCCTACGCGCTCCCCGACGAGCGGCGCGAGATGCGCGCGGCGCGCTACCTCAACTGGCGCATCAACCGGCGCGTGAGCCTCGAGGACAAGGCGCTCATCGAACGAGTGCAGACCGGCATGGGGTCGCGCAGCTATACGCCGGGTCCGCTGGGACGGTCCGAGGTGGCGCTGCGCAGCTTCGCCCGCCGCATACGCGAAATCATTCCGCAGAGCCGTCTCGGCAGCGCGCCCGCCGCCGGCTGGCATGTCCGCGGCGGTCCGCGAAAAGACCGTGGTTGATTCCAAGCCGCGCGATGCGGTCATCGTCGGCGGCGGCCACAACGGGCTGGTCTGTGCGGCTTATCTGGCGGCGGCCGGCCTGAAAGTGACGGTGCTGGAACGGCGCGGCGTGGTGGGCGGCGCGGCGGTGACCGAGGAATTTCACCCGGGCTTTCGCAATTCCGTTGCGGCTTACACGGTGTCCCTGCTCAATCCGAAGGTCATCCGGGATTTGGATTTGCCGAGGCACGGTCTGCGCATCGTCGAGCGCAAGCTCGCCAACTTTCTGCCGCTGGACGGAGATCAGTATCTCAAGGTCGGCGCCGGCAAAACCGGCGAGGAAGTGGCGAAATTCTCCGCGCGCGACGCCGCGCGTCTCGCGGACTACGGCGCCCGCCTCGAGGTTATCGCCGATGTGTTGCGGGATCTGGTGCTCGAGACACCGCCGAACGTGACTGCCGGCAGCTGGCTCACGGCGCTGCCTGAATTGTTGCGCAGCGCGCGCCTGGGCAGGCGAGTCGCCCGGCTCGACATGCCCATGCGACGCGAGCTCCTGGACCTGTTCGTCAAATCCGCGGGAGACTACCTGGATGCCTGGTTCGAGAGCGCGCCCATCAAGGCGGCGTATGGCTTCGATGGGATCGTCGGCAATTACGCCAGCCCCTATGCGGCCGGCTCGGGCTACGTGCTGCTGCACCATGTTTTCGGCGAGGTGAACGGCAAGAAAGGCGCCTGGGGCCATGCGATCGGCGGCATGGGTGCCATCAGCCAGGCGATGGGCGCTGCGGCAGCCGAGCGCGGCGTGGACATTCGAGTGTCGAGCCCGGTGCGCGAGGTGCTGGTTGAAGCCGGGCGTGCGGTGGGCGTGGTCACCGAACAGGGCGAAGCGATTCGGGCGCGCACTGTGGTATCGAATGTGAATCCCAAATTGCTGTACGGCTCGCTCATCGATCCGGGTGTTCTGCCGCAGGATTTTCGCGAACGCATCAGCCGCTGGCGCTGCGCCTCCGGTACCTTCCGCATGAACGTCGCGCTCTCCGAGCTGCCCGACTTTACGGTGTTGCCGGGCCGCTCGCCCGCCGAGCATCACTCCTCCGGCATCATCATGGCGCCAAGCCTCGCCTACATGGACCAGGCCTATCTGGATGCCAAGGCGGGCGGATGGTCGAAGCGTCCCATCGTGGAGATGCTGATTCCCTCCACCTTGGACGACGGCCTGGCACCCCCCGGACAGCATGTGGCCAGCCTGTTCTGCCAGCACGTTGCTCCGGTGCTGCCGAACGGCGCCTCCTGGGACGATCACCGCGAGCAAGTCGCGGACCTCATGATCGATCTGGTGAACAGCCACGCACCGAATTTCAAGGCCTCGGTACTCGGACGGCAGATCATGAGTCCACTCGATCTCGAGCGCACCTTCGGCCTGATCGGCGGCGATATCTTTCATGGCGCGCTGTCGCTGGACCAGATGTTCTCGGCGCGGCCGATGCTGGGACACGGCGATTATCGCGGCCCCTTGAATGGACTGTACATGTGCGGATCGGGCACGCATCCGGGCGGCGGCGTGACGGGTGCGCCCGGCCACAATGCGGCACGCGAAATCATCGCCGATTTCAGGCGCGGACGCCTGAAGCAGGCCTGAAGACGTTGCTGATCGATACGGGCCCCGTGGCGCCGATGAAACCTGGGCACCGGCTTGGATTTACCTTGGTCACGGCATCCGCGGTGGCCTGGAGCGCGGGCGGGCTTTTCACCCGCCTGATTTCCTCGAATTCGTGGACCATGCTGGCGTGGCGCGGAGTCCTGGGCGCGCTGGGCCTGGCCGTGGCGCTGTCGCTGATACCGCAGCAGGGTAGCTGGCGGCAGCTGCGAAACCTGGGGTGGCTCGGCTGGCTCTTCGTGCTGCAATCCTCGGCCGGCATGATTTTCTTCCTCACGGCGCTGCGCGCGACGACGGTCGCCCATGTGGTGGTGATATACGCCACGGTGCCCTTCATCGCCGCGGCATTGAGCTGGCTCGCGATGCGCGAAAGACCGACTTCGGGCGCCGTCGCATCGAGCGTGGTTGCGCTCGTGGGAGTCGGTGTCATGGTGGGATTTGGGCGCGACGGCGCATTGAGCGGCGATGCGCTCGCTCTCGGCATGACCATCACCATGGCCGTGGCCATGGTGGTGGCGAGGCATTATCCGGCCATGCCCTTCCTGCACGCATCGTGCATGTCGGCGCTGCTCAGCGGTCTGATCTCCCTGCCGTTCGGCCACCCCTTCGGCGTGTCGGGCCACGATCTCCTGCTGCTGGCGCTCTTCGGGCTGACCACTTTCGCTGTGGGCCTTCCGCTGTTCACGCTCGGCGCCCGCCTGCTGCCAGCCATCGAAACCGCGCTGATTGGGTCTTTGGAAGCGCCCCTGGCGCCCCTGTGGGTGTGGCTCGCGTTCAGGGAAACGCCGAGCACGAGCACGCTGATCGGCGGCACGATCGTGTTCGCCGCGGTGGGCATCCACTTGCTCTGGGACAGGAGGCTGATCCCAAGACCGGCCTTGGCGGAATAGCGACCCCGGCGCACGCGCGCAC
>Ga0181537_10000228_pt1 | contig 52317 bp, 46 predicted proteins | sample PEATcosm2014_Bin_39_FD_119765 | JGI IMG/M metagenome (GOLD analysis project Ga0181537, IMG submission 119765) | Peatland microbial communities from MTU Mesocosm Facility, Houghton, MI, USA - PEATcosm2014_Bin23_10_metaG | ecosystem: Environmental > Terrestrial > Soil > Wetlands > Peat | place...
CGACCAGCGTCCAACCGTCGACCAGCACAAAAACCATGACTTTGAGGGGAAGCGACACGATGGGCGGCGGCAGCATCATCATGCCCATCGACATGAGAATCGAGGCCACGACCATGTCGATGACGAGAAAGGGAAGCAGGACGAACATGCCCATTTGAAAGCCGGTCTTGAGCTCGGAGAGCATGTAGGCCGGGATGACGATGGCGGCCGAAATATCCTGGGCCGAATCGGCCTTGACCGGCGGCACCGACATCGACATGAACAGGGCGAGGTCTTTTTGCCGGGTGTAACGAAGCATGAAGGTTTTCATGTCGGCGAGAGAACGGTCGAGCGCGACCTGCGTGGTGATCTGCCCCGCCTGCATCGGATCGAGTGCGTCCTTTTTGATGTTCTGGAAGGTGGGCGCCATGATGAAAAACGTGATGAAAAGGGCCAGCGAAAGCATCACCTGATTCGAGGGCTGCTGCAGGGAAAGGCCGGTGCGCAAAAACGAAAGCACGATGATGATCCGCACAAACGAAGTCATCATAATCAGCAGCGAAGGCGCCACGCTGAGGATGGTGAAAAGAATGAGGAGCTGAAGATTGACGCTGAGATTGCCGTTTCCGCCGGGGCCGTTTTGAATCGAGATTTGGACCTGGGGATTGATGGTCGCGACCTGGGCCTGCGCGACTTGGGGCAGCAGAAAAAGTCCGGCGAACACGCCCGCGATCACGATTTTTCTGAGGTTCTTCATCGCGAGGCGGAGGCGGGTCAGGGCGGGACTGATGAAGAGAACGTCTGGCATGCCCTCGTTTGTTGCACGCATTGTGCCACCGGGCGTTTCAATCGTTAACTCGTTGAAATTAAGATAGATGCGTTTTAGATCAATGCGGCTCTTGGGAATTTTTATCCTTTAAGGACGGGCCTTGCGGAAAAATAATCCTTCTCGAAACGATTCAACGCAAAGCTTCCGAAAGAAGGCCCTGAGAATTATTCCGTTCGATGGTTTTCAGCGCATCCTTGGCGGGCGTCGTGGCCGGTTTTTCCACCGCCTGCCAGCTCACGCCGCCACCGACGGTATAGGCCAGCAGGAAAGTCTTTTCCTCCGCTTCGACGAGACAGATGCCGGTGCGCTGATCGACCCAGCGCTTTTGCAGCACCTTGAAGGAAGCTCCCAGGCCGCTGCCGGGCGCAGCCTGGCGCGCGGCCTGCCGGCGTGACCAAAGCCACAAGCCAAACAGACCGGCGAAGAGCAAGCCCAGGATGATCCAGCGGACGGTATCGTACATTGGCGGAGGCCGGTTAGCCGCTGATGAGCTCGGAGATTTTGACCGCCAGGTTGTTTTTGACCAGGACGATTTCGCCCCGGGCGATGAGCCGCCCGTTGATGCGGACATCGACCGGCTCCTCCTGCAGTTTGTTCAGCTCGATCACCGACCCGGCGCCGAGATTGAGGACGTCGCGGACTTCGAGCTGGGTCTGTCCCAGCTCGACGCTGAGCGAGACGGGGATGTCCATGACCAGATTTCTCGACGCGGCTTGAAGTGCTTCCTGTTGCATAATTTTATTCCAGATTACCGGTTATTGTTACTGTTGTTTTTTGGGGTTCACGCACGAGGCGCCCCGAAAATTTTGCCTTGTCGCCGAGCCAGACCGCGGCGTGCTCGCATTTCTTGTTATCGAGGATCAAAACGTCCCCCGGCCCCATCGCCTCGACTTCGCGCAGCGAGAGTTGAAAGCCCTGCCACCGGATCGAGACCTGGACGGGTACCGAGCCCATGGGCGACTTCTTGTCCTTGACCGTGGCTTGCCGGTCTTCCTGCTTCACGCGTTCGTCGGAGGCGAGGGAGCGCAGGAGCAGGTCTTCCACGGAAACGATGGGCACGACCAGCCACATGATGGTCTTGTTTCCCTTGAAAACGACGTTGATTCCGACCCGCAGAATCAAATCGTCGGGTTGGTGGATCAACTGGTAATTGAGGTTGCGCACCTGCCGGAGAACCTCGGCGTTCAACTCGGCATGCGGACGCCAGCTCCGCGCGTAATCGGCGAGCAGCGTCTCGGCAAATTGCTGGAAAATAACCTGGTCGAGTTCCGTCAACTCGCGGGCTTCGCCCTTGGGCATGGTTCCGGGACCGCCCATCATCCGGTCCACCAGGACGAGGGAAAGGGACACCGGCAGGTCCAGCAGCCAGATGCCGGGCTGGGGATGCATGCGGAAAAGGACGCACTGATTTTCGCCGCTGCGCTCCGCCACCATCTCGCCGTAGGTTTGAATTTTAACGGAGAGGAGTTCCAGGTCCAAATCGAGGCGTAGAAAATCGCCGAGGCTGCCCGAGGCCACGCGCAAAAAGTTCCGATGCCACGTTTCCAGGCTTTCCTGGCGGGCGGAAGTGAGTTCCGATGCGTTGGAGAATTGGTAGGGTCGCGCGGAAGCGTGGCCTTCGTCGGCGGCCATCCCGGCATTCTCAATTTCGGGCTCGGCAATGTCGGTGGCGCTCATGGTCGGTATTCCTACTGCACGAGCAGGTCGGTAAAGTAGATGTTGTCGATGCGGCCTTCTTTTAAAGTCGGATTGATGATGCCCAGCAATTCCTGGCGCAGGTTGCCCCGGATGTTGGGCGAGCTGAGATCATCCAGCGTCTTGGTCGAGAGAACCTGGCCGAGCGTGTCGACCATGCGGGGGCGGTTCGCCTCCAACTCCTCCAGCACCGCCGGCGCGGCCTCGAAATAAACTCCGGCCCGGACGAAGCGGGTGCCCCGCGTATCCGCGATATTCACCGTCAACTCCTCGATGCTGAACTTGGTGACGCTTTTGCCTCCCTCGGCCGCCGTCTCCGCGGGCGTGCGTTCGGTCTCTTCCTTCACGATGGGCGTGGAAGGGGTCGCGGCCGCGGCGTCGGAGGCCTGCTGCAAACGGCTCGGCAGAACATAATAGGCCAGGGCGAAGCCGACTCCACCCAGGATAACGGCCATCAGCAGCGATGAAATCAAGAGGGGCATGATCCCCTGCTTCGGCGCCGCCGGTTTTGCTTCCGGGGAGCCTTCCGCCGCCTTGTCGTCCGCCGGAGTTTTTTCAGCCATGACCGTATTTCCTTCGGCGCTTTACTGCTGGATCAACTGATCCACCGTCTGCAGCAACTGGTCGCTGGTCGTGATCACCTTCGCCGCGGCATCGAAACCGTTTTGCGCGATGATCATGTTGCTGAATTCCGTGGAGAGATCGACATTGGAGGTTTCCAGCACGCCGGTCTGAATCGTGCCCACGCCGCTGGAAGACGCCGCTTGATAATATTGATTGGTTCCCGCTGCGGCCGTGTAGCTGTATAAGCTGTTGCCCGAGTCGGTCAGGCCATTGTCATTATTGTAGCTTTGCACGGTGATATAACCCGCGATTTGCGTGGTGCCGTCCTGGCCGGTCACCGTGATGGCACCCGTGGAGTCAACGGTGAAGCTGACCACCGGAGAACCGCTGGTGACTGTCGTCGGGATCTGGATTTTATCGGGGGGAAAACCCGTGGAGGGGCTGGTGGGCGGCGTCGCGCCATTCACGCCCATGAGGTAATTGCCGCTCGGGGTTCTCAAATACCCGTTGCTGTCCTCGACGAAATCCCCGTTGCGCGTCACGTAATTGTCTCCGTTGGCGTCCTGGACCGCAAACCAGCCATTCCCGTTGATGCCCATATCGGTCGGCACGTTGGTCGTCTGGAAGACTCCCTGGCTAAAGTTGGTGGTCGTGCTTTCGACTTCCGTGCCGAGGCCAACCGAGAGTCCGACGGGCTGATTGGTCGTTGCGGCCCGGGTAACTTCCAGGAAGGACTCGGTGAAGTTCGCGGCGCTGGCCTTGAAGCCATCGGTGTTGGCATTGGCGATATTGTTGCCGATGACATCCATATCGCTCTGGTCGGCAAGCATGGCGCTTACCCCTGAAAATAAGGACTGAATCATATAGTTATCTCCTGATTAGGCCGGCTGCCCGCAAAGGAGGAACCGGATTGTTTGTTTGAGTTGGTCGACATGCTGTTGTTTTCTCGCGTTAAAATTATCCTGCGGGGGTGGTTGCCGGAGTTCCGGTGCTTGTTCCCGTGGTTGCCGATGGAGTTCCAGTGGTTGTCCCTGTCGTCCCTGCTGCCGTCTGGGCGGCGGTCTGCTGGATGGAATAAAGGTCCGAGCTCGGGTACTCCGTGCCGCCAACTGTAAAGTAGACGCCCAGGTTGGACGAATCGACCCGCGCGCTCTGGACCACTCCGGTGGTGTAGCTGCCATTATTGTCGACTTCCACGGTGGCGCCGGGCAGGGAATCGGCCAGTTCCTGAGACTGCTGTCCCGACATCGTCTGCATGGTCGTGAGATTGGTCATGCTCATCAACTGATTGACATAATCATCCGTGCTGCTGCCGCCGCCGCTGCTGTCGCCGCTGGCCAGCGGGTCCTGCTGGGTGAACTGCGCCACCATGATCTTCAGGAAATCGGCCTGCGTCAGCGTCTGGCTTCCGTTGCTGGTAACCGTTGGAGAGCTGGAAGAAGTTGAAGGCGTGGATGCGTTAATGGCAGTGATGGTATTGCTCATGGTTTTTCCGGGTTAGGCAATGGCGGGTGACCAGCTAATGAGTTGGAGTTGGGAAAGGGAGACGAGATGGCCGCCGATGTTCAGGGCCAGGGCATTGCCTACTTGCTGAACGCCGTTGACCACGCCCGAAATGGTGCGGCCCGATGTTTCCGTGGCATCAACATGGCGTCCGGCCAGGCTCGATACCCAGGACTTCACATCGCCGTTTCCCATCTGGTTCCACTGCTCCGCCCGCATCGTTCCGATGGGAGATGCGGCCGGGGACGGCTCCGGCGTCGTGATGGCCTTGTTGAGGTAGGGATTGAAAGAAGGGGCTGAGGTGGGAGGCGTTGCGGGAGATGACGGCGAGAAACAGTTCACCACTTGTCCCACGATGCCTTCCACCATCGGTGCGGCGAGAAGAGCGGCGATCACGCGGCCCTCCCGAGTGCGGTTAAGGTGTTCATGAATTGGCTGGATTGGACTGCCGCGATGGCGGGAACAACCCCGGCTTTTTTCTGCCGCTGCGACTGTGAGCGCTCGTCGGGTTGCTGGTAACCGGCCTGGCCCTGGCCGCCGCGATCCCACGACAGGTCCGGATTCTGGCTCGAACTGCTTTCCATCTGGGGAGGCAGCCAGCGCACTTCCACGCCGAAACTATTCGATTGGCGCAGCGAACTCATCTGGTCCTGGACCCAGCTCAAGGCCTGCGGATCGTTCGTGCTCAACTGCGCCCGCCATTGGTCGTTTTGCCGCGACACATAGACGTTCACAATCGCGCCGGGGGGAGTTTGAATTTCCATTTCCACCCGCATGGGCGCCCGCGATTCGTTCGTCTGCGTCAATTGGGCCACATGCATGACCTGCGTGAGGGCGTCTTGAAAATCGTTATTGGAGCTGAGCAGAATATTCAAGTCAGCCGGATTTTGCCGGGCAGGCGTATTCGCTCCGTAAGTGGAGAAAATGGCAGGGTTATTTAAGCTCGCGTTCATCGCTGCATCTTGTTCAACATTTGCTGTGCCAGCGAGGGTCGACGCGCTTTTGGAGAGGCCATTGAGCGGTAGATTTTTCGATTCATCGCTCGATGTAACTTGTTGCCCTCCAGTTGATTCGCTGATGGCCGTCAAAGGCGGTGCCATGAGGCCGGACAGGTTTGAGCTTGGGGAAGTCGTGGGGCTGTTCGGCTGAAGAAAACTCCCTTTTGCGCCGGCAGACGTGGATTTTTTTTCCGTGATTGAGGTTCCCGCCGACACGTTGACCGGGGCGGCCAGCGGTAATTCATTCCCCAACGCAACCGCAGTCTTCGCGGGCGCATCAGTGGATATCGTTGCAACCGGAGCCTGCGAAGTTTGTTTAGTGTTCGCGGTTTGAATCGAGGCTTGGGTAACGATGGTCGGTAAATGGGTTTTACCGGAATTGGAAGATACGATTAGAGCCGGGTTCTGCGGGGTGTTGGCGGTCAGGACCGAGGCTTGAGTGACAATGGTCGACAGATCAACTCCACCAGGCAGCGATGGAACCGGACTTTTTGCCGGCGTCGTCTCCGAACCGGAATCCTTATCCGATTTGGACGGAATCGTCGTGGCGGGATCGGCAGGCGACTTGCCAACCGAAGTCTTGGCGACGTTCCCGGCGAGTATCGTCGCCTGGGCGATCATGGTCGTGAGATCGTTCGCGGCGCTAGTGGGCTGGGGCGGATTCTTGGTCGGCGTCGCAGCAGGGGTGGAAGCGTTCTCCGGTGTAGCAGGGGCCGTCGCGGTGGAATCGAAAGGAGCGCTTGAAACCAGGGTCGTCGGAGAGGCAGAGGCCTGGATCGAGGCCCGGACGATCATGGCCGATAAACTGGACCCGGATGACAACGCCGCCGGTTTGCTTTTTACCGACGGAATGGCCGGGGAGGGCGGCGTTGCGGTTTCGGAGGTAGCCAGCTCAGGAGTTGCGAGAACGGCAGGCTCGGTCACTTCTATTTCTGCGGCAAGCTCAGTTGAGGCCTCGATCTCCTGATTTTTCCCTGCGGGAGGCGCGGCCAACGCAAGTGCCGGTTCACCGGAAGTGATCGTCGCGGGAACAGGTGCTTTGCCCTTCAATTCAGTCGCGAGGGCGGGTGCGCCTTCCTGTTGTTGCAGGACATCTTCGAAGCTCTCGGATGTCCCGGATGGGGTGGGTTGATTCCCTGTCGCGCTCTTGGATCGCAGCACGCTAAGCGGAAGGGAACTTTGCGGCAAAACACCGACAAATGTTCTCATGGGATTTTTAATTTGAGGCTGTCGTTGAAACAGGAGCCGGAGGAGGCGCAGGCTGGGAGGCGTCCGGCGGCGGAGCCAGACTCGGCGTCGAGGAGGAATCGGCGGGGGTTGCCGAAGCGGGGGTCTGATCAGAAGAAGGATCGGGCGCAGGGGCCGAAGCCGGCGTCGATGCGGTGGCGTTCGGGTCCGTTGGGGGCGTCGCCGTCGGATCAGGCGCGGGAGCATCCGCCGTTGGCGCGGTCGCCGGAGCAGAGGAATCGGGTGAACTCGAATCGGCCGTCGTCGGAGGATCGGTGAGCGCGATCTTCTCCTTCGGCATGACCTGCGCCATGCTGTCGAGCGCGTGCAGCAGCCGGGGAACATCGTCGGGATATTTTGTCTTCCATTGGGCCACCAATTTCCCGAGCGGTTTGGTGTCCATGACGGAAAAGAGCCGGATCATCGCCGGGTCATCCATGGCGCGGATCAGCTCGATCGATTGATCGGTGCCCATGGCGGAGTAGACGTCGGCTTCTTTTTGCAATTGCTCGGTCTGATTGGCCTCCACCAAAATTAGGCGCTGCTGGAATTCATCGAACAAGGCCTTGAATTTTTCGTGGGAACGATCCAGCGCTCCACGCTCGGCGGCGAGTTCATCTTCCTTTTCCTTCACCTTCTCCTCGCGCGCGGCCACTTTCTGTTCGCGGTCCTGCAGGGCCTGGCTTAACGACATCATCGTTTCGGAAGTCTGGCGCAGCGTGTCGATGCTGATCGCCTCGGGGGCCGATTTCGCCGTGGCCTGCGCCTGGGCGGTGGCTTTGCTCTTCGGCGGAGGAGTCGGCGCCAGCTTCATGCCCACGCCAAATCCGCCCACCATGAAGAGCAGTCCGATAATGGTGGCAACGATGAGATTTTTCATACGCCTCTTAAAGCCATCGCGTAGCGCGACGTGACCATTTCATCGAGTTGCAGCTTCTCCGACGCATCGATCTCGGCCCGTTCTTCGCCACGCCCTTTTTCCAGCAGCAGACCGATCTGGTCGCGGGACTGCTTGGTCTTGAGCATTCTTTGCAGGGCGTCCTCGCGCGCCTGCCCGGCCACGCTGATGGCGCGGCGGGCCAGGGTGATCCGCCCGTGCAGAAAAGAGGCCGATTCGTCCAGCGCGCAGAGTTCTTCCGAGGAGGTCGCCTTTAATTTCGCGTCATGCGTCGTCTTGACGCGGGCTTGCAGTTGCAGCAGCCGCGCTTTTTGCTGGTTCTCATCGGCGATCTTGTCCTGGAGAACGATTTGTTCCTTTTCCAAAAGATGCGTGCGGTAACGATAGAGGATTTCGAGGGATTGTTTTTTCATAAGTTATTTTTTGGGTTGGGTTAGGATCGAATGGAGTGTTTCAAAGGTCTTGGTCAGTGGATTTTTTTCCGCTATCGGCTGCCGCAGGAATTCCATCAGTTTCGGATGAATCTCGAGGGCCCGGTCGAGTTGCGGATTGGTTCCGGGCTTGTAGGCGCCGATATCGAGCAGTTCCCGGTATTGCCGGTGAATCGCGAGAACGTGCCGCGCGGCGGCGACCGTTTTCAGCCGTTCCGGGGTGATCAGGTCCACCTGCAGGCGGCTGAGGCTTTCCAGCACCTCGACCGCCGGGTACTGATTTTCCGAGGCGAGGCGGCGGCTCAGCAAAATATGTCCGTCCAGGATCGAGCGCACGCAGTCGCTCACCGGGTCGTTCCAGTCGTCGCCCTCGGTCAGTACGGTGTAGAAGCCGGTGATGGCTCCGCGCTCGTTGCAGCCCGCCTGTTCCAAAACCACCGGCAGGAGTCCGAAAACCGACGGCGGATAACCGCGCTGGGCGGGGGGTTCGCCCACGGCCAGGCCGACTTCGCGCTGCGCCATGGCCAGACGGGTCAGCGAATCCATCAGCAGGAGCACATGCTTGCCTTGATCGCGAAAATGGGCGGCGATGGTATTGGCCGTAAACGCGGCCTTGATGCGCACCAGCGCCGGCTGGTCCGATGTCGCCACAATAATGACGCTGCGCTTGAGCGCCTCGGGGCCGAGGTCCTTCTCGACAAATTCGAGGACTTCGCGGCCCCGTTCGCCGATCAGCGCGATGACGTTGATCTCCGCCGAGCTGTGGCGGCTGATCATGCCGAGCAGGCTGCTCTTGCCCACGCCGCTTCCCGCAAAAATGCCGAGGCGCTGACCACGTCCGCAAGTCGCAAAGGCGTCCATGACGCGCACGCCCGTTTCCAGCGTCTCACGAATGCGTCCGCGCCGGGAGGGATTCGGCACCTCGCGCACGATATTCTTTTTGCCGTGGCTGGGCGGCAGCGGCCCGAGATCGTCCAGCGGACGACCGAGTGGATCGAGAATTCTACCCAGGACTTCCTTGCCGACCGGAATCTGCAACGGACGGCCCGTCGACCGCACCAGCGCGCCGGCGGAAATTCCCTCGAGTTGCTCCCACGGCATCAAAAGCACGCGGCCGTCGCGAAAGCCGACGACCTCGGCGAGCGTTTCCTTGCCGGTGCGCGTGGTGATCGCGCAGGCCTCGCCCAAGGCGGCGGGAGGTCCCTGCGATTCAACGGTCAAGCCGACGACCTTGGCCACGCGGCCGACCGGTCCCGCTCCATGCAACCGTTGCAGCCGTTCCTGGTAACGATGAAACATCTGGCTGGTCATGACGAGGCCTCCAGCGCGAAGTGGATTTGCCGGATGCGCGACGAGTGCCGCCCATCGACATCACCAAGATCACTCTTCAAAATAAATTCGCCTGGATTCAGAGCAGGATTCGCCTGCAAGGTCCACTTGGTGCTGTCGGGGATTGTCTCGCAGAATTCGAGCCTGCTCCGCAGTTCCGCCGATTCCGTCGGCGAGCATTCCAGGGCGATGCGCCCGGCCTGTTCCATGTCGCGCAACAGGATGCTGACCTCGGCGCTGATTTCCGCCGGGGTGAAGGGATGTTTCCGGAAAACGCGGTTGAGCGCGCCCTGGATCAAATCGGGCAGGTGCTCGGAGAGCAGGCCTTCGTATTCGCGATGGAGATTTTCCAGCGTCCGCACCAGGTTTTGCACGCGCTCATGCTCCTTTTTCCGCGCGCGTTCCGCCTCCCACCCGGCGCGAAGGCGGCCTTCCTCGTAACCGGCGGCGTAACCCTCGCTATGTGTCGAGGCGTCATGGCTCGATTCCAGTGCGGCTTTTTCAATCCGCTTGACCCGGATCGGCAGGACGATATCAAGCGCCGGCGCCACTCGATTCCTCCTGGCTTAAGCTGATTTCGCCTCGCCGCTCCAGCTCGAAGATCTGTTCCATGACCTTGCCCCGCGCCTCTTCGACTTCCTTGCGGCGGACATTGGTCATGAATTTCAAATTTTCCTCGAGTGACTCGGCGGCGCGCTTGGTGATGCTCTTGAAAATCATGTCGCGCAGCTTCTGCGGGCAATCCTTCATCGCGATGGCCAGCGTGTTGAAATCGACCTCGCGCAGGATCACGCCCATGGTCGTCGCGTCGAGCTTCACCAGGTCCTCGAAGACGAACATCATTTTGCGGATCGAGGCGGAAAGCTCGGGGTCCTTTTCCGCCAGGGCTTCGAGCGCGTCGCTGGCCACCTGCCGGTCGAAGCGCTTCATGATCTGCGTCAAAAAGTTGGTGCCGTCGGATCCGATGTAATCGCGGGTGCTGGCCGTGGAGCGTCGGGCCAGCAGGCTTTTGATCAGGCGTTCCAGGACCTCCGGGGAGACCGGTTCCATCCGGGCCATCCGTTGCATGATCTCGGCCCGGAAAGCCGGGTCCATGGTCCGGAAAACCTCGGCCGAATTCTCGGCATCAAGCTGCGCCAGCACCAGCGCCCACGTCTGGCTTTGTTCGCCGCGCAACATCTGCGTGATCGCGGTCGCCGACATATTCTTGAGTTCCTCCATCATCGGCGATGCCGCCGCTTCGGGCGCGACCCGGCCCAGGACTTCGCGCGCCTTGGCCTGGCCGAGCGACTTTTCCAAAACATGCTGCGCCTTCTCCACGCCGCCGAGCGCGGAGGTGACCGCCTCCAGCGTGACCGAGGAAAACTCCTCGAGCAGCCCCTGCTGCACATCGGCGGAGAGAAATTCGATCTTGGCCATTTCCGCCATGATTTGTTCCACCTGCCGCTGGTTGAACGTCGAGAGAATTGCGGAAGCTTCCTCCTGTCCCAGCACGACGAGCAGTCCGGCCAGTTTCTGCACTTTGCTCAACCCGGCGATCGGATTTGGTTTGGTCGGTGCGGTTGCGCTCATGGTTGGGGGTCTTTCCTGGGGGGGTGTTTAATTGCGCTTCAGCCACTGCTTGAGTGCATGCGAGGCGTTGTCCGGGTTTTCACGAATCAAGCGGGAAAGTTCCGTCGGGGTCAGGACGCTCGGCATCTGGTGATTGACGCCGTTGCGGAGGGGAGCGTGTCCGTTGCCATTGGCCTGGCTCTGGTAGTTATTCAAAAGCGACTCGAAGCTGTCGGGTGCATCTTCCGCCTTGCCGACCGGGGAGAGGAACACGCTGCGGAAGTAGAGCAGGATGCCGATGGCGAGAAGGATGAGGCATCCCTGCGTGACGTAGGGCAGGTAGTTGTTGATTTGCTGCGTGAGGTTCGTTTTCGGAGGGGCCGGCGTGTCATCGAAGAGATCGGCAAAGGCGACTTCCTGGCTCTGGATCATGTCCTGCCGCGTATCGTTCTGGGTGAAACCGACCGCCGCCTTGACGATGTTTTCCAACGCCTGAATTTCCTGCGGCGTGCGCGGGATGGCTTTGCCTCCCGCAGCGGGCTTTCTCTCGTTGAGCATCAGCGCGATGGTCAATCGCTTGATCGATCCCGCTCCCTCAACCCGGCTTTCGGTGACTTTGCCCACCTGGTACACATTGGACGTGCCCTCCTTCTTTTGCTCATTGTCTTTTCCGGTCGAGTCGGTGCTGCTGGCGGTGTTCGCGCTCGCTCCCGCCCCGCCCGAACTGTCCGCGGTATGGGTCGTGTTGGTTTCGGTGGTGCTGGTTTCGGTCGTGATGACGGAATTTTTCGGATCGTACTTTTCCGATGTCTCCTGCACCTGGCTGTAATCGATTTCCGAGGCGACGCGCACCACGGCCTGCCCCGGCCCTAGCACCTGGTCGAGCATGGTCTGCGCTTTGTCCTGCAAATAGTTTTCCAGATCGACGCGGGCCTGGCGCTGCTTGTCGTTCAGCGGACCGTCCCCGGTTGTGGAGTCGTCCGACTCCGCCATCGCCCGTCCTGAACTGTCCACCACCGCGACGCGTTCCGGTTGAAGTCCCTCCACGCCATTGGCGACGAGAAAACGGATCGCCCGCACCTGGCTGTCTCCCAGCGTCCGTCCCGGCTGAAGCTGGATGAACACCGAGGCCTTCGCCTCCTGATGGTCCTGTCCGAAAAGTTTGTCCTCGGGAACCACGATCAGGACGCGGGCATTGGCCACCTCGTCGAGTTGGCAGATCGTGCGCGACAGTTCTCCCTGGAGCGCCCGGTAATAATTGGCCCGCTGCATGAAATCGGACATGCCGAAGGTCGGCTTGTCGAACAACTCGAAGCCGGCCCCGCCATCCGACATGGTCGGGATTCCCTGCGAAGCCAGGCCCAGCCTCAGCGTATAGACATCCTGCGCGGGCACCATGACCGCCCGTCCGTCGTCGCCCACTTCATAAGTGATTTTTTTCGAGTCGAGATACTCGACCACCTTGGCCGCTTCCGACGGGGCCATGCCGCCATAAAGCAACGTCAGGCGCGGCTTGCTCGCCAGATAGACGACGCCGCCCAGGACCGCCATGGACAAAAGGAAGCTCGCGATGAGCGAGACCTTGCGCTGGGCCGAAAGCCCCTTCCATAGCGCGACCAAATTTTTCTTAATCTCATCCATAATGGTATCCTGGCGTTGCGGTCAGGCCTAGACCTGCATCTGCATGACTTGTTGATAAGCGTCGACGACCTTGTTGCGCATCTCCGACAAAAACTCGAAGGAGACGCTTGCCTCTTCGGACGCAATCATCGCTTCGTGAACGGGCGTCGGGCCGCCTTGCAGCACGTCGCTGACTTTCTGCGCCGCCGTGACCTGCTTCGAATTCACATCCATCACCATTTGCTGGACCATGTGGCCCCAGGTGCTCGGTCCGCCGACCGAGCCGAGGGAAATGTCGGGCGTGGCCGCCACCGGTGTCGCTTCGATGGGATGAAGCAGGTTAAAGGTCTCGCTGACCGGATTGGCCGGGCCAGAGGGCAGGGGAGTAAATGCCGACGTCGCGCCCTGAAGCGCCGGGGCTTGCACCTGCGTCACTGCGGAAAGAGCATCGAGGGGATTCATGGGTAAAACTTTTTATTCGGCGATTTTCAGCGATTGCTCGAACATGCTGCGTCCGGCCGAGATGACCTGCAGGTTGGCCTGGTAGGACCGCGTCGCCGTCATCATGTCGACCATTTCGTCGAGCGGATTGACATTGGGCATTTCCACCATGCCTTTGGCGTCGGCCTTGGGATTGCCGGGCATGTAGACTTTCGGCAGCGGGGTGGGATCGTCGATGATGCGGGCCACCTGGACTTGCGAGCCCATGTTCGCGTCCGCGCCCAGGGCGTCGTTCAACTTGCTCTCAAAAACCACCAGCTTGCGGCGGTAGACCTGTCCATTGGCATCGCTCGTATTTTGGGCGTTGGCGAGATTGCCCGCGATGACATCGAGCCGTGTCCGCTCGACATCCAGCGCGCTGCTGCTTGCTTCAATTCCTGGTATCATTCCCATAATCGTTGTTCCTCGAAGGTTCCGGGTTACGACTGGCCGGTGATGGCGGTTTTGAGTCCGTGGAAATGGTTCGCCAGCATTTGCGCCGCAAACTCATAGCGGGCGCTGTTCTGGTCCAGGCTCACCATTTCCTGTTCGATTTGAACGGTGTTGCCGTCCGGACGGGCCGGGCCTTGGACCGCCGCCGTTTCGATCGACGGTTCAGGCAGCGAATCGACGGTGCCTCCCTGGCTCAGTTGCGTCAGCGCGTCCGTGTAGGCCCGCTGAAAACTTGAACTCACGTCCACGCGCTGGTATCCCGGCGTATTGACGTTGGCGATGTTCGAAGCGATCGCTTGTTGGCGAACCGCGGCGTCGTCCATCGTCAAGCTGAGGCTTTGCAGGGTCGGGCTGATGAAGAGTCCATCTGATGGCATGTCCTCGCTGGTGCAGGGGATGTGCCAGTGGGCAATTTAATCCGTAACTACCTTGTATTAAGATAGATACTATTTTCGGTTTGCGTGCCGTTCAGGAAATTTTATCCCCTGCGCCTATTTATCGCGGAAAAATAATCCGCTTCAGAATGGGATTAATGAATTGAATGCCGAAGGACGCCTCAAAGGCGTTTTGACAGAAAGATTCCGCCCCGACAAAATGAACTTGTTGGCGCTTATGAGGCGATGCCTCGAACCCTCTTTCCCGCTTACTTCGAGGATGAAGCGGCCTTGGCCATCTGGACGAGGCTGTTGCCGAGGAAGTTGGCCAATCCGGCGATGGTCTCCTGCGAGGGATATTCGCCTGATTGGATCCGTGTCTTGTAGGCATCCACCAATTCACTCCGCACCTCTGGAAATTGCCCGGCTTCCTTGACCAGGCTGGAAAACGAATCGGCTGAAAAGTTCATAATGGCCTGGTCGACGACGGGTTTGCTCACGGGAGATGAGTTTGTCTTTTCCATGGGTAGGAAGGATGAAGATGAAATACCGCTGATCTGCATAAGCCTTACACCAACTATCGGCTTTGACCGATCATTTATTAGCAGGTTCTTAGGAGAAGAGAAGGGTTTGCTGCGGTTCATCTGGGCAAGGTGGTTAAGGGGCCTTAAAGAATGATCTTGCGAACCAGATCAGAAATGCGCTCAGCTTGTGCAATCAAGACATCTTTCAGCTCTTGCCCATCGATGCCCGAAAAGGGACAAAGCTCGATGTAGCTCTTCCACTCATCCGAGAGGAAGGGATCGCCTGATTCCAGGTAGTTACCCGATTGTCCCAGCTGGTTATGAAGCGTCAGGAGATCGGCCAGCTTGATCAACAGCGCATTCTTGAGGTGCGGCTTATTTTCCAGCACGTCACCGTGGTGGAACCGGACCGGCTCGCACAAGGTGAGGGGAATGCCCTGCTTTTCCAGGTACCATGCGCCGAGATGCCCGTGATCAATGCCCAAATATTCCTTTTCCAAAGGGGCGGGCGCTCGTTTTTCGCTTCCCGCTTGCAGATAGATTCGGTTGAACTCCTGGGGCATGACGTGGGCCAGGACCACCTTGCCGATATCGTGCAGCAGTCCCATCAGATAATAGGATTCATCGGGCAGTTCCTTTTTCATCAAGTGGGATGACAGTTCCATCGTCATCTGCCCTACTCCGGCGGCATGGGTCCAGAAATCTTTCCAATCGAGAACGCTCTGTTTGATGTGGCAGGTCTTCTCAATGCACCGCGTCGAGGCCACCGCGCCGCGAAACGTGCTCAGCCCAATAAAGAGAATGGCGTCCTGCACATCCATGATCGGTTCCGACGGCGCATAGTAGACGGAATTGGCCATGCGCAACACGCGCAGCGACATGCCCTGGTCCACCTGCACCAGCCGGGTCACCTGATCCAGGCGCATGTTGGTGTTGCGGGTCAGCGACTCCAACTCGCTCAGCACCGATTTCAGAGAGGGCAAAGCGTCGGTCGCTCTCGGATCCTCCAGATATTCAAAGATGCTTTTTTCGGTGTTCGACTCATCAGAAACCAAAGAATTTTTTGCGTGCGCTGTAATCATAATGGAGGGTTAGACCTGACCCTCTATTGATCGTCAAAAGACTAAAAAAACTGAGTGCTTTTCATGAACTCTTTCGATTGGTTTATTTTGACCGATGGTGCGGTTTGAAGTGTACATTTTTTCTCATTTTTTGGGTGGCCGACCCGATAAGTTGAAAAAGAATTTCTGAAAAAACGGGAAAATAAGTCTCCAAACAGGACTTTTTCTCCCGCTTGAAGAAAGGAATGAGAATTTATGACGAGCCTTAATCACGCCACCGGCCGCACCGCCTCTCTCTTGCGGAGAATCGAAGCATTGTGCCTGAGCGATTGGCGGATCAGCGCCTACTCGTTGATCATTTTCTCTCTCTTCTTGATTATCATGTCCAGCCTGGCCCATGGAGATGATCTCACCGGGCTGCCGCAAGATGATCCCAAAGATTTGCAACCCTCCGCTCCTCAAACGCCAACGTCGTCTGAATCTCAATCAACGGGCGGGATCCAATTCCAACCTCTGCCGAGTTGGTCGCGCGGCGTTGTCATGCCGGCCTTGCCTTACCAGCTCAAGCCGATGGGAAAGAAACCCGTCGTCGAAGTCACGCCCCCCACTCCCGCGCCTGAGCCGCTGGCTCCGCCGAAAGATACGCCGGCCACTCCGCCGTCACCTGCACCGACCGTCACCAAGGAAAAACCGGCCCCGGCCCCGGCTCCCACCGACACCAACCCGGCCCTCATCACCGTGTCGCCCTTCTTGCAATGGATCAAATCCAATCCCCAAGCGGCCAGCGAAGCGCGCCAGGAAGCCAATAGCTACCATGCCGGGCCTCTGCCCGCGCCCGATGCCGGTTCATCCAACAGCGCGGGCAATACGGCCAGCTCGGGCAGCACGGCCAACACGATCACCGGATCGACGGGCACCGACGATCCCTACTGGCTCCCGCCCTTGATTGATTCCTCCGACTTTGAGACCAAGCCCGTGTCCGGATCAGCCGCCATTTACCAAACGCCTCAGCGCTAAAACTTAAACCTCATCATGAGCCGCTGGTTCCTCTTCATCGCCTGCGGTCTGGCCCCTCTTTCCGCATGGGCCCAGGTGCCAGACCCCGGGACGATGGCTTTGGCGATTTCCCATGAGTCATCGCCTCTCGCTCATCGGGATGGCGGTGCGATGCTGGCCGATTCCTCGACCCAGGCGACAGCGCCTTCGGGGATTTCCCCGTTAACCACGCCTGACTCGCTCCGGGATGAGGCCGGCGCGACGGCCTCTGCGCCCGGCAAAGCGAGTGCGTCCCCGGCGCCCGCCGTCTCATCGCCCGAGCTGCCTAACGATGCGACGGAGATTCGCGACACCATCGGTCCGGTTTCGATTCGGCCGATACCCGATGCGTCGGGACAACTGCCCGTTTGCTTCCAGCAGGTCGAGTATTTGCGCAAACACAACGACGATATCATGGCCATCGCCTACCTGCGGCAACTGGTGACCTATGGCAATTTTATTCCGCAATACAAGGCCCGGGCCATTCTGGAACTGGCCGACTGCCTCGATGCCGAGCATCAGAAAGCCGAGGCGCTCTGCTGGCTCAAAATCTGGGTCGAACTATTTCCTTCCCGTCCCGAAATGGGCGCGGTTGCCTACCGGATCGCCACGTTTTACACCCAGATGGGCCTGCCCGACCTGGCACGCGACGCCTATTACCTGGCCTTGGCCCATACCGTCAACGACGGACAGGTGCAGAGCGCCGATGATCTAAAAAGCTACTCGCGCCTGACAGAGGGCACCTTGTGGGGGCTGGCCGCGAACGAGTATCAAGCCGGCAACTGGACCCGCGCCGCCGAGCTATTCGAGCGCTATCGCAAGGAGGCGCCTACCGCCAGCGCCATCTCGCGGGAGAAGGCCTCTTATCTTCAAGCCGATTGCTATTACCAGCTCAAGCAGGCCGACAAGGCGGCGAGCCTTTATGAGGCGACCTTGCAGGCGCATCCGTTCAATCCGCTGGCTCCCGAAGCGCGGCTGCGTCTTTACCATCTCTATATCCTCAAGAACGAACCCGAAAAAGCCCGCGAGGAACTTGAATCCCTGGCCTGGACCGTCCGCACCGTCTGGCCGAAGGACGAAACCTTCTGGCAAAAGCAAACCGCCCGGCTTCTTCTGGCGCTCAACAAAAAGAACACCCTCGTCCTGCCCCCGCTGGTCCAGCAATCGGCCCTTCTGCCGCCGGAAGGTAAAACTTGGCAGGACGCTCTCAATCACTATGATGCATTAGTCAGTTATCAAGCGGCAACGACGCAAGCGACCATGGATAGCCCCGTTCATTCAACTTTGACAGCCGATGTCCGGCACGGTCTTGCTGAAGAGGACGACTTGCAGGTCATGAATCGCAACCTGAACCAACTGCTTCCCCCGCCGCAGGCAGCTTCGACCCAATAGCCAATTCCCCTCTCTTCTATTGAACGCATTAAGGTTTGAAAAAATTATGGTCGTGGAGGACGATCCGGTCGTCCGGCGCGCCCTTGTCATCTCTCTGCAAAAACTGGAAATCCCGGTTTTGGCCGTCAGCAGTTGCTTCCAGGCCAACGAAGAGCAGCAGAAGGAGCCGGCCGATCTGATCATCTCCGACCTGCAGCTTCCCGATGGCAATGGGATGGACTTGCTCCGGCAATTCAAAAAAATGAACAAGGCCGTCGAGGTCATCATCATCACCGGATTCGGGACGATTGAGTCGGCGGTGGAAGCGATGAAAATGGGCGCTTCGCACTATTTGCTCAAGCCCTTCACGACCAGCCAGCTCGAACTGGCCATCGCACAGATTTACCAGCAAAGGGAACTGCGCAAAGAAAATGCCAGCCTCAAAAGCCAGCTCGCCGAAGAATCCGAATTTTCGTCCCTCTTGTTCATCAGCCCGGAGATGAACCAGGTGCAAAAACTGATCAAGCAAGTGGCCCCGACCGATGCCACCGTTTTGATTCAGGGCGAGAGCGGCACGGGCAAGGAAGTCATCGCCCGCTCTCTCCACGAAAACAGCCTGCGCCGCGACAAGGCCTACATCAAAGTGAACTGCGCCGCCGTGCCCGAGAATCTGCTCGAAAGCGAATTCTTCGGCCACGAAAAGGGCGCCTTCACCGGCGCGACCATGAAGCGCGAGGGAAGGTTCGAGCTGGCCAACGGCGGCACCCTCCTGCTCGATGAAATCACGGAAATATCCCTGCCGCTCCAGGCCAAGCTGCTGCGCGTCCTGCAGGAGCATGAATTCGAACGGGTCGGCGGCAGCCGTACGATCAAGGTCGACGTGCGCATCATCGCCACCACCAACCGCGATCTCGTCCAGGCCGTGGCCGCGGGAAAATTCCGCGAGGATCTCTATTACCGGCTGCACGTCGTGCCGATCAAAGTCCCTCGGCTGGCCGAGCGCAAGGGCGAGGTCGAGTTTCTGCTCGGAAAATTTCTCGACACCTTCGCCAAGAAACATAACAAGCCGGTTCCCCGCATCAGCCCCATCGCTCTCGACCAGCTTTGCCGCTATACATGGCCCGGTAACGTTCGCGAATTGCGCAACTATGCCGAGCGGGCCGTCATTCTCTCGACCGGCGATGGCGAATTGACTTACGCCGACATCATCCCCTCCCAGGCGGTGAGTTCGGGTGATGCCGTCCTCGGCGATGGGCAGGAATTTCCCACGTTGGGCGAGGTCGAAAAGCGGCTGATTTTCCTCGCGCTCAAGAAAACTTCCGGCAACCGCAACGAAGCCGCCAACCTGATCGGCATCAACGTCCGGACCCTGCGCAACAAGCTCAAGGAATATCAAGGTTCCTCGGCAACCGCCGACGGTTCTGAACTCGACGAGCCGTCCGAGGAAGTCGTTCCGAGATAGCCGGGTGCCTTCGGATTTCCCACCTGTCTTTCCTCTATCAGCTTCTGACAGGCGCATTTAGATGTTAGCCGTCTTAAAAGTGAGAGAATCTGTTCAAGAGGCTCACTCTCATACCGATAGAATAGGTATCTACGGTTATGAGTGTTACAATTGGAGGTACTTTCAGCGGTTTGAACGTCTCATCGATTATCCAATCGATCATCGCGGCTGACAGCATACCCATCACCAACCTCCAGACTGAAGACACGACGCTCAACAAAACCAGCGACACCCTCGGCACCCTCGGCACGAGCCTGGGGACCCTCAGCACCCAGTTGCAGGCGCTCACTCCTGCGCTTTTAAGTTCCCAGGTCGCGACCGTTTCCACTGCCAGCGTCGGCACCGCTTCGGTCGACAGTTCGACCCCGGCCAATCCGGGCACCATCAATCTCGATGTCACCCAAGTGGCCACCCCGACCATTTTGACGGGAGGCTCCTCCAGCGGCGCCTTTGCCGACAGCAAATTGACCGCGCCGCCTGCGGGCGACACAGCCATCGGCACGGTTCTCGATGAAAGCTCCGTGAACGGAGAATTCTTCACCATCAACGGCAAGACGATTACGCTCTCCAACAGCGACGTCCTTGACGATGGCAACCCCAACTCCACCTCCTCGGTCGTTGGCTTGATCAACAACTCCGGCGCGGGCGTCACCGCCACCTACAACAGCACGACCGGCGCCATCTCGCTCTCGTCCTCGTCGCCCATTCTTCTCGGTTCTTCCGCCGACACGAGCGATTTCCTCCAACAGGCCCAGCTTTTTAACAACGGCACCGACAGCGTTACCTCCGCCGTCGGCTTGGGCCGCATCGACCCCACCGCTGATCTATCGACGCAGGCGCTGCGCACTCCGCTCACCGCCGGGACCTTCACCATCAACGGCGTCTCGATCACGTATAATAGCGGCGATTCTCTCAATACCCTGATCAGCAACATCAACTCCAGTGGCGCGGGCGTTACCGCCGCCTACGATCCCTATGAAGACCAAATGGTGCTGACCTCGACGCAGTCGGGCCCGCAGAACATCACCGTCGCGGATGGCACCGGCAACATCGCCACGGCCTTGCGCCTTGGCTCCAGCGACAGCCAGTTGCAGGTTGGCAAGCCAACGCTTTTCACCGTGGGGGGAAGCAGCATCGTGCGTGAAAGCAATAGCAACGTGATCAGCAGCACGGAGCTTGGCTCGCCCGGCGTCACTTTTACCGCGACCGGCACGGGCACAACGCAAATCACCGTGGCCCCGGATGTCACCACGATCGCTGCGGCGCTCAATGCCTTTGTTGCGCAATATAATTCCACACAGGAGCTCATCGGGACCGACACCTCGCCGAGCGAACCGAGCACAGCAAGCTCTTCAAGCACATCGGATACGGCCCAGAGCGACACGACGCAGGCCGGCCCCCTCGCGTCCGACATGAACTTCACCTTTCTCGCGCCCCAGCTTCGTGAAATCACTTCCGGCGAAGTCAACAGCACGGCCACGGTTCGCATGCTCAGCGATCTTGGCATCGATACCAACGCCAACGATAACACCCTGACCCAGGTCAATACGACCGATCTGCAAAACGCGCTGACGAATAATCTCTCCCAGGTCATCTCTCTTTTTGATGATCCGACGACGGGTCTCACCAACACGGTGCAAAACGTCATATCTTCGTACAATGATTCCGTCAACGGCGTCATCGTCACCGAACAAAATGCGATGAAGGAGCAAATTACTTTCAACCAGGGCCAGATCACCCGCATGCAGCAGCAAATCACGGCGGAACAAACCAACCTGGAAAATCAATTTGCCGCGCTCGATTCTGTCGAGGGCGATTCCGCGGACTTGACGGGCATCCTCAACGGCCAGTCCATCGGCAGCTCCAGCTCAAGCTCCAGTTCGAGCAGCAGCAGCAGTTCCTCGAGCAGCTTCGGCAGCGTCGGCAGCAGCAGCAGTTAACAGCAAGACCATTACCCCTTATGAAAATATTGATTGATAACAACCCCCTTGAACAAACCATCCCCGTCCCGCAAACCTTCCCTGAATTTTGCGAGCAGATGATGGAAATTCTCCTGGCCCGCAACCTCTCCATCGGCACCTGCGAGTTTGACGGCACGGTCGTCAGCAGCCTGGAGGAGGCCCACGACCTCTTCTCGCGTTGCGAAATCTGCAAAATCGCCTCCATCCCGCTCGTCGTCGCCCTCGAAGCCGCGCTGGCCCACAAGTGCGCGGAAGGCCGCCGCCTGGAAAGCGAATGCGAGGCTCTGGTCACCGAGGCGCTTCTCGGCGAACCCACCGAAATCGCGTCGCGCTGGCATTCGATTTGCGGTGACATCAAGGCCCAGATCGGATTTCTTCCGCGCCTTTCCGGGCTGTTGACCGAGCCGCAGATCAATCAACTTGTCGATCGCCAGCTCAAGGATCTCGGCAAGGTCATGCAAGCGCTTCACACCGCCTTTAACAACGCCGATACGCTGGAGATTTCCGATACCATCGAACTCCGGCTTCTGCCCTGGCTCCGGCAACTGCGCGCCTTTCTGGAAAACTGCCTGCAAATCGTAAAAACCCTTCATCGCTAGGAGCACGTCCATGACCCAAAAACTTCGCAATTTTTATCTCGAAACCCAGGTCAAAAATGCCACTCCGGGGCAGGGTTTGATCATGCTTTACGACGCCCTGATCGATCATGCCGAACAGGCCGAGGCGGCCCTCGCCTCGCCCGCCAAGGCCGGCGACCCGACTCTCGCCGCGCGTTCCGTCTCCCGCTGCATTGACATCATGACCGAGCTCAACCGCGATCTCGATCACAGCGTTGACCCGGTGCTGTGCCAGACGCTCTGCAGCCTCTATCTCTTTTTTACCAGGGAACTCGCGGAAGCCCTGGAGAAGAAGGAACCGAAACGCATCCGCTCCATTCTGCCCTTGCTTCGCGACCTGAAAAACGCCTGGGCCGAGGCCGATCGGCGCGCCACCCGGCTGCAAGGCCTGGCTGTTTAAAACTCCAACCGTCTACGCCCCGGACCTCATGCCACACCTCGCCGTGAAAACATCCCCTCGCGTCATCTTTCTCGAAAGCCGGCAGGGGCTTGAATCTCTCTTCACCCGTGGTCTGCGCTCCGGTGCCGCCGCCGCCGGTTGGGATGTCGAAGTCATTTTTCTGGCCGATGCCTCCGGTGCTCCGAGAACCGAAAAAGAAGTGCGCATCGACCTGCTCGAGAAAAAGCCCGACACGGTCTGCTTTCTCATGGATGCGCCGCTCGACCTCAAAAATATCTGGGACGCACCCTCCCTTGCGGTGGTCGATAAAATTTCGCTTTGGTTCGATGACTATTATCGCTCGCCGAAAACGCTGGCCCATCCGGAAATCTGGACCGACTGGCAGAAAAACCATGGCGTGCGCGTCGGAATCTGGGATGAATACTGGCGCTGCCAGTGGAAGAAGCTGGCCGGAGTCGAGGCCTTCCCCATCCACCTCGCCGCCGATCCCAAGCTCCTGCGTCCGAATGCCGAGCCGTGGAATCGGGCCTGGAGCGAACGCGCTGCTTTCGTCGGGACGGTGCCCTCCCTCAAATCGCTCGACCTCGTCGGCCAGGCCTTCACGGCACCCTTGCGCCGTTTCCTCGAGGAAATTTGCGTGGCGATGAACGAAGCGGCGTGGCCGATCAAGCCCTACGAACTGGCCCAAAGCTGCCGGTCTTTTCTTGGACTCAAATATGGCATGGCCATCGACGCCATGCTCAAGGACCCCGCCGCGTTGGCGCTCTGGAACCAGTTGCTCTGGCGCTGGGGCAAGCGCACGGCCCGACTCCGTGGTTTGGCCGCCGTGGCGCAAGCCGGTCCGTTGGCCATCATGAGCGGTCACGGCACCGAGTCCTATGCCGGCGAAGACGAGCTTCGCGCCGCCTTGCCGCAGGGAATCGACCTAGTCTACGCCGACACCCGCGATGTCGCCGCCTCGGCCTGGAAAGGCCTCTTCCGCACCGGAAAATTCCAGTTGCAGATCACCGATCCCCAGTCGATCCAGGGCGGCTTGCCCTTCCGCGTTTTTGAATGCGCGGCCTGCGCCGTTCCCCTCCTGAGCGATTACCGGCCCGAGTTGACCGCCCTTTTCCCCCCCGAATCGGGCCTCGTCACCGCTTCGAGTGAATCCTCGCTGCAAAAAACCGCCGCCCAGCTTTTCCAGACCCCGAAAAAGGAACTCGAAAGCCACGGCCAGCGCCTGCATCAAACTTTTCTCCAACACCACACCTGGGAAAGCCGTTGGCGCCAACTGACGCAGGGACGCGAACCCCGGATTGAAACCACCCTCCCAGCCCCGGTTTCAGTCGAGCCGGTCCCCGTGACGGAACCGCTCGTGCCGCAGGCCGCTTGACCGCATCCGGGCGGTGGCGCATAACCATGGCGTGCCACGGATTCTCCGTCACTCCACCGCCCCAACCTGACTCAACCCCGGGATGTCCGACCGCTCTCTTGTTCTTGTCCTGAGTAACGATCTCAGCCTGGCTGCGGCAAAAACCTCCCGTCATCTTTGCCTCGCCTTGGCCCGGCTCGGCTACGGCGCGATTGGCCGCGACACCCGCCTGATTCGCTGGGCCGCCGCCGAAGTCGAGAAGGAAAGCCCGATGCGCCGCGAAGCCTACGAAACCGCCGTCGTCGCGAAATGGAACAAATTCATCTTCGACTACGGCATCGACACCATCATCAGCCTCGATCTGCACTGGCTTTTCTCGTCCCAGCTTTTCGTCTCCGACGACCAGGTGAAGCGCATCCATTCCTTCTGGTTCGACGACCTTCGCTCCCACCTCCAGGCCGCGCCCATGTTTTCGCTGGCCCCGCGCACGCCGCTGGAAATGATGAACGAGGCCAAAGTCAGCCACCATTGTTATGGCCAAGGCCAGGCCGAGGAACTTTGCCTGCTCGGAGTCCGGCGCATTCTCCCTTCGGCCCTGGCCGCCCCGGCGGAATATCTCCACGCCGCCGAGCCTTGCACGGAGCAGAAGCGCCTCGCCTTCATCGGCAATCCCGGACTCTCTTCCGCTCCCACCCCTCAGGCGCTCGCGGCGATGGAACGGGGCGAAAATCTGGCGGCATTGCGTCGTCTGGCCCGGCGGGAAATTATCGAGGGACTCGCCGCCGACGAACCGACCGCCGCGTGGATTCGGCAATCGCCGCGCGTGGCCGATTTGCTCGACGCCGCCACGGAGTTGCGCCTCTCGCAGCCGCACACCGCCGCGATCTTCCTGCTTACGCAGGCGGGCAAGGCCTTCCCGGACGCTTTCGATTTCCTCAACCGCAGCGGCCTGATCCTCGACGCCGCCCTGCTCGTGAAATTCGTCAACCGTTACGACCGCCCCGGCCTCGTGCATCGATTCTGGCGGCGCGGCTGGCTCGATGTTCATGGCACGCCCGGACAGTGGAAGCCCTACGGCATCGACGCGCATCCGACCGTCCCGTTTCCGCGCCTGGCCTCGGTCTACCGCCGCTATCCCGCGCATCTCAACGCCGCCAACTGCGCCCGCGATGCCACCGCCAACGAAAAGCTTTTTGAGATCGCCGCCTGCGCCCGCGTTTCCCTCAACCTCGACAGCCCCGATGTCCGGGCCTGCTACTCAAAGGAGGAAATTATTCTCGCCGATTCGGACGAGGCTCTCGAAGCCGCCGCCGAGCAGGTCTTGCGCGATCCCTCCGCCGCGCTTGCCTTGGGCGAAAAGGCGCGCCAACGCACGGCGGACGAACACCTCTGGGAACATCGACTCGGGAAGGCGCTCGCATGAAAACATCCTCCCTGCCGGAAGGCGTCCTCATCCTGAGCAACGACTTTCTCACCCCCTTTGCCAAGACCTCCGATTATCTCGCCGCCGCGCTGGAACGCCGCCGGATTCCGACCTATGTGCGCGATAATGCCGAAGCGCGCCTGCTCACTTTTCTTTGCTCGGAAGAAATGCAGGCGAAGGCGCCGCTGGCCCAGGAAGCCGTCTGCGAAAGCCTGCGCGAGCTCATCGAGTATGCGTCGATCGACACCGTCATCAGCCTCGACCTGAATTGGTACGTCACTCCCGGCCTGTTGGTGGACGATCCGGCCATCCGTTCCATTCACTCGCTCTGGTTCGATGATTTCCGGAGTTGGTGTACGTCTCCCTTCAATCCCAGTTTTGCCTTTGACGGCGAGGTCTTTCAGCGGCACGTCAAGCACCCGAAGGTCACGCACCATTTCTACGGCGACAGCCAGGCGCTCGAAGCGCGGCTGCTCGGCGTCACGCGCCAGCGCATCACCCGCCTTGCCGCGCCCCGCCAACTGGCGCAGAACGACGCCCCCTGCCTCCGCACCGACCGCCTCGCCTTCATCGGCAATCCCGGCTTTCGCGGCACGCCGCATGAAGGGGCCGTGAAGCTGATGGAGGCCGGCGCCGAGATCGAGGAGCTTCGCGGCTATTGTCGCGATGCCATTCTGCAACATCCCGATGTTCATTCGGTCAAGTGGTTTGAAGAGGAACCGACTGTCCGCAATCTCCTGGCCGTGGCCCTCGAAGCGCGCCGCCGGTTTCCCTACCAACCCGCGCTGCAAATCCTTCAACTCGCCGGCACGCACTATCCGCGCGCCTTTGAATACGTCAACGAAAAGGGGATTGCCCTCGACGTGGCCTTTCTCGTGAAGCTGGTCAACCGCTACGATCGCCCCGCCTTTGTGCACCGTCTCTGGAAACGGGGCTGGATCGATGTCTACAGCGCGGCCGACGAGTGGAAGCCCTACGGAGTCGAGGCGCTGCCCTATGTCAATTTCGGCGATCTGCCCGCGCATTACCGGATGTATGCCGCGCATCTCAACGCGCCCAATGCCATCCGCGACGCCACGGCCAACGAGAAATTATTTGAGATCGCCGCGAGCGGCCGTCTCTCCATCAACCTCGAAAGCCCCGATGTCCGCTCGTGCTATGATCCGGGCGAAATCACGCTGGTCGATTCCCTGGCCGCGCTTGAGGCCGCCGCCGAGCACGTTTTGCGCGATCCCGACGCCGCCCTGGCCTGCGGCGAAAGGGCCCGCCGCCGCTCCGTCCGCGAACACCTTTGGGATCACCGCATCGCTTCCATGCTTTCGGAGGCGACATGATCCGCGTCGACTTTTGGGAAAGATTCCAAATATTCCCGCAGCTTTTTCGCATAGCTTAAATCTTTGAGGTAGGCCCGGGCGGTTTGAAAGGCTTCGCGGCCCATTGGCGGAATTCGCCCGCGATTTTGCGCCAGATCGGCCAGCGTCGCGGCAATCTCCGCCACGTTTCCCACCGGGCACAGCAGGGCGTTGCGGCCATTTTCCAAAAGCTCGGTCCCGCTCTCCGTGCTCGTCACCACCGGAACCAGGCCCGCGATCATCGCTTCCATCAGGCTCACGCTGGCTCCCTCGAATTCCGAGATTTGGAGAAAGACATCGTGTTCGGCCAGCAACTGCGCCATGTCCCACGGCGCGCGCGGCCAGAGCAAACGATACGGAATATGCTCTCCCCGGCTCAATTCCTTGCGCAGGCGCGGCAAGTCGGGGCCATCGCCCACGATGGTCAACTGCACGTTGGCCTTCGTCTGCGCGAGGCGGCGGCTGATTTCCGGCAAATCGAGCACCCGTTTCTGGAGATGGAGCAGACGGCCGTTGAACAGCACCCGCAACGGCTCCTTTTCATTTTGGAACCGCACGGCGGGAGCAGTCCCGACCGGCATGTCCCAATCGGGCAGGACGGGGATCGTTCCCGTGCGGTGCGGCAGCAGTCGCTCAAGTTTTTCAACACAGCGCGGACTCACGGCCACGAGCCCACTCAGGTGGGAATCGAGTCGCTGGAGATTCTGATAATAATAGTCCTGGTCGGTGTGACAGATACCGACGAGCGTCAATCGCCGGAGCAAGCCGGGATGAATTTTTTCGAGAAGATCGACATACTCGTAGGCGTGGTTGATGAAATGGACCGCCGATTGATTTTTCTTGAGAAAGGCGATCCATTCCTGCGGCGTGCGGATGCGCGCGTCATAGATTTTTTCCGCCTCGCAGACCTGCGGAAAACGAAACGACTGGATTTCCAGGCTGACCAGGGTCAATTCGATGCCCGCCGCCGGCAGGCTTTTCTTGAGCCTCCACATCCATGAAAGCAACCCGCTGATGGCGGTGCCTTCCGTATGCCAGATCACGAGTCGGCGGACGGGACCGGGCGTTCCCCATCCCTCAGCAGGCGATGGCATTTTCCTCCCGCAAAGGGTTGGCCAAACGAGACGTTTCGGTCTGCCGCTGCAATTTGGCGATGACTTTCTCGTGCCTGGTCATCCGTTCATGCAAAAGGAAAGTATGTTCAAGCCGCAGCGCGCTTTCATACGACAAGCGTATTTGGTCGATGGCCAGCGTGGCCATTTCCCGGCAAACCGCCGCCTCGGGCAAACGCACCGGACGTTGGGCATGACGCAACCCGGCTTCGCGCAGTGCAACGATGAAAGTCGCGGTCATCTGGCTCAGGCGAAAGTGGTCCCGCACCCGGGCGCGGCAGGCGCTCGCTTGTTGGCGACGCTCGTCTGGATTCTCCAGCAGGTGCTTGAGCGCCTTGACGTAGGCGGTCAATTCTCGCGCCGGTTCCCCGAGCGGAATCAGGTGGCCGCACTCCGGCGTCACGAGTTCGCGCTGACCCCCGACATCGGCCACGACCGGCACGCTTTCGAGCGCCATCGCCTCGAACAGCGCCAGGGCAATCCCCTCGATCAGCGAAGGGAGCAGGAAAATATCCGAGGCGTTGTGCAGTTGCGCCACGCGCTCCAGTGAAACCGCGCCAAGCAGCCGCAGGCAATCATCCAGACCCTGCTTTTCCACGAATTTTTTCAACGCCGGCATGAGCTGCCCGTCTCCGGCGACCACCACGACAAAAGGAACCTGGGTCGTCCGGCGAAGCTCGGCCACGATATTGCACATCAGTTCCGGCCGCTTCTGCTCGGCCAGGCGGCAGGGATAAAGGATCAGCGCGGTTTTCTTGTCGATGCCGAGTTCATAACGATCACGCGCGCGCGCTTCCGGCGAAGGCTTCCATTTCTCGGTGTCGATATTGGTGTGACAAACCCGGAGGCCTTCCTCCTCGGCGCCACGGGCCATCATCCATTGGCGCAAATGCTCGGAACTGACCATCGCCATGTCCAGGAGGGACCGGTTATTCACCGAGCGCAGCGCATAACCGCCGTTGGGATATTCGGTTTCGTACTCGATATGGGTGTAATCGAGAAAGCTGACCTCCGGCAGTTCCGAGCGCAGCCACGGAAGAAGCTGGTAGCCGAGCAGGCTATGCGAAATGACCACCCGCCCGCACTGGCGCGTCCGGGCCAGGTGGACCAGCAATCGCGGCAGCTCGACCGGGCGGGAGTGCGACAAAACAAAAACGTCCGGCACGATCCGCAGTAATTCGTTCAGCCACGGATTGGGGTTGTGGGCGTCGTAGAATGTGGTGACGACGGTCACCCGGTAGCCTTGCGATTTCAATTGCCCGGCGAGATCGAGAATGAATTTGCATGCGCCGCCCATCGGCAGGCTGGAGACAATAAAGAGAACGCTGCGGTCACTGGCCTCGACCGCAGGCAACGTCCAGAGAGGTTCGACTGGTATCTGCTGATAATTCTCAAAGAGAAAAGGAAGCTTGGGAAACAGATGCTCGACCGCATAGGGACGCCGCAACGACTCGGCGTCGGCCGTCACAAGCAAATTTTCGGGAATGTGGAACAAGGCCGCTTTCCGGCGCTCACACTCTTCGATCCACTCCGCCGGCGAACCCATCCAGAGCGCAATCAAACGGGTCATGGCCTCCACGTTGCGGGCCAGCCACAGGCCGCTGCCGCCTTTGGCCGCATCCGCCACGCCATCCTGGTCCGGCGCCAACTCGAGGGCCAAAACCAGCTTCTCGATGGCGGCTTCTCTTAAATCTCCTTCCGCCGGCCAAAAGAGGACCCTTTGCGCATCGCTCTTGGCCAGATAAGCAGGCAATCCGCGTTCAGAACAAATCTCGATGGGATGTAACGATGGACGAGCCTCTTCTTTTTCGCTGCGCTGCGCAAAGACGAGCTTGGTCTCTCGATAAGTCTGCCTGCCCAGGCAAGCGACGATCCGCCCGGCCTCGTCGGCATCGCGATAGCGCGCCACGACCAGAACTTGAGGGGCGTTCGTCATAATCATTCCTTTTAGGCCGCCGCGAGGTAGGGAGCGCCGGTCATCCAGCCATGCTCGGTGGTACGGAGGATGCGAACCACCTCTGTCCAGTTCTCCACCACTTCGGCGGGATCTTCCGGCGTGGTCCTTTTAAAGGGAAGCGCCGCCTTGCTCGGGCCGGAGGGAGTCTGTTCCAAAAAGCAGCCCAAAGTCCGCATATTAATGCCCGGCTCGGAAAAAGCCTGCTCCCGCACGAAATCCTCATAAATGATCTCTTCGTAGCCGGGATAACCGCTGAAACGGACTTGATAGTCCTGCGTCAGTTTGACCGCGTAGCGGATGTCGAAAAGCACGCTTTGGGGATTGAGCCGGATTTTCGGCAGAGGCTCGTCCGCGCGAGGCTCCTCAGCGCGATGCCAGATGCCGGTTTGCAGGGCCAGTTTGTTGGAAATAAGGACCTTGAGGATGTTTTTTCGGATCAAATGCAAGACCGGAAAATGCCGGCTTGTGATAAAGGACGTAAAGTCATGCGAACCGTAATCGCTGTCCCAGTAGCCGCTCAGCGACCGAATACTGTTGTACTTCACATCGACGACCAGATCGCCCGGCTCGACCAGGGCGGTCAATTGCGAAAGATACTTTTCAAACGCCTCAATCCGTTTGTCGGGCGCAACCGAGATGCTTCCCGCGGCGGCCTCGGCCTCGTACCAGGGCCAAAAGTGGGAGAATTCAGGGTTGCGCGCCAGGGCGGGATATTGCCGGGCCAGCGCGCCTGGCTCGCGGAGAACTTCGCCGGAACAAACCACGGCGGGGAAATGGCTCTCTATAAACGATTTTAGAAAGTGACTTCCGGAACGCTGCGTCGACAGCAAAAGCCTAACTTTCATTTGGTTCCCTGGATTTTGATTTCAACATGGTTTCCCATTCACCTTTTCGGCATCCGGGGGGAAAAACTTACCGAAAAACGAAAAACGGGCTCCCTGAAAAGGAGCCCGTTTAATCAAGTGCTACCTGGTATGCCTTAGTGACCCTGAAGGAGCGTCAAGAGAGAATTCTGCGAAGCATTCGCTTGCGCCAGCATCGATGAGCTCGCTTGAACAAGAATGTTGTTCTTCGCGAGTTGCGTGCTCTCCGTGGCCACATCGACGTCTGCGATCGAGGAATTCGCGGCTTGCAAATTCGTGGATTCAGTGGCGATGTTTTGCACGTAGAAGTTGAACTTGGAGATGTCCGCGTTCACGGTTGCACGACGGGCGGTCAGCGAAGTGATCGCCGTGTTCAGCAGGCCGATGGCCGTGGCTGCCGCAGTCGTGGTTCCGATGGTGATGCCGTTGATGCCCAGGCTCGTCGTGTTGCCGACGGTCGTCGTGGAGAACGTATCCGTTGTCCCGCTCGAGTCGATGGCCACGCTGACCGTGCCCGCCGCAAACAAATCACTGCCGTTGAACTGGGCGTTGGTCGCGATGGTGTCGATCTGTCCCTGGAGCGTGGTGAATTCAGTCGCATAATTCGCACGGTCGGCTGATCCGAAAGCACCGTTGGTGGCTTCCTGAGCAAGCTCGCTCATGCGGGTCAACTGCTGCTGAATCGTGCTCAAGAAGCCATCAGTCGTTTGTGCGAATGAAATGACGTCCTGCGCACCCTGGGTGGCCGCACCCAACTGAGCGATCGCTGCCGTCATCTGGCCGCTGACCGCGACGCCCGCCGCATCGTTTGCCGGGTTGGCGATACGGCTTCCCGAAGCCAGTTCCTGGATCGATGAGTTGAGGGCACTCGTGTTTTGATTCAAATAATATGCCGCGTTAACCGCTGCACTGTTATATCCTATTACTGCCATAGTGGAGTTCCTTTCCGTTTAATAAAGCCGCATCATGCGACCTTCCGGGGTTGCCGGACGCCGGGTTTTTGTGCAGGACTCCGACCGTCCTGGGAGCGGTATCATACCGATCTACACGGTACATCGGCCTTGCTTGAGAAAACATGAGTTTGATTTTCAAGAAATCGATTTCGTCCGTTTTTCCTGCACTTTATATATAGGCAACGACTTGGCTCATCCAACAGCGGCCCCGTCCTCTTTTCAAGACACGGCCTAATATTTCCGTTCCGGCTTCCGATAACTCGGTCAGAATGCCTTTAGTCAGGTCACATGATGAATTGAGCAAGAGAACTCTTCTTCTTCGCGAAGTCGTCGAATTGCTTATGTGGGAACTCTCCGCGATATCCCATCGCAAATGGGAGGACCTGCCCGAGCTGAAAAAGAAAAAGGTCCTCCTGGCCGAACGCCTTCGGAAGTACGACTGGACGCCCGGCCCGCAAGACCAGGAACCGATGGATTTAATCATGCTCAAGTCCCAAATCTCCGACTTGGAATACCAGTCCAGGCAAAAAATCCAGGTCCAGCTTCAAATGATCCGGGGTCAGATCAATGCGCTTCAGGGCCAAAAGGAATACTGGCTCGAGTGCTTCAACAGCTATTTCAGGCATCACGCACCCGAACCGGTACAAACTCTATGAATAAGACATCTTCCGCGAGTTGGGCCCTCATCCTCATTGCCGTCGCCCTGGCCGGAGCGGGCATCTCCTACCACTTCACCCTCGAATCCCGTTTTGCCTCGATTGAACAAAAGCTCGATCAGAACACCAACGCACTCCAACAGTACCAGGCCTCCCAGGAAAACATCTTTTCCTCGAAAACCGATGCGCTCAACAATCTGAATAAGGAAGTCGATGCGCTTCAGGCTTCCCTCGAGCCGCTGGGCAAAGCCACTCACGAGCAAACCGATTCCCTGGCCGAAATTCGCAAACAGATCGCCTCGTTGCAGCAGTCGCAGCAGGCGGAACAAGATACGCAGAAAAAGCTTTCCGACTACGCCGGCCAGCTTGAGAAAATGAAGCACGACATCCAGGCTCAAGCCGTCCAAACCCAGTCTTCGCCGCCCAGCCTCATCTCAACTCCCCCCGCGTCAACTTTGCCCGGCTCACATGCTTCGACCGATGTGTCGCTTCCGCTTCCTCCCCGCGTCGAGAGCAACGTCGATTTAAGGCCGGCCGTGACCACGATGACCGACGATGACGCGACTTCGATTCGCGCCCTGCCCGTCGCCCTGCCGGTGACTCTTTCCGACTCGGACGTTCGATAGGTCCCCCCCCCCGCCTTTGTTTCGGCAAGGGAGGGTTGAGTTTCCGCCCATAAAGGCAACCTGGATTTGCGCGATCCTGCCCGTCCACATTCCGGACTGTTCCAAAGAATAAACATGGCAAAGATCGGATTTTACTTCCAACCAAACGGATTTTTTTTCCATTGCCTCGAATCGAGCGCCAGACCTTGATTAAGCAAATCGGCTCAAAACAGGCCATTTAAGCCTGATTTTACATAAAATCATGTATTTTATCGTCTTTTTGCAGCCAATAGGCGACCCTTTGCGCGATTGGCACGACCGTTGCCATAAAATACCATCAATGAAGACATTTTATCTGATCAAGTCGTTCCTGCCTTTCATCTTCCTGCCGATCGCTCCCGGAGTGGTTCAGGTTGAACTGGAGCGGCATGGATTGCTCACTTATGGCGGGAGTGCCTTTTTCGCGATTTTGACGCAGATCGCATTTACCCTGGGAATCATCGTTTGGCTCGGCCACCGGATGAACAAAAAAAATCAGACCCAGGCGTTCCTGAAGATGTCCTGCATTTCCAAAAAGGTCTTTCACGAGGGGAAGTGGATGACCGTCGAACAATACCTTGCCGAGCATCATAACATCCTGGTATCGCATGGCATGACGCCGGAGGAATCGGAAGCTTGGATAAATGAATCGGCGGAGTGGCTGCGCCACGAAAAGGAACTCGAGACTCCCGATCCCACCTGGATCAATACCCCTCAAGTTGACCGTGCCGTGCTGGCCAAATAGTCCCGGATAGCATCAGCTTGGTTAGTGGGAAAGCGGATTACCCTTGTTGATCATTGTAAGTATTGCATTTTTCGCTTAGAGTATGGGCAATCGGGCTTTCGCTCGTCCCTCCACCCTCCTTAGGAGAAATCCATGAACTCACAATCGAATTCTTTGCCTCAACAATTGTCCAATAAGCTCTGCGACAAAGTATTGCTTAATGCCGCGTTTTCGTTATATCATTTGCGTATAAACTTCTCGATTCCCATAATTGCATTTGGCTTGGCGTTAAGCGCCATGTCGATTCAAGCCCAAACCGTCAACACGACGCCTTTGGGTTTGGTCTCTTTTCCCATTTTGCATGGAACGACGACTTTTTTGAGTTTGCCTCTGGAAGGCAATCCCATCTACACGGGCGTCATCTCGGCGACGACGGCTAATTCCATCACCGTGGCCGATAGTCCGGCACCATGGACGGCCAGTTCGCTGGCCACAGCCGCGCAGCCCTATTTTGTGAAGTTTCTCACCGGCCCACAAGCCGGCCGGTTTTTGCTGATCACGGCCAATACCACGAACACCCTGACCGTGGACACCACCGACCATACCTCGCAAACGACGCCGATCCTGAGCAGCCCTTCATCGAGTTTCGACGTGCAGGTGGGCAATAGCTTTGAGGTTTTTCCGGGCGAAACGCTGGCCACATTGTTCGGGGCCGGCACGACTCAGGATCCCTTGAATTTTCTGGTTGGCGGCACGAATGTCCTCCAGTCGGATACCGTTACCCTCTACACCACCACCACCCTGGCTCAATCGATCTATTATTTCGACACGACGGCGGGAACAAATTTTTGGACGCTCTATCAGCCGCCGGCCAGCGCGGCCAATGCCAATAACACGGTCATCTATCCCTATTCGTGCATCTCGATTACGCGGCGAACCACCAACGGGGACACCACGTTTCCGGCGATGGGCAGTGTGACGAGTGTGCCGCTCCTGATTAAAATCCTCAGCAAAACCACCAATTATACTTCCACGCAATATCCCGCCAATATCGCCCTGTCCAGCCTTCAATTGGGATCGAATTGGGTGAAGGGAACTAATTCCCTGAATTCCGATACCCTCAACGTGTGGAATGCCAGCACGACGCCGGGCCATTTTGATACCTACTATCAATTGTCAGCCGATTCGACGTGGCGCAAATATCCCAATGCGTCAACGGACGTCAGTTCTTTCGTCATTCCCGCCGGAACGGTCCTCTGCATTACCAAGCGGGAAAATGTCAGCGGGGCAAGTTCCTACCTGCAGCCGCCTTTGCCCTACACCCCGAATTAGACGACTTGGGAAGGAATGAATGAAATCTCTTAACCTCCGGTTGCTCCTTGCTGGGTTTATTGCGCTCGCGTCCGTGCCGGCGCAGGCCCAGACGATTTGGGAGGATACCGCAGAAGATGGGTCCTGGAGCGATACCACAAATTGGTCCAACGGTATTGTACCGGGTGTTTCGGGAACGCCGCAGGATGTGCAGATTGGGACGATGCTGGGCGGGGATAACACGATCATTCTCGATACGGGCAGCGCACCCACCCCCGTGCCCGGGGTCATCATCGCCAGCCTGGAGTTTAACAATACTCTCAATACCGGCATCGATATCGGTTTCCCCGGCGGCAGCACAACTTTGACGGTCAACGGTCAAATCCAGAATAACAGCTCGTTTTTGCAGGACATCACCGTCCCCGTCATTGCCGGGGGCAACGCCACCTACGCCGGTGGAGCGGACGGCTTGACCTTCGATTGGTCCCTGGACGTCGGCACATTTAATATTGCCACCAGCGGGACGGTGAATGTCTCGGGCAATTTGTCGATTACGATCAATTCCACGGCGGCCGGATTGTCTCACACGACCTTTGGAACCATCGGGCCGATCAATGCCACGGGCGCGGCGATTCAAATTACGGGCACCTACGCCAACGAGGCCACGCTGGCCGCCGACGCGGGAGATTTTTTCCAACTCACCTCGGGCAATTTTAGCGGCCAGTCCAGCTTGAGTCTTCCTGGTCTTCACGATACCGGCTTGACCTGGGTCCAATCCCTCATCAACAAGGGCATCTTGTTCGTCGAGCCTTCATCGACCGCCGCCACGAATCCGGGAGCCACCTTAATCAATTCCGGCGTGGTTCTGCCCATCGGCAACGATACCGAGTTTAATGGAACGGGCACAAACATCATCCTCAATAAAGGCGAGCTCTTGACGTCGAATAATGGCCCGCTCGATACAGGCGGCAGTGGGACAACTCCTTTTTCCACCAGCCGGAATGTCACGCTCGACACCGTGACCACGGCGGCCACCGTGGTCGGCACCCTTGCCGCAGCCACCAGCACGGTCGCCACCTATAACGGAATCATTGCCGATCAAACCGGAGGCACCGGAGTCGCCGGCACACTGGTCATTGGCGATGGAACCAATGACGGCACCGTCCTTTTTAATGGAGCCAACACTTACGCCGGCATCACCAAGATCACGGCCGGAAGCACGCTGCAACTGGGCAACGGCACCACCACGGGCGGGCTGGATACGGCAAGCATTACCGACAACGGCGCTTTTGTGGTCGATTATAGTGTTAACAAAACAGATAAGGGCACGGTCATCAGCGGCACAGGCAGCGTGACGCAATTGGGCACGGGAACCCTCAGCATTACGGCGGCTGATACCTACTCGGGGGGCACCACGATTACCAATGGCATATTGAATATCGGCAACGCCGGGACGACCGGCAGCATTGTGGACGCGGTGACGGATAATGCCATCCTGGCCTTTGACCGCACGAACGCCATCACCTTTGCCGGGGCGATTTCCGGCTCCGGTTCGGTTGAGCAAATCGGCACCAGCACCCTGACGCTGTCAGGAACCAACGGCTACATGGGAGGCACCCTCATTTCGGGCGGCGTGCTTCAGGCGACTTCGGCCGGCACCAATCTCGGCACAGGCACGATCAGCCTCGACGGCGGCGAATTGCTCACGACGGGAGCATCCACGACCAGCGCGGGTCTCGCGACGAACACCAGCACCGACAAGCTGGCCGCGGCGAATTCGACCACGGCCATTTACAACGGCATCGTGGCCAATGGCGGGACCACCGGTCAACTGACCATCGGCGACGGCACCAATGACGGCACGGTTGATTTTACCGATGCCAATACCTACACCGGTGGGACGACGGTTGGCAGCGGTACGTTCGAGGTCGACAACACGACCGGTTCCGCCACCGGCACCGGCGCCGTCACCGTCCACTCCGGCGCGACCCTGCTCGGCGCGGGAACCTCCGCTATAACTGGTCCGGTTACGATCAACGGCGGGGGAAATCTCAGCTTGCGCGACGGCGCCATCGGCACGCTCACGGTGGGGGGACTTTCGACCGGCCAGGCGGGCACGCCCAGTTCGCTTTCGTTCGACATCAAGACCGCGGCGGGAACGACCACGGTCGACGAGATCGTCGATAACGGCTCGCTGACGTTTACCGGCGCGAATGGCACTACCATCACCATCGGTAATCTCAGCGGCACGACGACGCTCACCGCCGGCACCTATAATTTGATCAGCTACACCGGTACGCCGTTGGCGAATTTGACCGACGTCACCCTGTCGACCACCACGCTCGATTCCATGGACTTGAGCCTGGTCAACACGCCGAATCTTCTTCAGTTGGATGTCACGACACCGGTCGTCACGATTTCCACGACGTATAACCTGACCACGACGGCGGGAGCAGCCCGCATCATGAGTGGAAAATCGACCACGCTTTCCACCACCATCACCAATACGGGCACGGGGACCTCCGATACGTTGAACTACACGGGCTTGGGCGCATCGGCCACGGGTGTGGCGGGCGCGACCACCAGCGGCGGTCCCCTCGCCAACGGCGGGGGAGTCGGGACGAACAGCGGACAAACCTTTTCCAGCACAACAGCAGGCGCGCATGTGATTAATCCCACGGTCGCCACGGCCAAGAATGCGACCATCGGCGGCAATGCGACGCTCAATACATCAACCGGCACGACAGTCGATGTGCTCAACAACCGCACGGAAAACGCCACGTCGGTTGCCTTGGGGCGCGTCCTCGTCGGCCAGACGACCGGCAGCCAGACCACCACGATTTCTTCCGTCACCGGCCAGGATGCCAGCCTGACGCGCACCACTTTGGGCGCGGGCTCGCAAGCCGCCACGGGAGTCACCAATGGGACGATCACCGTCGGCGCGGGCACGGCCTATCAATTCGGCGGGGCCAATGACGCGACGAACTCCACGACGCGCGGAGTGACCGGCACCTTCACCGCCGCCGGCAGCCAGAGCGGCACGGCGCTCATCACTCCGACGGGCGAAGGCTTGACGGGAGAAGTCGTCAACAACATCGGCATCGCCTACACCGCCGACGCGGTGGCCATGCGCTCGATCACCAATGGCGCCACCACGAATCTCGGCAACGTGCACGACGGCGCGACGATTAATGCCACCTCGAACGCCTTTACCTCGGCGGCCAGCAATACGGTCGCGACCAGCGTGACCGTGGCCGCAGCGCCCACCAGCGGTTCGCCCGACGCGAATGGCATCACCTTGACGGGCACTTCGACGCTCCTCAACGGAACAACCACCTCCGGAACGCGCACCCTCGGCGGAACGATCACGGGCAGCGGCACCACGGCGGGCAGCTTTAATCTTGGCGTCGTGACGGCGGAAAACGGCGGGGCGGGCCTCGCGGGCGAAGGCGCTTACAATCCTGTCGCGGTCGCTTACACGGCCAATGTCTACTCAGGCCAGGGCGTCTGGAACACCAACGGCAGCGGTTCATGGGGCACGCTGGTGGGAACCGGGGCCAATGCCTTTGGTACGAATTGGGGCGCGGGCCAGGGATCGCCCGGTCTCGATGCCAACTTCACCACCACGGATACGGCGACCTTTGACAACACGGCTCTCACAGCGGGCAGTTCCGCCACCGTATCGCTGAATGGGGCCAGTCCGAGCTTGAATGCGATTTCTTTCAACACGACCGGCGGCGGAGGTTACACGATCGCCCAAGGCAGCGGCGGCACTCTCTTTTTGAACGGCGGCGGCGGCTCGGCCGCGATCACCGACACATCAGGCGCGCAGACCATCAGCGCGCCGGTCAGCCTCACCACCAATGCGAATGTCGACGTGGCGGCCAGCCAGCAGTTGACCATCTCCGGGGCTGTTTCGGGCGCGGGCGGACTGACCATGACGGGAGCCGGCACGACCATTCTTTCCGGCACGGATAGTTACACGGGCGCGACGAATATCAACGCCGGTACCGTGGCCATTAATGGCACCACGCTGGCCACCGGCACGGTCGGGGTGGCCGATGGCGCGACTCTCGCGGGCACAGGCACGACCGGCGTGGTCACCGTGGCGGGCGGCGGCGCGATCAACCTGCAGAATGGCTCGATCGGCACCCTGACGGTGAAGGGGCTTTCCATCGGCAATGCCGCCACGCCAAGCTCGCTCTCCTTTGACATCGGCGCCGGTGCGACGAACAATCTCGATAAGATCGTGGATAACGGAACGTTGACGCTGGGCGGGGTCGGCGGCACGACGATCAACATTGGAAATGTCAGCGGAACGCCGACGCTCACGAACGGCACCTACACGCTCATCAGCTCCACCGGCTTGACCGGGAGTTTGAGCGATCTCACTTTGTCGACGCTTTCGCTCGATAGCAAATCCCTCAGCTTGAGCATCGTCGGCAACTCGATTGACCTGACGGTCGCCAACCTGACCAACGCCTACACGCTCGGAGCGGTCGCGACCGATCCACGGATCATGGTGAACACGGGATCGACCACCGTGACCGCGACGATTACCAACACGGGCGCGCCGGGGACGGTGACCTTCACCGGCCTCAATGTGAACACGAACGGCGGCACCTTGTCGGGCGGCACGCTGCCGATCAGCGGCGGACCTTTGGCCGCGGGCGGCGGTTCCGATTCCGGCACGACGACGCTCTCCGCCGGCGCCACCACCGGCGCGGTGACGGTGACTCCCGTTGTCGGCACGGTGATGGGCAGCCAGGGCACGCCCACGCTCGCCGCGACGACCCCGGCCACGATTGATATTGTCGACAATCGCGTCGTGACGGCCAGCACCGTCGCCTTGGGCCGCGTCCTGGTCGGCCAGGCGGTCAGCGGCATCAGCACGCTCTCCACCACGGGTGCCGACGCGAACTTTACCCGCGTCACGGTCGGCACCGCCGGGCCGGATGCGAACGGCATCAGCGCCACGGGAGGAGCGAACACAACCTTCAACAGCGCGACGAGCACAGACACCCGCACGGTGGGCGGCACCTTCGCCACGGCCGGCAACGCGAATGGCGCACTGACCCTGACCACGACCGGCGAAGGCCTCGCTGGTGAAGCTCCCATCAACGTCACTCTCGATTACTCCGCCGATGCGGTGAACAAGCGCGTCATCACCAACGGCGCGACGACCAATCTCGGCCTCTTGCATAGCGGAGCAACGGTGAATATGGTTTCCAACGCCTTCACCACCACGGGCACAAATGTGACGACGACCAGCGTGACCGTGGCGGCGGGCAGCGGCGTCCATGATGCCAACGGCGTGACGCTGACGGGAGCCGCCACGACCTTTAACGGCACGCTTGCCTCCGACACGCGCACCTTTGGCGGGACCATTAGCGGCAGCGGCACGGTCAACGGCAGCTTCAATCTCGCGGTCACCACGTTGGAAAACAGCGGGGCGGGCCTGGCCGGTGAAGGCGCTTACAATCCCGTTGCCGTGGCTTACACGGCCAATGTCTACTCCGGTCTGGGCGTCTGGAACACCAACGGAAGCGGCTCATGGGGCACGCTGGCCGGAACCGGCGCCGGTGCTTTTGGTTTGAACTGGGGTGCGGGCCAGGGATCGCCCGGTCTCGATCCCAATTTTGTCGACACCGACACGGCCACGTTTAACAACAGCGTTCTCACCGCAGGCGGTTCCGCCACCGTGACGCTTGACGGTGCCTCTCCGAGCTTGAAGTCGATTACCTTCAATACGACCGGCGGCGGCGGTTACACGATTGCCCAGGGCACCGGCGGCACCATCTTGCTGAATGGCGGCGCGGGCCTGGCCACCATCACCGACAGCGCGGGAAGCGACACGATCAGCGCGCCCATTTTGCTCGACACCAATGCTTCGGTTTCCGTGGCTTCTGCCGCCGATACGTTGACGATCTCGGGCGGCATCGGCCAAGGCTCCAGCGGGATGAGCCTCACCGTCAACGGTGCGGGCACGGTCGTCCTCAGCGGCGCGAACAATTACTCCGGTGGCACGACCCTTTCTTCCGGCACGCTCGATGTCACCGGCGGTGGAACGCTCGGTTCCACGGGCGGCCCGCTGACGGTTGCGGGTGGAACTCTCGACCTTGGCACGACGACCCAGACGACGGGAGCGGTCAACATCACCGGGACGAGCACGATTCAAAACGGCACCTTGACCGGTACTTCCTACACCGATAGCGCCGCTTCCGGCACGGTCACGGTCAATGCGGCCCTGGCCGGCGCCGCCAGCCTGACCAAGACGGGCGCGAGCACGCTGGCGCTGAACGGCGCGGACAACTACTCCGCCGGCACCACGATTTCCGGCGGCACTGTCGCGGTGGGTAACTTGACTGCGTTGGGAACCGGGAATGTCAGCATGAGCAACGGCTTGCTTGAGACCGGCAACGGCGTTCATCAGATCAACGTGGGCGGAACTTATACGCAGACGGGCGGCCTTTTGAAGTTGAACCTCACCGGCACGACGGCGGGCGCCAACCCCGGCTACGAATTTCTCAACGTGGGCGGAGGAGCGGGAACCGCCAACCTCGGCGGCGCGCTCCAGGTCGTGGTCTCCAATCCCTATGTCCCCACCGTGGGCGACGCGTTCACCTTTGTGCAGGCGGGCACGATCAATGGCGGCTTTACCAGCGTGACGACCAACCTCTTCTCGCTTTCGATCACCCAGAAGGGCGCGGGTGTCATCATCAGCCAGTTGCCCTTCGCCACCCTGCCGGGCATCGGCTATAGCCCGAATGAATTGTCCATCGCGAAATATGTCGATGCCAGTTTCCAGGGTGGCGCGTCGAGCCCCTCCTTCCAGACGCTGTTGGGCGCGCTGAATAGCTTGACCACCGCCGGGGCCTCGCCCACCGTGCTTCCCGACGCTTTCAGCCAGCTTTCCTCGGAGAAATTTTTTAATTTCGTCCAGAGCAACGGCATCGACGGTGCGGTTTTTTCGACGGAGGAGCTCGATGGCTTTTTTGAAAACCAGCACTCGCCCGACGGCGGTTTTACGCCGATCGGCGGTCCGGTTGACTCAAGCGGCCTCTCCGTGGTTGATCCGAGCGTCGACCCCAGCCTGTCGCAGGTGAGCAGCCAGCTCCTCGCCTGGAGTCCCGCCCCGCTCCCGCACGGCATGCTGAGCGACACCGCCGATCCTGTCATCGCCGGCGTCGACATGAAGGAAATGCAGACAACACCGGCCCCGGAACCGACCGTCAATAATTTCAACGTCTTTGTTTTGGGCAGCGTGGTCCTGGCCCAGAACTTTTCGCAGGTGGATACGCCCCACTCCGATACCACCACCGGCGCAGTGCAAATCGGCGGCGATTACCGGATCACGCCTCATCTTCGCACGGGCGTGCTCTTCGGCTACGGCCACACCGATGCCGACCTCGACAACAACGGCAGCAAAGCCACGGTCGACAGCTACTCGCCCGGCGCCTATGTCAGCTACGCCGAAGGCGGCTGGTACGCGAATGCGATCGGCAGTTACGGCTTCGATAGTTTGACGGAAGACCGCCATGTCTCTTTTGGCGGCTTGAACGACATCGCGCATGGCGCGCCCGATGGCGACCAAATCGTGGGCGATCTCGACGGCGGCTACGATTTCCACGTGAAGAAATGGACCTTCGGCCCGTCGGCGGGAGTGCAATACACGCACCTCGACGTCGATTCATTCACCGAATCCGGCGCCGCCCCGGTCGACCTGGACATCAACAAGGTGGAAACCGATTCGTTGCGCAGCCGGCTCGGCGGCCACGTCAGCTATCTTTTCCACACGGGCACAATCCTCCTCACGCCGCACCTCGATGCCAGTTGGCAGCATGAATTCATGAACCAGAGCCAGGGCATCACCTCGCAATTCACCAGCGTGGGAGCAGGATCGTTCACCATCGCCACGCCCAATCCGAGCCGCGATTCCGCCCTGATTGATTGCGGGCTCAGCGCCGATCTCAACGGCCAGATTTCGCTCTACCTCGATTATCTTGTCCAGGCGGGCCAGGAGAATTACTTCGGGCAGTCGGTCCAGGGCGGCGTCAAAGTCGGGTTTTAATCTCTTCGGTCGAATTCCCCGTAGCTTGTTTCGGCTTTTTTTCTTCAGGTGGACCGGCAACGACAGGCGAGCCTGTGTTGCCCGGGTGCGCGAGCGCGGCATCGCGAGCGCACAGGAGGTCACCGATGGTATCCGCAAATCAACGGGCGACCTCCTGTGGCCTTCGGCCACCCGGACAATAAATTGTCCGGGCCACCCCAATGCCCCGGAGCTTGCTCCGGGGTTCTTTAATCGCGCGCCCGTCGAAACTCAGGACGACTTTTTCTTCCCAGCTTGGTATTCGGGATCAAGCTCGAGGCCCACATAGTCCCGGGCATTTTCAAAACAAATCTCCCGCACCATCGCGCCCAGGAGATTCAGGTCGCGCGGGAGCAGCCCCTTTTCCACATCGTGGCCGAGCAGGTTGCAGAGCAGGCGGCGAAAATATTCGTGCCGCGTATAGGAAAGGAAGCTGCGCGAATCGGTGAGCATCCCGACGAAGCGGCGCAGCAGGCCGAGATTGGAAAGCGCGTTGAGCTGCCACGTCATCCCTTCGAGCTGGTCGAGGAACCACCACCCGCTGCCGAATTGGATTTTGCCGGGAATCGTGCCGTCCTGGAAATTGCCCGCCATCGTCGCCAGGAGATAATTATCGTTGGGGTTGAGATTATAGAGGATGACCTTGGGCAGGTCGCCGTTGCTGTTCAGGCGATCCAGGTAAAAGGCGAGGCTGGCGGCCTGCGGGAAATCGCCGATCGAATCAAAGCCGGTATTGGGTCCGAGCGCCTGGAGCATCCGGCTGTTCATGTTGCGTGCCGCTCCAATGTGCAGTTGCTTCGTCCAGCCGCGCGCGGCGTCGAGATGGCCGAAGTAAAGCATCACGTGCGTTGCGAACTGCCGCGCTTCCTCCGGCGTGACCGCCTCGCTCCGGCGCGCGCGCTCAAAAATCCGCGCCGCCTGTTTGTCGTCGCATTCCGTGCCCGGACACGATTCGAGTCCATGATCGGAAAGACGGCAGCCTTGCTCGTGAAAGAAATCGTGCCGTTGTTTCAGCGCGTCGAGAAAATCGGCATAAGTGGCCAGTTCGGAATTGGCCGCGGCGGAGAGTCGCTTGCACCACGCATTGAAGGCCGCAGGTTGCCCGACGTTCAGCGCCTCGTCGGGCCGGAACGTGGGATAGACGCGGGTCTTGAGTCCCTGCTTGCGGATCTGCTGGTGAAATTCGAGCGAGTCGGCGGGATCGTCCGTGGTGGCCACGACCGCGACGCGATTTTTTTCCAAAATGCCGTGGACGCTGAATTCCGGCGTGGCGAGCTGGGCGTTCGCTCTTTTCCAGATCGAGGCGCCGCTCTCTTCATTGATCAAGTCGTCGATGCCGAAGTAGCGCAGAAGTTCGAGATGGCTCCAGTGATAAAGCGGATTGCGGAGCGTGTAGGGGACGGTCCGCACGAAGGCGTGGTACTTTTCCTCGTCGCTCGCGTCTCCTGTGCAGAAGCGTTCCGCGACTCCGTTGGTCCGCATGGCGCGCCACTTGTAATGGTCCCCGCCCAGCCAGATGTCGTAGAGATTACGGAAGCGATAATTCTCCGCGATCTGCCTCGGAGAAAGATGGCAATGATAGTCGTAGATGGGCTGTTTCGCGGCCTCGTTGAAGTAGAGTTCGCGCGCCGTTTCCGTTTCGAGCAGGAAGTTTTCCGTGATGAACGTTTTCATAAAGATGGAGGCCTACGCAAAAATGGGGAGGATATGGCGCTCGAAAAGATTAGCTGTGACGTTCCGCGCGATGATTAATTCATGGGCCCGGAGCGCGTCGATATAACGAGGCCCCATCTCAGCCGCGATCTTGAAGGAGACGTGCACAAGCTGGCGGAAATGAAGGTTATATGCGGGAGAAGAAGGATCGTGACGCAGCGCGGCGCAAAATTGTTGGGAACTCCAGCCCGCGACCTCGGCCGGTGAGGGAAGCTTGGCGGGATTGATGTCGACCACGGTCGCATAGGGCTTGATCAATTCGTCGAATCTCCCGTGCGCCTGGGCGTAAATCTCACGCGCGATCTCCAGTCCCTCCGCTCCCGATTCGGCCAGCCCGATCACTTCCTCGAGCCATGTCGTGCCGGCGGTTTTCACATGCACCCCGGCGCCGTGCTTTTTCAGCAGGCGATTGATGATCGGATAAAGCGAGAATTTGTCGCTGCCGGAGTGGACACTCAGCTTGAGCGTGTCGGGCAGCCCGAATTCTGAAATCGCAAACCGGACCACGCAAAGATTTTCGTCGAACTCCTTCTCGAAACGCGCGAGATCGCCCACGTAATCGACGCCCTTGTTGAAGCGCCCGGTGAATTTCGGCGCGATCGTCTGGCAGGGAACTTTTTCGCGCGCGAGCATCATCAGGATCAAAAAAAGCTCGACCGGTGTCTGCGGTTCGTCGGTCTCATCGACCGAAACTTCCGTGATGAAATCAGCCCCTTTGAGTTTGGCGATATGGCGATAAATGCGTCCCGCTTCCTGCATCGCCCAAAGAAATTTACCGGCGGTTTTCTCGACGGTTGCGCTGTCAATGGCCAGCGGATGGTTGAGGCCGGGAATGTCGAGGGAGCCGAGATATTTCCGGCTTTCCCGCGCGAATTTTTCCAGGTCGGCGGGATCGGCCGCTTTGCCGGAGAAGTCGGCGACATCAATGGTGTAAAAGTCGCTGGCCTCGATAAAGCGGTCGACCGTGCCCAGGTTGATATGGTCCGCGTCGACGTGGTAGGGGCCGGTCCAGCCCAGCGCGGCGACCGCCGCTTCCGCCTCGCGGCGCACGCTGATCGGCTCGGAATGGATGATCGTATGTTCGCGGTTCGATTTGTTCCAGACGGGGCTGAGTTTGATGCCGCGCTTCTTGGCCTGCGCCACCGCCTGCAGTTGGGCCCGCCCTTGATGCGCAAAGCGGTCGCCCATTCCCAGGGAGTATTTTTCGATTCGCTTCATGGGTTTGGAAAAGATGGTTGCACTAATTTCTTGCGAAAAGACCCAACGTTGGCACAAAGGGAATACAATATCAACCATGAGTGATCTATTCGATCTGTCTTCAGAAGTGGCCGTCGTCATCGGCGCCACCGGCGTGCTCGGCGGCGCGCTGGCGGAAGGTCTCGCCGCCGCCGGGGCCAAAGTCGCCGTTCTCGGGCGCAATGAAGAGCGGGGCCGGGAGCGCGTCAACACCATCCACAAAGCGGGAGGCCGCGCCGATTTCTTCGCCGCCGATGCCATGGACCGTGAAAGCCTGACGCGCGCGCATCGGGCCGTCGAGCAGGCCTTTGGCCCGCCGACCGTTCTCGTCAATGCCGCCGGTGGCAACGACCTGAAGGTCACCGTGACCGCCGATCATCCTTTCAGCGCGATCACCATCGAGGCCTGGAAAGCCAATTTTGATTTGAACCTCGTGGGCGGCGCTCTGCTGCCCTGCCAGGAATTTGGCCCGGCCATGGCGCAGCGGAAACGGGGATCGATCATCAATATCGCCAGCGTTTCCGCGCATCTGCCGCTCTCCCGCGTCGTCACCTACTCGGCGGCGAAGGCGGCGGTGCTCAACCTGACGCAATTCCTGTCGCGCGAGTGGGCGCAGCAGGGCGTGCGCGTTAATTCGATCACGCCCGGCTTTTTCCCCGCCGAGCAGAATCGCCGCCTGCTTTTCCACGAGGACGGCTCACCCACGCCGCGGGCGCAATCGATTTTGAACCACACGCCGATGGCCCGGTTTGGGAAGAGCGACGAATTGATCGGCGCGGCGGTCTTCCTGGCCAGCAGCCGGGCCAGCGGATTCGTCACCGGAATCGATCTGCGGGTCGACGGCGGTTTCCTCTCACAAACGATCTAACATGAAGTCTTCGATTCGAGTTCTGCTGCTATTGGCGGTTGTCCTGGTTCAGGCCGGTTGTGCGACGACAGCCAGCCAGAGTTCAGACGATTCAACGTCAGACCTTCAGCCCGTGCCATCCCACGACGATTCCCACGGCTGGGGCGCGAATCTGCAGGGCGGCTCGAATTAGTCATGGCGATGGCGACGTTGCCGCGCGGGGATCGTAGTTGAGCTGCTTTTGGATGTCGGCGGGCAGCAATTTAATCGGAATATGCGCCACGCCCATCGAGTGATTGATCGTCACGGTGTCGGCCTCGATTTTGGTCACGACGACGTTTTGATAAGTCTGGCCGTCCGAAACCCACGTCCAATTGGGCTGGGCGGGCATAACGGCAGGAGGCGTCCACGCTTTGACGGTATTCGGGGCGGGATTGGCTTCCGGGGTTGACGCAGCGGGAACTGCGGCAGTTGCCGGCGCAACCGTGGATGCAGCGGGAGCCGGAGTAGCAGCCGGCAAGGAAGAGGCCGGCGCAAGCGTGCTCGCTGATGGTCCATTCGCAGGTGCCTGGGCGTCAGAATCGGCGGGGATGGTGGCGAAGACTTCGTCAATCGCCAATGCTCCGCTTGCTTTCATTTGTGTGTACGAAACACGGCCAAAAATCTTGCTGGCATCCGGGTTGGAAAAAACGACCTTTGGTACTAAATAATTTGCGCCACCGGGCAGTACGCCGTCATCAAATGCCGAAAATTGATGATGCACAATGGCCGGGGTCAGGGGCATTTCGTTATTGGCATCGATAAAGATAATGATCGATTTATCTTTGAGATGATCCAGCGCCATCTGCGTTAGCTCGATTTCATCATTTTGCGCTTCAAGCGGTGCCGTAATATCAGTTTTTGCGCTGCTCACCCAGGCCAAAGGCCAATGCATTTGACTGGCGACGGTCTGCGCGTCAGTACGCGTCGCCATCGTATAAAAGGGATGCGCCGCCTCCCTCTCGCTCTCGGCATGCGCGGCCGCAGCCGCAACAGGATCGTAGTTCAACTGTTTTTGGATGTCGGGCGGAAGGAGTGACATCGAAATATGCGCCACGCCCATCGAGTGGGTGATCGTGACGGTCTCCGGTTCAATTTTGGTCACCACGACGTTTTGATAAGTCTGGCCGTCCGATGTTTGCCACGTCCAGTTCGGCTGGGCGGGCATCACATCAGGAGGCGCCCACGCTTTGACAGGCGGCGGGGCTGGCGTTGGAGGCGGGGTGACTGCGGCCACGGGAGTCGGTGCCGACGCGACTGGAACTGATTGCGCGGTTGGCGCGGGTGGTGCAGGCACCACCGGTGGTTGTGGAGTTGCATCCGAATGCGTGGCCACAGGCGAGAGAGAGACCAGGAGGGTAGTGACGTCGGTCACTATTTTTTTGCAGCCGGCTGGATTCTGGTGATAGGCATAGCCGGCGAACGCGAGCAACAGGGCGAAGAAGATAATCAGAAAATTTCGCATGGGCGGTGCCTTGATGGCTTCAAGGATTTTGCAGCTCGGCCGACTTCTTTTCCCATTGGGTTTTCAAGGCGTTGGCCAGGTCGTCGGCGCTCGAGAGGCTGATGCCCAGGTCTCGCACCAAGCCATCCTTCAGGCCGTAGACCCAGCCATGAATGGCGAGGTCCTGGCCTCTTTCCCAGGCGCTTTGCACAATGGTCGTCTGGGCGGCGTGGAGCACCTGCGCGATCACGTTGAGCTCGCAAAGGCGGTCCACGCGGGCCGATTCATCGCGGTAGCAGGCCAGATGCTCGGTGTATTTCATGGTGACGTCCTGCACATGGCGCAGCCAGTTGTCGATCAGCCCAAATTTTTGTCCTCCCAGGGCCGCGCGCACGCCGCCGCAGCCGTAATGTCCCACGACAATGATGTGTTTGACGCGAAGCACATCGACGGCGTATTGCATCACGGAGAGGCAGTTCAGGTCGCTGTGCACCACGATGTTGGCGACGTTGCGATGGACGAATATTTCGCCGGGCAGCAGCCCGCAGATTTCATTGGCGGGAACGCGGCTGTCGGAACACCCAATCCAGAGATAGTCGGGCGCCTGTTGACGCGACAAGGTTTGGAAAAAGTCAGGGTTGCTCTTCCGGACGTTATCCGACCATTCCCGGTTTTTTTTAAAAAGTGGATCAAGTGGGTGCATCGTCAATCGGGAAGCGAATCGCGTGCCTGTCCGGGCCCGCCAACGTTCAACCCGATGCTTTATATCGAACTTGGACGGAAGTCGTCACGACTTCATTTGCGAACTTGTATTGACCATTTAATTGAGGGTTTGTTTCATCGTCGCGGCTGACTTCTTGATTCCCATCGCGCTCCCTGCGCAGGTAAAGTAACCCCATGCCTTCCAAAGCCGATTCACGAGCCAAGAAGAAAGCTCCTCCGAAGACAAAGTCCAAGCCGTCGGCTCTGAAGGAGGAAAGCTCCGCCACCAAGGCACCTTCGCTCCACCTCCCTCCCGGCGTTCTCCTCGGCGCGCACACCTCGACCAGCGGCGGCGTTTTGCAGGCGGTAGGGCGCGCGCAGGCGTGCGGATTCACGGCGGCGCAGATTTTCGTGAAGAACAACAAGCAGTGGTTTGCGCCGCCGCTAAGCGAGGAGGAAGCCGCTCAGTTCCGCGCCGCGCGAAAGGCGTCGGGCATTTATTTCTTCGCGCACAATTCCTACTTGATCAACCTCGGCAGCCAGGACCCCGAAATGTTCGCCACCTCGGTCCGCTCCATGACCGCTGAACTTGAGCGGGCGGAGGCGCTCGATCTGCCTTTTATCGTCATGCATCCGGGCAGCCACGGCGGGGCGGGAGAGGAAGCCGGCTTGCGCCGGATCGCTCAGGGCCTGGATGAAATCGTCCGCGCCACGCTGGGATTTCGTTGCCGGATGGCGCTGGAAATTACTGCCGGTCAAGGCAAGTCATTGGGTTACCAACTTGAACATTTAGAACAGCTTATAAAAGCTGTGGCAGATGAAAAGAGGTTCGGAATATGTCTTGATACCGCACACTTATACGCGGCGGGTTACAACGTAAAGACCCAGAAGGGCTATCAGGAGACCATGGAGAAGGTGGAAAAATTATTTGGTTCGCGCCGGGTGTTGGGCCTCCATTTGAACGACTCCAAGGTACCCTTGGGCAAGCGCGTCGACCGGCATGAACACCTTGGCGATGGAGAGATGGGAATCGACTGTTTCAAGTGGATTGTGCAGGACCCGAGATGGGCCTCCACGCCGAAGGTTTTGGAGACGCCCAAAAGCGAGGACATGCACGAGGACGTTGAGAATCTGACCAAGCTGGCACCTTATATGCAACCATGAGCCTAGTTGCGGTGGACTCCCGTCCGCTGTAGGCTACGCGCATGGAAAACACCAAAATCATCGCTTATTTGAAACCGCATTGCGGTTGGAGTCAGGGCGTCCGTGCCGTCCTGGGAAAATATAACCTACCTTACGAGGACCGGGATATCTGGAACGATCCGCGGCAGCGCCTGGAAATGATCCAGAAGAGCGGCCAGGAGCTTTCCCCGTGCGTAGAAGTCAATGGACAGATGTTGGCAGATATCAGCGGCGAGGAACTCGAGGCGTGGCTCATCCAGAATGAGATCACGGCCAAGAATCACGCGCCCGTTGACGTACCGATCAATGCGCCATGCGCCGACCATGGTGAGGTAATTTCAACCCCTATTACGTTGAAAAGATAAGCATCAACTATGACGGCATCCCAGCAACAAGCACTTGTTTCACTTCTTCAGGACGGGGATGCCGCCACGGTCGGACTGGTCAAGGGCCAGCTGATTCAAGGGGGCGACGCGCGCCTGGCGGAATACACCGAATTGCTCCGCCAAGCGCAAGGTCCGGCCCGGGAGAGCCTGCGCGAGGTCATCCAGGAGATCGAGGCCTCGCGGACGCTGGGAGATGTTTCCCGCGGTCTGGCCAAGCTCAAGTCGTGGAGCCAGATGGAAAGCCTTTGCTGGGATTTCACGCGCACGGTTCATCCCGGTTTCGAGGGCGGCCCTTATGCGCGTCAATTGGATCAATGGTCGGAAGGCGTGGCCCGGCTGATTACGCCGGAAGCGACTTCCCGCGAGAAGGTGCAATGCCTGACGCGCTATCTTGGCCAGGAGCAGGGACTGGGAGGCTGCGGCAATGATTATTATCATCCCCGCAACGGCTACCTGCCCTGGGCCATGGAATTTCGCTGCGGCTTGCCGATCACCCTGACCTTGATTTACATCCTGGTGGGCATGCGCCTCAACATTCCCGTCGAAGGCATCGCGGCGCCGGGACATTTTCTCGCCCGCCTCGACGGCATTATTTTTGATCCCTACCGCCATGGCCGCGTCCTGACCGATGGCGAATGGGAGATGATTGCGTCGGAAGTGCCCTTCAAGCAGCGGCCTTTGCTGACGAAGCCCTGCACGCCCATCCAGACGATGCACCGGCTCCTGATCAATTTGCGCAACTGCTACGTGAAGCGTGATGACGCTCTGAGCCGCCGGATGGTGGATCACTACCTGGCGGTGTTGCAAAGGTAGTTGCGCATTTTCGAGGCGGTGGGTGGTTTCTTGGTTTTTTCCACTCACCGCCTCACGGGGGGGGCCGGGGCAAAGCGCCGGCTGAGGGCATTTTCCCTTTAGGTTGTCGCATTCTCTTCTGGTGGCCCGGACAACTTGTTGTCCGGGTGGCCGCAGGCCACAGGAGGTCGTCCGTTGATTTGCGAATTCGCTGGTGACCTCCTGTACGCTCGCGATGCCGCGCTCGCGCAACCGGACAACAAGTTGTCCGGGCCACCCAAATAAATGCTCTAAAACGAGCCGCTGATGCCCGCCTCGGCATAGGGTGCGCCGTCGCCGATGTCGTTGTGAAAGCTGGTGTCGTGAACGTCGAACCCGATTTGGTCGGGATGCAGGTCGAAGTCGCGGTAGGGCATATAGCCGCCCGAAATGTCGAGGCTGAGATTCGGCGTAAATTTCCAGGTGACCCCCGCGCCGACGCGCACCTCGGTGAAGTCGCAGATATTGTTGTTGAACTGGCTGTTGGTCGTGCTGGGGCCATGGCCGTGGTTGGTGCCAAAGCTGTTGTTGAGATGATACGTGCCGTCCAGAATTTCGGCCCCGACATAGAGCGTCAGGGCTTGGTTGAGCTCGTATTGAAGCTGCGGTTTGGGGGGAATCGCCGAGAGCACCCATTTGTCCGCAAACTGCCAGCGAAAACCAGGCAGGCCGATCACCGGGTAGTTTGATTTCAGGTCGATTTGAATCCCGAAAATGACCTGGAAATCCTTGCTATAGAGATAAGTCCCACCGATCTGCGCAGGCATGTCGAAATCGTTTCCGGTCACGTTGACGAAATCACTGTAAATGCCGGGGTGAAGCTCGACGCGCACGATGGTTTTGTCGCCGATGCTCATGTCGGCTCCGATGATCGCGTTGACCGATTGCAGCGTGTTGGGTAGCGGGGCGTTGGGAAAAAGACCAAAGGAATTGCGTTCGGTATCGAAGCCGAATCGCAGCAGCAGGCCGTCCTTGATCTGTGGGGAAATGACGTAATTGAAATCGGAATTGATGTTGTTGACTCCGCCGAGCCGGGCGTTGCCCTGTTTCACGATCGACGAGCCGGTGTAACTGCCTTCCATGCTGAATTCCTGGGAG
>Ga0181537_10000229_pt1 | contig 52306 bp, 39 predicted proteins | sample PEATcosm2014_Bin_39_FD_119765 | JGI IMG/M metagenome (GOLD analysis project Ga0181537, IMG submission 119765) | Peatland microbial communities from MTU Mesocosm Facility, Houghton, MI, USA - PEATcosm2014_Bin23_10_metaG | ecosystem: Environmental > Terrestrial > Soil > Wetlands > Peat | place...
CGGAAGGAAGCCGACCGGTTGAACCACAACTACCTCGGCACGGAACATCTTTTGCTCGGCCTCATCAAGCTGGGCCAGGGCGTCGCCGTCAACGTCATCCAGAAGATGGGCCTCGATCTCGAAACCGTCCGCATGGAAGTCGAGAAGCAGGTGGGCACCGGCCCCGACCAGAAAATGATTGGCAACATCCCCTACACGCCGCGCGTCAAGAAGGTGCTCGGTCTCGCACAAAAGGAGGCCAAGGCGCTCAATCATACTTACGTCGGCACGGAACACATTTTGCTCGGCCTGTTGCGCGAAGGCGACGGCTGGGCTGCGCGCGTTTTGAAGAGCCTCGACGTGGACATCGAGCAGACGCGCCAGGAAATCTTGAAGGAGCTGGACCCGAACTTCACCGGCGAGGAATCGTCCATCCCGCAGGAACCGGGCGAGAAGCCGGCCGCGCCGGAGAAAAAAGGCGAGGTCAAGACGCCCGCGCTCAAGGCGTTTGGCCGCGACTTGACTGAAATCGCCCGCAAAGGCGACATGGACCCCGTCATCGGCCGCAAAAATGAAATCGAGCGCGTCATCCAGATTCTTTGCCGCCGCACGAAGAACAATCCCGTCCTGCTCGGCGAAGCCGGCGTGGGCAAGACCGCTATCGTCGAGGGCCTCGCGCAGGAAATCGCCAAGGGAAATGTCCCGGAGATTTTGCTGAACAAGCGCGTCATCACGCTCGACCTCGCGCTGATGGTCGCGGGCACAAAATATCGAGGCCAGTTCGAGGAGCGCATCAAGGCGGTCATGGACGAAATCCGCCGCGCCAAGAACATCATTCTGTTCATTGACGAATTGCACACCATCGTCGGCGCGGGCAGCGCCGAAGGCACAATGGACGCCAGCAACATCATCAAGCCCGCGCTTTCCCGCGGCGAGATGCAATGCGTTGGCGCGACCACGCTCAACGAATACCGCAAATATATCGAGAAGGACGCCGCGCTCGAACGCCGGTTCCAATCCATCAAGGTGGAAGCGCCTTCGGTCGAGGACGCCATCGAGATTTTGAAGGGTCTGCGCCACAAATACGAGGAACATCACAAGGCCGAGTTCACCGACAAGGCCATCGAGGCTTCGGTGAAGCTGTCCGACCGTTATATCACCGACAGGTTTTTGCCGGACAAGGCGATTGACGTGATGGACGAGGCCGGTTCGCGCGCGCGCATCACCACGATGACGCGGCCGCCGGAGGTCAAGGCGATGGAAGCGGAGATCGAGGAGATCAAGGGCAAGAAGGAAAAGGCCATCAAGAACCAGGATTTCGAGGGCGCGGCCCAGATGCGCGACAAGGAAAAGCAGGCGAAGGAAAAAATGGAAACGCTGCTGAAGGAATGGCGCGCGAAGGGCGACGAAAAGCGCATCAAGGTGGATGAAGAGGAAATTTTGCACGTTGTCTCCAAGTGGACCGGCGTGCCGCTCCAGCGGATGGGGCAGGGCGAGATGCAGCGGCTGCTCGATGTCGAGAACGAGATGGAAAAAGTCATCATCGGCCAACGCGAAGCCGTCACCGCCATTTGCAAGGCGCTGCGCCGCTCGCGCGCCGACCTGAAGGACCCGCGCCGGCCCATCGGCACGTTCCTGCTGCTCGGCCCGACGGGCGTGGGTAAGACGCTTCTGGCCAAGACGCTTGCCGAGCAGATGTTCGGCGACGTCAAATCGCTCATCCATCTCGACATGAGCGAATACGCCGAGAAGCACAATGTCTCGCGGCTCTTCGGCGCGCCGCCTGGCTACATCGGCTACGAGGAAGGCGGCCAGCTCACGGAGAAGGTGCGGCGCAATCCCTATTCCGTCGTGCTATTCGATGAAATCGAAAAGGCGCATCCTGAAGTCTGGAACGCGCTGTTGCAAATCCTTGAGGAAGGCAAACTGACGGACAACGTGGGCCGCGTCATCAATTTCCGCAATACCATCATCCTGATGACCTCGAACGTCGGCTCCGACATCATCAAGAAGCAGGGCACGCTCGGCTTTGCGCCCGCAAACGAGGAGGCCACGCACGAAAAGATGCGCGAGCGGATCCTGGACGAGGCGAAGAAGACCTTCCGCCCCGAATTCCTGAACCGGCTCGACGACGTGATTGTCTTCCGCCTGTTCACCAAGCCCGACCTCATCACGATTTTGAATCTGGAGGTGGAAAAAGTCCTGGCGCGGTTGCGTCACAAGAACCTTCAGCTCGCGCTCGACGACAAGGCCAAGGACTTTCTCGTGGAGAAGGGCTACGACCCGCAATACGGCGCGCGCCCGATGCGCCGGGCCGTGGAGCGGTTCCTCGAAGACCCGCTGGCCGAGGAAATCCTCAAGGGCAAACTGCACGAAGGTGACCCGATCACGGTGACCGTCGAGGGCGACAAGCTGGTGTTCAACCAGAACGCCGCCGCCGCGGGCGCGTTGAAGAGCTAGTCTTATTTTTTGGGGGACAATTCCGGCTTCTGAAAATTCGGCGCCGCGTAGAACGGCGGGAACTTTGCCATGGTATTTGCCACCGCCGGGTTTTTGGGATCCAAAACCGTCACGTTGAAGGAACATTGCGGGGGGCACGACGCGTAGGCCACCACGGCTAGGTCCGCATTCAACTGGGCATCCGCCTCGCCCGTGATGGCCAGCCCGATGATGTAGCCAATGGCATCCGGTTTGCGCGGGGGTAATTGGCGGAACAGCCACGCCGCCTGCAAGGCTGGCTTGCCGCGCAAGAATTGAAACATCGTTTGGACGAAATCCGTGGGGTAATCCGCCGCCTCCACCAATTCCATCATGTGGTTCGCCATTTTCGTCGGAGCGGGCGGCTTGAGGATGGAGCCATCCGCCAGCATCCGCACCGCGTCCTGGTCCAGAATCGCGTAACCCCCCTGGCAGGCGGGATTGACCACAATATTGTGCTCCAATTTCAGCGCCACCATCACTTGGAACAGCCCCTCGCCCAGCATTTCACCCTTGCAATACATCGTGTTCTCATTGCCCGTCGTCCGCAACGCCTCCGCCAGCCGTTCCGCCGACGTGAAGATCGGAATGCACTCCTCGTCCGCGTTTTTCCAGACCACAAAACTGATTGGCGTGCCATCGTCCGTGCGGTGGACGCCTTCCATTTCCGGGTGATACGGCGACAGGAACGTCAGTTGGCCTTTCCGCAACTGCCGGAAGAACTCCGGCTGTCCTTCCGGTCCATGGATGCTCGCCATGAAGGCCTTTTCCAGCTCGTTTCGTGGTTCCCACTCAAATCTTGCGCGATTTCTCAGTTCGAGGCTGTCTCCGGTATGCGGCATCGCGGGCTGCGCGGCTGCCAGTTTGCACCGGACAAATCCCGGCGCGGCATAAAATGTCGGGCAATCCGCCATGAGCTGGGCCAGGTAGGAATCATTCGGATCCATCACCCACGCGCGGCAGGTTTGTCGGGCCTCACACGCCGCACTGGCCACCTTCGCAAATCCCGCTTCCAAATCCGCGCTCATACCGTTCGGGTTCAGCAGCCCGATGACATGCACCCACTCATCCGGATTCACCGGCTCCTCCCGGCGGAAATGCCACGCCGCCCGCACTTCCGGGTGGCCGCCAAAAAAATCACCCAGTGCCTTTAGCATGACGTCCGGCTTGCGGAACGATCCACAAATGATCATCCCCTCCATCGCCTTTTCGCCCGGTGTGGGCGGCTCCGCGATGGAGCCGTCCGCCAGCCCCTCCAGATGTTCCGGCTTCAACTCCAGCGCGCCGGAACTGCACGCGGGATTGACGATGACGATGTGCTTGAGATTCTGCTCAAACATCAATTGGAACAGCATCTTGCCCTGGATTTGTTGGAACCGGAAATCCTCCGGCCGCTGTTTGAGGATTTTGAACGCCTCCTTCGCCCGCGCGGCGCACGAAAATACGGGCATAAACCTCTTGCCCGCGCTGTCCCAGAGGGCGAACGAGATTTTTTTGACCTCCGCCGGATTCAGCGGCGGCACCAGTTCGTCCTTCGTGGGCACCAGCAGCGTCAATTGCGACTCCCGCAATTGCCGGAAGAATTCCAGGTTCCCCTCCGCGCGTCCCGTGGCGCCCACGATGGCCCGCTCCAGATCATTTTGTGGCCGCGATGTCATGTTTTCTACGGCGTCTTGCCCGTGGCCGTCGTCGGGGCGGGGGCGGGGGACGTCTTGGTCGTGGTCGGCACATAGGTGGTGGGGACGGTGCTGCGGATCATGTCGCCTTCCGCCGTGCCGGCGGCGAAAACCCGCGTGGCATCCGCATACCACGCCACGTTCATGTCCTCGAGGTCGCTGCACATCTGCTCCAGTTTTCCGAAGCGTTTTCTGATATGATCCGCATTCAGAGCGCCAGCTTCAACGCCCCATAGTTCTCGGTTAAGGAAAAGCTGCGTAAATCGATACACATTTCCGTCGTTTTGCGCTTCATAGGCAATGCCTCCAAAAGAATTTCTCCCAGTGCTACGCCCGCTGAAATGACCTAGAGGCGTGAGGTTGCCACTTGCAGCTAATTGTTTTGCTTCAAGCTCTGAATCTATTTGAGGAACAGGAACAGACGGATAAAGTCGCAGATACGCCTTACTCCCCGCTGGGACATTTAGTTGAATTTCACCTCCAAATGGGCCTTCGACTATCAAATCTTCAGCCTTTTCGAAGAAAGTTGCAGCATCCGTTGTGGCTTTGCGAGGGACAAACTTCTCGATTGTGACCGGCTGAGTGGAATGCTGGGACAAAATCAAGCTAATGGCTTCCACCAGCATACCAACCAGCTTTTCAAACCGCTCGGCCTTGTCAGGTGCGGAGCCATCGCCAAGATGATATGTCATTGGTCTGCGGAAATGGCGCAAATTGAAGGGAAGCGATTCGGCATCAGGTTCGCCATAGGCGCTATTCATAATGCCGATCAACTGTGCGTGGGAATGGCACCGGAGCGCAAAGCCGTATTCGATCAAAACATTCGGATTCGGGAATTGGCGCGGCTTGCCGGCTGCATTTGTCAATCCCTCCTTTGACTCGCCGACAAATGTGAGGTCGGCAATGAACACAGCGCACCCCTCAATCTTCTTCAGAATTGTGTCCGTAATTGGCGGAGAGCCGGCAACACCTTTCGTGTCCTTGTCGAGAGTCACGTCCGTGTCGCGCAACGCCTCTTGAAGTTCCGCATCCGATTTCAGACGCTTCAAAGCCTCTTGAATCGCCTTCTCAATCAAGTTGCGATTCAGGTTTGACGGGGTGTCGCTCTGCCATGAATAAAAAACAGTCAGTTTTTTTGCCATAAACGCTATGCGAGGTTTGCGCCTTTTCCAAACCTTTGGCGAGCTTTTTCCATCGGCGAACTTCGGCTTTCCATTTGCGCCAGAAATTTCTACGCTGTGGCAAATGAAAGGCATCATCCTCGCAGGCGGCGCCGGGTCGCGGCTGTATCCGCTCACGCTGGTCGCGAGCAAACAGCTCCAGCCGGTCTATGACAAGCCGATGGTGTATTATCCGCTCACGACGCTCATCGAGGGCGGCATCCGCGAGTTGTGCCTCATCTCCACGCCGCAGGATTTGCCGCGCTTCCGGCAGTTGCTCGGCGACGGCTCCCGGTTCGGCGTGACGATTGATTATCGCGAGCAGGCCAAGCCGGCGGGCATCGCGCAGGCGTTTCTCATTGCGGAGTCGTTCATCGGCCAAGGCAGCGTGGCGCTGATCCTGGGTGACAACATTTTCTACGGCGGCGACACGTTCAGCCGGGCGTTCGCGGAGTTCAAGGGCGGCGCGACGATTTTCGGTTATCACGTCAACGACCCGGAACGTTACGGCGTGGTGGAATTTGACGCGGAGGGCCGGGCGATTTCCATCGAGGAGAAACCGAAGCAGGCCCGGAGCAATTACGCGGTGCCGGGCCTTTACATTTACGACGGCGAAATCCTCGGCATCGTGAAGAACCAGAAGCCGTCGGCGCGCGGCGAGCTGGAAATCACGGACGTGAACGTGGCGTATCTGCGGCGCGGGTCGTTGCGGGTTCAGCGGCTGGGGCGCGGCTTCGCGTGGCTGGACGCCGGCACGAGCAGCAGCCTGCACGACGCGAGCGCCTATGTGCAGACGATTGAGAAACGCGCGGGCGTCAAGATCGGCTGCCCGGAGGAGGCGGCCTTCCGGAGCGGATTCCTGTCGCTGGAGACGCTGGAACATCTCACCGCCGCGATGCCGAGGTGCGAGTATCGCGATTATCTGGCAGAGGTCGTGGCGGAGGCGAAACGGTTGCAGAAATAAAAGCCACAGATGAAACACAGATTGAACACAGATAACCTGCGTCCGCAGATTTCGCGGATTAACGCAGATTTAATCTGTGAAATCTGTGTTAATCTGCGGGAGAAAATCGGCATCTGTGTTTCATTTGTGGCAATCTGTGGCTAAAAAATATGATTTTACTTCTTGGCGCATCGGGTTACATCGGCGGAGCGTTCGCAATGGAATTGCAGCGGCGCAAGGTTGCCTTCACGCCGCTTTCGCGCGGGCGGGTGGACTACACGCGGTTCGACGTGCTGCTGGATTTTCTCAAGGCGAGCAAGCCGGAGTTCGTCATCAACGCCGCCGGCTACACCGGCAAGCCGAACGTGGACGCGTGCGAATTGCACAAGGCGGACACGCTGGCCGGCAACACGCTGCTGCCGCAGAGCATCGCGCACGCCTGCGCGGCGGCGGGCATTCCGTGGGGACACGTTTCGAGCGGCTGCATTTTCAGCGGAGCCAAGATCGTCGAAACCCGTAGCGGCGTCTCGGCAGAGCGCCGCACGATTGGCCGGGAGAATGGTGGCAGTCTGCCGACCGCTGCTACGCGAATTGAGAAGGACATGACGAAGCCGGAATTGCATGTGTTGGTGGAAAGATCACCAGAAAGCATCCACGGCTTCACGGAGACGGACACGCCGAACTTCTCCTTCCGCGACGGCCCGTGCAGTTTTTACAGCGGCACCAAGGCGTTGGGCGAGGAGGCGATGGCCGGCATCGGACAAAGCTACGTCTGGCGGCTGCGGATCCCGTTCGACGAGGTAGACGGGGCGCGGAATTATTTGAGCAAGGTGCAGCGCTACGCGAAGGTCTATGACAACGTGAACTCGATTTCGCACCGCGCTGATTTTGTGCGAGCGTGCCTCGATTTATGGCAACATCGCGCGCCGTTCGGTGTTTATAACGTGACGAACCCGGGCTTTGTCACGACGCGGCAGGTCGTGGGCTTGATTGAAAGAGTCCTGAAGCCGGCGCGGAAGTTCGAGTTTTGGTCGAGCGACGAGGAGTTTTACAAGGTTGCCGCCAAGACGCCGCGCTCGAACTGCGTGATGGACGTGTCCAAGCTGCTGGCGGCAGGCGTGAAAATGCGGCCGGTTCTCGAAGCGCTGGAAGACTCGTTGAAAAACTGGAAACCTGAAAAATAAACCACGGATGGACACGGATAAACACCGATTGGTTTGGAGTCCCGCCTTCAGGCGGCAAGCTTTGCTCCAACGCACGAGCCAGCATCCGAACCGCCTAAAGGCGGAACTCCGAACCCGTTTCCGTTATCCGTGTCCATCCGTGTCCATCCGTGGTTAAAAATATGAATTTGCTGATAACAGGCGGTGCGGGCTTCATCGGGTCAAATGTGATTCATCACGTCATTGACCGGCCGGAGGTCGTGCGCTTGGTCAACCTGGATTGCCTGACCTACGCCGGGCGGCTGGAAAATCTTGAAAAGGTTTCGCGCCACCCGAAGTATGTCTTTGAAAAGGCGGATCTGCGCGACAAAGCCGCGACGTTGCGCGTCGTGGAACAGCACGCCATCACGCATGTCATGCACCTGGCGGCGGAATCGCACGTGGACCGCTCCATCACCGGGCCGGGCGATTTCATCACCACCAACATCGTCGGCACCTTCAATCTGCTCGAAGCCTGCCGGGGATTCTGGAACGGCAAGTTTGAGGGGAAGAAATTTCATCACGTCTCGACCGATGAAGTTTACGGCTCGCTCGGCGCGACGGGATTCTTCACGGAAAAGACGCCTTACGCGCCGAATTCACCTTATTCGTCGAGCAAGGCGTCGAGCGATTTCCTTGTCCGCGCGTATCATCACACCTACGGTTTGCCGACGCTCATCACGAACTGCTCGAACAATTACGGCCCGTTCCAGTTTCCGGAAAAATTGATTCCGGTCGTCATCCAAAGCATCCTCGCGCGCAAGCCGGTTCCGGTTTATGGCGACGGCATGAACGTGCGCGACTGGCTTTACGTGCGCGACCACGCCGGGGCGCTCTGGACCGTGCTCAACAAAGGTAAAATTGCGGAGACCTACAACATCGGCGGCCACAACGAATGGGCGAACCTGCGGATTGTGGAATTGATTTGCGACATCATTGACGAGTTCGCGCCGCAGCTTGGCGGCAATTCCCGCAAACTCATCACGTTCGTCACGGATCGCCCCGGCCACGACCGCCGCTATGCGATTGACGCGGCGAAGATTCAGCGCGAACTTGGCTGGACGCCCGCGCACAAGTTCGAGGACGGCATCCGCGAGACGGTCCGATGGTATCTCGACAATCAGGCTTGGGTGAAGGCCGTTTTGCAAAAATAAATTTCTGAACGTTTCAATCGGAAGCCATTTCAAAATACCTATTAAACCAATGCTTCAAGTGCGCCGGTTTGGATTTTGTCTACTGCTCGTGTGCGGCTTGACCGGTTTGGTCGCGTGCGCGGCGGAGACAAATTCGCTCGTCTGGAACACGGCTGCCGGCCGCGTGGACGCCGACATCCACGGCGAACCGCTCTGGCCGCTGCTGGAAGACATCGCCCATCAGACCGGCTGGCACATTTTTGTCGAGCCGGGCTCGGTGCGCAACGCCTCCACCAAGTTCAAGGATTTGCCGCCGGACGACGCGTTGCGGATGTTGCTGGGCGATTTGAACTTTGCGTTTATGCCGCAGACCAACGGCCCGGACTTTCTTTACGTCTTCACCACGAGCCGGGAAAACGCCACGCAGTTGGTGCGGCCGGAGAAGCCGTTGGTGAAGAAGCAGGGGCACGTTCCCAATGAATTGATGGTCAAACTCAAGCCGGGGGCCGACATTGACGCGCTCGCGAAGTCCCTCGGCGCGAAGGTGGTTGCACGCGACGACAAACTGGGCATTTATCTGCTGGATTTTCCCGACGCCACCTCGACCGCTGCCGCTTTGGCCGCGCTTCAGGGCAACAACGAGGTTGCCGCCGTGGATTACAATTATTACTTTGATCCGCCGCCGGTGACGCAGCCAATTCCTTCTTCTTCCGTGCCGCCCGGGGCAGGTTCCATTTCGCTGAAATTGAACGCGCCCACAGATGGCGACCCTTGCAGTCCCATCGTCGGCATGATTGATACGGGCATCCAATCGCAAGCCCTCGGCAATCTTAATCAGTCCATGTTGCCGGCGATTTCCGTGATTGGAAACGCCGGGTCGGGCGCGTCAGTGCAATCCATTGGAAGCCCGGTTGAATTGATCACCCCAAAGCAAGTTGCCTCGCCGGGCGGCTCCGGCGTTCCCACACATGGCACGGCGATGGCGGAAACCATTTTGCGGGCGGTTTCGCAGGCGTCTGGCGGCAGCAGTCCCGTCAGGATTTTGCCGGTGGACGTTTATGGAACGTCCGAGACGACGACAAGCTGGAACGTCGCGCTGGGAGTTCAGGCGGCTGTGGACAATGGTGCGACCGTGCTCAACATGAGCCTTGGGGGGTCTGGAGACAGTTCCGTCCTCGAAAGTGTGATTCAACAGGCATTGGCCGGCGGCGTTGTGATTTTTGCGGCCGCGGGCAATACACCCGTCAGCACCCCGACTTATCCCGCGGCTTATCCCGGCGTCAACGACGTGACGGCATTGAGCCAGCCGGGGCAGCTTGCGTCCTATGCGGATTTTTCACCGCAGGTTGACATGGCTCTTCCTGGCGCCAGCGTGGTGTATGTTGGCAACCAGACTTTTCTGGTTCAAGGGACCTCGCCGGCGACGGCTTACGCCACGGGCATCGCGGCGGGAACGAAAGGATTGAACTGTCCGACGTGGGCACAAATTCAGGCGGCGATGCAGGCAAAATTTCTGGTGCCGAAGCAATAGCTTCTTTGATGTGAACTTCGCGAGTTACCGCGAGTCAAATTCATGTAAATTTACGGAGATCGCGTCAAGAATTCGTGTTCATTCATGGCTGAATTTTCCAAACCCGAAAAAAGAATTAAGTTGCGCCCGACGGGGTTCGCGGCTTAAGAATCTGCCGCGTCATGGGTAAAACACTCATCATTGCCGAGAAACCGTCCGTCGCCAGCGACATCAGCAAGGCGCTCGGAAAGTTTCAGAAGCACGAAGATTACTTCGAGAACGACCAGTTCGTCATCTCGTCGGCGGTCGGCCATTTGCTCACCATCGTGCCGCCGGAGGGCGTCGAGGCGGCGAAGGGCAAATGGACTTTCAAGCATCTGCCGGTCATCCCGCCGCACTTCGACCTCGAACCGATTGAGAAGACGAAGAGCCGCCTCGGCGCGCTCAAAAAGCTCATCAAGCGCGACGACGTGACCGAACTCATCAACGCCTGTGACGCCGGGCGCGAAGGGGAATTGATTTTTCGCAACATCGTCCGCCACACAAAGGCGAAGCAGCCCATCAAGCGGCTCTGGCTGCAATCCATGACGCCGGCTTCCATCCGCGAGGGCTTTGAGCAATTGCGCAGCGACGAATCCATGCAGCCGCTCGCCGACGCCGCGATCAGCCGGAGCGAAGCCGACTGGCTGGTGGGCATCAACGGCACACGGGCGATGACGGCGTTTAATTCCAAGCTCGGCGGCTTTTTCAAGACGACCGTGGGCCGGGTGCAGACGCCGACGCTGGCGATTCTCGTCGAGCGCGAGAAGCGCATCCGCAAGTTCGTGTCGCGCGATTTTTGGGAGGTCATCGGCACATTCGACGCGGCGGCGGGACTATACACCGGTCGCTGGTTCGACGAGAAATTCGCGAAGTCCGACGATGACGAACAACTCAAGCCGGAGCGCGTCTGGGAAAAGGAAAAGGCGGAGGCGCTTCGCGCGAAGTGCCTCGGCAAGCCGGGCATCGCCACGGAAGAAAGCAAGCCGACGACTTCGATGTCGCCGCTGCTATACGATCTGACCAGTTTGCAGCGTGACGCGAACTCGCGCTTCGGTTTTTCCGCCAAGAACACGCTCGGTCTGGCGCAGGCGCTTTATGAACGGCACAAAGTTTTGACGTATCCGCGAACGGATTCACGCGCGTTGCCGGAGGATTACATCGGCACGGTGAAGACCACGCTGGGGATGCTTGAAGGTGTCACGGGTTATTCGGTTTTCGCCGACCAGATTTTGAAGAGCGGCTGGGTGCATCCGAACAAGCGCATCTTCAACAACGCGAAAGTCTCGGACCACTTCGCGATCATCCCGACATCGCTCGCGCCGAAGAGTCTGTCCGAGCCGGAGCAGAAACTTTACGACATGGTGACGAAGCGGTTTCTCGCCATCTTTTATCCGGCGGCGGAATTTCTGGAGACGAACCGCATCACGCGCGTCGAGGGCGAGCCGTTCAAGAGCGCGGGCAAGGTTTTGGTTTCGCCGGGCTGGCTCACGGTTTACGGCAAGGAATCGGATTCGGATGAAACGCCGAGTCTCGCGCCGGTGAAGCCGGACGAAACGGTCAAGACGAGCGCGGTTGAGGTGAAAGACAACGTGACTAAGCCGCCGGCACGATATTCGGAGGCGACGCTGCTCTCGGCGATGGAAGGCGCGGGCAAGCTCGTGGACGACGACGAATTGCGCGAAGCCATGAGCGAGAAAGGTCTCGGCACGCCGGCCACGCGCGCGGCCATCATCGAAGGTTTGATTTACGAGGATTACATCCACCGCAACGGGCGCGAATTGCAGGCGACGGCGAAGGCGTTTTCGCTGATGGAACTTCTGAACGGCCTTGGCATCCCCGAACTGACAAAGCCGGAGCTGACGGGCGATTGGGAATTTCAACTCAAGCAAATCCAGCGCAAGCAAATCAGCCGCGCGGAATTCATGTCGGGGATTGCAGACATGACGCGGCACATTGTCGAGCGCGCCAAAAAATACGAGCAGGACACGATTCCCGGCGACTTTGGCGTGCTCAAGACGCCGTGTCCGAAATGCGGTGGCGAAATCCACGAGCAATACAAGCAGTTCCAATGCGTGAAGTGCGACTTCGCGGTCTGGAAAACCCTTTGCAGCCGGATGTTCGAGCCGGAAGAGGTCGAGGAGCTTATCACCAGGAAACAAATCGGCCCGTTGCAGGGCTTCCGCAGCAAGCAGGGATTTCCGTTTGCCGCCGTGCTGAAATTGAACGCCGAGGGCAAGATTGAATTTGATTTCGGCAACGGACAGGGCAAGGACGGCGAGGCGGCCGCGCCCGTGGATTTCACCGGCAAGGAGCCGCTCGGCAAATGCCCGAAGTGCGGCGCGAATGTCTTTGACGCCGGGATGAACTACGTCTGCGAGAAACAGGCAGGCGCCCAGAAATCCTGCACGTTTCGCACCGGCAAAATTATTTTGCAGCAGGAAATTCCGCCGGAGCAGATCAGGAAACTGCTGGCGGAGGGCAAGACTGATTTGCTGAAAAACTTCATCTCCAACAAAACGAACCGCAAGTTCGAGGCGTTACTCATTGTGAAGGACGGCAAGACCGCGTTCGAGTTTCCGCCGCGCGAGCGAAAGGCGCGGTCGAAATCCGCCGGGCCGAAGGAGCCTCTGCCGAAGGTTGATTTCACCGGCAAGGCCGAGGTCGGCAAATGCCCAAAGTGCGGCGGGAAGATTTTCGACACCGAAGCCGGCTACATCTGCGAGAAGTCGCAGGCGGACGCCAAGCCGTGCCGGTTCAAGATCAACCGGGAAATCCTGCAACAGCCCATCGGGTCGGACCAGGCGCGGAAATTATTGTCCGCGCGCAAGACCGACTTGCTCGAGAAATTCATCTCCAAGGCGGGCAAGCCGTTTCCCGCCTTTCTCGTCATGGACAAGAAGGGCAAGGTCACGTTTGATTTCCCGGAACGGGATTGAGGCGGTAAGGCTTGCCAGTGGATTGAAACCGATTATTTTGGCACCATGAAGCCAGGGTGCATGGGTTGGATGTCATTGATCGCATTGCTGTGGGCAGCCTCCGCCGTCGCGCAACAACCCGCGTCTTCCAGTGCCGACGAAATCATCACGCGCACCGGCGACGTTTACAAGAATGTGACGGTCCAGAAGGTCGCTCCCGACGGCCTGGTGGTTGCCTACACGCCGGCTGCGGGCGGCATCGGCATCTCGAAGATCAAGTTCCAGGATTTGTCCGAGGAGTTGCAGCAGCGATACGGCTACAATCCCACGAACGCGGCGACGTTTGAAAAGGCGGAACTGGAGAGCGCGGGCCGGTTGCGGACGCAAATGCTTGCGCAGGATGAGAAGGCCAGATCGAGGCGTCTGGCGGATGATTTGTCCGCCGCATGGGCCGGATCCAGTGAGAGCGGCACGGGCTTTTTTATCACGGACGATGGTTATCTGCTCACCTGTTTTCATGTTGTGACGAATGCCACGCGCATCATGGTGGGCACAAAGCAGGGAGTATTGCCCGCAGAACTGGTGCAATCCGATGAGGTCAATGACGTCGCGTTGCTCAAGGTGGAAGGCACATTTGCCGCGCTGCCATTGGCGGGCAATGACACCACAAAACTGGGGGAAGCGGTGTTCACCGTCGGCTTTCCCAATCCCGGAGTGCAGGGGATGCAACCCAAGTTGACGCGCGGCGAAATCAGCAGCCTGGCCGGAGTGGAGGACGATCCGGGCGAATATCAGATCAGCGTGCCGGTCCAGCCGGGGAATTCCGGAGGCGCGGTGGTGGATGAGTATGGCAACGTGGTCGGCATCGTCGCCGCGCGGCTTTCAGACCAGGCGGCGGTGGCCACTTCCGGGATGACGGCACAGGATGTGAATTATGCCGTGAAAATCGCCCGTGCCAGGGATTTGCTTGTCACGATTTCAGGATTGCCGGACAAGCTGAAGCCGCCGCATCCGCTCAAGGACCGCAAGTTTGAGGACGTGGTTCAGGAAGCGCAAAATGCGATGGTGCTGGTGATGGTCAACTGAACAGGAAGCCAAGGCCGAATCCATCCCGGCCCGCATTTGAACCAGCCTTGCGGGAGTGTTAGATTACCCCAAAATCGGGATTAGACTGGGCAGGAACCGTGTCCGAACCGGGAAGCCGCCTGTCAGAAACTCATCAGACACCTGCCACGGAGGGACTACGGAAGAACTACGGAGGAATCAAGGCGTTGGCGGCTGGTTGCCGGGCGGCTCTTCCAGCGGTTGGTGGTAATAGCAAGCTCTTTGGGCCACGGAAATCTCGGATTTTCCCGACGCCCGGGCCATGCGACGGCAGGCGGCTTTGTGTGCCGCCAACATGGCGGGGGCAGCCTTGGCCGCCACCGTGAACCGGGCAACCTGAGCCTGCTGCGCCGGAGATAAAATCCGTTGCGAGAAGTCCGGCTTCTGCTGGCACACTGGTTTGCCATGCCAGTGGCGATAGACCCAGTCACCGACCCTGCCCCGCAAGGCCTCAATCGCGGGATTGAATCTGACCAACGCCATGGAGCAACTTACGCCCAAAAAGGCAAAAAGCAAAACAATGGAAGTGGCAACCGCCGGGAAGTTTTATCCGCAGATTTCGCGGATGACGCAGATGAGGGAAAAGAAATCTGTGCAATCAGCGTAATCTGCGGATGTCCCCCTTTCCGAATGCCGCAGGGGCAACGGGGCGCGGGGCGCACGCACGAGACTGGGCGATGACGGAAATCTGACGAATGCAGGAGAAGCTTCTCATTTTAATTCTGTCCTCCGGCCTCCGGCTTCTGACTTCTGGTTTTAGGAACTCTTTTCTGGTTTTCATTTTGGGATGGACGATTGGGGGAAACGGATTTAACGCCAAGACGCCAAGATGCAAAGCCGCGAAACGGCATCGGAAATTAGCTGGGGACAACGTCCCCGGTGAACGTGTAAAATGGATCGCGTCGCGAAGCGACGATGGAAAGCGCGGCGAATCCACCGTCCCTTCAGGACGGATTTCGTTTTGGGCGTTGAACCCCGGCACGATGTGCCGGGCTAATCTCCGGTTGTCCCTGCCGGGACGAGCAAAGGCGGAAGTGAGGCGCATCCCGCAGGGGCAACAGGGCGCGGGGCGCGGCGCACGATGCTGGGCGATGACGGAAATCTGATGCCGGCGGACGGGAACTCTTTTCCGACATTCATTTTGGGATGGACTACTGCACCGGATGCACAAGCTCTCAATAAGCCTCAATGAGGTTGTGAAGCATCAGAATTGGGCGGCGATTCGTGATATGCCTTGTGTGCTTGATACAAAGTGACCAGTTCCCGATTTTTGCTTAATAGGTTTGTTTCCCCCAACTCGGATGCCAGCGCACAGGCTTTTTGCCCGGTGGAAATCGCGTCGTCAAACCGCCCCGCCTCGGCATAGGCCGCAGCCAGAGTGCCTACTACAACGGTCATCTTGTAATCTGTCTCCTTGCAAGCACGTTCACCAAGTTCAACGGCTAGTGCGCCATTGCGATTGGTGGCATCCGGACTGGTGGCGAACGTCCAAGAAAGCAAGTTTAAGGCTGTGATATTTTCCATTTGCTCCTTGGATAGGCCCCGCAAAAATGAATCGTAAGAAACACTGGCATTTTCTGTCGCCGTTTGCGGAATCGAGCTGGCGATCTCGGGCGCAGGTTCCATTAAATTGCCGATGACCAACACTCCGATGGCGAGGCACAGGAGCACGCTCATCGTCAGCCAGTAACTGCCCTTCATTATACGAGTTGTCTGGTTTGAAACTAAACTGGGCTGGAACGTGCCCCCTCCAGCCTCGCTTCCTAGAACCATTGGAAAATTGATCGAAAGGGCTTCGCTGATCACAATCCATCCTAAAGGCAAAATTTCATACCAAATCCGGAACTCGGTGATGTGTCCGTAAAGAAACTGACCGATGATGAAGACCATGGCCAATATTTTGAATACGACGTCCCGGCGACTTCGCCACGGTATCATCATCATGAGAAAAAGAGCACCAGCGTTGGTAAATAACACATGATTCAGGTTCAGGCTGAACAACTGCTGAATATTGCCAACGAGCAAGGACCAGGTTTTGAAGATAAGTTCATGAATGTTCCCAGAGTCGTTCAGCGCAAGAACCACGGTTTTGACACCGTAAATGGCCATCAGCAATTTCCTCGCCAGAAGGCTGGCAATGACTACGGTCGCAAAGCCGGCAATTCTTTTTTTAAGCGTCCAATGTTCGCCTAGAAGAATGAGCAACGCGCAGCAAAGGGTCGTTTCCTTGAAAAGGCTTCCCAGCCACACAACCACAATCAGCGGGAAAAGCTGCCGTTTGTCGTATAGGAGACAGGCCCAGGTAAAAAAGAGCATGGTAGGCATATCCCACGGATAAAACCATTGCCCTGATGGTATCATGAGATTAAACATCAAACCGCAAAACACCCCCAGCATGATAAAAAGCGCATCTTTTCGATGCAAAATGAGGATCAAAAACAAAAGGAACAGCCATATTGCATGATATGAGCTGAAGATTAGGGCGTTTATATTGATCCGATAGCCTCCGAAAATGAAATAGCCGGAATCAGGAGTCTTGGGAGTGGAAGAATTATTATGGTATTTGAAAACTTGATCGTATTCCCAGCTAGAGATCATCGGCCCCGCCAATCTTGGCTTCCAAGAAGTAAATCCAGCGGCAACATCCTTCTGTGAATATGGGTGGCTCGACAAATAGGTGAACAAATAAGGGTTCATCTCATTGCCGTCAATTGACCTCGGTGCCGCCGACTGCGGAAACATCAGGAAGAAATAACAGACAGCAAGTGAAACAGCCACGAACAGCTCGGCGCCAAAAAGTGCTGGTGGCTTTGGTAAATGTCTCCGCAGCCACGAGAAAAAGGAACCCGATTTGAAGAGGCTCGAACCAAAGTCATAAAAACTACCGGCAATGCCGGTGACTTTGACTTGCAGCAATTCTAGCATATCCACTTTAGCATTGGGTGTGTTTTACGGGCTTCCGTTGTTGACTGGTTCCGCGATTGAACCATTCCCAGCTAATAATTATGCAAGCCGCTTTTAATTATGCAAGCCGCTTTTGCCTGGGTGATAGTCGGCGGAGGATGCGGCGGTGCTGGTGCTGGTGTATTGATGTAGTGTCGGCGCTGTGCGCCGATTCGTTCGAGCCACAGGCTCGACGCTACAACTTTCGGCTCGCGGGGACGCTCGCCCCACCAAAAAGAATCCGTGTGCATCCGTGTCCATCCGTGGTTAAAATGAGGCGTGGACCAGACCAAAGCCGGCAATGAAATCCGCGATAAATGGATTCGGAAATTCCTCGCGCATCTGGCGACGGATCGCGGCGCGTCGGCTTACACGCAGCGGAATTACAGGCAGGCGCTGACGGAATTTGTCCGCTGGCACCAACTTGAAAGTCCAGAGTCCAGAGTCCAGAGTCCAGAGTCTGTGCCAGCGGTCGTCTGGGACAAATTACAGCGCGATGATTTCCGGAATTACCTGCGGTTTCTCGGTCGGCACAATCTCGGTCGCGCGGCCATCCAGCTCCGGTTCTCGGCAATGCGGACGTTTTACAGATTCCTCATCCGGCACGGCGCGGTCGAAATGTCGCCGATTAAAAATCTTTCCCTGCCGAAACTGGAGAAGCGCCTGCCGAAATTTCTGACGATTCAGCAGATGAAGGATTTGCTCGCCGCCCCGGCGAAGCTGCTGGAAACGCAGAAGCAGAAAAAAGGCGCGGGCCGTCCCATTTCAGCCGCCGCATGCCTGCGCGATTTGGCGGTGCTGGAAACGATTTATTCCTGCGGCCTGCGCATCAGCGAACTGTGCGGCCTGCGCGCGGAGGATATTGACTGGAGCGAGCAAATTGTGCGCGTCCGCGGCAAGGGCAAAAAGGAGCGGCTGGCGCCGGTTGGCGAACCGGCGTTGCTGGCGATTCAAAATTACTGGAGCCTGCTGAAGCAGCCGCCCGCCGGGCTGTCGCCAGTGTTTTTCGCGGAGACAAAACTTCGCGCGCCGCTGAACCCGCTCCAGCTTTCGCGGCGATTGAAACAGTATCTCGCCATCGCGGGACTTGATCCGGGCCTGACGCCGCACAAGCTGCGGCACAGTTACGCGACGCATCTGCTGGACGCGGGCGCGGATTTGCGCAGCGTGCAGGAACTGCTCGGCCACGCGCATCTCATCACCACCCAGATTTACACGCACGTGACGACCGAGCGGTTGAAAAGGGCCTACGACGCGGCGCATCCCCGCGCGTGAAAAGTTCGGAGCCACAGACGGATTCAGAGATTTTTTTGAAACCAAAGGCATTATTTGGTGTCTAACTGGATGAAGGTTTTGATTATGAAAATGAAATTGCAGGCTTTGACATTTGCGGTGGCGGCTTCGGCGGTGGTGTTGACGGGTTGCGTGGATCCCAACGGCAACCCCGATTACACAGGCACGGGCGCGTTGGAGGGCGGCGCGATTGGCGCGGCTTCCGGCGCAATCATCGGCGGCCCCCGGAATGCCGGCGCGGGCGCGCTCATTGGCGCGGCGGCGGGGCTGATTGCCGGCGGGTTGATCGGCCATTCAATGGACGAGCAGCAGCAGGCCCAATTGCGCGCGCAGGCGCCGCAAACCTACGTGCGCGTCGAGCAGAGCCAGCCGTTGAGCACGGCGGACGTCAAAGCTCTTGCCAAGGCCGGGGTCAGCGACGATGTCATCATCAGCCAGATACAGATTTCGCACACGATATTCCACTTAAGCTCGGCGGATATCATTGACTTGCACGGCTCCGGCGTAAACGACCGGGTGGTTGATTTCATGATCAACACGCAAAGTTCGGCTGATGCCGCCCAATCGGCGACCGTGGTTGTGGGACAGGCACCGCCGCCGCCGGTGGCGGAAACGTATGTCGTCGCACCCGGCCCGGGTTATGTCTGGGTCGGCGGCGAATGGGTTTGGAACGGCGGCTGGATCTGGGTTGGCGGCCACTGGGGTTATCCGCCGTATCCGCGCGCCGCCTGGATCAACGGCGGCTGGTATCACGGCCCGCGCGGCTGGTATCACTCGCCGGGACACTGGCGGCGGTGATTAAAATATTCATTTCGTTTCCGGCGGGCGCGGGGCAAAGCCCGTGAAAGAAAGTCCCTCCGACGTGGTGTTGCCGGCATAGACCGAAAAGTAAAAGTATTTGGAAACCTGGTCGTAGTCGGGCAGCAGCGAGAAATCCAGCCAGTCTTGAATTTGCCTGGGCAGCGCCGCCATCGGATTCATGCCGCCTCCGTTGCCGTTTGGAGACGGGTTTTTCAACGTCTTGAAAAGGAAGCCCATGACTTCGCGCTGGTTCTGATAGCCGAACAGGCCGCCGCCGGTGCCGCCGACGTGTTGCGCGGCGTCCACCAGGCCGGGCGTTCCGCTCAATGGCCGCGGCGGCTTTTCCCCGCTGCGCAGATATTCTTCAAGTGTCGAAACATCCGTGGACAACGCCACATAGCCGCTGCTGGAGGAGCAGTAAAGTGAACGCGCCGCCGCTCCCGGAGCCTGCGCGCCGGGCAGGGGAATGGTGTAAATTTTGTGGCCGAGAAAATCACGCGGGTCGGGCGCCTTTTGCTGCCGCGACAGCGAGAGAGACAGGAGGTCTTTGATGGCAGTGGCCGCCGTGTCGCCTTTTTCCACGCCGATGAGGTAGAGCGACGGCGCGTTGTTCAAATCCGCCAGCGCCGTTCCCGATGGCATCTTTTGATAACTGATGAAATCGTCGCCGAGATTGCCGATGAGGTTTTTACGAAGGTCAAAGTCCGGGTCTTTTTGGCGGGCGTTGGCGTCGGCCATGCCGATGGCGGCGTCGAGGCCGGCGACTGCCATGGGAGAGATTTCACCGAGCATTTTTTCGAGTTCGGCCCAGCCGTCCTGCCCGTCCAGCCGCCAGCGCCAGAATTTCACCGCGTCGGCGGGCACGAACGACTGCGGCACGGCAGTTTCATGCTCGGCGGCAAAGATTTTGAGCAGGCCTTTCCGGCCCGACTCCGGCGCGGCGATGAAGAAGCTGGCAGACGAGCCTTCGCGGGTTTCGCGATAGGCGAAGCTGGCGCTCTTCACGCCGGTCAAGCCCGTGGCGTCAAGAATCTTGTCCCATTGTGGCGGCGGCATCACGCGGGGCGCTTGGGGATTCGGCGCCGCCGGCGTGACGTGGGCGAGCACGTAAAAAAGGGTCTTCGCGTTCAACCAGCCGTAATACAGCGGCGCGTTGCGGAACTGCGAAAGTTTGTCGGCGGCAAAGACCGCGTCGTCGTTCAGCGCCGGCAGCAGGCTGCCGTTCAGGTGCGCGGCGATCGGTTCGACCGCCTGCACGGAATTCCCGACGATCAGCAGCGATTCAAACTGGCCCACGGCAATTTCGGCGGGCTTTTCCGGCTTGGTCTCCTGGCCCAGTTCCTGCACCGGCTGGCGTCCGGGCAACATGCCCGCCAGCGACGGAAAGTCATTGCTCGAAAGCGTCACGACGGAAAAGGAAATGCCGCGGACGTCCTCCGTGCGAATCGTTTTGCCTTCTTCCGTCCATTTTTTCTTCAGCGCGTCAAGGTTGGTCTTGAGCAAATCGCTTTTTTCTCCCGCGTCGAGGAGCAGCACCGCGCCGGGGGAAGGGTCATCGCCGCCGGTCCAGCCGTTTTGTGTGATGGCGAAGGTGAACTGGCCCTGCGGCAAATCCGCAAAGTAGGCGAGCTTCAGACCGAGAGACTGCTCCAGCGGCGCGACCAGCGTTTCCTCCAGCTTCGCCATGAACTTGTCGTGAAACGGCTTCATCGCCGGGTCGCTCCAGAAAAGCCACGGGGGAGATTGATGGGCGGCGGTTCGCAGCGCCGCGCAATCGGGGATGGCGAAGAAAAACAGCGTGTCCGACGGCAGCAGATTTTCCGCGGGCGGGATTGCCGCGCGAAGGGAAATCGTGAATGCCAGGGACACCAGGACCGCCAGTAATTTTTTCATAAATTCTCCCCGCGCTTGTCGTGCTGGGTGGCTCGAATTAAACCACACCCCTCCCAACCGTCCATTACAATCTGGCCCGAAGATTATTTTCCATCCACCGGCTTCTGCGCCGTGCGGCTGGGCGGCTCGAGGTAACGATACGGATTGTTCGGGTTGTCGGTCGAGTAGGCAAAGGCGTCGCGGTGGTCGAGGAAATTTTTCACCAGTTCGACGGGAATTGCAAAGCCCAGCCCCTCGCCGAACGTGATTTTCATGTTCGTCACGCCAACGACCTCGCCGGCCATGTTGAACAGCGGGCCGCCGCTGTTGCCGGGATTGATTTGCGTGGTGGTTTGCAGGTAAAGCTCGCCTTCCAGCTCGCGCGTCTTGGTGCTGATGATGCCTTGCGTCACCGTCCGTTCGAGGCCGAGCGGGCTGCCGATGGCAAAAACAGAATCGCCGACAGTCAGCCCGTCCGCGCTGCCGAGGGTGATGAACTTGAACTTCGGCGCGTTCTTGTCCTCGATGTGCAGCAGCGCGAGGTCGTGGAATTTGTTGATGGCGATGATGCGCACCTGCTTGTAGGTGTCGCGCTCAAGCTGGCCGTCGGTCTGGTGATAAACCTCCACGGAAATTTCCGTCTCGCCCTCGATGACGTGGAAATTCGTGATGAGATAGCCGTCGGCGTTGATGAAAAAGCCGGAGCCGAGTCCTTCCGGCGTGCGGACCTGAACGACGGCCTCGCCGATTTGCTTGACCAAATCCTGCACGTCGCGCGCCGGCGCGGGATGGATGTCGGTGGAATAAAACAGCGGCGCGTTGACGCTGACCAGCAGGTTGGACGCGGCGGCCTCCGGCGACATGGCATCGGCGACCTTGGAAACCTTCGTGATGACGCTGCGCGGCACGACGAGCACCGTGTAGCCGACATCCACGACGACGGAGTCGGATTTCTCCGCGAGGATGGTGCCGGTGACGGCGTCATTGCCCTTGAGCTGGATGGTGTCCGCGGACGCGAGCTGCAACCCGCACAAGAGCAATACCGGCAACACAAAATGTTTCCTTAACGACATCGGCGGACAATACCGCAGCAACGGGCGTTTGACAAGCGGCGGGCGCGCTAAAATAAAGATTGTCACAGGTGTTTTCCGTGATATTCTGCATCTCCCTTTACCCAAATTGGCGAAGGGAAAACGGCCTCAAAATTTCGCGTTCGAGTGGATGCGGAGCGGCCATAACAACATCAAACATTAATCCCGTGTTCCGCGGGATGCTTCGGTTAATCCGGGGTTTTAACCAAAGGAAAAATCGTGATCAGCATTGGCATCAAAGAATTGTTGGATTCGGGCGTCCATTTCGGACACCAGACGAAGCGCTGGAACCCCAAGATGAAGCCGTTCATCTTCGACGCGCGCAACGGCATTCACATCATTGACCTGAGCAAATCGCTCGCGCAGCTCGAGGTGGCCTGCGACTTTCTTTCCGCCACCGTCCGCAAGGGCGGCAAGGTGGTTTTTGTCGGCACCAAAAAGCAGGCGCAGCAGTGCATCAAGGAAACCGCGATTGCGTGCGGGCAATTTTACGTTGTGGAGCGCTGGCTCGGCGGGACGCTGACGAACTACGCCACCGTCAAGACGTCCATCAAGCGCCTCCGGGAAATCGAGAAGATGGACGAGGACGGTTCGCTGGCGCATTACGGCAAGCAGGAGCAATCGTCCATCCGCCGCGAGGAAGGGCGCCTGCACAAGTATTTCGACGGCATCCGCACGATGGACAAAATCCCTGCCGTGATGTTCGTGGTGGACATCAAGCGCGAGCACAACGCCGTGGCCGAGGCGCGCAAGCTGAAGATTCCCATCGTCGCGCTCGTGGACACGAACTGCGATCCCGATCTCGTGACTTATCCAATCGCGGCGAACGACGACGCCATCCGTTCCGTGCGCATGATCATGGCCACTGTCGGCCAGGTCATCACGCAGGCGCAGGCGGAATTTGAATCCAAACGCGTCCGCAAAGCTCCGGAAGAAACCGCGCCTGCCGAAGCCACCGCTCCGGTGGAAGCACCGGCTGTTGCGCCGGTCGAAACAGTTCCGCAAGCAACGGCATAACAAATTTTGGCTGGCGGAAATTTGTTTCCGTTTTTGCCATCAACTTTCAACAATCAACTTTTTATATGGCTGAATTTACTGCTGCTGACGTGGGCAAGCTTCGGGACATGACCTCTGCGGGTATGATGGACTGCAAAAAGGCGCTCGTGGAAGCGAAGGGCAACCTTGAGGAAGCCGTCAATGTTTTGCGCAAGAAGGGCCAGGCGACCGCCAACGTGAAGGCGGCGCGCGACGCCAAGGACGGCGCCATCACCCAATACATCACACCGGACGGCAAGATTGGCGTGCTCGTGGAAGTGAACAGCGAGACGGATTTCGTCGCGCGCAACGACATCTTCCGCGCGTTTTGCGACAGTCTGGCGAAACGTTACGCGACCGAGGCCAATCCTGATTTCGAGGCGGAGCGCGCGGCGTTGGTCGCCAAAATCCGCGAGAACATCAAGGTTGCCCGGCACGCGAAGATGGAAGTCAGCGGCAACGGAATGATTGCCGGCTACATCCACACCGGCGCGAAAGTCGGCGTGCTCGTCGAAGTCGGCGCGGGCAAGGCCGAGACGGTGGCGAAGGACGAGTTCAAGCAGCTCGTCAAGGATATCACGCTGCAAATCGCGGCGGGACATCCGCACGCCGTTTCGCGCGAGCAGGTCGCACCCGAAGTCATCGCGAAGGAACGCGAGATTGCCGCGCAATCCGACCGGCTCAAGGGCAAGCCGCCGCAGGCGATGGAAAAAATCCTTCAGGGCGTTCTGGAAAAGTTTTACCAGCTCTACTGCCTGGTGGACCAGGGCTTCGTGAAGCGCAACTCCGAGGTGAGCGTCAAGGAGCACGTCGCGCAAACCGCCAAGCAGCTTGGCGACGAAATCACCATCCGACGCTTCGTGCGGTTTCAGGTGGGCGAAAGCGTGTAATCGAAAAATTCAAAATGACAAAGGCGTCCGCGAGGACGCCTTTTTGTTTTTCGAAATCAGTAATACATGGGGCGTCTTTGATTTGACCTCGCGCCGTCCGGCTGTTAAGAATTACCCATGCTGCGCACGCCACAACAACTTTCATGACGATGCCCAAACCTCCAAAATTTTCCCGTGTGCTGGTCAAGTTGAGCGGCGAGGCTCTCGGCGGAAAAGACGGCGTGGGGATTTGTCCCGAGGCGGTGCATCACATGGCCGGAGAAATCCGCGAGGTGCGTGAACTCGGGGCGCAGGTGGTCGTGGTTGTCGGTGGAGGAAACATTTTTCGCGGCCTGTCCGGCAGCGAGCGCGGCATCGAGCGCGCCACCGGCGATTACATGGGAATGCTCGCAACGATCATCAACGCGCTGGCGTTGCAGGACGCGCTGGAGAAGCTCGGCTGCCCGACGCGCGTGCAAAGCGCCATCGCCATGTCGCAGGTGGCCGAGCCGTTCATCCGCCGCCGCGCGGTTCGGCATCTGGAAAAGGGGCGCGTGGTCATCTTCGGCGGCGGCACGGGCAATCCGTATTTTTCCACCGACACCGCCGCCGCGCTGCGCGCCAACGAAATCGGCGCGGAAGTCATTTTGAAGGCGACGAAGGTGGACGGCATTTACGACTGCGACCCGAAGAAAAATCCCAAGGCGAAGCGGTTCGCGGAAATCTCCTATCTCGACGCGTTGCAAAAGCGGCTACAGGTGATGGATTCCACGGCGTTCTCGCTGTGCATGGACAACAAGATGCCCATTATCGTCTTCGACTTCTTCAAGCCGCACAATCTCCGTCGCGCAGTCTCCGGCGAAAAGGTTGGAACGCTCGTGACGAGTTGATTTTTTCCAAAAAGGTCGGATTCATGTCTTATGAAGTTCGCGTCGCGAATGGATGCGGGTCGCCGGCTTGGACGGCATTTGGCGGAGCAGGGCATTGAAGCCGATTTGGTTCTGGGCTTGCCGCGCGGCGGCGTGGTCGTTGCCGCCGGGGTGGCGCGCGCGCTGCAACGGCCGCTTGACGTGCTCATCGTCCGCAAAATTGGTCATCCGTGGCAGCGCGAATTTGCCGTCGGCGCGCTGGCCGAACCGGATGTCGTCATCTTCGACCAGACATTGAAATTGAAACATCCTCTGGCACGCGCGGAACTGGATGACGTGATTGCGGAGGAAAAAGAACGGCTTCGGGAATATCGTTTGCAGTTTCATCGCGATGCCGCGCCAATGCTGGAAGGCAAAATAGTTTTGCTTGTGGACGATGGCTTGGCCACGGGTGCAACAGCCGAGGCTGCCGCGATTTCCGCCAGACGGCAAAGAGCGCGGCGCGTCATCATTACCGCACCGGTGGCTTCTACGCACGCGGTCGAACGACTGCGGAGCGTGGCGGACGACGTGGTTGTGCTGATCACGGACGCGGACTTTGAGGCGGTGGGCCAATACTATGGTGAATTTCCCCAGACGACCGACGACGAAGTGATGGCGTTGCTTTACGCGTGAGGAATCCATTTGACGCGGCAATGGGCGGTTTGTAGATTAACTGTCCGTTTGGATTCCAGAGTAGCTCAATGGTAGAGCAATCGGCTGTTAACCGATGGGTTGCAGGTTCGAGCCCTGCCTCTGGAGCCAAATTGAAAATCCCCGGTTCGTGAAATTTCTCCCAAAATCACATCGGTCAGGCGAGCCAATACCTACAGAAAAATGGTGGCTGGGGGCGGAATTGGCCTAGTTTTCCAGCGATTGCAAAGTCAATATGCCTGATTCTATTGAGGAATCAAGCTAAATCATCGTAACCGATTTACACCCTTTTTAACCCGTTTGGTGTCCGTTTTGGTGTCCGCTATTTTGGTATTCCTGCCCGCGCCACTCCGGGTTTGGTTCAAGGCCGATTGCCTGCCCGATGACACGGAGAGTGCGATGGCGTGCCTCTAGGCGATCTTGGCGTTTGGCGAGAGCTTCGCGAATGGCCAAATCTTTTTTTGCAAACCTTTCAAGTTTTTCTTTAATTTTATCCATGCGATTAGATTTGAATTCACTATTTTGGATTGGAAAATCCGTGTTCACGTTTTTGCGTCGTTGTGCGCAGCGGATAAAGTCCGGGGCAACAGCCGAATGTTTCGTGAAACGTCTGGCTGAAATGACTCAAGCTCGAATAACCTACTTCCAGCGCAGCCTCGGTGACATTGAATTTGCCTGACTTCAACAATTCTGCCGCGCGTTCCATTCGCAACTGGCGCGTGTATTGCGGAATCGTCATGCCGGTTGCCGTAGAAAATGTCCGGCTCAAATGAAACGGACTGCAACCAACCGCACGCCCGATTTCTTCCAGCATCGGCGGCTGCGATAATTTTTCCCGCAACAACTCAATGACTTTTTCCACGCGCTCTGCGGAAAGCCGGTGTTGCCGCTGGCAGAATAATTCCTGTCCACGCGGCGCAACGAAGAAAAATTCCGCTGCTACTTCCAGCGCCTTGGCCTGATACCAAACCGGCTGCGCCAAAGCCAATACCGGCGCTTCACGCAGGCTGGCGAGTAATTGCTGTTGTCGGCTGGTCAACCGCGTTGTCACCGCAACGGCGGATTTCTCAGATTGGCCGGAAACCACATCGCGCACTAGCGGATGCAGCGATGTGACAAAATCGCTCAAATGCCGCCGCAGAAAATCAAACGACATTTCAACGGTGAGAAATTGATGCCGCTGGTTTGCCTGCCGCGTGGCGTGCAATGGCTGTTCACCGCGCCTGTAAAATCCGGCGGTTAATGGCGTGAACACGGCTTCTTGCCTGCTGGAATTGACGCGGCCATCGCCTTCAAGATTCAAGCAAACTTCAACGCTACCCGGATGAAAACTTTTGCCCCAATCGAATTCAACCTTCGTTTTGAAGTCGTGCCACTCGAAACTCACGCCCGCGCCTTGCACGCTGCCGTGCAAATGCCGCCAACCGTCGCCAACCGCGTGCCACGCCGGACGCTCGGTGAATACGCTAATCTCCGGGGCGTCAGTTGTTTCGATTTGCTGTTTAACAGCTTTAAGCACGGCGATAGTGTGCCACATTTCCGGCGGCGGGCAAATATCTTGTCATAGCCAAGGCAAAAAATGTCTGGCGCAATCCACCGTCAACAAATAGCAACCGAACGGAAGCGGAATTCTTTGCATCCGTTATCTTTATCGCCATGAAATTACAGACGAGAACTTTTGTGCGCGTTTTGGGCATGTTGTCGGCAATAACCTTTGTTCACGCCGCCGCCGCAACGGACGACCAAACTGCGCCAGCATCCGCAAGTTCATCCGTTACACCGGACACTCGATACGGACTTTTTGACGGACTCGACCATCGCAGCTTTTACAGTGAGGGAAATTTCCCAGAGCCGTTTTTGGTGGATGATTCAGGCTTGGAAGTTAATGAAGCCCGGCTTGATTGGTTGCATACCAAAGCCGGTAGCCAGCACGCTGACATGGCCAAAGCGGAAGTTGAAAAAGGATTCGGTCTGTTGACATTGGAGATCGAAGTTCCTTACGAGCGTGATTCATCCCCGGATGGGATTACCCAAGGTTTTGACAACATTGATCTAGGCGCGCGTTATCCGTTTTATCAATTCGTTTCTGCCAACGGATTTTTTGACACCACTTTGGGTGCGGCGGTTGAGGTCGGTATTCCGGTCAACTCGGCAGTCAGCAAGAATGCCGAATTTGTCCCCAAAGTATTTAACGACACGAAGCTGGGCGAACATTTCACCGCTCAATCCATCTTCGGTTATTCCACACTTTTTGGCGGCGGAAATGACGGCGGATTGCAGATGTTTGAATATGGATTTGATTTCGGCTGGGCGATTCAGCACAGCGAATTGCCATTGCCCGGCGTCCAACAATTGATTCCAATTTTTGAATTGGTCGGGGAAACGCAGATGAACAAGGATAATTCCGGCCAAAACAGCCTGCTTGGAAATGCCGCGTTTCGCGTCAACCTTGATACGATTGGACGGGTGCAACCACGGCTAGGACTTGGATTTGTCTTTCCGATTAACAACAATGCGCGGGCGGATGTCCACTGGGGCATTGTCACAAGTCTGGTGTTTGAATACTGAAAACAAAATAAAGCCAATGATGATAAGCCGCAGGCAATTTTTAATTCTGACTGCGGGCGCGGTCGCAGGTTGCAAAACTGGCAGCATCCCTGCCGCAAATGAGGAGCGAACCGTAAATGCCGGGTTGGTCAGCAACTACGCCGCTGACGGAATCTACAATAGTTTTCGAGATCAAGGTTTTTTTCTGATTCGCAAAGGAGACGAACTATTTGCCCTTTCCGCCATTTGCACGCACCGGAAATGCAAACTGTCTGCCGAGCCGGATCGTTCATTTTACTGCAAATGCCACGGCTCGACATTCGACCCCGGCGGCCATGTAACCGAGGGGCCAGCTAAAAGTGACCTGCCAACGCTTCCCACGTTTGAAAATGAACAAGGCCAGTTGATTGTAAAAGTCTCCGCTATGTAACCGGAGAGCGCACCACGTCATTAAACAGGCAACTGGCGACAATGTATAAGGAACGGGATTTTTTATTTTGAGCAGAAAAATCGGAAAATGCCGCAAAAAATTGCCCAAAAAATAATTCCGAAAAATCCCTGAAAATTCGCCATTGAATTTTTCGAGCGGGGTTTTAGGAGGAATTCAGTGTTATTCAGGGTGCTATCGCCAATTGTTTTCGCACCGGGGGAATTTTTCCGATTAAATTCGGTATTTTCCGGTAATTTTCGGTGCAGAAAAAGGGCACGTTCGGCTTCTTATCTGGTTTTTCCGTCGTTTTTTCCGTTCCGGCGCACTCTTTTTCGTCCCGTCCCTCGGTTTTAGCACCCATTTTTTGCCAGCTTGTCGGTTCCGGTGTCCTGTTTTAGGTTTCGTTCTCGCCAGTTATGGCCGGAAAATGAATTTTTAATGAAATTCGATTCGATTTTTCGGAAATTCCGGGGAAAAAATAAACTCCCAACAATTCATGTGGTTTTAAGCATCCGGTGAACTTTTGGTATTATTTAGCAATTTCGAAACTCGGTAGCTGCTTATGGTGTAGGCTGTGGGCAAAATACTGTCTATCGTCTCAAAATTCCAAGTCCCGGTATTTTTCGTCAAGAAAGGCAACAATTGGGATTGAGATAAATTAGAACGGCGGTTAGTTGCGTGGACGATGAATTGGCGATGAGGTAAAATTGATATTGTCAAATTTGAATCCGCCGCCGCGAGATACGCTTTGGCGATTTGCAGGTTAAGCACCGGCTGGCGCTGGGCTTGATTCTTGGCTTCGACAAGCTGGCGGGCTTCTTCTTCATTGCCGGTTTGCAGGCTGGTGCGTTTGCCCGTTTGAGTGTCCACGCAATAAAACTTTCCACCGCGACTGCCGCGACAGGTTAGGCGATAACGTGTTTTCATAGTTTTCACGCAATCGCGAAGATAACTGAAGCCAATCCCAAACCGCAAAAGGGCAACGGGGGAGTTACCGCCCGTTACATTTAATTCACGCCGGACACCAATTTGGTGTCCGTTTTGGTGTCCGTTTGGACTCCCAAACACCTTAACCGTTTGCTGCACACGCAGTTGGAAATGGTGGCTGGGGGCGGAATTGAACCGCCGACACAAGGATTTTCAGTCCTCTGCTCTACCGACTGAGCTACCCAGCCAAAACAACTGCAAAATATGACGTATTTTTAGCTTTTGAAAACCGATTGTTTTCGTGTTGCATCCCGCTGTTGCATCCCGTATATTATTTTCAGCTATGATAACACTATCCGAGACGATAACGGCAGGCGCACAAAGCCCGGTTGCGAAACGCGCGCCCCGTTCAACCAAAAAATCAATCTGGTGGAAGCGGGGCGAACATCTAGTCCAGCATACGCCAACGGGGACATTCTATTGCCGTTTGAAACTTAAAGGCAAGACGATTCGTGCCAGCCTCAATACGGATGTTTTCACCACGGCGCAACTTCGCTTGCCGGACAAGATCAAAATTCTACGCAAGCCAAAGGCAGAAACCGGCACGTTTGGGGATGGACGGCTCAAATATGAGGCAGAATCGCACAACGGTTACACGTCAAAAAAAAACCGATTCGTGAAACTCGCGCCATCGAGCATTGCCTACCGCTTGCGCTGTCTCGAATGTCTTCGGCGTTCTTTTGTCGAAACGCTGATTCATCCGGGCAAAACGTGGAAATCGTTGAGTGAACAAGTCCGGCGCGATGCGTTCGCCAATCGGAATTCGTGTTTTGGCAATGAAGCCCATAAACAATGGGCGACAGTTCGCTCGTCCCTGCTTAAATCTAAATAACTTTTGGAAAACCGCTTCCCTTCTGGCGCGCGGCGCATGAGTTCGTAATTGCGGGCAATGCGTTTGCTGCTTTCATCCGAATAATCAAACCCGATCCCCGGAACGCCAAAGTTTTTTTTCGCCTTGCGAAATTTCGTTTCCCTCCACCACCACGACTTTTTAAGTTCTTTGAACGTGAGCGTCTGGTTAGTCATAGGCCGAATTTTGAGAAAAGAAAATCCACTTTGCTACATTTTTATTGCATCCCATTTTGCATCCCTCAAGCAAATTTTAGGGCGGAATTTGGCAAAAATGGGACAAAAATTTAGCCAATGAACCAGAAGTGCAACAGCGACGAAATGCCCGTGAAATAAGGAGGAAAAGCGTGAGGCAAAATGAGCAAAAATTTTCGCAAAAATTCCGTTTCCGATTTTCAGTCCTCTGCTCTACCAACTGAGCTACCCAGCCAATTGCGGCTGGATATTGAACCGTCCAAACGGCGAAATGGCAAGGCGTAAAGTTGCCGCCGGCCGGTTATTTGCTGATGCCGCGTTCGCTGGCGCGGACGAACTGGACAAGATGCTTGACCTCCGGCAGCGATGGCAGTTCGCTCTCAATCTTCAGCAGCGCGTTTGGAATGGTCAAGCCCTCGCGAAACAGAATCTTGTATGCCTGGCGCAACGCGGCCTGCGTTTCTTCCGGGACGCCGTTGCGTTCCATGCCGACCTTGTTGATGGTGCGCGTCTCGCCGGGGTTGCCGTCAACAATCATGAACGGCGGAACATCCTGCACGATCTTCGAGCAGCCGCCTATCATGGACATTTTCCCGACGCGGCAAAATTGATGCACGGCAGAAATGCTGATGACCGCGTAATCCTCCACGACGACATGGCCGCCGAGCGTGGCCGCGTTCGACATGATGATGTGATTGCCCAGCGCGCAATTGTGCGCGATGTGGCTGTAAGCAAGAATGTGATTGTGCGAGCCGACCGTGGTGGCTTCGCCGTCGCCGGTCGCGCTGTGAATGCTGACGTATTCGCGGAACGTGTTGCCGTCGCCGATTTTCGTGCGCGTCACGCCGCCCTTCCATTTCAAATCCTGCGTCTTCAACCCGATGCTCGCGAACGGGAAAATTTCATTCTCCTTGCCGAGTGTCGTGTGTCCGTCAATCACCACATGCGAATGCAATTTGCATTTGTCGCCGAGCGTCACGTGTTCGCCGATGACGCAATAAGGCCCGATCTCGCAGCCCGCGCCGATCTTCGCCTTCGGATGAATGATGACCGTTGGATGAACCATACTATTCCGCCGCCCGCAGCATGAAGGTGATTTCCGCTTCGCTCACGATTTCGTCGTCCACCTTGCAGACGCCCTTGGCCTTGCCGATTTTTCCGCGCGACTTCGTCAATTCGACTTCGATGACCAGCACGTCGCCGGGCACGACCGGCTTGCGCCATTTCACGTCGTCCGCCGCCATGAAATAGGCGAGCTGTCCTAGATTTTCCGCCTGTCGCAACATGAGGATGCCCGCGACCTGCGCGATGGCTTCCAATTGCAGCACCCCCGGCATGATGGGATGACCCGGAAAATGACCCGGAAAATACGGTTCGTTGTTCGTGATGTTCTTGAACGCAGTGATTTTGTTGCCGTCAATCTTCAGCACGCCATCCACCATCAAAAATGGATAGCGATGCGGCAGGATTTGCATCACCTGCTCCGCGTCCAGCACGCCGCCTTGCGCCATTTGTTCCAGCAAAATTTTCGCCTTCTCTTCATTTTTCGTGGATGGGACCGGCGGCGGCCCGAAGGTCTGCGCCGCGCGCAAGGGCTTGGTCATCTGCGCGACAATCTGCCGGACAAACTCGCAGTTCGCCGCGTGGCTCGGCTTGACCGCTATCAGATGTCCGTGGATCGGCCGGCCCAGCAGCGACAAATCGCCCACGATGTCCAGCATCTTGTGCCGGACAAACTCCTCCGAATACCGCAACGGCTCGGTCGTCAGCACCGCGTCGTCGCGGATGACAATGGCGTTCTCCAGGCTGCCGCCCTTGATGAGGCCGTTCTTGATGAGGTATTCAATCTCCTCGAAAAAGCAAAACGTCCGCGCGTGCGACAATTCCTTCTCCCACGTTGTAGGCGTGATTTCCGTGCTGTAAAACTGCGTGAACCGGCCCTTCTTGTCCGTGCTGGTGCAGGTGATCTTGAAACCGTCGCCGGGGAACAGCGTCATCAGCGTCTCGCCCGATTCCATTTCAATCGGCGCGGTGGGTGTGAAAGCCTCGCGCTTCTCCACCAGCGGCGCGATGCCTGCCGACTGGATGATTTTGCAAAACTCGCGCGAGCTGCCGTCCGCGATGGGCGGCTCGTTTGCGTCCAGCTCGATCACCGCGTTGTCAATGCCATAGCCCGCCAGCGCCGCGAGGACGTGCTCGACGGTGTGGACCTTCACGTTGCCCTTGGCGAGCGTGGTGGAGCGGTTTGTCTCGTCCACATTTTCCACGCGCGCCTCGATTTCCGGTTTGCCTTCGAGGTCCGTGCGGCGGAAGCGGACGCCGGAATTGGCGGGCGCGGGAAGAATCGTCATGTTCACCCGGTTGCCGCTGTGCAGGCCGGTGCCGGAGAAACTGGCGGGACGATTGAGCGTTTGCTGGTTGAACACGGACAAATTAGACAAAACACCCGCGTAATTGGCAAGCGCAGTCACGCGGGCAAACAAATTTGATGCGGATAAAACAAATGCCGGGCTGTTCCTCCACAGCCCGGCGTGTTTGTTCCTTCCTGACCGATCAACTGCGGCTGTTACTTCGCCGCCAACTGTGGCGCGGCGCTGGTTTTGCGCGTCAGGCCGCTCTTGCGCGCGCTCTTGCGGACGTAGCCCATCGCCTCGTAAAGGTCGCTGTCCTCGCCGTGCGCCGGGTCGCCCTTGCCACCAAAAGGGACGTGGCCAATGATCTGGCTTTGCTCAAGGCAAATGCAGAAGGCGGAATGAAGAAACTTTCAAGCCGCTGCCCATTGCCGCCAGTCGCACGGTGGCTCTCTGGGCGGCTGTTGGAGTTCAAGCTTTAGATTGTCCGGGCGGGGAAACACGCTAAAGCGTGAACTCCAACGGGGTTTTCCTGACATCGGTTTGCAGGGGTTCGCGCCCAAGGTGTTTTACCCTTTCTCAAATGCCTCAAGTCCCCGGTCGGGGCGGAGCGGCAAAAAATGTTTGATGGCATTACCAGAGCCGATACGATGTTGGCCAATGAGACTGAATCGCCCGGGTGGATGTGGGGCGCCTGGTCATTTGGGGAATGTTGGGGGGGGATGTCGGATGAGATGGGAGAAGTCTGTAAAACCAAACAAACGATGTCATTTATGCAATCAATCGCGCGCACGCTGGTTCCAATCACTCTGTTTCTCGCCGGTCTTGGCGCAGGATGTGACGCCGCAGCCCAGGATTCACAGGCGGGTGATGCCAGCCGGGGACAGATCTACTTTCAACAAAGCTGCGCCGTCTGCCACACCACGACTTTGGGGCCGGGCAATACCGTGATTGTGAAACAAGGGCCAAGCCTGGTTGGCATAGTTGGCCGCCGCGCCGGCACCGGCTTGAGTTTCAACTACACGAAAGCCTTGAGCGATTCTGGAATCGTCTGGGATTCAGACACCCTGGACAATTTTCTCACGAACCCGATGCAGGCCGTTCCCGGCACGCTCATGCCGATGCCCGTTCCCGACCCCGAGAACCGCCGCAATCTGATCGCCTATCTTTCGACTCTGGTCATTCCGGCCGGCGTCACCTTGACCGCCGCACTCGCGCCCGCGCTTGCTTCTTCGCCAACGAATGACCCCGGCGACTGGCGGAATGCCGCCCCGGGCGTGAAGCATCACTTCACGCTGGCGGATTTGCCCAAGCCTTACAGCACCGTTTCATCTGGCAACAATCCGCGCGTGATCCGGCAGCCGACCAATGCCGTGCTGTCGGTTCCGGCGGGATTCACGGTCAAGCTGTTTGCCGCGGGACTATCGGGACCGCGCCTGCTGCGCGTGGCGCCGAACGGGGACATTTTCATCGCGGAGACTCGTGCCGGCCGCATCCGGGTAATGCGCACCGCCGACGGCGCGGATGCCCCCGCTGAAAATCAGATTTTTGCAGCCGGCTTGGATCGCCCGTTCGGCATCGCGTTTTATCCGCCGGGAAATAACCCGCAGTGGATTTATGTGGCGAACAACAATTCGGTGGTTCGCTTTCCTTATCACAGCGGCGATCTCACGGCGAGCGGCGACCCGGAAATGATTGTTCCGCGCCTGACTGACAGCAATGGCGGGCATACCACGCGCGACGTGGCGTTTTCCAAGGATGGCAGGCGGATGTTCATCTCGGTCGGCTCCGGCTCAAACGTCGCCGAAACCATGAGCAAAAAAAATATCGCGGACATACAATTTTGGGAGGCGGAACACGGACGAGGCGCGGCGTGGGATGCCGAAGCCAATCGCGCCGACATTCTCGTGACCGACCCGGAAGGCAGGCAGCCGCTGCGCACCTTTGCGACCGGCATCCGCAACGGCGTGGGCATCGCCGTGGATGACAAGGGAGTCCTGTGGACCTCCACGAACGAGCGCGACGCCCTCGGCGATGATCTGGTTCCGGATTACATCACCCGCGTGAAGGAGGGCGGATTTTACGGCTGGCCGTGGTATTACATGGGCAACTTTGAAGACCCCCGTCACGCGGGCGAGCGCCCGGACCTCGCGGGCGTAGCCATCGTCCCCGACGTGATGTTTCAGTCCCACTCGGCCCCGTTGGAAATGGTTTTTTATGATGTCACGAACGGCGTGTCCGCTTTCCCCGCAGAGTATCGCGGTGATATTTTCGATGCTTTCCACGGCTCATGGAACCGGAGTGCGCGCACTGGCTACAAGGTCGTGCGCGTGCGGCTGGACCACGGCGTTCCCACCGGCGAATACGACGACTTTCTGACCGGGTTTGTGGTGGACAACCGCAGCGTGTGGGGCAGGCCGGTGGGCGTGGCCGTGGCGCGCGACGGGGCGCTGCTCGTGACCGACGACGGCAACGGGACACTCTGGCGCGTTTCCTACGCCGGCAAATAGAATTTTCCTGACAGGAAAAACAGGATTTGCAGGATGTGTTTTCCCGCAATCTTGTCAAAAGCTCCATTTGTGATGAAGTTTTGGCGCGGTCTTGACGCGCCAGTGTTATTCCGGGATTCTTGCACCATCAATCACTTCATGAACGACGTTCTCATCCACGCCAGCAAATTAACGCGGCGTTACAGCGTCGGCAAATCCGTCGTTGCCGCGCTGTCGGATGTTGAACTCACGGTTCCCCCCGGAGAATTCACGGCTTTGGTCGGCCCGTCCGGTTCCGGCAAATCCACCCTGCTCAATCTCATCGGCGGCCTGGATCGTCCGAGCAGCGGCGAAGTTCGCGTGGACGGTTTGTCGCTTGGCGCAGCCAGCGAAACGGAACTTGTGCGTTATCGCCGCGAGCGGGTTGGCTTCATCTTCCAAAGCTTCAACCTGCTGCCCACGCTGACCGCGCGGGAAAACGTGGAAGCTCCCATGATGCTGGCCGAAGTTCCGCAGCGCGCCCGGCGCGAACGCGCGGCGGCCCTGCTTGAATCCGTCGGCCTTGCGGCGAGGATGCTTCACAAGCCCAACGAGCTTTCCGGCGGCGAGAAACAGCGCGTGGCCATCGCCCGCGCGCTGGCGAATCGTCCATTGCTCCTGCTCGCGGATGAACCGACCGGCAATCTCGATTCCAAAACCGGCGGGGCTGTCCTTGATTTGTTGTGCGGCCTGCACGAGGAGCAGGGGTTGACAATGATCATGGTCACGCACGACCCGGAAATTGCCGCACGCGCCAGCCGCATCATCCATTTGCGCGACGGCGGCATCCAGCGCATAGAAACCACTCACTTGGCGGAAAAAATGCCATGACACTTCACGATCAGATTCGCACCGCATTGTCGAATGTCGGTCGCCGCAAATTACGTTCCGCGCTCGCTTCGCTGGGCGTGGTCGTCGGCACCCTGACCATCGTCATCATGGTTTCGCTGGCGGCGGGAGTGCGGCAGCAGATCAACCGCCAATTTGCGTCCATCGGCCTGGACCGCCTCACGGTGGATCCACCGGGCGGCGGGCGCGGCGGCTTCAATTCCGGCGGCTTCGACCCATTCGGGAATTCAGCCCGCAAAAAAATCATCACCGCGCAGGATGTCAGCCGCTGGAAGCAACTGCCCGGCGTCACCCGGGTTTCTCCCGAAATCAATCTGCCCGGCTCGGTCGGGTTGGAATTGAAATGGAACGGCACCAACCAGGCCGTGCGCATGAGCGGCACCGAACCGATGCGCGGAATGTTCTTTCAAGCGCCGCCGGAACCCATCGCCGGTTCGCTTGACCTTCCCGAATCCGGCGGGATTGTCTTGAGCGCGGGAACCGCGCAGGCGTTTGGTGTTTCGAGCAATGACTTCGCCGGCGTCATCGGGCGGAACGTGGAAGCCGTCTTGCGCACTTCGCGCGGCGAAACTCAAAGCTACCCTTTGCGCGTGCAGGGAATTTCGCAGGATAGATCGCGCGGCATCCAGGTTTCCATCACCGACCGCATCGCCATGAAGGGCTGGTGGTTCAACTCCACGAACGTGCTCGAACGCGAAGGCTACGACTCCGTGGCCATCCGCGCGGCGGACGTGACCCGCGCCAGCGCGTTGACGGCGCAAATCCGGCAGGAAGGCTTTCAGGTGCAATCGCTGGAAATCGTGGTCGAGGTGGCCAACCGGATTGTGACCGCCATCACCGTGATGTTCACCCTCATCGGGAGCATCGCGCTGCTCGTGGCCACCATCGGCATCGCCAACACCATGGTCATGGCCATTTATGAACGCACCCGCGAAATCGGCATCCTCAAGGCCATGGGCGCGTCGCGCGGCGAAATCCGGCGGATGTTCATGATGGAAGCGGGCTTCATCGGGCTTATCGGCGGCGTCATCGGTCTGCTGCTCGGCTGGCTCGCCGGGCTGGGCCTGAATCAAATCATCCCGGTTTATTTGCGGTATCGGGAACTTCCCGTGCGCGGCGATTTCTTCGTCGTCACCCTGACGCTGGCGTTGGGAGTGATTGTGTTCGCCACATTCATCGGCCTTGTGGCGGGTTTACTGCCCGCGCAACGCGCCGCAAAGCTCGACCCGCTCCAGGCATTGAGACATGAATGATAAGCAGTTGTGTCCTTTTCCCCGCCGGGCGGGGCGAGGAAATGCACCTTCCGACAGGAGAAACGGGATTTGCAGGATGCGGTTTGGGCCTGGGACAAGTGAACAAAATGACAAAATCAATTCGCGGCATTCTGTCATTCTGTCCAAAAATAATCTGGACAAAATCCGGCGACAGGCGTATCTAGCAATCGGAGGATGGAAACGGGCGTCAAGAATACTGAAGAACTCGACCGGTTGCTGGAGGCGATGATCAAGTCCACCGACGCGGTTTCAGATTTGCTCTTCGTGGCAGGCAGGCCGCCGCAGATTGAAATTCATGGTGAGCTCAAGCCGTTTGTGTCTGGAGATGCCGGACCCGTGCTCACACCGGAACGCATCGAGGCCCTGGCGGGGGGCGTCATCAACAACAACCAGCGGCTGCTGCAGGATTTGAAGGAGCGCGGCTCATGCGACTGCGGTTACACCCTGAAGAACATCTGCCGGTTTCGCGCCAACATTTATCTCACGAACGGGAATTACGCCATGGTGATGCGCCACCTGAAGCCGCTGATTCCCTCCTTTGAATCGCTCAAACTGGCACCGGTGTTCCACCAGATCATCAAGGAACAGACCGGGCTTATCTTTGTGACCGGAGGCACGGGCATGGGCAAGACGACCACCATCGCCGCCATGCTGAATGAAATCAACAAGACCAGGGACGTCCACATCCTCACGCTGGAGGACCCGATTGAGTTTTTGTTCACGCCCAACCGATGCACGTTCAGCCAGCGCGAACTGGGGTATGATTTTTACAATTATCATGACGGCCTGCGCGCCGCCATGCGGCAGTCGCCCAAAATCATTTTTATCGGCGAGATCCGCGACCGCGAAACCATGGAGATTGTCCTCAACGCCGGCGAAACCGGTCATCTGGTGTTGAGCACGCTGCACACCACCAGCGCCGCGTTGACCATCCACCGCATCCTCGGCCTGTTCGGCAGCGACGACGAGCACAACGTGCGCGAAAGGCTGGCGGGTTCGATGCGTTACGTCCTAAGCCAGCGGCTCATTCCGGCGATTTCCGGCGGGCGGCTGCTGGTCACGGAATTGATGGGCAACAGCCTGCGGACCCGCGAAACCATTTTGCTGGGTGAAAGCGAAAGCCGCCAGTTGGACGACATCATTGAGGCCGGCACCGTCTCCGGCTGGCACAGTTTTGAACAATCCCTCGTCAGGGCCTACGAACAGAACCTCATCACCAAGGAAACCGCCCTGCTCTGCTGCACAAACAAGATGAGAATGCTCCAGCGCATTGACAATCTTTACCTCGGCAGCTCCCAGAAAACCACCCCCACCGCCCCCCAGTTGATGGATTTGAAAATGCGGGAGGAGGAAAGGGCGGCCAAGCTTCGCGACAAGCACAAATCGTAAGTTGCTGTTGGGCCGGGGTGAGGCGGTGCGTTGTGGACAGGCTGTTGCTATAACGATGGCCCGGCTGTTCAATCTGGCAGTCTGTCCAAAAGCCCGGCTTTAAGCCTCCAGCATTTCTTGTATCCCGTTCATCCTGTCAATCCTTTCGAAACAGGACGGCAACGATGGACGGGGAAATCATTGTTCCTGCTCGAAGACGAGGCCGCAGGTGCGGTGTATTACGACCACGGTGTGCAGAAGGATTTTTTCCAAGTCCTCAAGGACAACCAATTCAATTATGTGCGTGTGCCGTCGCTGGTGGAACCGACGCGCGTCTTTTCGCGCGGAGACCTGGAGCAAAACGTCAAAATTCTCGCCAAGCGCGCCAAGGCCGCCAATATGGGGTTGCTGGTGGATTTCTTTTATTCCGACAACTGAGCTTCGCCGGAGAATCAGCCGAAGCCCGCCGCGTGGACGAATCTGGCGTTTCCCGACATGGTGAAGGCGTTGCATGTTCGAGCAGCATCTCAAAACTACACGGTAGGGTTACCGCAAGGATTGCGATATTGAGTTGACCGGCCAAGATTCGCAACAGGCAATGGAGCTTGTTAAGGAACTGATCGATCTTCTCTCAAGGCAAATATGGAAGAAACCTTTGAGGTGGTGACGCTTTCTTTATGTCTTTGTGGTTAAATGTTGTTTCAACCTCAATGATTAACCACTCGTAGAGGCAGGCGGTCTTGAAAATACGGAAGATTGCTGGAAGCTGAAGGTTGAGTGTTGATGGCGGCGGGCGCGAAGTCGCGGTAAAGGGTGATGGCCACGTGTTCGTTGCGGCGGATGCAGTCCTTGATGGCTTCACGTCTTTCGCGGTTGACATCGCGCGCCGGTCGTGGCTTTGTTCTCCCGTTCAACCCATCGTTTATCATTATGAAATCAATCTCAATTGCTTTTTACGCGGCTGCCTTCGCTTTCAGCGCAATCCTCACCGCCACCGCACAGGACGCAAACCTGCCCCACCTCGAAAAACAGGGCGGCATCACGCATCTGATTGTTGATGGCAGGCCGTTCATCATCTTCGGCGGGCAGGTGGGCAATCCCATCGGTTTTTCCGACCGGATGGAGCGCGTGTGGCCCAAGCTCAAATCGCTCAACGCGAACACGGTTGAATTCCCCATTTACTGGGAGCAGATCGAGCCGGCGGAGGGGACGTTTGATTTCAGCGACCTGGACAAGATCATCCTCGGCCTGCGCTCGCAGGGGCTGCGGGCCGTCCCACTCTGGTTTGGCACCTACAAGAACGGGGCGATGGATTATGTGCCCGCGTGGGTGAAGATTGACACCAAGCGTTTCCCGCGTGTGTTGGATTATGGCGGCAGGCCCATTAATGCGCTCTCGCCAAACGGACAGGCGACGCTGGAGGCGGACCGCACCGCCTTCGCGGCATTGATGCAACATCTCAAGGAATTCGACGGCACCGACCACACCGTCATCATGATTCAGGTGGAGAATGAATCGGGCATTGTCGGCTCGGTGCGCGACTATTCGGCGGAGAGCACCAGTCTGTTCAACGGGCCGGTGCCGGATGCATTGGTGACCGCGCTCAAGAAGCAGCCGGGCACATGGAAGGAAGTATTCGGCGGGCGCGCGGAGGAAATGTTCACGGGCTATTACCTTTCGAGCTTCATCAACGAAGTGGCGCGCGCCGGCAAGGAGGCCTATCCCATCCCGACCTGCGTGAACGTGTGGATGGGCGGCTATGATACCAATGACCGGATGACCGAGTTCGACCGGCCGGGTGACAGTTATCCCAGCGGCGGCCCGCAGTCGCACATGATTGATTTGTGGAAGGCGACGGCGCCCAGCATTGACGTGATCGGGCCGGACATTTACCACCAGTCGCCCATCGTTTACCGGACAATCCTGACGCGCTACACACGGGCGGACAATCCGTTGTATGTCATCGAGACCGGGCGGGGCATCGCGCCGCGCTTCCTGTTTTACGCGCTGGCGGATTTCTCGGCCATCGGCTTCACGCCCTACGGCGTGGATGCCGGGCCGGGGCCGGACGTGAGCGCGGAGTTCACGGACATCGCGGCGGGATTTGGCCTGCTCAAGCCCGCGATACCCGTCATCGCGGAGTTGCAGGGGACGGATAAATTGAAGGCGGCGGTGGAGGAAGAGGCGATCACCGGGCGCATGTTGTCTTTCGACGGATACGACATCCTGGTCCGGTTTCATCCGTCCGCGAGAAACGCTCCTCCAGTCACGGCTCCCGCAGCACCATCGGGCCGGGTGCTGGTCGCGCAATTGGGGCCGGATGAATTCCTGCTCGCGGGATTCGATGCGGCGGTGGATTTCAAGCCGTCAATGGGGTCGGAATTCACAAGGACACAGTTTCTCCTGGTGGAGGAAGGCACCTACGAGAATGGCGTGTGGAGGAGGACTTATTTGCGCAACGGCAATTTCAGCATCGGCGGTGTGACGCTTTCCCCGCAGGGGGCCATGGTCAAAGTAAAGCTGATGAAATACTGACGCTTTCCACCGTGCGGGGCACACTGGCTCCCGGCGGCAGCACCGCCAGTTGCTGCTTCCAGATTTTAAGCGTCTGGACATTGATGCCCAGCTCGGTGGCCACCTGGTTGGCGCTGCTGCCGCTGCCAAGCCAGTGCTCCACGGCGGAGCGCTTGAAGTTCTGGTCGTATGGTTTCTTGCGGACTTTCGGTTCAGGTTCGTTGTTCATGGCGTGTAGTTCTAGCTCACACGTTCACACTTTGGTAGTCCACAAAACCGAGGCAAGGCCAAGGCTATTCGGACAGGGTTACAGGATTTTGCGGAACTGAACGGACCCGCTCGCGCCCGCCCGGCCTTCATGGGCCTTGGCTTCGCCAAATTCCTTTCGCCGCTTTCCGCAACGGCTCAAGTCTGTTCACTCCATCCTTGACCCTCCTGCGGACAATCTTGCCTTGATTTTGCGGCAACGCCGGTTCAGATTTGCGCGGCATGAAGTCAAAGCAACCGGCGGACGACCTGATCAAAATCGTGGCTGAAGCCAGGGGGAAGAAATGAATCCAGAAACCGCAGTCAATTCACTCATTGATAAACACCCATTTGGCACGGGAACGCTTCTGCTCATGGTTGTTGCAGCACTGTTAATCATGTATGGAGTGGCTTACCTCATTTTGAGGAAAAAATGATGAAAATTCAAAGAAGGATGCTACCTAACGCCACCAGCTTGACCGGACGGACGACTTCGGTTTTAATTGGCCCGGCTTTCCAAAATCAACATGAACACAAAACTCCGTTCTTTGCTCGCAGTATTTCCGGCCATTGGCATTGCCGCCGCATTGACCGGCTGTCACACGGCTGAAGCCGCAAGGGCGTCTTCGGCGTCGCCGTGCATGGCCCAGATCGACCGCTTCACCGCCGCTGATGTGCCTGTGTTCGGCTCCGCCGAAACCGTGTCGCCCATGGGCAAATGGACGAACGCGCCCACGCCCGCTGGTTTGCCCGGCAACGGCCTCGCGCAGCACCCGATGCTCTATGTCGGCGAGAATTACACCAAGATGTTCCTCGTCAACGACGGCAAGGTGCTCTGGACTTACCAGACCGGCAAGGGCTACGAATACGACGATGTGTGGATGCTTTCCAACGGCAATATCCTCTTCACGCGGATGCAATACGTCGCCGAAATCACGCCGGACAAGAAAGTGGTGTGGCGGTATGATTGCTCGGTTCCCGCCGGAACCAATCACACCGAAGTCCACACCTGCCAGCCGATCGGTTTGGACAAGGTGATGTTCGTCCTGAACGGCATCCCGCCACGGCTCATGGTCGTCAACACCAAGACCGGCGCGGTGGAGGTGAACCATGAACTTCCCTACAACCAGGAGCTTAATCCAAAATTAATCCACGGCGAATTCCGCCGCGCGCGCTACACCGCGCAGGGGACCTATCTCGTTTCCTATTTGAGTTCGGGCAAGGTCGTGGAGTTCGACAAGGATTTCAACCAGATCTGGAGCTATCCCATCCGGTCGCCGTGGGCGGCGCTCCGTCTCAAGAACGGCAACACGCTCATCACGGACGAGCACGACAGCCTCACACGCGAGTTGAATCCCAAGGGGGAAACGGTCTGGGAATTCACCACCAACGACGTGCCGGAGGCATTCAAGTTCGCCCAGGCCCCGCAAAGTTGCACGCGCCTGGCGAACGGCAACACCATCTTCTGTTCGCGCGGCGGCGCCGGCAAAGGCCCGCAGATTGTGGAAGTGACCCCGGACAAGAAAGTGGTCTGGGTGCTGCAGGACTGGCAGAACCTCGGCGACGCCACCGCCGTGCAAATCCTCGACGACCCCGGCGTCCCGGAAATTCCGGGCGAATCAGAGCATTAATTCAGTTTGACGAAGCAGCATTACCGTGGTGGTTCCCGCAATCAAGGTGTCGAATTGGCGACGGATTGGTTCCAATAGCGGTGCCAGTAATAACTCCGGAGCGCGGCGATTTTGGCGAATTCCACGTGGCCGTCGTTCATTCCGATGTTGATTCCGCCCCTCGGCGGCAAGTTTTGCCATGTCCCGTCACTTTCCGCATTTGGCGTCGCGGTTCTCGTGCCGTGCCGGATGATGGTGACACGCCCGAATTCCGTGCCCATCAGGCCGCTGGCCCCGGTGTATAAATCCTCCGAAGGCGGGTCGGTTTCCAACGGCCAGGCGTCTGTCCAGGGTCCATCCATCAGGACGGGTGTCTGGTCCGGCATTTGAACGGCCTGTTCGTTTGAAAAATAATTTGTCGCGAAATCAGGCTCGCCGTCGCTGGTCGCCCAGTCGGTCTGGCCATCGGGGGCGTTTGCGGGAACGTCGGCATAAAACCAGCCGTTGTATAGATAGCTGCTTTGGATGGATCGTCCGTTGAGGCAGGTGCGGATGTAAGCGCGGTCAGCGGTGCCGAACAGGCCGAACGGGCCTTCGTTGGGATTCATTCCCGATGTGACCGGCGTGGTGGCGGTGGGGCAAAGCAACAAGGACAGCGGATTGGTGAGCGAGGTGGACTTGTAAATGTCCGGCACCAGCGCGCCCAGCCATTGCGAGTCGGGATAATCGGGGTCGGCCCCGCGGGAAGGCAGCATCCAGACCCCGTCATGCTCGTCGGCAAAGATGACATTGGCGGTGATCAGTTGCTTGAGATTGGAAATGCAGCCCGTCTGTTGCGCCTTCAACTTCGCGCTCGACAAAACCGGCAGCAGCAGTGCCGCGAGGATGGCAATGATGGCGATGACCACCAGAAGTTCAATCAAGGTAAAGGCACCCTGCTTTCCGCGCCTGACGCTGGAACGTTTGGTTTTCATTCCGATGACCGGAGTCTGCGCCCTTTGCGCATTTTTGTCCATCCCCTTCGCGACGGGCTGCCACAGAAGACATGTGGCGAAAAAATCCGCGCCTCTATGCCGCCTTTGACTTCACTTCAAAAGTTGTTCACAAAAAAGGCGACAACTATTGTCAAGACCATCCCAAAAGAGGATTAGCTGTCCTGCCCATTGATGACGATGTTATGGCAACTATGAGAACTATGCTTGAACCGTTAAACGATGAAGTGACGACAACCATTGACGCCGTCCTGCCGCCGGTTGGCAAGCGTGTCATCGTCCAATGCGAAGGGTTCCGCTGCCTGGGTGTTTGCGATGCAAACGGACGCTGGATGGACGCCTACAACTACCAGCCGCTTCCCGATGTGCTCGGGCTCGAATCCATTGACCAGCTCCAATAATCACAAAGGTTTTCCCACTTCGTCTATGTCAAATTTGCTCAACGAGGGGCCAATAAAACGGGCGGGTTTCATGGTGAAACCCGCCCGTTGCGTTTTTAATTTTCGAGGGCGAATATTATGGCTGGCGAAGGATGTAAAACTGCATATTCGTCAACGGTGAGTTGGTGAATTGATAATTACCGGAACCGGCGGGGCTTTCAACGGCGTGTCCCACGACGGGCCAGTTGGTTTTTGGGGCCGACAGGTTGTTCGTGGCCAGCACGCTAAAGCTTGCACCGGTTGCGTTGGTGAAGCTGAATTGGAAGGCATGGCCGCCGCCCGGTATTGCCACTGAGTTTAACTGTGGCGGTGTAACCGCCAGCGTGGTGAAGTTTGCATCCGTATTTGTGGCCAAACCAGCCAGGTTGGTGGCCACAATCTGGTAGTGATAAACCGTTCCTTGCAGTAACCCACTGATCAGATCGGTGACAGTTAACGGGCTTGAACCCGATCCCGCCGCGTTTGTGACGCTAAGGCCGCCATAACTGGTGCTTGTGCCATATTTGAACCAATAGGTGGTTGCTCCACCTCTCGGATTGACCGTCGCGTCCAGGGTCGCGCTGCTGGCGGTGATGTTCGAGACGGTCAGGGTCGTGAACGCAGGCAGTGCCACCGTGGTGAAAGTCTGATCCGCGCCGAAGGTTATGCCCGCAATGTTCGTAGCCACAATCTGGTAGTGATATTGAGTTCCCAGCGACAATCCATTGATCAGACTGGCTACAGACGCCGGGCCTGAAACCACCCCCAGAATATTTGTCGTGCTGGAACTGCCATAACCAGTGGTGGTGCCATAGTTGAACCAATAGGCGGTTGGCCCATTGCTCGGATTAATTGAGGCATTAAACTGCGCATTGGTGGCGGCGACTTTTGTGGCCGCCAGGGTCGTTGCCGACGGGACTGTTGTCGGCACCGTTGTTCCTGAAACGCTCAGGTTGTCAATGGCATAGCCGTTGCCGGAGCCGGAACCGTAATAGTTGATGGACCAGACCAGCCATAGGGCACCGTTGGTCTGCCACGGACTGGACAGGGCCAGATTGTTCGTGGCCAAGTCAACCTGGTTGGACGGCTGCGTTCCATCCACAGTAGTAACTGTGGCAGCCGTCGGGAAACTGAAGGCCAGACCCGGCACAAGCGTGGTATTGACGTTGGATATAGACTCCGACGACAACACAAAGTTGGTTGACGTGTTGTCCAATGCATAACCACAAGACATGACCCTGGCGCCGGTGCCGTTGTGCCATAATTCACCGATGAAGCTGAGGTTGATATAATTCAGCGCATTGGTGGATGTGTTGATCAGCTTCAACGCAAAGGTGGTGGAACCCGTTGTGCTGGTGGAGAGCAGTCCCAGCGCGCGGTTTGTCCCGACGATGCCGCCGTTGACATCATCAGGCCCAAAGTCAATCACACCGCCGGTGGTTTGATCGCCATCCTGGGCGCCGAAGCGGCTGATTCCGTCCGGGGTGGTTACATCCGGCAGAGTATCCGCCGCTCCATACCAGCCGTTCAGGGTATTGGGCAGGCCCACGCCACCCACATAACTGTTGTTGATGACGGGGTAAGCGAAGTCAAACGGATTCGCCAGCGAGTAGGCAAGGCCGTTAATGGTGCCAGGGTCCCCCGGGTTGTTGATGCTGTTGACTGAAACGCCGCCCGGGTCAGGCAATGAATCGAAGGTCTGAAAATAGAGCTGGTTGGTGTAGGAAACAAAGGAATGCGCCGGGGGGACAAGAACCGTCACCGAGGCAACCGAGCTGGTCACACTGCCTCCGGGATTGCTGACGACGATATAATAATTGGCGCCGGTATCATTTGTGCCGGCTAGAGAAATCGTCAACGTGGGGGTTGCAGAACCGCTGATTTCGTTCAGGTCGGTCAAGGCGTTGGTTCCCAAATACCATTGATAGGTCACCGGAGGCGTTGCCCCGGACTCGTTGGCGGTCAGCGCGGCAGACGCGCCCACAAAGGTGGTGACCGATTGCGGCTCGCCGGGGGCAATGAACGCGGTTTGATAATTCACCGCAAGCACGTCCACCAGATTGGAGGCATAGCCGGCTGAGTTATTGACCACCACGTAATAATTTCCGGCGTCAGTAAGTTGGAGGTTGGTTACACTCAATGACGAAGTCAGTGAGCCGGAATAGCCTGAACCGTCGTTATTGGGATTGGCTCCATCAACAAGCATGTTGGTTCCATAATACCATTGGTAGGAAAGCGGGTCGGTGCCGGTGGCGGAGACGGCGGCGAAAGTCACCCCGTTGTTCACAATGCCTGCCACATAGTTTGTGCCGCTGGTGATGACCGGAGTCACGGGACTGGCAGTTACGGTCAGGATGGCCGGGGTGCTGGTGACTGCTCCGTAATTGTTGGTTACCACGCATTGATAAGCGTAGTTGTTATTGGTGGTGTTGAGATCGGTCAGGTTCAACAAAGCACTGGTTGCCCCGACCAGATTGGTGCCGTTTTGGAGCCATTGGTAGCTCAAGGCATAGGGTGACTGGGCCGTCACGCCAAAGGGCGCGGAACCGCCGTTGGTGGTGGCGTAATTGGCCGGATTCGAGGTGATCAAGGGTCGAAGATCAGGTGTGAAATCAATCCCGCCGAAAAACTCATTGGTGGTGGCGGCAACGGCCAGTGTCTGAACCACGAGATTTGTGCCGGGGTTGATGCCCGTGTCCACAATGCTGATTAAGCGGTTTTGATTTTGATGTCCCTGCTTGGTGTTGACCACCGGGTAACCGTTTTCCATGGTGGTGGCATAAATGACAGGATTGGTGCCGCTGAAATCCACGCAGATGGCAAAACAGCCCTGACTTGCAGCCGCCTGTGCGGTTGTGCCAAGGTTGGTGGTGCCAAAATAATACGGAGCCTGCACCCAGGTGCCGGCGTTGTTGGTAAATTTGACAATTCCATAAGTCTGATCCGCACCGTAGGCGATGGTAGCAGACGGGTTCATGTCAAAGTTGGCGATCTTTGTAAACGTGGGGCCCCAATTGATGAAAAGATTGGTCAAAGCCGGAGACTCGTAGGGATTGGCAACATTAGGATCATAGGGCAGCGGCACCACTGTTTGGCTGGCTGGGTTTATAAAGTTAATGACACCGATGCCGGGCACCACCACATAAAGAGTGCCGCCAATAATGCGGGCTTCTGCGGCGGCTTGAACATAGTTTTGGATTTCCTGCGGCAGAGGTCTGCCAGTGTCAGGATCAATATTTTGAGTTTGATTGAAGAACAGCGTTCCATCCAATTCGCTGCTGGTTCCCGCGAAATTGCCGGTGCCCCAATAATTAGTTCCATCCATTGTGGCGATGCCGGTGGGATTGTCCTGCGTGCCCGACGCCGACCCGGCGGGGATGCCAAACCAATTGGCGAGGTCGGAATAAATACTCACTGCGTTTGTGAACGCGTTCAATCTCACGATGCCGCGGGTCACCGTGGGGTCTGTGGAAGGTTTGGCGGCGGTTGGGCTGAGGATATTGCCGGTGTAACCCTCCAGCGCCAGATACTGGCGGTCGATGCTGCGGGAAAGGCCGCCGCCCTCAGAACCGGCGTGATGATTAATCCAAACGGAGCCAGGCACACTGGAAGTGATGGACATTGCCACTGAAAGGAGCGCGTTAGTGGATGATTGGTTGGTTGTTGCCGGGTCAAACACCTGCACAAAAATGGGCGCCACCCTGGAAGTAATCATGGGCCATGCATTGTCGCTGGTTCCGGCCTTGAGCACGGCAATTTTCCCGGGCGGCATTGTGGGTTGTATGATTTGCGCCTGCGCTGCCAGCGCCAGTAATAAGGTCAAGCCTGATGCGATGATGTGCTTTTTCATATATGTATTTTGATTTACTGCGTTTCTAAGTCCGGTTTGATTTTAGTTCTCCTAAAACATTGGGCCATTATCCAATGGCTGTGTGACAGCCTCACGACTGTTGTGCAACAACTCAGCAACTTATCTTATATGAATTAGTTTGTTGCCTAATTGTCACTGCCCACCCACGCGTTCGTAACATGGTCAAGCGAACATGGCGGCGGTTAAGTTGGAATGTTCCAAAGGTGCAAACGTTAAAGGCGCACGTTATTTGGCGTTTCCTAAAAAACGAAAGGGTAAATTATGAAATCAAAGCACAACGGCGGATTTACACTGATTGAACTCCTGGTGGTGATTGCCATCATCGGCATTCTGGCGGCTTTGCTGCTGCCCGCCCTGTCGGCGGCGGAAGAACGAGGGCGGAGGATAACTTGTGTCAGTAACTTGAAACAGTGGGGATTGGCTCAAAGCCTGTATCTGAATGACTATAATGACACTTATCCCGAAACCAAGATACCCAACGGCACGCCCGGCGCGGCTCCAGGTTACAATGAAGATAATCCAACCTGGACGGATCTCTTTGACTTCTATTATACAAAACCCCGCCAGGGACTGGATGCGTGGTTTAATGCCCTGCCACGATATGTCGGGCAACAGCCTCTATCTTATTACGCCATACAAAACGGCAACAGCGGAAAAGACCTCTTTAACAACAGCAAAACAATCTTTAAGTGCCCCGACGCGAAAATTGATCCGCTCATAGACGACGATATACGGGTTGTCTTTGAATATGGGATGAATTCCAAGGGTCTTGATGGCTTATCCTCCTCCATTGTGAACCTCAAGGCGGGAATGGTAAAGAATCCCTCCTCGTTTGTCATGTTTAGCGAAGGCCGGACGTTGATTAGTGAAACGCCCTTTTATGGCAACCCCCAAAAGGAAAGCGATATTTGCAAACCGCAAGTTTATACCTCGGCCTTTTCGTCCCGGCACAATGCCGGCGCCAGCATCACCTTCGCGGATGGACATGCCTCCTGGTTCCTATACTCTTATGTCTGCTCAAACGCCGTCACCATAGCCGCTGATCCAGGCGAACCCGACATCTGTTGGACTTGGGACGGTCATGTCGTGCCGCCATGAATCCAAACCATTCCAAAATGAAGACCACCCGCCGTCAAATCCAGTTCTGCCTCGCGCCGGTTTTGCTTTTCATCGCGTTCATCGCCGCGCCGCTGCGCGCCGATGATCAGATGGCCCAACAACCGAGCCAGCCGGCTCAAGCAAGCCACCTTTACTATCTCACCGGCAAGAAACCTGACGCCATCGCCCTGCTTGCGCCACCACCCCTGCCAGACTCCGCGGAACAGGCCGCCGACATGGATGAAGTCAGGACGGTCTATCACGCCGCCACCAGCAACGACATCGCCGCCGCCTACTCGGAAAAGAAATTCGACGTCTTCAATTTCACGCCCGCCATCGGGGACTTTTTTATGCCGGGCAAATTCCCCAAGACCGAGGCATTTTTCCAGCGCGTGCAATCCGATGCCGAGACCATCACCGACAACGCCAAGAATTTCTACAAACGTCCGCGCCCCTACGTCACCGATCCAAGTCTGATCAACGGCAAGCTGGAGAAAAGCTTCAGCTATCCCAGCGGCCATTCCACCGAGTCCATGGTCCTCGCGCTCGTGCTTGCTGATTTATTTCCAGACAAACATGATGCCATCATCGCCAAGGCGCGTTTGATCGGCTGGCATCGCGTCCAAACCGCCCGCCATTATCCGACCGACATTTACGCCGGCCGCGTGCTGGCGCAAGCCATCGTCAAGCAGATGGTAAAAAGCGACGCGTTTCAGAGGGATTTCACCGAGGCCAAGGCTGAAATCGCTGCCGTGCAGACCGCCACCAACAATTAAGAGACCTCTGCAAAACCACCCAACTAGCGGCGTCTTGGCAGAGCGCCGTGAACCTCTTGCACAATCAAAGAATTCGGCTTTCTGCCGAAAGTCGCTACGCCCCTTTTGCAGAGGTCTCAAACCATGATTCAACTCCATCGATTGAGTTGGCAGGCAATTGCGTTCTCTGTTCGTTTGCCCGTTTCCCGCCTCGTTTTCCCTCCTTCCCTGTGAATAACAATGTGAACAGAAGTTCACACGTTCGACACATTCCCGTAACATGCCCCGGTTAGCCTGTCATTGTCCGACCAGACCATGAAAAAGATTCTCATCCTGACGGCCGGATTCGGTGACGGACACAACGCTGCCGCCCGCAGCCTCCGTGACGCCATCGAATTTCTGGATGAAAACTCGCGCGCGGAAGTCCTCGACCTCTTCGCCGACAGCTACGGCGCGTTCAACACCCTCGCCCGCAAGACCTATCTCGGCATGGTCCAATACGCGCCCAGCCTCTGGGGCGGCATTTATTCCATGCTGGAAAATCCATTCGTTGAAAAGCAACTCGGCAGCTTCACGCGGCTCCAGACGATGCTGGAAAAAGTCCTGAACGAGACCCAGCCCGATTGCGTCGTCTCCACCTACCCGGTCTATGGCCACGTCATCAAAAAGATTTTTGCCGGCCACGAACGCCCCTTCAAGTTCATCACCATCGTCACCGATTCCATCACGGTCAACTCCGCGTGGTTCCGCGCGCCGAGCGACTACTTCTGCGTGGCCAACGAGGCCACCGCCGATGTCTTGATCAAGGGCGGCGTCGCGGAGAAAAACATCCAGACGCTTGGCTTTCCCGTAAATCCCATTTTCGCCGACAACACCAACGAGCTTCCCCAGCCTGTCGGCAATGAACCCCGCCGCGTCCTCTACATCATCAACACCGGCAAGAAAAAGGCCGGCAAGGCCGTTGACCGTCTGCTCGAACTCGAAAACGTCCATCTCACCATCACCGCCGGGCGCGACCCCGAGCTGCGCGCCAAGCTCATCGAACGCACCCGCGACTTTGGCGACCGCGTGAAGGTGCTCGGCTGGACGAACCAGATGCCGGAACTCATGATGAGCCATCACCTCGTCATCAGCAAAGCCGGCGGCGCGACCGTTCAGGAAGCCATCGCCGCGCGCTGCCCGATGATTGTCAACCAGGTCATCCCCGGGCAGGAGGAAGGCAACGCCGAACTCATCACCCGGTTCAACCTCGGCGCTGTCGTAGAGAAGAACAAGGAAGTGGCCGAGGCCGTGGAACTCGCCTTTGAGAAGCGCGCAACCCTCTGGCACGAATGGCGGAAGAACCTCAAGAAAATCTCCCGGCCCGACGCCGCCCTGCGCATCGGCGAACTCATCCTTGAAGCTGCCGACCACGACCAGCCCGGACGCAAGGCCGTCAAGCTCTTTGAAACCGCGCCCGACCGCGTGATGCGTCCCGAACCCGTGCAGGCCAACGGCAACCGGCAGTCGCAGATGCTCCTGTGCGATTTCCACATCCATACCAATTATTCCGACGGCAAACTCTCCGTGCCGGAGGTGGTTGACTTCTACGGCGAGCGCGGGTTCGACTGCATCTGCATCACCGACCATCTGGCCGACCCGAAACGGCTGCTCGGCAAGATTACCGAGCTGGCCAATTGCACCCTCCCCCAGGAACAGGTCGGCGAATACTTTGCCGTGATCGAGCGCGAACGCCAGCGCGCGTGGCGGCGTTACAAGATGCTCGTGCTGACCGGCATCGAGTTCAACAAGGACGGCTTCACGCGCAAGACCTCC